>WBZL01003094.1_pt1 | contig 15542 bp, 13 predicted proteins | sample 5204291 | NCBI WGS metagenome assembly WBZL01 (sample SAMN12344345, study PRJNA552823) | activated sludge metagenome | biome: Activated sludge suspended growth; feature: Nitrification reactor; material: Wastewater; isolation source: activated sludge from nitrification reactor of wastewater...
CCGGCCGGGGAGGTCGCAGGGCAGGGGTGTTTGGGACCACCCCGACCGGCGGCTCAAGCTCGGATTGCGAAGCGAGCGGAGGGGAGATGGGGGCAACGCTGAGCACAACGAGAGAGTAGGCGTAAAAAAGGCGTAAGTCAAGAGTTAGTTGGGCGTAAATTTACGCCTCCCTCCGCCGCTCGAAGCCATCGACCCGGTCCATGGGGGTGAGCGGGTACAATGCCAAGGTGTCCACGGACCAGCTGAGGGCGGGGGAGCGGCAGCCGGCGCCGGCGAGCCCGGACCGCGGGCTCGTCGAGGCCCTGCGGCATCGGCACGAGCGCCGTCGCCGCCTCTTCCCGCGGGTGATCGCGGTCGGCCTCTTGGTCGGCCTGGTGGCCTCCCTCTTCCGCGCCGCCGTCGAGCTGGTGGAGGCCGGGCGCAGCGAGCTGATCGCCGCCCTGCGTCCCCACGGTCTGCCCGGTCTCGCGCTCTTCGTGCTGCTCGCCGCCGCCGGCGTCGCCCTCGCCGTCTTCCTCGTCCGCCGCTTCTCACCGCCCGCTGCCGGCAGCGGCATCCCACATCTGAAAGCCGTACTGCACCGCCTGCGGCCGATGCCCGTCTGGTCGCTGATCAGTGTCAAGTTCGGCGGTGGCATCGCGGCGATCGCCTCCGGCCTGGCCCTCGGCCGTGAGGGGCCGACGATCCAGATGGGAGGCGCCCTCGGCCGCCTCGTCTCCCGCTTCTATCCAGCCTCCTCCCACGAGCGGCAGGTGCTGATCGCCGCCGGCGCCGGTGGTGGCCTCGCCGCCGCCTTCAACGCGCCCTTGGCCGGGCTGATCTTCGTCCTCGAGGAGATCCAGAAGAACTTCGCCGCCGGCATCTTCACCGCCACCTTCCTCGCCGCGGTGACGGCGGACAGCGTCAGCCGGCTCCTGCTCGGCCAGCAGGCGGTCTTCCACACCTTGCCGATCGCCGCGCCACCGGTGACCGCCGTGCCCCTCTTCGCCCTGCTCGGTGCCGCAGCAGGACTTCTCGGCGTCGCCTTCAACCGCGGCGTCCTCGCCGTGCTGCGCTTCTTCGACGGCGTCCCGGAGCGCTGGAAGGTGGCAGCGGCGGCGAGCGTCGGTGGTGCCGTGGGCCTGGTGGCCTGGTGGCAGCCGGTGATGGTCGGCGGCGGCGCCACCCTGGTCGAACGGGCCCTGCTGGGTGGCGGCCTCGCCTCGGCCCTGCTCGTCACCCTCGCCCTGCGCTACCTGCTCACCATCACCAGTTTCGGCACCGGCGCACCCGGCGGCATCTTTGCCCCCTTGCTGGTGCTCGGCTCGCAGGGCGGTCTCGCCGCCGGCCTCGTCGCCGCCGCCCTGGCGCCTGAGCTCGCCGGCGAGCCGCGTGCCTGGGCGGTGGCCGGCATGGCAGCCCTCTTCGCCGCCACCGTGCGGGCGCCGCTGACCGGCATCGTGCTGATGCTCGAGATGACCGAGAGCTACTCGCTGATGCTGCCGCTGCTGACCGCGAGCTTCGCGGCCCAATGGATGGCCGACCTGCTGGGCGAGGAGCCGATCTACGACGCCCTCCTCGAGCGCGAGCTGGCCCGTTCTTCGGCCCACGAGCGGCCGGAGGGCGCCCTCCTCTTGGAGCTCGACGTCCACCGCGAGGCACCCTTCGCCGGCCGCGAGGTCCGCGAGCTGGGACTGCCCCAAGGCTGCCTGATCGTGACCCTCGAACGCCGTGGCCGCTCGCAGGTGGTGACGGCGCGCACCCGCCTCAAGCCCGGCGATCGGCTCACCGTGGTGGTCGCCCCCGAGGCGGCGGACTTCCTGGGCACCCTGCGTGAGGGGCTGGCCGGCGCCGAGGCCTGAACGGCCCGGGCCCGGTCCGAGATCTCAGGTGATGGGGTCGAGCAGGTCGCCGTCGGCTGACAGGCGCGGGTAGGCGAGGCCCTGGCGCCGGCAGTAGGCGGCCAGCTCGGGATAGGCCCACTCGAAGAGGCGCCGGGCGCGCTCGTCCGCTGCTAGCCTGCTGCTGGCGTAGAGGCCGGCCGCCTGGCGCTGCCGCTGGGCCTCGAAGAGGATCAGCGCCGCCGCCACCGAGACGTTGAGTGAGGTGACGAGGCCGAGCATGGGGATCACCACGCAGTCGTCGGCCGCCGCTTCCGCCGCCGCCGTCACCCCGTACTTCTCCTGACCGAGGAGGAGCGCGGTAGGTCGGGTGAAGTCGAGGTCGCGGAAGTCGACCGCCGTGGGGGTGAGGTGGGCGGCGACGATGCGCAGGCCGGCGCTGCGCAGCTGGGCCACGGCGTCGTCTACGGTGGCGTGGGTCTCGACGTCGACCCACTTGCCGCTGCCTCCGGCCGAGTTGCTGCTGCGGCGCACGCCACCGCCCCCCGGCACCACGGCGTGGGCGGTGAGCACGCCCACGGCATCGCAGGTGCGCAGGATGGCGCCCAGGTTGTGGGGCTTGTGGACGTTCTCGAGCAACACCGTGAGGTCGGGCTGGCGGCGCTCGAGAGTGGTGCGCAGGCGGAGGAAGCGTTCGGGGCTCATGCGGTCGGGAGCAGGCCGGCCTGGCTCGCCGGCCGATGGTGCCACGAGCGACCGGCTGCCACCAAACCCGGCCGAGGAGCGATGCTAAGATCCGGGCCGTTCGGTTGGTGCCCGTCGTCGGACCTTGATCTCCCGCGGAGAGGACCCCCTCATGAAGTCGATCGGCTACTCACGCCCGCTGTTCGTTCAGCCCTTTGATCATCGTGGCAGCTTCACCAAGGGTTATTTCGGGATCCCCGGCCAGCCGGCGATCGAGCCCGAGAAAGACGAGTTCATCCAGGTGGCCCGCGCCAAGAACGTGGTCTACCGCGGGCTGCTGCGAGCGATCGAGATGGGCGTCCCGCGCGCGAGCGTCGGCCTGCTGGTCGACACCCAGTTCGGCGCCCAGATCATCGCCGACGCCCGCCGCAAGGGCGTTCCGGTCGCGGTCTGCGTCGAGAAGACCGGCCAGGACGTCTTCGACTTCGAGTACGGAGCCCGCTGGGTCGACCATATCCGCTTCATGCAGCCGGACATGATCAAGGTGCTGGTGCGTTTCCACCCCCAGGGTGACGCGGCGCAGAACGCCGAGCAGCTCACCCGCCTGAAACTCCTCTCGGACTACATCCACGCAACCGACGACCACACCTTCATGTTCGAGCTCTTGGTGGGGGCCACCACACCCGAGGAGAAGGCCGCCGGCGCCGCCTTCGACACCGAGGTCCGGCCGCGGGTGATGGTCGAAGCGATCCGCGCCATCCAGGGCTTTGGCATCGAGCCCGACATCTGGAAGATCGAAGGCCTTGACCGCCGGGCGGACGCCGAGGCGGTGGCCGCCCAGGCCCGCGACGGCCGCGCGGCGAACGGCGAGAGCCGGGCGAACGTCGGCTGCATCCTGCTCGGTCGCGGCTCGAACCAGGAGAAGGTCTACGAGTGGCTGCGGGTCGCAGCGCCGGTGCCGGGCTTCATCGGCTTTGCCGTGGGGCGCACCAACTTCAGCGCGCCGCTCAAGAGCTTCATCGCCGATCCCGCGCAGGAGGCGGCGGCGATCGCGGCGATCGCCGCGAACTTCAAGGGTTGCATCGACACCTGGCAAGCCGCGGCGGCTGCTTGAGCGCGGCGCAGCGCCCGCCGGTGTCGAGCGCACCGGCGACCTGCCGACTCCTCGGCCCCTCGCTCGGCCTTTGCCTCGCGCTGGGCTGCGCGGCCGGGCCCCTGTCGGCAGCCCTCCCGGCAGCATCTTCCCGGCCGGCAGCGAAGCCGGCGGCGCCACCCAGGCCGAACGTCCTGCTGGTGGTCGCCGACGACCTCACCACCCGCCTCGGCGCCTACGGCGACCGCGAGGTGCAGAGCCCGAGCTTCGATCGCCTGGCCGCCCGCGGGGCCCGTTTCGACCACGCCTACAGCAGCTACCCGATCTGCAACCCGTCGCGGGTGACGCTGCTCTCTGGCCTCACGCCGGAGACGACGCGGGTGTTCAACAACCTGATCCCGCCGCTCTCGTACCTGCCGAACCTGCGCTTCCTGCCGGCCATGCTCGCCGAACGCGGCTATCAGACCTTCCGCTCGGGCAAGGTGCTGCACTCGACCTTCGACGATGCGGCGCCCTTCGCCGAGGTGGCGGACCTCAACGACCTCCACTTCGACGCTCCCTACCCCAAACTGCGCAAGCCGCAGCCGCTGCCCGAGCTGGCGGCGGCCCGCGAGCGGCAGCGCCGCGCGGGCCAGCCGGTGGCCAACACGCCGCTCGCCGTCGACCGGCTGTTCGGCCAGCCGGTGAGCGACCGCGAGAGCGTCTGGTTGGAGGACAGCCGGGTCGCCGAGAGGACGATCGAGTTCCTGCGGCGGGTGGCGGCGACGCCGGGCGGCAAGCCCTTCTTCGCCGCCGTCGGCCTGCTGTCGAGCCATCCGCCGTGGCCGATGCCGGCGCGCTGGGCCAGCCGCTACGAGCCGGCGCGGATCTCGCTCGCCGTCGCCCCGGCGGATGACCGCGCCGACGTGCCGTCGATCGCCTTCAAATTCGCCACCGTGCGCCCCAGCCTGCCGGAGGCCCGCCAGCGGGAGGTCCGTGCCGCCTACGCCGCCGGCGCCTCGTTCCTCGACGAGCAGCTGGGTCGCATCCTCACCGCCCTGGCCGAGACCAAGCTCGATCGCAACACGCTGGTGGTCGTCACCTCCGACCACGGCCAGCACCTCGGCGAGCACGCCGGGCTGTGGGAGAAGATGACCCTCTTCGAGGAGACGGCGCGCGTGCCCTGGGTGATCGCCGGACCCGGGGTGGCCAAGGGGCAGGCGGTGCCCTGCGTCGTCGAGCAGGCCGATCTCGTCCCCACGGTGCTCGACCTCGCCGGCCTGCCGCCCGAGCCCGGCCTCGACGGTCGCAGCCTGAAGCCCTTCCTCGCCAACCCGAAGCGCTGCGACGAGCGCGGTGCTCTGACCTGGATCTGGCTCGGCGGCGAGCCCACGCACCTGGCGCGCTCGCTGCGCACCGACCGCTATCGCTACACGGAATGGGAGCCCGGCGCCGTCGAGCTCTACGACCACCTGGCCGACCCCGGCGAGCACCACAACCTCGCCGCCGACCCGGCCAGCGAGGCGTTGCGCGAGGGGCTCCACCGCCGCCTCGGTGCGCGCACGGCGGCCGTGCAGGTGAGCGCCGCTCGGCACCGCGGCGCGGCTACTGCTGGCGCGACCTCGGCGCGGCCGGGCTCACGGCTGCCCTGAGAGCGGCGCCGGTGGGCGTGGCATAATGCCTTCGTTTCATGCGTAGCAGCGGATTCGAGACCCCACGACCCCGATGAAGGCCCTGCGCAACCTCCTCGCCTTGCTCCTCGTGTTGGCCATCGGCCTGGGCGCCTGGGTCTATTCTGGGACCTTCGACGTCTCCTCGGCTGCCAGCCCGTCGGCGGTCGAGGACTGGCTGCTCAGCACCATCAAGGAGCGCTCGATCGCCCGCCACGCGCGTGGCATAGAGGCGCCGCTGCTGAGCGACCCGGCCCGCGTCCGGCAGGGTTTCGAGCTCTTCCGCAGCCAGTGCGTCACCTGCCACGGCGCTCCTGGGGTGAGCCCGGACGACCTGGCGATGGGCCTCACCCCGGTGCCGCCCAGCCTCGACTTCCCGCGCGTGCAGAAGGCGACCGACGGCGAGCTCTACTGGGTGATCAAGAACGGGATCAAGTTCACCGGCATGCCAGGCTTCGGCTTCGCGAACAGCGAGGAAGACATTTGGTCCCTGGTGGCCTTCATGCGCCGGCTTCCCGAGCTGAAGCCGAGCGATTTCGAGTCCATGGCGATGAGCGAGACGGAAGAGGAGCCGGCTGGCCCGGCGCCCGCGACGGCGGATGGCGTTCCCCCGGCCGAGTAACGGCAGGGGCGGCGACCGCACCCATGCAGCGCAGGGGCTCGCGGTGAGCCGCGCGTTACCTCCTTCTGTCCTTCCGTCCATTCTCTTCTCCCTCTGAGGTAGACACGATGAAACTCACCCCCCTCGGCAAGCTGATCCTGGTCGTCCTTGGCCTGGTGATCATCTTCTTCGGGCTCAAGCAGTTCGCGCCCAGCGTCTTCGACCGCATCATCCCGGGCGCCAAGGCGCGGCCGTCGCAGGTGCCGCCGCGGGCCGACCTGCCGGCGCTGCCCTCGCAGCCGGGTTCGCAGAGCGGCAGCGTCAGCCTGCCGGGCACCGGCGCCGGCTGCACCAACATGCCCGAGGTCCGTTACCTGGTGTGGGCCTGGAACGCCCAGATGGGCCTGATGCTCGCCAACGGCGGCCCGCAGGCGACCTCCGGCAGCCTGATGTGCAGCAACGGCGTCAACCTCAAGCTGATCCGCCAGGACGACGTGCCCAAGATGCAGGAAGACCTGGTGGCCTTCGCCCAGGAGCTCAAGAACGGCAACCCGCAGCCGCGCAAGGGCGCCCATTTCGTGGCCATCATGGGCGACGGCGCCGCCACCTTCTTGAAGGCGGTCAACGACACGCTAGGCCGCCTGGGCCCCGAGTACAAGGCCAAGGTGGTGGGCTCGGCCGGCTACTCGCGGGGTGAGGACAAGTTCATGGGGCCGCCCAGCTGGAAGAGCGATCCGCGCAGCTCGCGCGGCGGCCTGGTCTCCGGCGTGCTGCGCGACGGCGACTGGAACATCGCCCAGAAGTGGCTGGGCGACAACGGCCTGTGCAACAACCCGGACGAGCGCACCTACGACCCGGACTGCCTGAACTGGGTCAACGCCGACAACTACATCGATGCCTCGCAGAAATACCTCGCCAACTACTGCGAGGACCGTCCGGTGGTGCACGGTGGCGTGCGCACGGGGCAGAGCAAGCGCGTCTGCGTCGAAGGCGTGGTGACCTGGACGCCGGGCGACGTGATCGTGGCTGAGAAGCGCGGCGGTCTGGTGTCGATCGTCTCGACGAAGGAGTACGCCTCGCAGATGCCGAACACCATCATCGGCATCGACAAGTGGATGAAGAGCAACCGGCCGGTGGTCGAAGGCATGCTGTCGTCGATCTTCGCGGCCGGCGACCAGGTGAAGGCGAGCCCAGCGGCGCTTTCCCGTGGGGCCGCGATCAGCGCCGAGGTCTACAACGAGCAGGGCGCCGACGCGGCATACTGGGAGAAGTACTTCAAGGGCACGGTCGAGCGCGACAAGCAGGGCCTGATGGTCGAGCTCGGCGGCTCGTCGGTCAACAACCTGGCCGACAACCTGCTCCTCTTCGGCCTCGGTAGCGGCGCCTCGAACCTCTTTGCCGCCACCTACCAGGTGTTCGGTGACATCGTGGTGGCGCAGTACCCGGACCTGGTGCCCAACTACCCGGCGGTGCGCGACATCCTCGACACCTCCTACATCGAGGGCATCCAGAAGCGGCAGGGCGTCTCCCTGGCGACCGCCGAGAAGCCGACCTTCACCCAGGGTGAGCGGCTGTCGAACGTCGTCTCGCGGCGCTCCTGGCAGATCAACTTCGACTCCGGTCGGGCCAGTTTCACCGCCGACGCCCAGCGCCAGCTCGAGCAGCTGCTGCGCGACCTGCTGGTCGCCAGCTCGACGATCGTCGAGGTCCACGGCCATACCGACAGCGCGGGCAACGCGGACTCCAACATGCAGCTCTCCGAGGAGCGCGCCTTCGCCGTCAAGCAGTGGCTGGAGAGCCGCTCGCCGGTCAACTTCCCGGCCGGTCGCCTGCGCATCTTCGCCCACGGCCAGACCAACCCCGTGGCGCCGAACTCGACGGCCGAGGGGCGGGCGCAGAACCGCCGGGTAGAGATCGTGCTCGGGACGTCCGGCACCGCCAACTGAGGCGGTGCTCCAAGGCAGCTGAAGGAGCGAGGCGACGATGAGCGCGGCCGGCGGCGTTGCAGTGCGGCGGCAGGGGGGAGGCGGCATCCTGCAGAACCTGTTCGCACCGAACCGGGTGGTCTCCGGCAAGGTGATGCAGCTGCTGATGGCCGGCCAGGCCCTGGCGGCCCTGGCCTTCTGGGCCGCCTCGCCTCTCGAGGTGATCCCCAAGCCGGCCGAGGTCTTCCGCGCTCTCGGCCAGCTGTGGACCGAGGAGGGGCTGGGCCGCGAGCTCCTCACCAGCCTGGGGGTGAACCTCGAGGCCCTGGCTTGGACGCTGGTGATCTCGCTCCTGCTGTCGTACCTCACCGTGGTGGCGTTCTTCCGGCCGATCGCCTCGGCGGTGGCCAAGGGCCGCTTCCTGGGCCTGATCGGCCTGACCTTCCTCTTCACCTTGTTGCTCGGCGGCGGCCGGCCGCTCAAGGTCGCCCTGCTCGTCTTCGGGATGACCGTGTTCTTCGTCACCTCGATGAACGACGTGGTGGCGGCGATCCCCAAGGACAACTTCGATCACGCCCGCACGCTGCGCATGGGCGAGTGGCGGGTGGTGTGGGAGGTGGTCGTCCTGGGCACGGCCGACAAGGCCTTCGAGGCGTTGCGGCAGAACGCCGCGATCGGCTGGATGATGCTCACCATGGTCGAGGGCATCGCCCGCTCGGAGGGTGGCATCGGCGCGATGCTGCTCAACCAGAACAAGCACTTCCTGCTCCCCGAGGTCTTCGCGATCCAGCTCGTCATCCTGGTGGTGGGCGTGCTGCAGGACTACGCCCTCGGCTGGCTCAAGCGCCTGGTCTGCCCCTACGCCGAGCTGACCCTGGAGAAGCGGTGATGGCCCCTCCCGACTACGAGTATGGCGATTCCCTGCTCAAGGTGGAGGGGGTCCACCTCACCCTGGGCACCAACCTGATCCTCCGCGACGTCAACCTGGAGATCAAAGACCTGCGTCGGCCCGGCAAGGTAACGGGCCAGGTGGTGGGCCTGCTCGGGCCCTCGGGGATCGGCAAGACGCGGCTCTTCCGCCTGCTCGCCGGCCTCGATCAGCCGACGGCCGGCAGGGTGCTCCTCGGGCCGCGAGCAACGCCGGTCGAGCGCGGCCAGGTGGGGGTCGTGGCGCAGAGCTACCCGCTCTTCATGCACCGCACGGTGCTCGGCAACCTGCTGGTCGCCGGCCGGCAAGCCGGTCACACGGCCGCCGAAGCGAAAAGAAAGGCGACGGACTACCTGCAGCGCTTCGGCCTCGAAGACCGTGCCGGCCACTATCCGGCGCAGCTCTCCGGCGGCCAGCGACAGCGGGTGGCGATCGCCCAGCAGTTCATGTGCAGCGAGCACTTCCTGCTGATGGACGAGCCCTTCTCCGGCCTCGACCCGGTGGCGATCGAGAGGGTGGTGGAGCTCATCCAGGAGGTGGCCTCGCTCGACGAGGAGAACACCATCATCGTGGTGACGCACGACATCTCGGCCGCGATGGAGGTCTCGGACACTCTGTGGCTCCTCGGGCGAGACCGCACCGCCGATGGCCAGATCGTGCCGGGAGCGCGCATCCAGGGCACCTACAACCTGATCGACCGCGGCGTCGCCTGGCGCCGGGGGATCCAGAGCTCGCCGGAGTTCGTCGAGCTGCTGCGCGAGATCCTCGCCCGCTTCCCCAAGCTGTGAGCTCTGCGGTGCCGCCGCCGGCTCCGGGCCCACCCGGCGGCGAGGCGGCGCCGGGGGCAGGGCGGCAGGGCGGGAAGCCGGCACCCGCGCCGCCGCTGCCGTTTACTCCGCTGCCTGCCGAGGCTGCTCAGCTCGTCCCCGAGCTCGCCGAGGCGATCGCCGAGGGCCTGGTGGCCGTCGGTGGCGATCTGGCTCCCGAGCGGCTGCTCGCCCTCTACCGCCGAGGCCTCTTTCCGTGGTTTTCCGCCGGTGAGCCCATCCTCTGGTACTCGCCCGATCCGCGCTTCGTGCTGCTCGCGGGGGGCGCGCACGTGCCCCGCTCGGTGGCGCGCCTGGCGCGCCGCGGTGGTTTCGAGATGCGCCTCGACACGGCCTTCGGCGAGGTCATCCGCCGCTGCGCGTCGGCGCCGAGGAAGGAGCAGGACGGTACCTGGATCGGCCCCGAGATGATCGCCGCCTACGAGGCGCTGGCCGCCGCCGGCCACGCCCATGCCGTCGAGACCTGGCAGGACGGCGAGCTGGTCGGTGGCCTCTACGGCGTGGTGATCGGCGGCGCCTTCTTCGCCGAGTCGATGTTCCACGAGGTCTCGGGCGCCTCGAAGCTCGCCCTCGCCTGGCTCGTCGAGCAGGCGGCAGAGCTGGGGATCGAGCTGATCGACTGCCAGGTCAAGACCCCGACCCCCACCCTCTTCGGCGCCGCCGAGATTCCCCGCAGCGAGTTTCTGGCGCGCTTGCGGCAGCTGTGTGCCCGGCCGGCGCGGTTCAGAAGTACTTCAGCTCCAGCTTGATCTCCTGGATCCGTGCCTGGAGGCGGGCGCGGTCGAGCTCGCGGTAGCGGGCGGGGAGCAGCTCGCGGCTGGTCGATTCGAGCACGGCGACGAGCTCCTGGAGCTCGCGCTCGACCGTGTGGGTGGTGGGGATGAAGTCGGCGAAGACGGCGTGGAGGTGCTCGGCGCTCACCTCGCCCGAACCGTCCGCCTCGGCCTCCAGGGCCGCGCGCACCAGCACTGCTTCGAGGTCCGAACCGGAGAGGCCGAGAAGGTTCTTCTCCTCGACGGCGCTCGACAGCTTCTCGACTTTGGTCTTGAGGCCGAGCTTGCGCACCATCACGGCGTAGATCTCGTCGTACTCGCCGGCGGTCTCCGGGTAAAAGAGGGGGATGTGCTCCTCGGCTCGGCCCTGGCGCTTGAGGTCGATGGGGATCAGGTCCGGCCGGCAGGTGATCAGGAACCAGAGGATCGAGCCGCGGTTCTTGGTGTCGCCCATGAAAGCGGCGATCTTGGCGAAGACGCGGTTCGAGGTGCCGGAGTCGCCTCCGGCCTCGCGGTTGCCGAGGGCGGCGTCGGCCTCGTCGATGATCACCCCTACCGGCGTCAGCGACGAGAGGATCTTCAGGATCCGCTCGAGGTTCGCCTCTGTGGAGCCCACCCACATCGAGCGAAAATTGGCCAGTTTGACGCAGGGGAAGCCGATCTCGCGCGAGAAGCACTCGACGAGGAAGCTCTTGGCGCTGCCCACCGGGCCGCAGACCAGGTAGCCCATCGGCACTGCCGCCTTGTTGCCGCGGGCGATCGCCCGCGCCGCCCGCCGCAGGCGCTCCTTGACGGCAGGCATGCCGGCCACCATGGCGAGGTCGTAGCGCGGCTCGACGTACTCGATGAGCCCCAACCCCTCGGTCTCGATGACCTCCTTCTTGACCTTGCGCACTCGCTCGCGGCTGAGCTTCTCAGCCATAGCGTCGGCGCCGTCGAGGAGCTGGCCGAGCTGCACGCGCGTCATCCCGGCGGTGAGCTCGGCGAGCCGGGCGGGGGGCAGCTCGCACATCCGCGGGTACCACTCCGGCGAGCGCACGGTTTCGAGGTAGGCCAGGCGCTCGGCCGCCTCGGGGCGCACGATCTCGATCTCCCAGGAGCTCGCTGAGCGCAGGAACTTCGGATCGAGCTCGGCCAGGCTCTCGGCCACCAGCACGACGACGATGTTCTTGGCCAGCAGCGCCGGGTTCTGGGCCCAGCGTCGCAGGTAGACGAGGACGGCGCGGTCCTCGGGGGTGCGGTAGGAGGCGTCGCCGGCCGGCACCAGGGTCTCGGCGAAGGGCAGCAAGAGGACCACCGGCCGCACCGGGCTCGCCGCGGCGCAGGCGCGGAAGTAAGAGTCGAGGAGGGCGAAGCAGTTGGCCGGGTCACGCGGCAGGGGCTGGCTGCCCCAGCTGCTGCCGTGGACGGCGTCGTAGGCCCGCAGCCGGTCCTGAAAATGAGTGCGTGCTTCTGGGGTGGCGAAACCCAGGCCCTCGGCCCGGTTGTAGGTGAGGATCGAGGGCCAGCCACCGAAGAGCTCGCTGACCAGGAAGTCGTCGAGCGAGAGGAAGCGCAGCCCCGTCGCGTTGCGCACCGGCACCAGGTCGGCGGTGACGCCGTGCAGCACGAAAGTGTTGGCTTGCTTGGCGCGGACGGCACGCACCAGGTCCCCGGCCCAGGGGGGCAGGGAATCGGTGAAGGCTGGCGCGGCAGGGGGCGGCGGTGTGGTGGGGGTGGTCATCGGCGACTCCTGGGGGCTGCTCGCAGCGGCCGGCGAGCCCGCGGCAGGCCGGCTGGGCGGCTCGCGGCGGGGCTCAACGCCGGGTGCGGGCGCGGCCGCGCTCGGCCTGGAAGGGAATCGGGGGCGGCGGCACCTCGGCCGTCCGCAGGCGGTCGGAGAGCGGCGCCGCGGCCGAGAGCTCCGGCATGCCGCCGAGCAGGGCTTCCATCTCGCGCACGCTGGCGGCGTCGGACTCGGCCTGCGCCACGATGTCGTCCACCTCGGCCGAGAAGGCGGCGAAGTCACTGGTGGCGACCGACTTCTGGAGCAGCAGCTGGAGCAGGGACTCGAGCGAGTCCAGCTCGGCGAGCACGGCCTCGCGGCTGGCGGCGTTGCTGCTCATCGTCTCGAGGAGCTTGCGCTTGATGCCGAGGTTCTGCAACCAGGCCTCGCGCACCCGCGGCTCGAGCCCGGGCTTCTCCACGGCGCGCTCGACGTGGCCGATCTCCTCGGCGAGCCGGTCGGCGTCCGCGGTCCTGCCGATGCGCTCGTAGCTCTCGACGATCCACAGCTGGCGCAGGCAGGTGGCGAGGATGGCGTCGAACTTCCGCTGCTGCTCGGCGAGGATGCCCTGGCTCTCCGGCGACAGGCTGCGGTAGTTGTTCTGGATCTGCTCGCAGACCCGGCGCAGGGCGATGAAACGCTGCTTGGCCCCCGCCGAGAGCTGCTCGAAGCGCTGCTCCTGCGACATCGTCTCGGCCTGTCGCTCGGCGTATTTCTTCTCGATCTCCAGCCGCTTCTTCAGCCGCTCGACGAGGAAGGGCATGGCGATCAGCTGGCCCCCGGCCCAGAGCACGAGGGGGAGCGGCGAGACGGTGGCGAGGGAGGCGGCTGTCGCCCCGGCAGCGAGGATCAACTGCCATTGGTTGAGCAGGGCGCGACGCAGGGCGGGGTAGCGTTCGAGCACGATGGGGTTCTCGCGGCTGGCAGTCTATCGCGCCCGGCACTGCGCGGCGTGGCGCCCGGCCGCACGAGGGCAGGCCGGACGCTCCGCCAGAGGCTCAGCCCCCAGCCTGCGGCACCTTGGCCGGCCCTTCGGCCTGCGCCTGCGCGGTGGGGAAGGGCGCCGCCTCGGGCACCGTGTTGGGCTGCTTCAAGCCCATCTCGACCTCGAACTCGTTCAGGATGGACTGCGCCTGGATCTGCCGGGCCTTGCGCTCGGTCTTGATGCGGTCGACGTCGAGGCCACCGCTCGCCACCTCGACGGCGGCCTTGGACTCGGCCACCCGCTGCTTGATCTCTTCGAGATACTTGTCGGCCGTCGACGCTGTGCCGTAGGTCTCGAGCTCGACCAAGGCGTCGGCGGCGCTCTTCATCACCGCCGCCTTCTTCGACTCGGCGATCGCCTTGCGGCTCTGCTCGATCTTCTGCTTGAGCTTGGTCTTGATGTCATCGACGGTGATCTGGGCGTTCTCGAAGGCGTGCTGGCTGCTCTCGAGCTGCTCGGTCGTCGCCTGCAAGGCCATCCGCACCTGCTGCAGGGTGGAGGCGTCGTCCTCGGCGATGCGGCGGGCCTCGGGGCTGCCGTCCTTGAGCGCCGCCTGGATCGAGTTGACCAGTTGCTTCTCCTTGCGCGCGAGCTCGGTCTTCTCTTCTTCCAGGCGGATCACCGTGGCGCGGGTGGTGACCAGGACCTGGTTGAGCTTGGGCAGCGTGTTGCGCATCTCCTCGATCGACTCCTGGAGCATGACCTCCGGGTCTTCCGCGAAGGAGATGAAGTAGCCGATCCAGGAGCGAATGAGCCTTCCAAGGCGAGCGAACATGGCGTTGTCCTCAAGTCCTTTCCGTCAGCGGCGCCGCCGCGCGGCACCGTGAGCTCTAGATCGTCTTCGTCCCCGTCCGAGGGGCGGCGTCGCGGTCCTCAAGAGCCCTGGCCCGGGACCTCGGGAGCAGCCGGTCGGCCGGCACCCCCCACCGTCACCGGGTTGTCCTCGACGAAGGGGGCGACAGCGTCGAACAGGCGGCGCTCTTCGAGGCGCTTGCGCGCCTGCCAGGTCGCCACCTTCTCCTTCTCAGCCTCCACCCTACGCCGGTTGGTGTCCATCTCTTCCTTGTTGCGGCGCTCGATCTCGTCGATCTCGGCCTGCAGCTTGGCGTTGCGCTCCTCGGCCTCGGCGCGGGTCTTGTCGAGCTTCTTGAGCAGGAACTCCTCGAAACCATCGAGGGCCTGATCGCGCCGCAGGGCGTCCTGAATCACCTCGTGGATCGGCACCGGCCCCGACGGGTTCATCTTGAGGAAGCTCAGCACGACGCCAGCCTTGGCCTTCGGGTTGAGCTCGCCGAGGTCCGGCGAGGAGAGGATCTCGAGCACCTTGTAGGCCGAGAAGCCGTGCGGCGGCGGCGCCACCCCGGCGGCGCGGTAGACAGCATCGAAGTCGGGGATCTCGCCGCCCTCGGCGGCCTCGCCGGCCGGCGGTGCGGCGTCGGCGAGCTTGCGCTCGTCGATCTTCGGCGGCTCGGCCGGCATCTGGCGGAGGATCTCGTCGAGCGCGTCCTTGGGAGAGCTGGCGGTACCGGGCTTGGCAGCTGCCGGCTGGTGGCCTGGCGCGGCGGCGCTGGTCGACGCCGGGGTGACCCGCAGCGAGGGCGGCGCCTCGGCCGGTGCGCTGTCGAGCTCCACGAGCTTCATCTTCTCGAGCACTTCCTTGAGGCCCATCGCCTGCCCTCCGCGCCTTCACCTGGCTCTTGCTCGCGGTCCGTTGCGGCGGCCCCGCGAGGCCGGGAGCTGTGATCTAAAGCTCTGGATCGATGAGACTAGGGCGGCGGGCAGGAGCTGTCAAGGTGGCTCGGAGCCAGGTCGCGGCGCGGTTTCGTGGTGGCGGCGCGGCGTCACGCCGCCGCCACGCGGCTGCCACCGGCGGTGGCTAGCGTGGGCAGGTCGTCGCCGAGGAAAGGAGCCCCTCATGTCCGAGCCCCTGTCAGCCGCCCGGCCCGCCCCCCGTGCGCCCCGCCTGGTCGCCGCCATCGCCCGCAGCTGGGACGAGGTCGAGGAGTCGCAGGCCTTGCGCCACCGCATCTTCGCGGGCGAGATGGGCGCCAGGCTCTACGGCCCGCGGCCGGGCCTCGACAGCGACCGCTTCGACGCCTACTGTGATCACCTGCTGGTGCGCGAGGCCGAGACCGGTACGCTGGTGGCCTCGACCCGCCTGCTGAGCGACGTTGCGGCGATCCAGGCCGGGAGCTTCTACTCGGCGACCGAGTTCGAGCTGGGTGGCGTGCTGGCGGCGCCGGGGCGGTTGCTCGAGGTGGGCCGCACCTGCGTGGCGGCGGGGTGGCGCAACGGCGCCACCATCGGGGTGCTGTGGGCCGGGCTCGCCCGGCACGTGAGCGCTCACGGCTTCGATGCGCTGATCGGATGCGCTAGCATCCCGCTCGCGGACGGTGGGCGCAACGCGCGGGCGATCCGGCACGTTGTCGAACGGGAGCACCTGGCGCCGGTCTCGCTGCGCGCGCGGCCGCGGCTGGCGCGCCCGGACGGTC
>WBZL01003095.1_pt1 | contig 15539 bp, 13 predicted proteins | sample 5204291 | NCBI WGS metagenome assembly WBZL01 (sample SAMN12344345, study PRJNA552823) | activated sludge metagenome | biome: Activated sludge suspended growth; feature: Nitrification reactor; material: Wastewater; isolation source: activated sludge from nitrification reactor of wastewater...
GAGCGCATTCAGCGTTTCGATCAGCATGTCGGGTGGCTCGTTGTACGCCGGCACATGGATCGACACCTTGGGCTGCACGCCGCTCCCTTCGAGCAGCAACTGCGCGGCGAGGCGCCGGCGGCCGACTACCCACTGTGCTTCGGCCCACTCGTGCGCCTCGGCGAGCAGCACGGCAATCACGCCGATCATGCCGGCGCACAGCAGCACGCCGACGATCACGCTCGTCGTCGTGAAATACTGCTGCGTGAACTGGTAGAAGACCCACACCGCGATCGTCGTCGTCGGAAAGACGATCACGGCGAGAAAACTGCGGCCGCGCTTCCTGAGCGTCGCACTGTTGAGATAGAGCAGCGCAAGGATGAAGAGAGCCACGAGCACCGACACGGTCGCGAGCACCTGCCACTGCGGCACGCGCACGATCGGCGCGGTGAACTCGAACTTCGGCTGGCGATTGACGTCGTAGACACCCCAGTACGCGCCGACCGCGCCCTCGAAGGTGGCTTTCCAGGGCTGATCGAAGGCTTCCATCAGATAGTAGACATAGCCTTCCGCGTCGGCGTACTGCAGGAAACGGCGCAGGAAGAGTGCCTCGTTCGCCGTCGATGCAACGGCGCCTTCGCGCGTGCGACCATTGCTGGGCCAGCCCACCTCGCCGATGATGATCGGCTTGCCCGGAAACTTCGCCTGCACTTCCTTGTAGCGCTGCACCGAGTAATCGACCGCGCGCTCGACCGGAATACCCTCCCAATAGGGCAGCAGGTGGACCGCGATGAAGTCGACGTGATCGGCAAGCTCCGGATGCGAGATCCACACATGCCAGGGCTCGGCGGTGCCGACCGGCTGGCGAATCGCTGCGCGCGCGCGGTCGAGGTAGGCATACATTTCATCGGGCGGTATATCGCCGCGCAGTACGACCTCGTTGCCGATCAGCACGCGTACGACATTGTGGTGCGTGCGCGCGAGCGAAATCGCACCATCCAGCTCGCGTTCGTTCGTGTCACGATTGGCGTCGATCCACGCGCCGAGCGCCACATTGATGTCGTGCTTGTCGGCAAGGCGCGGTACGGCGCCGAGCGAGCCGAGTGTGCTGTAGGTGCGCACGGCGTTCGTCTTGCCGGAAAGGAGTGCCAGATCCCGCTCGATGCCTTCTTCCGACGGCATGCGCTGCGCACCGGGATCGTCGCCCTGCGCAAAAGGCGAAAGCGCAAAGCCCTGGATGCGCGCGGGCCACGGCGGCTCGGGTGCAGGGCGGTTCATCACCGCCCACAATACGAAGGTGAGTGCGGCGAAGCCCGCCGCGATCAGCAGTCCCGCGATACGTGCGCGCGTCTGGGACATGCTGCGCGGATCACCACGCGCCTGTGTTCGGCATCGATGCCCAGGGCTCGGCGGGCGCGAGCGCGTCACCCTTCTGCAGGAGTTCGATCGAGATGTTGTCGGGTGAGCGCACGAACGCCATGTGTCCGTCGCGCGGCGGGCGGTTGATCGTCACGCCCTGCGCGGCGAGGTGGGTGCACGTCGCGTAGATGTCATCGACCGCGTAGGCAAGGTGTCCAAAATTGCGGCCGCCCGAGTACACCTCGGGGTCCCAGTTGTGCGTCAGCTCGACCTGCGCGTCCTCGTCGCCGGGTACCGCGAGAAAGACGAGCGTGAAGCGGCCCTGCGGATTGTCCCGCCGCCGCAGTTCCCGTAACCCGAGACCGTCGCAGTAGAAGCGCAGCGACGCCTCGAGATCCGAGACACGCACCATCGTGTGCAGGTATTTCAGGGCGCTGCCTCAGAACAACTGGGGCGGATCCTGCGCCGCAGCCACTGGCGCTGCCGCCGCGGGCGCGGTCTTTCTCGCCACGATGAAATCGCCCGTGATCATTTTGTCGTACGACTGGCCCGGACCCACCATCGGATAGACACCTGCATCCGGGTCGATCAGCACCTCGAGGAACGCGGGCCCGGCAAACTCGAGAAACTCCGCGACGACGCGCGGCACGTCAGCCTTCCTGTCGAGCCGCACCGCATAGCCGAAACCGTCGGCCTGCGCGGCCCGCACGAAGTCCTTCTTGTGCAGCGATTTGTCGCTCGCCGACAACCGCCCCTTGAAGAAGAGCTTCTGCCACTGCTTGACCATGCCGTCGCCGAAGTTGTTCAGCACCACGACCTTGATCGGCAGATCGTAGGTGGTGGCAGTTTCGAGCTCGCCGACGTTCATGCGCATGCTGCCGTCACCGTCGATGTCGATCACGAGCCGGCCGGGGTTGGCAACCTGTGCGCCGATCGCGGCGGGCAAGCCGAAGCCCATGGTGCCCATGCTGCCGGACGTGAGCCACTGGCGCGGCTCACGGAATTCGCAGTACTGCGCGGCCCACATCTGATGCTGGCCAACTCCGGTCGAGACGATGGCCTCACCTTTCGTGAGGCGCGCAATCTCTTCGATCACGTAGTACGGCTGGATCAGCGGGCTCTCGCGGTCGTAGTTCATCGCGTGCACCCGCCTCAGTTCCGCCAGTTCGGCGTGCCAGGCGGCGCGATCTGCTGTCACACCCTGCTTGCGTCCCGCGACTGTGAGTGCCACGAGCGCCTCGCGCAACGGACCGACATGACTCCACTGCACGCGCTTCACCTTGTTGATCTCGGCACGATCGATATCGAGCTGCGCGATCGCCCGCGCGTTCGCCGCGAAGCGCTGCGGGTCACCCGCGACGCGATCGTCAAAGCGGGCACCCACCGTGATCAGGAAATCGCAATCCTCGACCGCGTAGTTCGCGAAGGCCGCACCATGCATGCCGAGCATGCGCAGGCAGAGCGGGTCGGTGGTGTCCATCGCACCGATGCCCATCAGCGTGGTGACCACCGGCAACCGGAAGGCAGCGGCAAACTCGCGCAGCGCCACGGAGGCTTCTCCGTTGACGACACCACCGCCCGCGTAGATCAGCGGTCGCTTCGACTCCGCCAGCAACCCGAAGAAGCGCGCGGCATCCTCGGCGGCAAGCGCGCTCGCCGTGCAATTGTCCATGCGCCGGCGATAGCCGGGGATCGCGAGCGTGCCGTGGCCGTGGAACTCGCCCTTCCAGTTCTGCACATCCTTCGGTACGTCGATCACCACGGGGCCAGGCCGGCCCGTGCGGGCGACCTCGAATGCCGTGCGCACCGTGGCTTCGAGCTTCGCGGGGTCGGTTACGAGAAATACATGCTTCGCAACAGCCCCCATGATCGAGGCGACGGGCGCCTCCTGGAATGCGTCTGAACCGATCGCCGCGGTGGGCACCTGGCCGCAGATCACGACGATCGGCACCGAATCCGCCATGCAGTCGCGGATCGGCGTGACCGTATTGGTGGCACCCGGCCCGGAGGTGACGAGCGCGACGCCTACGCGACCGCTCGAACGCGCGTAGCCGGCGGCCATGAAGCCCGCGCCCTGTTCGTTCGCCGGCACAATCAGGGGAATCCGGGCGCCCCCGGTCAGCTTCTGCGCCTCGTTATAGAGGGACACGGCATCGTAGGTCGGGAGGATTGCGCCGCCGCTATAGCCGAAGATCGCGGAAGTCCCCTCGTCCGCAACAACCTGGACGATCATCTGCGCGCCGGACATCACCTGACCGGCGAGCGCGTGGGCCTGGGGACGGGGCATTATGACCGTGTCGCTCATCGGGGATCGCATCGTCCGGCGGAAGGGGGACTTCGAAGACTAACAGCTTGTCGGCGGCACGCAAATCCGCCCCCGCGGGCGCGCCCTGGCAGTGTATCCTTCAACGGCGCTTTCTTTCGCCGGATACCCATGCGCCACATCATCGCCATCCTCCTGCAGAACGAGGCAGGCGCGCTCACGCGCGTCGCGGGCCTCTTTTCGACCCGCAACTACAATATCGAGTCTCTCTCGGTCGCCGCTACCGACGATCCGACCGTCTCGCGCATCACGCTCGTCACGCGCGGCTCGGACGCCGTCATGCAGCAGATCGCGAACCAGTTGCTGAAGCTGATCGATGTCGTCGCGGTGGAAGACCTCACCGATGGCGAGCACGTCGAGCGCGAGCTCGCGCTGCTCAAGCTGCGCCTCGCGCCGCGCGATACCGACTCCGTGCGCGGCTACGTTGTGCGCGCAGGCGGGCGGGTGCTCGATCCGGCGCCCGACTGCTTCGTTGTCGAGCTGACGGCGAGCGAAGCGGAAATCAATGAGTTCATCACCGATCTCGCGCGGCACAGCGAGGCGATCGAGGTGGTGCGCAGCGGCGCGCTCGGCGTCAGCCGGGCCGGCCGCAGTCTGCGGCTCGTGAGGTGAGCCGATGACGGTTCCATGGCGCGACGTCTTCCCTGCGATGACGACGCAGTTCCGTCGCGACGAAACGCTCGACCTCGAGGGCACGTCACGTCACATCGAGAGAATGATCGCGAGCGGCTCGTCGGGTCTCGTCATGCTCGGTTCGCTCGGCGAGAACGCCACACTCACGCCTGAGGAAAAGCGGCGTGTTGTGTCGGCCGCGATCGAGGTGGCAGCCGGGCGCGTACCCGTTATTGCGACCGTGGTCGAGACCAGTACTGCCGCGGCCAAGCAGTTTGCGCGTGACATGGAGCGCCTCGGCGCCGACGGCCTGATGCTGCTGCCGGCGATGATCTACCGGGCAGACCCGCGCGAGACGCTGCTGCACTATCGCGACGTGGCGCGCGCCACACAGCTGCCGATCATCTGCTACAACAATCCGCTCGCCTATCACGTGGACATCACACCCGCGATGTTCGCGGAGCTCGCGGGGGTGACGAACCTCGTCGCGATCAAGGAGTCCTCGGGCGACGTGCGCCGCATCACCGACCTGCGCAATGCGGTCGGTGACCGCTACGTCCTGTTCGCGGGCGTCGATGATCTCGCGCTCGAGTGCGCCGTGCTCGGCGCCGACGGCTGGATCGCCGGCATCGGCCTCGCCTTCCCCGGGGAGAACCAGCGCCTGTGGGACCTCGCGGTGGCACGTGAGCTTGACACAGCGTTGCCGCTCTACCGCTGGTTCACGCCGCTCGCGCATCTCGACACGCACGTGAAGTTCGTGCAGTACATCAAGCTCGCGATCCAGGTAGCCGGTCTCGGCACCGAGTGGGTGCGGGCGCCGCGCCGCGTGCTCGTCGGGGAGGAACGCCGGCGCATCCTCGGGATCATTCACGCAGGGATTGAAAACCGCCCGGCGTTGTCGCCGGCACCGGGCGCGCCACCCGCGCGCAAGGCGCGCCCAAGGCGTTCGCGGGCACGCTGACCCCCGGCTCATGGAAATCCATGTCGTCGATTCGCATACCGGCGGAGAACCGACGCGGGTCGTGATCGACGGTGGGCCGGTGCTGCGCGGCCCGCTCGCAGATCGCGTGACTGAATTGCGCCACCGGCACGACACTTTCCGCTCGACTGTCGTCAACGAGCCGCGCGGCTCCGATGTGCTGGTGGGCGCGCTGCTTACTCCGCCCGTGGATCCGGCCTGCGCCGCCGGCGTCATCTTCTTCAACAACGTCGGCTATCTCGGCATGTGTGGCCACGGCACGATCGGCGTCATCGTCACGCTCGCCTGGCTCGGCCGGCTCGGCCCCGGCGAGCATCGCATCGAAACACCCGTGGGCATCGTCACGACCACGCTGCACGATGCGAACACGGTGGCGGTGCGCAACGTCCCGGCGTACCGGCATGCACGGGGCGTGCGTGTCGAGATCGAAGGGCACGGCTGGGTCAGCGGCGATGTCGCATGGGGCGGCAACTGGTTCTTCCTCTGCGAGGACCACGGCCAGCGCCTCGCACTGCCGCGCACGGCGGCGCTGGGCGAATTCTGCGAACGCATCCGGCGCGCGCTCGTGCGCGCCGGCATCTCGGGTGCGGGCGGCGCGCAGATCGATCACATCGAACTGTCCGACGACACCTGCAATTTCGTGTTGTGCCCCGGCGGCGCCTGGGATCGCTCGCCCTGCGGCACCGGCACGAGCGCGAAACTGGCGTGCCTCGCGGCCGAGGGCCGCCTCGCGCCGGGCGAGGTGTGGCGGCAGCGCAGCATCACGGGCAGCGTGTTCGAAGCACGTTACGAACGCGTGGCGGACAGCATTGTTCCGACGATCACCGGCCAGGCCTGGGTGACTGCGGAATCCATGCTGGTCGTCGACCCGGGCGATCCGTACGCGCACGGTATCCGGGCAGTGCCGTGAGCGCGTGGGTGCCCCGATGAGCGCCCGCCTGCCGCCGCCGCGACGCGTCGTCGTGATCGGTGGCGGCATCGCGGGGCTTGCAACGGCGTGGTACGCGGTACAGGACGGCCACGAAGTCGTACTGATCGATCGTGGCGGACCTGACGGGGACCGCTGCTCGATGGGCAATGCAGGCATGATCGTGCCGAGCCACTTCGTGCCACTGGCCTCGCCGGGCGCAGTGAAAGCCGGCCTCTTCTCGCTCGCGGATTCCCGCAGCCCGCTGCGGGTCGCGCCGCGCCTCGACCCCGGCTATCTGCGCTGGTGCTGGCAGTTCCTGCGCGCGGCGCGGGCGTCGCGCGTCGCGCTCGCCGCCCCGGCACTGCGCGATCTCGCGCTGCTGAGCCGCCGCGGCTACGAAGCGTTCACGCTGCTGTGGCCACAGGGCGTGCCGCTTGCGGAGCACGGCATGCTGATACTCTGCCGCAGCGCGCATGCGCTCCGCGAAGAGCACGACACCGCGCGGATGGCGCAGCGCCTCGGCCTGCCGGTCGAGATCCTGGATCGCGACGCCGCGGCGGCGCTCGAGCCCGACCTCGACATGGCGATCACAGGAGCGGTGCGCTATCCGCTCGATGCGCACACCATCCCGCAACGCGTGCTCGCGACGCTGGTTGCCGGTCTCGCCGAGGCGGGTGTCGAACTGCGCTGGCACACCGGGGTCGCGGGCTTCAGGCGCGCAGGATCGCGCGTCGCGGCAGCGGTCACAGCCGCCGGTGAGATCGGCGGCGACGAGTTCGTCATTGCGGGCGGCATGGGGTCCGCAGCACTCGCGCGCGCGGTGGGTCTGCGGCTGCCACTCATGTCTGGCAAGGGCTACAGCTTCACACTCGCCAGACCGCGCGTGCGGCCCCACGCCTGCATGCTCCTCGCCGAAGCGCGCATCGCGGTGACTCCCATGGGATCGTCGCTGCGCTTTGCGGGCACGATGGAGCTCTGCGGAATCGACCACTCGATCGATCAACGGCGCATCGCCGCGATGCTCGATGCAATCCCGCGCTATTACCCGCAGTTCGGTCCCGCCGATTTCGCAGGCATCAGCCCCTGGGCAGGCCTGCGGCCCTGCTCGCCCGACGGCCTGCCTTACATCGGGCGCACGCGACGCGCCGACAACGTGCTCGTCGCGACCGGACACGCCATGATGGGCGTGAGTCTCGCGCCGGGGACGGGCAGGATCATTACCGACCTCATTGCAGGCAGGGAGCCCGCGGTTCCTGTCGAGTTGTATCGGCCAGATAGATACGGCTGAGGGCGGCGCGCTACGGGCTACGGGCCAGAAGAAGAGCGTTGGCAGCGTTGCGGATCGGATCGGGCACTGCTGTCGTCTGGCGCGTTATCGCATCCACGTACACGTGCACGAATCTGCCCACGGCGGCGGCATCGGGCTCGCCGCAACGGAAGATGCCGAGCCGGTAGGTGATGCTGCTTGCGCCGAGGCGCTCGATCGCGACGCCGACTTCGAGCGCGTCGGGAAACGAGAGCGGCTTGAAGTAGCGACAGCCGGTCTCGACGACGAGGCCGATCGCGGGCAGGGTGCGGATATCGACCCCGGTCGTCTCGATCAGCCAACCGTTCACGGCCGTGTCGAAGTACGAGTAGTACGCGACATTGTTGACGTGGCCGTAGTGGTCATTGTCCATCCAGCGCGTCGCGAGTGGGCGGAATACGGGGAATTCCGTCCGGGCGGGCGGCGCAGTGCGCGCTCCGGTTGTCGCAGATCCGCTCATGTCGCGTGCGTTGCCCGATAGCGCCAGAAGAGTGCGGCGAAGACGACTGCAAGCAGTGACAGGACGCCGAAGAATTCGATCATGGGCAGATAGCCGGCGGGATGCGCGGCGCTCGCGCCGTTCGCGTCGTTGAGCGCGCCCGCCGCAAAGTTCGAGCCCGCCATGCCGATGTTCTGCGCCATCGTCATGAAACCATACGCAGTGCCGAGCCGTTGTGGCGGTTCGATCAGCGTGACCGCGGGCCACAGCACTGCAGGCACGAGCGAGAACGCGACACCGATCAGCGCCGTGCTCACGCCGGGTGAGAGACCTGTCGCGCCGAGCACGTAGAACGCTGCGGCGAGCAGCGCCGCGCCGAGCGTCAGCAGGAGGCCATGGCGGCCGACGCGGTCATTCAGCCAGCCGAAGAGCGGTGTCGCGAACACCGCTGCGAGGAACACGTAACTGTTCAGGACACTCGCCGCCTCGAGCGACAGCCCGCCCGTGTGCTGGAAATACTTGATCGAGAAGGTGCTCCGGAACGGGAAGATCACCGAGTAGAAAAGCACGCACAGCGCGAGCACGTACCAGTAGCCACGGCTGAACCGGGTGAGCTTCGCGAGTTCGATCCGCTCGCGCGCCAGACCGAGCACCTGCAGGCCACGTGCAGCCGCGTTGGCCTCGAGTCGCCAGTAGGCGAGCGCCGCGACGACCCCGATGAACATGATGCCGGCGGCGAGCGTGAGCGGCGCCTGCCAGCCCGAGGCATAGGCACCCGGGGCCCAGACCGGTGAGACATCGACTGCATACGAACCGACGCGCGCGAAACTGATGGACAGCGCCATGGCGAATGCCAGCTGGCGGCCTGCGAACCAGATGCCGAGCGCCACGATCGTCGCGACGATCATCGTCTCGGCGCCGATGCCGAACAGCAGCCGGCCGGCGGCCATCAGGGCAAAGGGACTGCCGATCGCGGTCAGCGCGGCGCCGGCGAGGCAGGCGAGCGCAGTCCAGAACGTGACGAGACCGGGGCCGTAGCGGTCGACGAGAACGCCGCCGACAAACACCAGTACGATATTCGGCACGCTGTAGATCGCGTTCAGCGTGCCGATCTGCGTATCGGAATAGCCGAGCTCGCGCGACAGTTGCTCGGCGAGCGGACCGATCGAATCGTAGACGTAGTAGTTGCCGAAGAGCGCAAGGCCGGTCAGCGCGAGCACTGCCCACGCCGCGGCACTGCGTGTCACGGCACGAGCACCGTGGACCCGGTCGTGCGCCGCGCCTCGAGATCGCGGTGCGCCTGTGCTGCGTCCGCGAGCGCATAGCGCTGGCCGATACGCACCCTCAGCTTCTTCTTCACGACCATGCCAAGCAACTCGCGCGCGGCGGCGGCGTAGTCGGCGGGCGCCGCGACATAGGCGAACAGGGACGGCCGGGTGAGAAAGAGTGAGCCGCGTTTCGCCAGTTCGAGCGGCGAGATCGCCGGAGGCGGGCCCGAAGCGTTGCCGTAGGTTACCATCATGCCGAGCGGCCGCAGGCTGTCGAGCGACTCGAAGAAGGTGTCCTTGCCAACCGAATCATAGACCACGTTGACGCCCGCGCCTTTCGTGAGTGCCCTGACGCTCGCGACGATGTCATCCTGCCCCGACAGCAGCGCGTGATGGCAGCCGTGCTGCCTGGCGAGCGCGGCCTTTGCCGCGCTGCCCACGACGCCGATCACACGCGCGCCAAGCGCGCGCGCCCATTGAGTGAGCAGCAGCCCGACACCGCCCGCGGCGGCATGCACGAGCACCCAGTCACCCTTCTTCACGCGATACGTGCGCCGCAGGAGATAGTGCGCCGTAAGCCCTTTCAGCATGATGGCCGCGGCGGTCTCATCCTTGACGCCCTTCGGCAGCTTGACGACCCGCGCGGCGGATACATTGCGCAGCTCCGTGTAGGCGCCGGGAGTCGATAGTGCGTAGGCAACACGCGCACCGACCCGCAAACCCTTCACCTTCCGCCCCACCATCGTGACGACACCAGCCGCTTCACGGCCCGGCACTGCCGGCAGGGTCACGGGGTAGAGCCCGGTGCGGTCGTACACGTCTATGAAGTTCAGGCCGATCGCCGTGTGCCGAACCTGCACTTCACCTTCGGCCGGTGACGGAACCACGATCTCTTCAAGGCGCAACACCTCGGGTCCGCCCGTCTCGCGCATCAGGATTGCGTTCGCCATGACGAAAGTCTACGCGGACTCACCCGTCCCGGCGATGCGCAGCGCAGCGACGACACGCCCGCCGATCAGGTGCTCCTGGATGATCCGCTCGAGGTTCTCGATGGTACATCCCCGATACCAGATGCCCTCGGGGTACACGACGGCGATCGGCCCCGCCGTACACACCCGCAGGCAATCGGCCTTCGTGCGCAGCACCCCGTTGGCGCGATCGGTGAGCCCGAGCTCCTTCAAGCGCCGCTTGAGGTAATTCCAGGAAGCGAGCTGCACTTCCCGGTCCGCGCACTTGCCGCCGACACACAGAAAAATGTGCTGACGGGCGGTGTCGATCCCGAGAGCTGCCACGGCACGCGCGAGCGCCTCAGGGTCGGGCGCACCCCCGGCCATCTTCAGAGCGCGGAGTCGTCGGTCTCGCCGGTGCGGATGCGCACCACGCGATCGATGCCGGTGATGAAGATCTTGCCGTCTCCGACCTTGCCGGTCTTCGCGGCCTTCAACACAGCATCGACGACCTGATCGACGAGATTGTCACTGACCGCGACCTCGATGCGGGTCTTCGGCACGAAATCGACGACGTACTCGGCGCCGCGATACAGCTCGGTGTGGCCGCGCTGGCGGCCGAAGCCCTTCACTTCCGTGACTGTCATGCCCGACACGCCGATCTCGGAGAGCGCGGCACGCACGTCGTCGAGCTTGAACGGTTTGATGATCGCGGTGACCAGTTTCATGTATCCCCTCCCGTCGATGTCTCCCGGCCGACATGACCAGCAGCTTTCGTGCCAGCGCTCCACACCCGGGAAAACCTTCGTTTCCGGCCGTCTGGCGCGCCAATGGCCCGATCATGCGCACCATCATGGCGCAGGCGATTCCGCCCGATGCCCGTGATTGGTGCGCTTGGGTCGGCCAACGGCGCACAGTATGCTTCATTTCGCATGCCAGAAAACATCGTGATCGTGGGTGGCGGGCAGGCTGCCGCACAGGCCGTCGAGACACTGCGACGCAAAGGATACACAGGCGCCCTCACCATCATAGGCGAAGAGCCAGCCCTCCCTTATCAGCGCCCGCCACTCTCGAAGAAGTATCTCGCGGGCAGTTTCGGGCGGGATCGCCTGCCGTTTCGCCATCAATCGTTTTACGACGAGCATGCCATTCGCCTGCACCTGGGCCGGCGCGCCACGCGCATCGATCGCCTCGCGCGCACGGTAACCCTCGATGACGGCAGCACGCACGCGTACGACGCACTGCTGCTCGCCACTGGCAGTCGCGCGCGCTGGGTGGCGGTGCCCGGCGCGGATCTGCCCGGCGTGTTCACATTGCGCACGGCCGCCGACGTCGACGCGATCCGCGCCGAAACGCGCCCGGGTCGGCGGGCAGTGATTGTCGGTGGCGGCTACATCGGCCTCGAGGCTGCAGCGGTGCTGCGCGAACTCGGCCTCGAAGTCACGGTGATCGAACTCGCCGATCGCGTCATGAACCGAGTGGTGTGCGAGCCGGTATCACGCTTCTTCGAGGCCGAGCACGCACGCCACGGCGTGCGCATCCTGCTGCAGACGGGTCTCGCGGCATTTTCCGGCGATACGCGTGTGCGCGCCGTGCACTGCAGCGATGGCGGCGAACATCCGGCCGACCTCGTGATCGTGGGTGTCGGCGTTGCGCCGGTCGACGAGCTCGCGCGGGAAGCGGGGCTCGCCTGCAACGACGGTGTCGAGGTCGACGAGTATTGCCGCACCTCCGACCCGCACATCTATGCGGCCGGGGATTGCACGAATCATCCAAGCGCGCGCTACGGCAGGCGACTGCGGCTCGAGTCCGTCGACAGCGCGTTCGAGCAGGCTACGAGCGCCGCGCTCAATCTCATCGGCACTGCGACCGTACACGACAAGACCCCCTGGTTCTGGTCCGACCAGTACGACGTGAAACTGATCATCGTCGGTCTCTCGCAGGGTCACGATCGCGTGGTACTGCGCGGCGACCCGGCAACACGCAGCTTCTCGGCCTGCTACCTGCGGGACGGCGAGTTGCTCGCGGTCGATACCGTGAACAGCGCGAAGGACCAGATGGTCGCGCGCAAGCTGGTCGCGGCCCGTGTGCGCCCCGATCCGTTGCGCCTCGCTGACATAACGCTGTCGCTCAGGGATTGTGTCGACTGACTCCCACGCTGCGCCGCAGACAGGGGATAATGCGTGCGCATGAGAAGAAGGGGGAAGGCCGCCGCCTGGGGAGTGTTGCTGGCGCTCGCGACCGCCGCACCGTGGGCCGGCGCGCGCATGCCGGCGCGCATCGTCTATCTCGAGCCCGTGCGTGCGCTGCAGGCGAAGCACACGGCCGGCACGGCGCGGATGCAGCTCTCCTTCGAAGCCTTCGGCAAGCGCTTCGACCTGCAGCTCGAGCCGAATGCGCGACTTGCCGCCGCGACGCCCGCGGAACGTCCTGACCTCATAGCGTACGAGGGCCGCATCGCGGGCCTGCCGGGCTCCTGGGCGCGGCTCACGCGCACCCGCGAGGGACTCAGCGGCCTCATCGCTGATGGTCGCGAGATCTACGCAGTCGAACCGGCTCGCGAAGTCGCGCCCATTGCAGACGCAGCACTCTCGCCGCCGACTGCCGGCACCGTCGTATACCGCCTCGCTGACGCGCTGGTCGATCCGCAGGCTGCAAGTTGCGGCGTCGCGGGCAACGGGCAGCCGACGACCGCTCTTGCGCTCTACAAGTCCCTCGGCAGCGAGCTTGCCCCCCTCGGCGCGCTCGCCGTCGACACACAGCTCGATGTCGCGGCGGTCGCCGACTACGCGCTGTTCAGGGACTATGGCACCGCGACGATCGACTTCCTGCTCGCCCGCCTGAACGTCGTCGATGGCATCTACGCCGCGCAAGTGGGCATCCGCATTCATGTCGGCTCGACGTTCGTCTACGAAACGCAGGACCCCTTCACCGCGACGGCGGCTCCCGATCTGCTGCAGCAGCTCGCGAACTATCGGCGCACGACGATCGCCTCGCGGCGCCTCGGGCTCACACACCTGATGACCGGCCGCGAGCTCGATGACACCACAGTCGGCATCGCCTATCTGGATACAGTCTGCTCGCTGCAATCGGCGAGCCTCACCGAAGCGCGCTCGGGCAAGCTGAGCGCGGCGCTGATCTCGCTGGTCGCTGCGCACGAGATCGGCCACAACTTCGGCGCCCCGCACGACGGTGAGGCGGGCAAAGCCTGCGCTGCGACGAACCCGAACGCGTACCTGATGGCACCCACCCTGTCGACCGCGAACTCGCAATTCTCGCCATGCAGCCTCGACGTGATCGCGCAGCGCGTGGCGGCCGCGCAGTGCCTTACCGCCGTCGATCAGGTCGATGTCGAGATCGTCGCGCCCGTCGCCAGCGCGCGGCATGGCATCGGTGTCAACTATTCCCTCACTTTCAATGTGCGCTCGATCGGCACACGCGACGCGCTGGCGACGGCTGCGGGGTTTGTCATTCCAGCGGGGTCCACTCTCGAGGCAGTGAACGCAGCCGGGGGCAGCTGCACCGTGATCGATCGCCAGGCGAGCTGCAGCCTCGGCACGCTGCTTTCCGGCGCCTCGCGCACCATCACGCTATCGCTCACGGGTCAGGCCATCAGCACCGAGACACTCCTTGCCGACGTGACGGCCATGAATGACGGCTCGCCCGCCAACAACAGCGCAGCAGTCGAACTCGTCACCGCACCGCTCGCCGATCTCGCGACCACCGTGAGTGCTGCCCCCTCGAGCCTCACCGCAGGCGAAGACGCGCGCTTCACGGTGACCATGACGAATCTCGGGCCAAGCGTCACTTCCGACGCGCGCCTGTCGATCGATGTGCCCGCGGGGCTTGCCGTGAACTCGATCGATGGGGGCGGTCTCGCCTGTGCCGCGAGCGCCAACAGCATTTCCTGCGATCCGCTGTTGCTCGCGACGAACGATGCGCGCACGGTCGTATTCACGGCACGCGCCGGTACGGCTGGCACTTTCATGGTGACGGCCGTGGCACTCACCGCTGCGGTCGACCCCGTGGGAGCCAACAACGCGGCGAGCGCCACGGTGACAGTCACGGCGGGCAGCGGCGGCGGCCCCACCACGCCGCCCCCCCCGCCCACGAGCGGCGCCACGAGCGGCGGTGGCGGAGGCGGGAGCCTTTCGTGGCTCCTGCTCGCGGCGCTCGCACTCGCGCTCGCCGTTCAGGCGATGACGGCGAGCAGATCCTTGGCGTCAACCGCGAGACCCGGGCGCGCGAGCACCTCGGCCACCTGACCGTCCTGCTCGGCCCGCACGGCCGTCTCCATTTTCATCGCCTCGAGCGTCACGACCACATCACCGCGCGCAACCTTCTGACCGACCGTGACGGCAACCGTCACGACACTGCCAGGCATCGGTGCGCCGACATGCCGTGCGTTGCCCGGCTCGACCTTGCGCTGCGGCGGGCGGCGCGCGACCTGGCTGCGATCGACGATCCGCACCGCGCGCGGTTGGCCGTTCAGCTCGAAGAACACCGTGCGCGTACCGTCATCGTGGGTTTCGCTCACCGCCACATAGGTCACGATCAGCGTCTTGCCACGCTCGAGATCGATGCTGATCTCCTGCCCCGGCTCCATCCCGTAGAAAAAAGCCGGCGTCGGCAGCCGGCCCATGTCACCGTACGCGGCGCGATCCTTTGCGTAGTCGAGGAACACGCGCGGGTACATCAGAAAGGACGCGAGCTGGTAGTCGGTGACTTCGTGGCCGATCTTGCGCGCGACCTCACGGCGTGCCGCTTCGAGATCGACCGGTGGCAGCACCTCTCCGGGCCGCAGCGTCGACGGTGTGGCACCGTTCAGCACCTTGGCTTGCAGCGCTTGCGGAAAGCCGCCCACCGGCTGACCGATGTCGCCTCGCATCAGCTGCACCAGGGATTCCGGGAACGCGATCTGTGTGGCTGGATCCTCGACCTGCGCACGACTGAGCCCGCTCGTGACCATCATGATCGCCATGTCACCGACGACTTTCGAGGTCGGCGTCACCTTCACGATGTCGCCGAGCATCTCATTCACATCGGCATACGCCTGCGCAACTTCGGGCCAGCGCGCCTCGTCGATGCCGAGTGCGCGCGCCTGCTCGCGCAGGTTCGTGTACTGCCCGCCCGGCATGCCGTGTACGTAGACCTCGGACGCACCGGAACGGATGTCGCTTTCGAACGCCGCGTACCCCTGGCGCACCTGCTCCCAGTACGATGATATGCGGCGCAGATTGGTCGTATCGATGCCGGGATCGCGCCCGGTGTGGCGCAATGCCTCGACGATGGAGCCGAGGTTCGGCTGGGACGTGAGCCCGCTCATCGCATCGATCGCGCCGTCGATCGCATCGCACCCGGCTTCCGCCGCCGCCAGCACGCTCGCCGCCGAGATGCCACTCGTATCGTGCGTATGG
>WBZL01003096.1_pt1 | contig 15530 bp, 11 predicted proteins | sample 5204291 | NCBI WGS metagenome assembly WBZL01 (sample SAMN12344345, study PRJNA552823) | activated sludge metagenome | biome: Activated sludge suspended growth; feature: Nitrification reactor; material: Wastewater; isolation source: activated sludge from nitrification reactor of wastewater...
GCAAGCTGGGCACAGCCGGCTGTCACGCCGACGACGACGACCAGAAGTTGGAGGATGGATCTCGAAGCCACTCAGGGTTTCTACCTGGGTCCTGGTGGGCAGGTGTGGCCGGTTTGTAAAGTAGTGACGCTGCGGCTGCGCGGGCAGGGAGGCGGACGACCCGCCTCCGCGTGCCCGACGACCCGCCGATGCCAACCAGGGAGACGCACGAATGCCACCTGTTTCAAGCATGCCGCGGGGCCCGTGCAGGGTCTTGCGCCAGATCGTCGCGGCCGCTTGTTGCAGCTGGATCGCGGTCGGGCCGGCGGTGGCCTGCGCGCCCGACCCCTGGTCGGTCGACCGCCTGCGCACGCTGCGCGCCGCGCAGTTCAAGATCGACGACGACGAGCAGCGCACCGCGTTGGCCCTGGGCCTGCTGCCATGCCTGGCGTCGCCCGACCCGGCCGTGCGCGACGAGGTGGCCTTCGAGGCCTTGTCCAGCTGGCTGCGCGGTGGTGCGCTGAGCCTGGCCACCGCCCGCGAGCTCGGCCAGTCGCTGCTGCCCATGCTCCAGCAGCGTGATGCCGCCGGCGTGGCGGCGCCGTTCGCGGCGCTGGCGCTGGCCGAGGTGGCCCGCGTCGACCGGCTCAAGCCGATGTGGACGGGTGACGAGCGCCACACGATGGTCGAGGCCGCGGCGACCTGGGTGGCCGGCATCACCGACCATCGAGGCTTCGACCCCCAGGTGGGTTGGCGCCACGCGGTGGCACACGGGGCCGACTGGCTGATGCAGCTGGCGCTGAACCCGGCACTCGAACGGGCGCAGCTCGACCGCATCCTCGATGCCGTCGCCCGCCAGGTGCTGCCGGCCGACGGCCACCCCTACGTGCACGGCGAGAGCGAACGGCTGGCCCGGCCGGTGGTGTTCGTGATCCGCCGTGGCCTGCACACGCCGGCCGACTGGTCGGCCTGGCTGGGACGCCTCGCAGCGGCCGCCAAGGTGGCCGCGGCCCCACCCACCACCGCCGCCGGGCTGGCGGCGATGCACAACGCCAAGGCCTTCCTGTATCCGCTGTACATCGCGGTGCAGGAGGGCAACGACAGCGAGCAGCGCCAGCGGGTGATGCCCGGCCTGCTGGCCGCCCTGCGCGAACTCAATCGCTGAGCCTGGACGTGAAGAGGTCCCTGCGGACCTCTTCACGCCTGGCGAAGGGCCCGAGCTCTGCGAGGGCGCGGCCTGCCAGGCGAGCCTGGACGTGAAGAGGTCCCTGCGGACCTCTTCACGCCTGGCGAAGGGCCCGGGCTCTGCGAGGGCGCGGCCTGCCAGGCGAGCCCGGACACGGACGATCCGCCGCGGTCGCCCCGTGCCGGGCGTGGTCGGCGACCGGCCGGGCCTACTGGAACGCCACCTCGGCGAAGCTGCGCAGCTTGCGGCTGTGCAGGCGGCCGGGGCGCTCGTGGCGCAGCAGCTCGATGGCCCGCATGCCGATGCGCAGGTGCTGGTCGACGCGCTCGCGATAGAAGTGGTTGGCCATGCCGGGCAGCTTGATCTCGCCGTGCAGCGGCTTGTCGCTGACGCACAGCAGCGTGCCGTAGGGCACGCGGAAGCGGAAGCCGTTGGCGGCGATGGTGGCGCTCTCCATGTCCAGCGCCACGGCGCGCGACTGCGAGAAGCGCCGCTCGGGCGTGCTCTCGCCGCCGCGCGAGGGCAGCAGCTCCCAGTTGCGGTTGTCGGTGCTGGCCACGGTGCCGGTGCGCAGGACCTTCTTGAGCTCGTAGCCCGAAAGCTGCGTGACGTCGGCCACCGCCTGCTCCAGCGCCACCTGGACTTCGGCCAGCGCCGGGATCGGCACCCACAGCGGCAGGTCCTCGTCGAGCACGTGGTCCTCGCGGACGTAGCCGTGGGCCAGCACGTAGTCGCCGAGCTGCTGCGAGTTGCGCAGCCCGGCGCAGTGGCCGAGCATCAGCCAGGCGTGCGGGCGCAGCACCGCGATGTGGTCCGTGATGGTCTTGGCGTTGGCCGGGCCGACGCCGATGTTGACCATCGTGATCCCGGCGCGATCGGGACGCACCAGGTGGTAGGCCGGCATCTGCGGCAGGCGTGGTGGCGCCGCGCCGAGCTCGTCGCCGGGCTGCGCGGGTGTGCCGCTGCGCCGCGTGACCACGTTACCGGGCTCGACGAAGGCGGCGTACTCGCCCGCGGGCCCCTTCATCAGCTCGTGCCCGAGCTTGATGAACTCGTCGATGTAGAACTGGTAGTTCGTGAAGAGCACGAAGTTCTGGAAGTGCTCGGGCGCCGTGCCGGTGTAGTGGCGCAGGCGATGCAGCGAGTAGTCGACGCGCGGTGCGGTGAACAGCGCCAGCGGCTCGGCCTCGCCCGGTGGCGTGACGTGCGTGCCGTTGGCGATGCCGTCGTCCATCGCGGCCAGGTCCGGCAGGTCGAACAGGTCGCGCATCAGCAGGCGGCGCTCGGCGCCGAGGTTGCCCTCGATGTGGTCGTGCTCGGCGAACGAGAAGTGCACCGGGATCGGCTGCGAGCTGGTGCCGACCTCCAGCGCCACCGCGTGGTTCTTCAGCAGCAGCTCGAACTGCGCGCGGTAGTAGTCGTCGAACAGGTCGGGCCGCGTCAGCGTGGTCTCGTAGGTGCCCGGCCCGGCGACGAAGCCGTAGGACAGGCGCGAGTCGGCGCGTGCCACCGTGGCGGTGTGCACGCGCACGAAGGGGTAGCAGGCGCGCACGTGGCCGCCGAGGTCGTCGCCGGCGACGAAGCGTTGCAGCTCCCCCCGCAGGTGCTGGATGCTCTGGTCGTAGATCGTGTGCACCTGCTGCAGGGCGGCGTCGGCCGCGTCGAAGCGCATCGGCGCAATGAACAGGGGCAGCTTGGGCATGGTCGGGTTCGCGGGCGGGCTCGGGCCCGGATTGTCGGGCCTGGCGCCGCAGCGGCAAGCCGACCGGTCGGATCAGGCCGTGGCGGCCACCGGCTCCGACGGCGGCGCGGTCACCGGGTCCGAGGCGTCCTGGCCGGACCTCCAGGCCGCGGCGAAGGCATGCAGGTCGTCGGCCGGCATCGGACGGCTGATGTGATAACCCTGCGCCTCGTCGCACTGCAGGTCGCGCAGCAGCTCGCCGATGGCGGCACTCTCGACGCCTTCGGCCACCACGCTCAGGCCGAGGTTGTGTGCCAGGTCGATCGTCGAGCGCACGATCTTGGCGTCGTCCGCGTCCTGTGCCATGCCCATCACGAAGCTCTTGTCGATCTTCAGCTCGTGCACCGGCAGGCGCTTCAGGTAGGCCAGCGACGAGTAGCCCGTGCCGAAGTCGTCGATCGACAGCTTGAAGCCGCGTTCGGCCAGCGTGTCCAGCACGGCCAGCGCCCGCTGCGGCTCGTCCATGATCGCGCTCTCGGTGATCTCCAGGCAGAAGCCAGCGGGGTCGACGCCGTGGCGCTGCAGGATCCGCTGCAGCCTCTCGGGCAGCTCGGCGTCCATCAGGTCGCGCGTCGACAGGTTCAGCGACAGGCGCTGCAGGCCGCTGCGCTGCAATGCGGGCCAGCGTCGTGCGCAGTCCTCGAACAGCCACAGCGTCAGCTGCCGGACGAAGCCGGTCTGCTCGGCGAACGGGATGAAGTGCAGCGGCGGCACCAGGCCGCGCTGTGGATGCTGCCAGCGCAGCAGCGCCTCGGCACCGACCAGCGCACCGTCGGCCAGGCGCAGCTTGGGCTGCAGGAACAGGCGCAGTTCGCCTTGCTGCAGCGCGCGGCGCAGCTCCGACAGCAGCGACAGGGTCTGCGCGCTGGCCGAGTCGATGGCCGGGTCGTAGACGGTGAAGGTGCTGGCCTTGCGCTTGGCGACGTACATCGCCACCTCGGCGCGATTGAGCAGCGTGTCGGCATCACCCGCATGCTGCGGCCAGCAGGCGATGCCGAAGGCGGCTCGCACGTCGACGGTCTGCTCGGCGATCACCAGGGGCTGTTCGAGCAGCGCGACGAGCCGCTGCACCACCTGCTGGGCATGCTCCGCGTCGCCACCGGGCAGCAGCAGCCCGAACTTGTCGCCGCCCAGGTGGGCCAGGTCGCTGCCCTCGTGGCGGGCCTGGGCGCCCAGTCGTCCGGCCACGGCGCGCAGCACCTCGTCGCCGGTGCGGTAGCCCAGCACGTCGTTGACATGCTTGAAGCGGTCGAGCCCGAACTTCACCAGGGTCAGCGAGCCGCTCCGGGGGTCGGCCAGGCGGGCCTGCAGGCCCTCGCGAAAGAAGGCCCGGTTGGGCAGGCCGGTCAGGCGGTCGTGGTAGGCCAGCTGCCGGATCTCGGCTTCGTGTCCGGCGATGCTGACGCGCATGTGGTCGAAGGCGCGCGCGAGATTGCCGATCTCGTCGCGCCGCGTGGTGTGCGCCAGCGGCTGCGCGTAGTCGCCGGACCCCAGGCGCTGGGCGGCGCCCACCAGGTCGGACAGCGGCGTGGTCACGCGTCGCGCGGTGACCACGCTGCCGGCACCGAAGACCAGCACGCCGATGCCGGTGATCAAGGCCAGCGTCCATTGCAGCCGACGGTAGGGCGCCAGGGCTTCGTCGACCGACTGCAGCAGCAGCACCTGCGCCGCCGCCGGCGCATCGCCCAGGGCGAGGCGGCGCAGCAGCATCGATTCGCCGTCCAGCACGACCTCGGGACCGGTCGCTGTGGCCAAGCCGGCTGCCGCGTCCGGCGCGAGCGTCGAGGCCGCGACATGGGAGCTGCCTTCGGCTTGGGGGATGCGCAGGGCCACGTGCAGGCCCGACAGCGCGCGCATGTCGCCGAGCAGCGAGGCGTCGAGTGCAAACCCCAGCACCATCCAGCCGATGGTCACCGGGGCCTTCATCGGCACCGCGACGAACTGGTAGGCCTGGCCGCCGACCACGGCCACGCGCTGGCCGCTGGCCTGGCGCGCCGTCTCGGCGGCGACGGGGCGAAGCGCCTCGGCCGCGGCGCGGTCGTTCAGCGCCGCAGCGTGCACCGTGCCGGCCGTGTCGACCCATGCGGCCAGCCGCGCCCCGATGCGCGCGGCGTGGTTCTCGAGCGCCGAGCCGATCGTCGCCGCATCGCCCGAGCCCACGGCCGAGCGGAAGCCGTAGTCGGCCGCCAGCACCTTGGCGCCGTCGGCCAGCGCCTGCGACTTCTGCTCGAGCAGGCGCTGCCAGATGCGCTGGCCGATGTCGAGCTCCTGACCCAGGCGCGCCCTTGCATTGGCATCGATGCTGCTGCGGATGGCCCAGAAGCCGGCCAGTTGCACGCTGAGCAGCAGCGCCAGCGACAGCGCGACGATGCGCGTGGCCAGGCGCTGACCCGGCGCGGCGGCGTGGCTCGGGACCTGCGCCATCGGTCAGCCGGCCGTCACCGGCAAGGTGACGGTGATGCTGCTGTCGCCGGCCCCGAGCGTGTGGGCCTGGTCGTGGGCCGGCGCGCCGGTGGGCAGCTCGGGATGCCAGGTGCGCAGGCGGTACTCGCCGGGGGGCACGTCGGCCAGCCGCACGCGGCCGGTCGAGTCGGTGCGGCCGTGGTACGGCGTGTCGACCACCACCACCCAGGCCACCATCTGATCGTGGATGTTGCAGCCCAGCACCGCGATGCCGCTGCGGTCGAACACCACCGGGTTGGCCGGCGTGCCGGCATACAGCTTGATCTCGAAGGTCTTGGCGGGCGAAAACGAGTAGACGTGGTGGCGCACCTTGTCGCGGTTGGGAAACTGCACCGACGTGTGCGTCGGCACGACCGTGACGCGCTGGGCGAAGCGCTTGTCGGCCTGCGCGATCTCGACGCCTTGCGCCGGCTTGACCGCGGCGCGCGCCTCGCGCGACTCGAGGAACACCGCGCTGTCGGCCAGCGGCCGCCCGTCGCGGCCCAGCACGCGCACGTCCAGCGTCGCACCGGCGGCCGGTGACGCCTCGACGGTCAGGGCCGCGGCGAGCACCGCCAGCGCCCACAAGCCGGTGCGCCTCATGGCGCGCGCCGGCCGCGCCGCGCACGAGTCGGCATCGGGGCTGCCCGTCGGCGTCACGGCTTGATGGCCAGTCCCAGGACCGGACGGCCCGCGTCGAGGGTGCCGATGAGCTGCGCCCGGCCGGACGCCAGGTCGACGGTGTACAGCCGCGTGCGGTCCTCGCCACGACGCTGCAAGGCCGCAAAGGCGGTGTTGTCGACGTCGGCAATGTCGAAGGACGCATCGTCGAGCGGTCCAATCCCCAGCGGGCCCACCGTCGTCAGGCGCCCTGTGTTGGGCGACACCACCGGCATCGCGCCCTCGCGCGAGCCCTGCATGGCCAGGATGCCCAGCGCGCCGTCGATGGCGTAGTTGGTGGTCAGCCGGTCATCCCGGTTGTTGTAGGTGTAGGCCGCGGCGACGATGTCCGGCCGGCGGGCGGCGTGGGGGTCGCCCGCCGCGTAGGCCAGGCTGCCGTCGCCCTGCACGCCCTCGCGCTGCGGGTCGGCATCGACCGCGGCGCCGGTGTCCGGGTGGATGCGCAGGTTGAACGCGCCACTGACGACGCGCAGGCGGTCGGCCGCCGGGTTGAAGTCGAAGCCGAAGCGGCCCGCCGGCAGCGGCAGGGCCAGCGGCGACGTGCCCACGCGCGTGGCCTTCCCGGTCGCCTCGTCGAGCGTGTAGATCGCTCCGCTGCGTCCCAGCGCATACAGCACGCCGCGGGCCACGCGGTAGTCGATGCCGAGCAAGGCTTCGCCGGGCGGCAGCCCGCCGACAGGCCGCCGGTCGAGCACGCGGCGCGGCTGGCCGGCGTTGATGCGCAGCAGTTGGTGGTCGGCCGTCAGCACCACCAGGGTCTCCTTGCGGGCCGGACCCTCCGGCTCCTCCAGGCTGGTGCAGGCCGGCAGGGCGAGGGCCACCAGCATCGGGGTGACGGCCCGCAGCCAAGGGCGCAAGGGGCAGAACAAGGGCAGGCGCATGGGCAGGGCTCTCCTCGCCCCTGACGGGGCCATCCGGCAGATATCGGTCCGCGCCGGCGGCCCTTGAGTGCGGCCGCGCGCGGGCCGCGACGCGGGGCCGTCAGCGCGCGGCGTCGATCACGCCACCGCCGAGGCAGACCTCACCGGCGTAGAGCACCGCCGATTGGCCCGGTGTCACCGCCCACTGCGGGGCGTCGAAGGTCAGCGCGAAGCGGCCCTCGGTGGCGGGCTCGACCCGGCAGGACGCATCGGCCTGCCGGTAGCGGGTCTTCGCGGCCAGCGCACCCGCGGCGGGAGGCTCGCCGGCGATCCAGCTGGCATCGGCGGCCACCAGGTGCCGCGCGAGCAGCGCCGGGTGATCGTGGCCCTGCACCACGATCAGGGCCTGGCGGGCCAGGTCCTTGCGCGCCACGTACCACGGCGCGTGCTCACCGCCGCCGTGCTTGACGCCGCCGATGCCCAGCCCCTGGCGCTGCCCGAGCGTGTAGAAGCTCAGTCCCACGTGACGGCCGACCTCGCGACCGCGCTCGTCGAGCATCGGCCCGGGCTGCTGGTGCAGGTAGCGCTGCAGGAACTCGCGGAACGGCCGCTCGCCGATGAAGCAGATGCCGGTGGAGTCCTTCTTGCGGGCATTCGGCAGGCCGATGCGTTCGGCCAGCGCGCGCACCTCGGTCTTGGCCATGGCGCCCAGCGGGAACAGCGTGTGCGCGAGTTGCGCCTGCGTCAGCCGGTGCAGGAAGTAGCTCTGGTCCTTCGCCGGATCGGTGCCCTTGAGCAGTTCGTAGCGCGGACCCCGAGCCGAGTCGACCTCGCGCACCCGGGCGTAGTGGCCGGTGGCGATCTTTCCGGCACCCAGGCGCAGCGCGTGATCGAGAAAGGCTTTGAACTTGATCTCGGCGTTGCACAGCACGTCGGGGTTGGGCGTGCGGCCGGCCTGGACCTCGCGCAGGAACTCGGCGAAGACGCGGTCCTTGTACTCGGCGGCGAAGTTGACGTGTTCGAGCTCGATGCCGATGACGTCGGCCACCGCCGCGGCATCGACGAAGTCGACGTTGGACGAGCAGTAGGCGCTGTCGTCGTCGTCCTCCCAGTTCTTCATGAAGATGCCGACGACCTCGAAGCCTTGCTGCTTGAGCAGCCAGGCGGCGACGGCCGAGTCGACGCCGCCGCTCAGGCCGACGACGACGCGCTCACCATGGGGCATGCGCCGGATTATCCCGGCGCCGGGCGGGCCCTCCGGTCGCGATTGACACCGATACAGATTGTGGCAAATATACTCAGCGTTTCATCGGCCCGCGGGTGTCGTCCGAACACGGGCCCGCGTTCGCAGCCGATCCGGCGCCTCCACCTTGACCCACATCCTCCACCGCAGCCTGCGCCACGCCTTGCCCATTGCCGTGGAGGCGCAGGGCGCGTGGATGACCGACGCCGAGGGGCGCCGCTACCTCGATGCCAGCGGCGGCGCTGCCGTGTCCTGCCTGGGCCATGGCCATCCGGACGTGCTGGCGGCGATGCACCGCCAGATCGACCGCGTGGCCTACGCCCACACCAGCTTCTTCACGACCGAGGTCGCCGAGCAGCTGGCCGACACCCTGGTGGCGGACGCGCCGGCAGGCATCAGCCACGCCTACTTCGTCTCCGGTGGCTCTGAAGCCATCGAGGCCGCGCTGAAGATGGCCCGCCAGTACTTCGTCGAGGTCGGCCAGCCCCAGCGCCGCCACTTCATCGCGCGCCGCCAGAGCTATCACGGCAATACGCTGGGCGCGCTGGCGGTCGGTGGCAATGCCTGGCGGCGCCAGCAGTTCGCGCCCTTGCTGATCGACGTGACCCATGTGTCCCCGTGCTACGCCTACCGCGACCGGCGCGCCGACGAGTCCGAGCCGCAGTACGGCCAGCGCCTGGTCGCCGAGCTGGCGGCGGCCATCGAGCAGGTCGGGCCCGAACAGGTCATCGCCTTCGTCGCCGAGACGGTCGTCGGTGCCACCGCCGGTGCGCTGACGCCGGTGCCCGGCTACCTGCAGGGGGTGCGCGAGTTGTGCACGCGCCACGGCATCCTGCTGATCCTGGACGAGGTGATGTGCGGCATGGGCCGCACCGGCACGCTGCACGCCTGCGAGCAGGAAGGCGTGGTGCCCGACCTGCTGGTCGTTGCCAAGGGCCTGGGCGGTGGCTACCAGCCCATCGGCGCGGTGCTGGCCCAGGCCCGCATCGTCGAGGCCTTCGAGCGCGGCACGGGCCTGTTCCAGCATGGCCACACCTACATCGGCCACCCGGTCGCCTGCGCCGCGGCGCTGGCGGTGCAGCAGGTGATCCGGCGCGACGGGCTGCTGGCGCGCGTGCGCGAGCTGGGGGCGGCCCTGGAGGTCCGCCTGCAGCAGGCGCTGGGCGCGCACCCGCATGTCGGCGACCTGCGTGGCCGCGGCCTGTTCCGCGGCGTCGAGCTGGTGGCCGACCGGGCCAGCCGCGCGCCGTTCGACCCGGCGCTCAGGCTGCATGCGCGCATCAAGGCCGAGGCCATGCGGCGCGGCCTGATGGTCTACCCGATGGGCGGCACGATCGATGGGCGCCAGGGCGACCACGTGCTGCTCGCGCCGCCCTTCATCGTCACCGATGCCGAGCTGGACCAGATCGTCGAGCGGCTGGCCGCCGCCATCGATGCCGCGCTCGCCGATGCGGTCGCGCCGACGGCCTGACCGATGCGTCCTTTCCGTCGAAGCCGGCGTGCATCGCGCGGTCCCTCGCACACCAGCCTTTACACCCACACCCACTCAGGAGGTTCCATGACGAAGTCGACCCGCATCCTCGCCCTGGCTGCTGCCGCGGCGGCGGCCACGCTGATGGCCGCGCCCGGCAGCGCGCTGGCGCAGCAGAAGTTCATCACCATCGGCACCGGCGGCGTGACCGGCGTGTACTACGCGGCCGGCGGTGCGATCTGCCGGCTGATGAACAAGGACCGCGCCCGGCACGGTATCCGCTGCTCGGTGGAGTCGACCGGCGGCTCGGTGTTCAACATCAACACCATCCGCGCCGGCGAGCTGGACTTCGGCGTCGCGCAGTCCGACTGGCAGTACCACGCCACCAAGGGCACCAAGGTGTTCGAGAAGGACGGCGCGGTGAAGGACCTGCGCTCGGTGTTCTCGGTGCACCCCGAGCCGTTCACGGTGCTGGCGCGCAAGGAAGCCAACATCACGAAGTTCGAGGACTTCAAGGGCAAGCGCTTCAACATCGGCAACCCCGGTTCGGGCACGCGCGCGTCGATGGAGGAGCTGCTGAACGCGATGGGCTGGAAGCTCGGCGACTTCGCGCTGGCCTCCGAGCTCAAGGCCGACGAGCACGGCGCCGCACTGTGCGACAACAAGATCGACGGCTTCTTCTACGGCGTCGGCCATCCGTCGGCCAACATCCAGGACCCCATCACGACCTGCGGTGCCAAGCTCGTGCCGCTGACCGGGCCGGCGATCGACAAGCTGGTGGCCGGCGCCCCGTACTACGCCAAGGTCAACATCCCCGGCGGCCTGTACGCCGGCAACCCCAACCCCACGCCCACCTACGGCGTGGTGGCCACCTTCGTCACTTCGGCCAAGGTGCCCGACGCCACGGTGTACGAGCTGGTCAAGGCGGTGTTCGACAACTTCGAGGACTTCAAGAAGCTGCACCCGGCCTTCGCCAACCTCGACCCCAAGCGCATGGTCAAGGACGGCAACTCGGCACCGATGCATCCCGGCGCGGTGAAGTACTACAAGGAAAAGGGCTGGCTCTGACCGGGCGGACCCCGACATGAGCACCGCGACGCCGCCGGCCGCTGCGGCCGGCGCCGACATCGACGTCCAGCAACTCGTTGCCGACAACGATGCCGGCGGCCGCAATCCCGGGCCGGCGGTCCGACGCCTGATCCTCGGCGTGTGCCTGGCGTGGAGCCTGTTCCAGCTGTGGATCGCCTCGCCGCTGCCGTTCACGCTGGGCATCGGCGTGTTCAACGACACGCAGTCGCGCGCCATCCACCTGGCCTTCGCGGTGTTCCTGGCCTACCTGGCGTTTCCGGCGTTCAAGCGCTCGCCGCGCCAGCGGGTGCCCTGGCACGACTGGCTGTTCGCCGCGGTGGGCGCGGCCTGCGCGGCCTACTTGTTCCTCTTCTACCGCGAGCTGTCCACGCGACCGGGCCAGCCGACGACGCAGGACCTGGTGGTCAGCGTCGTCGGCCTGGCGCTGCTGCTCGAGGCGACCCGCCGCGCGCTCGGTCTGCCGATGGTCATCGTCGCCGGCGTGTTCCTGGTCTACACCTTTGCCGGTCCGTACATGCCGGACCTGATCGCGCACAAGGGCGCCTCGCTGGCGCGCGCGATGTCGCACCAGTGGCTCACCACCGAGGGCGTGTTCGGCGTGGCGCTGGGCGTGTCCAGCGGCTTCATCTTCCTGTTCGTGCTGTTCGGCTCGCTGCTCGACAAGGCCGGCGCGGGCAACTACTTCATCCAGTCGGCCTTCGCGCTGCTCGGCCACATGCGCGGCGGGCCGGCCAAGGCGGCGGTCGTGTCGTCGGCGGCCACCGGCATCATCTCGGGCTCGTCGATCGCCAACGTGGTGACCACCGGCACCTTCACGATCCCGCTGATGAAGCGCGTGGGCTACCGCGGCGACCAGGCCGGCGCGGTGGAGGTGTCGAGCTCGGTCAACGGCCAGATCATGCCGCCGGTGATGGGCGCGGCGGCATTCCTGATGGTCGAGTACGTGGGCATCCCGTACACCCAGGTGATCAAGCACGCCTTCCTGCCGGCGATCATCTCGTACATCGCGCTCTTCTACATCGTGCACCTGGAGGCACTGAAGGCCAATCTGGTGGGGCTGCCGCGCCGGTCGCAGGCCGGGCCGATGCAGCGGCTGCTGTCGCTGGCGATGACGCTCAGCGGCTTCGTCGTGCTGTCCGGCGCGGTGTACTACGGCGTCGGCTGGGTCAAGTCGGCGCTGGGCGCGGCCGCCTTGCCGGTGCTGGGCGTGGCCGTGCTGGCCGCGTACGTGGGCCTGCTGGGGGTGGCGGCGCGCCAGCCCGAGCTGGCGCTCGACGACCCCAATGCGCCGGTGTTCGAGCTGCCCGAAACCGCGCCCACGCTGAAGGCCGGGCTGCACTACCTGCTGTCGGTCGTGGTGCTGATCTGGTGCCTGATGATCGAGCAGATGTCGCCCGCGCTGTCGGCCTTCTGGGCCACGATGTTCATGGTCTTCATCATGCTCACGCAGCGGCCCATCACGTCCGCGTTCCGTGGCCGCGGCGAGCTGGGCGCGGCCTTCCGCAGCGGCTGGCGCGACCTGGTCGGCGGGCTGGAGGCCGGCGCGCGCAACATGATCGGCATCGGCGTGGCCACGGCGGCGGCCGGCATCATCGTCGGCACCGTGTCGCTCACCGGCATCGGGCTGGTGATGACCGAGGTCGTCGAGCTGCTGTCGGGCGGCAACCTGATGCTGATGCTGGCGCTGGTCGCCGTGGTCAGCCTGATCCTCGGCATGGGCCTGCCCACCACCGCCAACTACATCGTCGTGTCGACGCTGATGGCCCCGGTGGTCGTCGAGCTCGGTGCCCAGAGCGGCCTGCTGGTGCCGCTGATCGCGGTGCACATGTTCGTCTTCTACTTCGGACTGATGGCCGACGTGACGCCGCCGGTGGGCCTGGCGTCGTTCGCCGCGGCGGCCATCGCGCGCACCGATCCCATCAAGACCGGCCTGACCGCGTTCTTCTACAGCATGCGCACGGCCATCCTGCCGTTCCTGTTCATCTTCAACACCCAGCTGCTGCTGATCGGCATCGACTCCACGCTGCACCTGCTGCTGACGGTGGTCAGCGCCACGGTGGCGATGCTGATCTTCGCCGCGGCCACGCAGGGCTACTTCATCGTGCGCTCGCGCTGGTGGGAGTCGGCGGCACTGCTGCTGGTCACCTTCACGCTGTTCCGTCCCGGCTTCTGGTGGGACATGGTGTACCCGCCGCACCAGGAGCTGCCGGCCGCGCAGCTGATGGAGCGGGTCGGCCAGGTACCGGCGGGCGGCAGCCTGCGCGTCTGGGTCGAGGGCCTCAACATCGACGGCGACAAGGTGCGCAAGGGCGTGCTGCTGCCGCTGGGTGAGGCCGGTGCGGCGCGCGAGCGCTTGCAGCGCCTCGGGCTGACCGTGACCGCGCTGGGCGCTCAGGTGCAGGTGGCGCAGGTGAAGTTCGGCTCGCGTGCCGAGAAGCTGGGACTCGAGCAGGGCTTCGCCGTCACCAGCGTGGAGGTCGAAAGCGAACGCCCCGACAAGGAGTGGATGTTCCTGCCGGCCGTGGCGCTGCTGTCGCTGGTGGTGGCGGTGCAGCGCCTGCGGGCCCGGCGCCAGGGCCGGATCGCGGCCGCTGGGCCCGCGGCCGCCTGAGGGCGCCCCCGGCCGGCATCGACCACCGGCCCTGCGGGAAGGCCGTCCGGGGCCCTCAGTGCCCCAGGATCTTCGACAGGAAGTCCTTGGTGCGATCGCTCTGCGGGTTCTCGAAGAACTCGTGCGGCGTGTTCTGCTCGACGATCTGGCCCTGGTCCATGAAGATCACCCGGTCCGCCACCGCCTTGGCGAAGCCCATCTCGTGCGTCACGCACAGCATCGTGATGCCCTGGCCGGCGAGCTCGATCATCACGTCGAGCACCTCCTTGATCATCTCGGGGTCGAGCGCCGAGGTCGGCTCGTCGAACAGCATGATCTTCGGCGTGAGGCACAACGCGCGCGCGATGGCCACGCGCTGCTGCTGGCCACCCGACAGCTGCAGCGGGTACTTGGCAGCCTGCTCGGCGATGCGCACCCGCTTGAGCTGCGCCATCGCCTTGTCCTCGGCGTCCTTCTTGGGCATCTTGCCCACCCACATCGGCGCCAGCGTCAGGTTCTCGAGCACGGTCAGGTGCGGGAACAGGTTGAACTGCTGGAAGACCATGCCGACTTCCTTGCGCACCCGCTCGATCGCCTTGATGTCGTCGCTGAGCTCGGTGCCGTCCACCACGAGCCGGCCCTGCTGGTGCTCCTCGAGCCGGTTGATGCAGCGGATCATCGTGCTCTTGCCCGAGCCCGAGGGTCCGCACACCACGATCCGCTCACCCGGGGCGACGCGCAGGTCGATGTCGCGCAACACGTGGAAGTTGTTGCCGTACCACTTGTTGACCTTGTCGAAGATGATGATGGGCTCGGTCATCGGCGCTCTTTCAGCGGTTCTTGCTGCGCGAGAGCTGCTTCTCGATCCACAGGCTGTAGCGTGACATCGAGAAGCAGAAGACGAAATAGATCAGGGTGATGAACACGTAGGCGTTGAGCTTGTAGGGGCGCCAGTCGCTGTCGGAGTCGAGCGCCAGGCCCATCGCGCCGGTCAGTTCGTAGAGGCTGACGATGGTGATCAGCGAGGTGTCCTTGAAGATGGCGATGAAGTTGTTCATGATGCCCGGCACCACCAAGGCCAGCGCCTGCGGCAGGATGATCTTGCGCTGTGCCTGCCAGTAGCTCAGGCCCAGCGTGTCGGCGGCCTCCTGCTGGCCCTTGGGGATGGCCTGCAACCCCCCGCGCACGATCTCGGCCATGTAGGCCGCCGAGAACAGCGTGATGCCCACCAGCACCCGCAGCAGCACGTCGATGCTGGTGCCCGGCGGCATGAACAGCGGGAACAGGAAGCTGGCCATGAACAGCACGCTGATCAGCGGCACGCCGCGGATCAGCTCGACGTAGATCACGCACAGCGTCTTGATCGCCGGCATGTTCGAACGCCGGCCCAGCGCCACCACCACGGCCAGCGGAAACGCCAGCACGATGCTCAGCGTGGCCACCATCACCGTCAGGGGCAGGCCGCCCCAGCGGTCGGTGGGCACGAACTCCAAGCCGGCGAAGCCGCCGAACATCAGCCCGAAGAACAAGGCCAGCACGGCCAGCCACAGCGCCGCCAGCCAGGGGCGCCAGAAGGCACGCATGCAGCTGGCCACCAGCAACGCCACCAGCGCCACCGTGGCCACCGCGGGGCGCCAGTGCTGCTCGAACGGGTAGCGGCCGAAGATGATCAGCCGGTACTTCTCGGCCACCACGCCCCAGCAGGCGCCCTGCTCGCGCACCGCGTTGCACTTCTGGACGTCGGGCGCCCAGACGGCCTTGATCAGGCCCCAATCGATCAGCTGGGGCAGCCACCACACCGCGAGCGCGGCGAAGCACAAGGTGGCCACGGTGCTGGCCGGGTTGCCGAAGAGGTTGCGCCGTGCCCAGGGCCCGAAGCCCTCGGAATTGACCGGTGCCGGCCGGGCCGCGATGGGCGTGAAGGTGTCGGCCATCTCGTCACCGCTCCTTGATCGCCGCGCGCTTGTTGTACCAGTTCATCAGCCACGAGGTGCCGAGCGAGGTGGTCAGGTACACCGCCATGATGATCGCGATGCACTCGATGGCGCGGCCGGTCTGGTTGAGCGAGGTGTTGGCGATCGACACCACGTCGGGATAGCCGATGGCCACCGCCAGCGACGAGTTCTTGGTCAGGTTGAGGTACTGGTTGGTCATCGGCGGGATGATCACGCGCAGCGCCTGCGGCAGCATCACCAGCTGCATCGTCTGCCCCTGGTTCAGGCCGAGCGCAGCCGCTGCCTCGCCCTGG
>WBZL01003097.1_pt1 | contig 15527 bp, 17 predicted proteins | sample 5204291 | NCBI WGS metagenome assembly WBZL01 (sample SAMN12344345, study PRJNA552823) | activated sludge metagenome | biome: Activated sludge suspended growth; feature: Nitrification reactor; material: Wastewater; isolation source: activated sludge from nitrification reactor of wastewater...
ACATGAATGGGTTAAATCTGAGAGCGATGGTACCGTGACTGTCGGTATTACTCAGCATGCGCAGGAGTTACTCGGCGATATGGTATTTGTGGAACTTCCTAAGGTAGGACGTAAATTAAACCAAAAAGAAGAATGTGCTGTAGTTGAATCCGTCAAGGCGGCGGCTGATGTTTATTCGCCGCTAGCGGGTGAAGTTGTTGCTGCTAATTCAGAACTCGAGTCTGCACCAGAAAAGATCAATCAAGATCCCTACACGGCTTGGTTATTTAAACTCAAACTGAACAATGCTGCAGACTTGGAAAAGTTACTGGATGCCAAAGGCTACCAAGACGCGCTTGATAATGAAGCGCATTAATCGCAATTTTCAACTGGCTACGACTTTATTTTTTTATAAGATCAACTAATCATGCCCTTTATTCCGCATACTGAAGAAGATATCGCTGAGATGCTCGCCAAGATTGGAGCAAACTCGATTGAAGAACTATTTGATGAAATTCCGCCTGCACTGAAATCGGGTAAGCTCACCCGAGTTCCTGCAGGTCTTACCGAAATGGAAATCACCCGACTCATGCTCGAACGTGCGCAGGCCGATGGTTTTTATTCGAATTTTATTGGTGCCGGGGCTTATGAGCACCATATCCCAGCCGCAGTCTGGCAAATTACAACAAGGGGAGAGTTTTATTCTTCTTATACGCCATACCAGGCGGAAGCAAGTCAAGGAACGTTGCAATTACTCTACGAATTCCAGACCATGATGGCTTCGCTGACGGGCATGGATGTCTCGAACGCGAGTCTTTATGATGGTGCATCGGCACTGGCTGAAGCGGCTTTGATGGCCGTTCGTCAGCATAAAACGTCTCGTAGAATCTTAATACCCAAAACAGCGCATCCGAACTACCGGAAAGTACTCCGTGCTATCGTCAGTAATCAGCAAATCGAAGTGGTAGAAATTCCTTTTTGTGAAGAATCGGGGCAAGTTTTAGTCGAGCAAATCGAACAATTTGGTCAAGAAGAATTTGCAGCGCTGGTTATTCCACAGCCCAACTTTTTTGGTGTGTTAGAGCAAGTTGATGCGTTAACGAATTGGGCGCATCAAAAGAATGCGTTGGTGATTGCGGTGGTAAATCCGATGTCGCTTGCGTTATTGACGCCTCCAGGAGAATGGGGCGATCGCGGCGCTGATATTGCCGTTGGGGAAGGGCAGCCACTGGGAATTCCACTTTCTAGCGGTGGACCTTATTTCGGTTTCATGACATGTAAGGATGAGCTGGTTCGTCAAATGCCAGGCCGTATCATTGGTCGAACCGTTGATTTGGATAATAAGCCTGGCTTCGTGCTGACATTGCAAGCGCGGGAGCAACATATCCGGCGTTCTAAAGCAACGTCAAATATTTGTACCAACCAAGGCTTGATGGTGACGGCCGCGACGATTTATATGTCGTTATTGGGACCGGATGGACTACGTCGTGTCGCAGCGCAATCGCATGCAAATACCTTATCACTGGTTGAGAAGCTTGAGAAACTGCCCGGTGTTAAGAAAACATTTAGTGCACCTTTTTTCCATGAGGCAGCAATTACCTTACCGGGGCCAGTAGCTGAAATTTTACAAGCACTGAAAGCGCAGCATATCTTGGGTGGATTGAGTCTCGATGAATTTTACCCTGGGCAAGGTAATACCCTGCTGGTTTGTGCTACTGAGACCAAAACCAAAGCGGACTTGGATCGATACGTCGATGTACTGGGCCAAATTCTTAAAAAATGAATCAGTAATTTTTAATATAAGGACATCACGCTAATGGTTACACTGGGTGGAAAACCGGTCAAGATCGAAGGTGTTTTTCCAAAGGTAGGCGATAAAGCACCTGCGTTTTCATTGGTCAATAAAGATCTCGAAGACACGACTTTAGCTAGCTTTGCGGGTAAGAAAAAAGTGTTGAACATTGTGCCCAGCTTGGATACACCAGTATGTGCATTGTCTACGCGTAAATTTAACCAGCAAGCGAGCAATATGAGCAATACGGTGGTACTCATTATTGCGGCTGATCTACCTTTTGCGATGAAGCGCTTTTGTGAAACGGAAGGGCTCGATAAAGTGGTTGTTTTATCTACCATGCGCGGATCGGAATTTATGCGTAATTACGGTGTTGCTATCGCGGAGGGTCCTTTGTCAGGAATCACAGCGCGGGCTGTTATCGTATTGAACGAGAACGATCAAATCGTCCATGCTGAATTAGTCCCCGAAATTAAGAATGAACCTAACTATGCTGCAGCACTGGCTGCTCTCAATTAATTTACTCAACTTAAAAACTTATCATGCTGATATTTGAACATTCACGTCCCGGACGGCGTAATTATTCCCAAGCGCCTATTACTGAAGCTGAAAAAAGTAATATCCCCAAAAATTTACTGCGCAAATCACCTCCCTTGCTGCCTGAGGTGTCTGAAATGGACACGGTACGCCATTATACTCGGTTGTCTCAAAAGAATTTCTCAATTGATACCGAGTTTTATCCTTTGGGCTCTTGCACGATGAAATATAACCCGAGAGCTTGCAATTCGCTCGCGATGTTACCGCAGTTTCTTGCGCGTCACCCATTAGCACCTGAAGATACTGGCCAAGGTTTTATGGCTTGTATGTATGAGTTACAGGAAATACTCAAAGATGTTACCGGAATGGCGGGGGTGAGTTTAACGCCCATGGCAGGTGCACAAGGTGAGTTGATCGGTGTGATGATGATCCGTGCTTATCATGAAGCGCGCGGTGACACTCAGCGTACCGAAATTATTATCCCTGATGCTGCACATGGAACCAATCCTGCAACCGCGGTTATGTGTGGCTATAAAGTCGTTGAAATTGCCACTGATAAAGAAGGTGATGTGGATATGGACGCATTAAAAGCCGCAGTAGGGCCACAAACTGCTGGATTGATGCTGACTAACCCTTCTACACTGGGTGTGTTTGAGAAGAATGTATCTGAAATGAGCCGCATCGTTCATGAAGCGGGTGGCTTGCTTTACTATGATGGTGCCAACCTCAATGCAGTATTAGGAAAGGTTAAGCCTGGCGATATGGGTTTTGATGTTATCCATATTAACTTGCATAAAACTTTCTCAACTCCGCACGGGGGAGGTGGGCCTGGTGCCGCACCGGTAGGTGTAGCGGAGCGTTTACTGCCTTATTTACCGATTCCGACAGTTGCTAAGACAGAAAAAGGGGACTATCGCTGGTTGACTGAAAAAGATTTACCCAAATCGATCGGTCGATTGTCTGCGCATATGGGTAACGCGGGTGTGTTACTGCGTGCTTATATTTATGTGCGTTTGTTAGGCTTTGATGGAATGCACCGGATTTCGGAATTTGCAACACTGAACGCAAATTACTTAATGGCACGGTTGAGCGAAGCAGGATTTGAAATCGCCTACCCAACGCGACGCGCTAGTCATGAATTCATTGTGACGCTTAAAGAAATTAAAGATAGAACGGGTGTTACTGCAATGAATCTGGCTAAACGATTGTTAGATAAAGGCTATCATGCCCCAACCACTTATTTCCCTATTCTTGTTCCAGAGTGCTTGCTGATTGAACCAGCTGAAACTGAATCAAAGGAAACATTAGATGCGTTTGTTGCTGCGATGAAAGAAATTTTAGTTGAAATTAAAGAGCAACCCGATATGGTTAAAGGTGCACCCCACAATATGCCGCTCCGCAAGCTTGATGATGTTAAAGCGGCAAGAGAATTGGATTTGACTTGGAAGCCTGCGAGTTAGTATTGAATTGATCGTCAATTTAATGGGCACGAAGTTACGTGCCCATTGAGTTATTCCTTTCATAACGATTATTGAGTTACGAAAATTATGCGTACCCTCATCTGCGGTTCGATTGCCTACGATACGATTATGGTGTTTCAAGATCACTTTAAACATCATATTCTTCCGGAAAAAATTCATGTTCTCAATGTGGCATTCCTAGTGCCTGAAATGCGCCGTGAGTTTGGCGGGTGCGCAGCCAATATTGCCTATAATCTTAAAATGCTGGGTGAAGATCCCCTCATTATGGCAACGGTGGGTGATGATTTTCAACCGTACGCGTATCGTTGTGAGAAAGTGGGCTTTGATAAAACGCATATTCGCCAGATTGATGATACTTTTACTGCACAAGCTTTTATCACCACTGATTTAGATGATAACCAGATTACTGCTTTTCATCCTGGCGCAATGAATTTTTCGCATCATAACTCGGTGAAAGAGGCTAAGCATGTTAGCCTTGGTATTGTTGCACCGGATGGACGAGATGGAATGATTGCTCATGCACGTGAGTTTCAAGAATGTGGAATTCCTTTCATTTTTGATCCAGGGCAAGGTCTCCCGATGTTCAGTGGCGATGAGTTGGTTGATTTCATCAGCAAAGCAGACTATGTGACTGTTAATGATTATGAAGCTGAATTGTTATTGGAGCGAACGGGGTATTCCTTGGGAAAATTAGCTAGTCTGGTTAAAGCGTTAATTGTGACTAAAGGCGCTCAAGGTTCCGTCATCTACACGGGCGGGCATCATATCGAGATTCCAAGTGTCCAACCCAAAGCGATTGTAGATCCAACGGGTTGTGGGGATGCGTATCGGGCTGGTTTGCTTTATGGAATTGCTCATGGTTTGGATTGGTATGCAACTGGGAAACTGGCCTCATTGCTAGGGGCACTCAAAATTGCTTATCGGGGTGGTCAAAATCATGAATTTGATCGTGAAGCTATCGATCAGTGCTACTTTGAAGCTTATGGAAATCGTATTTTCTAGACGATAATCGTTATTTTTTAGGTTGTTGTACGAATCCTATTAAAGCTTATTGCGGGTGGAGGCTTTAATTCATGGCTGAATAACAATTTTATTGGTTCTATCCCATTGCATGACGAGCCACGTTAAGACTCATAAGTTTCTTCAATTTTTCCGCTTTCTCTGTTTAATCATTCACTTTGTATCAGGATTACTACAGTCGTTTATTTATCCCCATGTAAATCGCCGTACGCAGCGTTATATGGCTAAGAAATGGGCGCAACGTTTTCTGCGTATTCTTAATATCAAACTGCACTATCATGGATCACTTCCTAGCGATGATCAGGCACGCGTGATATTGGCTGCCAACCATATTTCTTGGCTTGATGTCATTGCGATTCTTGCAATCTATCCCGTCCGCTTTGTTGCTAAGTCAGAAATTCTAGACTGGCCGATAATTGGAAAATTGTCTGCTAACGCGGGTACAATTTTTGTTGCACGCGAAAAACGCAATGACACTTTAAGAGTTAATCAATTTCTCAGTGAAATTTTAATAGCGGGTGATCGTATTGCTATTTTTCCAGAAGGTACGACGAGTGATGGGACGCATCTACTCCATTTTCATGCATCATTGCTGCAGTTTGCAGTGGCTTCAAAGGGATTGGTTTATCCAGTAGCGATTCATTATCGAGATGCCATGAATCAGCCTACTACGCTAACAGCGTATGTCGATGTTTCGATCACCCAATCATTACAGTTGATACTGCAACAACCGAGTTGCCATGTTGAATTAACTTTTCTGACCCCATTGCAGGGCGAGGAAAAGAATCGACGAGAACTAGCTCGGCTTACCGAGCATGCGATTTCACACCAGCTCGCTTTACCGGTTGTACGCAAGGGACCTGAAAAATCTTCCGATCTTCCAAGCGAATCGCAGTGAGCTCAGCGCCCCACAAGCATCCGGTATCCAATGCAATGAGATTATGTCTTAGCTGTAGCCTTATGGCAGACCAATGCCCAAAAATAATAGTTGATTTTTGGCTTTGTCTACCCGACACATCGAACCAAGGAAAATAGCCTCCGGGAATCGTTTCTAGTGGGCCTTTATAGGAAAATTCCATTTTTCCTTCCTTTGTGCAAACACGCAGTCGCGTTAATGCATTAACGATCAAGCGTAACCGATCGTAGGATTTTAGATCATCATGCCATTGATCGGGTTGATTGCCATATAAATGCAGTAATAGGTCGGTGTAATCGTTGCTTTGTAATGTTGCTTCGACTTCTTGGGCCAGTTCTAGGGCAAACGAAGCAGGCCATGATGGTAATAATCCTGCATGGACCAGAACATAATCATCTTCGACATGAAGCATTTTTTGGTGCCGGAGCCAATAAAGTAATTGATCACGATCTGGCGCATTGAGAATTGCTTGTAAGGTATCGCCACTCCGTTGCGAGGTGATTTCTTCCGCAACCAGTAATAAATGTAAATCATGATTGCCTAATACAATCGTAGCTGAATCGCCTAATTGACTGATGAAGCGTAATAAACTGAGCGAATCGGGGCCGCGATTAACGATATCGCCTACAAACCATAGCCTGTCGCGCGAAGGTGAGAATGCGATAAACTCAAGCAAGTGTTGGAGCTGTTTGAAGCAGCCCTGTAAATCGCCAATTGCATAAGTTGCCATAAAAATCAGCTACGGATTTATAGGCCTTGTCGCAACCCGAGAACATCCTGCATGTCGAATAATCCCTTTTCTTGCTTCATTAAAAATTGAGCTGCGCGTAGTGCACCCAGTGCAAATGTTTTACGGTTACTGGCTTTATGGGTAATCTCAATACGATCACCGATTCCGGCGAAAATTGCAGTATGATCACCAACGATGTCTCCGCCGCGTATCGTAGAAAACCCAATAGTCTCTGGTAATCGTTCGCCTGTCACACCTTCTCTTCCATAGACAGCAACTTTTGATAAATTACGATCTAAGGCTTGAGCGATTACTTCTCCCATCCGCAGCGCTGTTCCAGAGGGCGAATCGACTTTATGACGATGATGCGCTTCCACAATTTCGATATCGTAGCCATCCCTTAATGCATGCGCGGCGACTTCAAGTAACTTGAATAGAATGTTTACCCCTACACTCATATTAGGGGCAAAAACCATCGCAATTTCATTAGCAGCTGATTTAAGTATGTCTTTCTCGTCGACTGTAAACCCTGTAGTACCAATCACCATTTTGATACCCTGCATGCGACAAATAGCTAGATGCGCTAGCGTACCTGCTGGACGCGTGAAGTCGATTAAAACATCGCTACCGGGTAATGCAGTTGCGGTATCTGCGCTAATAGAAACACCGCAAGGAGTTCCGATTAATTCACCGGCATCTTTTCCGAGAAGGGGGCTATTTTCTTGCTCTAACGCTGCGGATAAACGCATATAAGGTGATTCCGCTATGGTTTCCAGTAATGTTCGCCCCATACGACCGGTGCTACCTGCTATTGCTATATTTAACATGGATTTTGATTCATTATCAGAATGGTTTTAAGGAGCTATCATATCCGTTGTACTTTTTTTATCTTCCTTCTTTTCTTTTGGCTGTAATTCTTCAGAATCTTCATTTTTCTTTCCATCTTCAGGCGTTTCATCAGTAGAATTAGGTGAAGGCAAAGAAAGCTCATTAGCCGGTAAAATTGGGAGCTTAAAATCACCTTCAATATGCGTCAATAAATCACCATCGAAAAAAATGGATAAACGGCGTTTTTCTGATAGCCTCCCGCTAGGGGCTAGGCTATACACGTAATCCCATCGATTAATATGAAAAACATCGGTAATGAGTGGCGATCCCAGCACAAAACGTACTTGGGATCGAGTCATACCCAGTCGCAGTTTTTCTACCATCTCTTCAGTTATGACATTACCTTGTTGAATGTCAATTTTGTAGGGAAGTGACGGAAGATAAGAACAGCTAATCGATAGCGATACAATACTAAGCAACAAAAATTTTACATACATACTCAAACGAGAGTTTTCAAAGCTAACCAAGCGCTATATGATACAGCAAATAACTTTTAGGACTGATTAAACCATGAGTAAAGAAGATCTCAAAAGTAGAGACCTCAAAACAATAGGGCTTAAGACTACCTTACCACGTTTGAAAATATTAAATTTGTTTGAGAATAGTGCTATCCGTCATTTGTCAGCTGAAGATATTTATAAAGAATTACTTAATGAAGGTGAAGATATTGGTCTTGCAACGGTTTACCGCGTTCTTACTCAGTTTGAGCAAGCGGGTTTATTGGAAAGGCACCATTTTGAAGGCGGTAAAGCAGTTTTCGAATTAACCAGCGATAAGCACCATGATCATTTGGTTTGCCTGCAGTGTGGCCGTGTCGAGGAATTTTACGATGCTGATATTGAAAAGCGCCAAATCAAGATCGCCAAGGATCGTGGATTTAGCTTGCAAGAGCATTCACTTGCACTGTATGCAGATTGCAACAAAGCTGAATGTCCCCACCGCAAATTATAAAACCAGTACTATCATCGATCATTCAGTGCAAAAAATTTTATGATGAAGCGTATGTTATGGCTCAAGGTGATTGGATTGTTCGTTCTTGGTTTTTATTTTTCAACAATCTCAGCGCAACAATCAGGTCAGCTGATCATTGAAGCACAAATTCAAGATTTAGAGGCGAGCTTATTACGAACGACTCAACATCAACAAAGTGTTTTTCAGCAATTTCAGATGTTGCAAGAGATTCGCCGGTTTGAAGTAGCGCAAGATAGCTTTACCACATTATCCCAATCGCCTCAAGCCGGAGGAACGTTAAACTCACCAATCGTTGATTATGATGATGCGGTTCGTGCTAAACAAGATCGACAGAGGAAATTGCAGCAATATACGCTTGATCTCGAGACGCTTTATCAACGATTCCAAGAACTAGAAAGTGAGAAAAGGATGATTATGGAACAGATTGATTTGCTGAATCGCCAGAAAAAGCAAAAAGTAGAATGAGGAGGAGTGATTGTATTGTTCAAAGCACGTACAGCAGATTAGGATTTTCTAAGCAGCTATCTTAAGTTGCATCTACAAAAGGGTGTCTAAATACGATTGTTTCAGCGCGATCAGGTCCAGTAGAAATAAGATCTAATGGAACTTCACATACTTCTTCCAAGCATCGTAGGTAACTTTGAGCTGCGCTTGGTAACGCTTTAAAATCAGTAATACCTTTAGTATTTTCATTCCATCCGGGTAGTTCTTTATAAACGGGTTCGCAGACCACAAGATCTTCAGCACCCACTGGCAAAGTATTCAAAGTGCTACTTGTGACTGAATTAGCTGTGGAATTATTCTTATACCCAATACAAACTTTTAATTTTTCTAGACCATCTAAAACATCTAATTTAGTAATACATAACCCGGATACGCCATTAATTTGTATCGATCGCCGCATTGCGACAGCATCAAACCATCCACAGCGACGCGGACGTCCTGTAGTAGATCCAAACTCATGTCCCCGTTTTGCTAAATGTGAACCTGTTTCATCGTCAAGTTCGGTAGGAAAGGGGCCAGAACCTACGCGAGTCGTATAAGCTTTGGTTATCCCCAGTACATAATGTAACATTTGTGGACCAACACCGCTCCCAGTAGCAGCAGCGCCTGCAATACAGTTGCTTGAGGTAACATAGGGATAAGTGCCATGGTCAATATCGAGTAATGCTCCTTGAGCACCTTCAAATAGTAAACTAGCTCCGCACTTATGGGCTTGGAACAGTAATTCGGGTATATCGGCTACCATCGGTCGAATTCGTTCTGCTTGAGCAAGTCCTTCATCAAGCACTTCTTTCAAATCTATCGTCGTGGTATGAAAGTAATGTTTGAGAACGAAATTATGGTAATCAAGAATTTCTTCGAGTTTTTTTTCAAATCGTTCTTTACAAAGTAAGTCTTGCAGACGGATAGCCCGTCGCGCTACTTTATCCTCATAGGCGGGGCCAATGCCACGTCCGGTTGTGCCAATTTTAGCTGATCCTTTCGCGGTCTCACGTGCGCTGTCTAGGGCGGCATGGTACGGTAGGATTAATGGACAAGCTTCACTAATCCTTAATCGAGGTGATACTGAGATACCTGCACTTTCAAGGATATCGATTTCTTCTAATAAGGCGCGTGGTGACAGAACAACTCCGTTACCAATGTAGCACATGACCGAACTACGCAATATTCCAGATGGGATAAGATGTAATACAGTTTTTTTATTATCGATGACTAAGGTATGACCAGCATTATGTCCACCTTGAAAACGAACAACACCCGCTGCGTGATCGGTTAACCAATCAACAATTTTCCCTTTTCCTTCATCACCCCATTGGGTGCCAATTACCACTACATTTTTAGCCATAGCTTTATTTCTCTTTACCTGAATTACTTAAGGCAGTATCAAATTTCTACAACATCCCAAGTGTCATTTTTAAGAACGAGCTTCTTATCACAACAAGTGGCATCATTTTCTTCATTACAACCCGGCAAAAGTGTGATGACAACCCAGCCCGATGCCCGCAGTTGTACCACCTTCTCTTGTAGTAACTTATCATCAGGCTTATAGGGCGCTAAAATTCCTTTAGGGCTCGTTTCAGTATTTGCTAGCCGAGATAATTCACGTAGATCCATACTAAAACCCGTTGCTGGCCTTGATCTTCCAAAAGATTTACCAATCTCATCATATCTGCCGCCCAACGCAATAGGCCCAGGATTTCCTTTCGTATAGGCAGCAAAAACAATACCAGTATGATAGTGGTAGCCCCTTAAATCAGATAGATCAAACGTAATCTGATCCACGTAACATGCTAATTTTTCTGCAAGCACTTCGAGCTGGTCAAGTGCAGCGATGATTTCAGGGTGCTCTGGTAGCAGTTTACGTGCTTCAATGAGTATTTTTCTGTCGCCATATAATTCAGGTAAATGCAATAACATTTCCTGAGCGTTTTTACTGAGTAAGGTGCTAGTCGATTGAAGTAATTCCTTAAGCGCTGCTAAATCCTTAGCGCGTAGCAGGGTATAGAAATCTGTTTCCAGTGCAGGTTTAATTGCTAAGTCTTTAATTAAGCACCTGAAAATAGCAACATGTCCCAGGTCTAATTGTATTTTCCCGACTCCTGACTTTACAAGACATTGCAACATCAAATGTTGAATCTCGATATCGCTTTCTAAACCGGAATGTCCGTATAACTCTGCACCTATTTGAAAAGGTTCACGTGTCCGAGCAATTTCGCAGGGTATGGTATGTAGGACACTGCTGGCATAGCAAAGCCGAGTAACACCTTGGGCGTTCAAAAGATGTGCATCAATGCGTGCTGCCTGTGGTGTGATATCTGCCCGGAGTCCCAACATTCTTCCACTGAGTTGATCGACAACTTTGAACATGTGTAGATCCATATCGCTACCACTACCCGACAATAAGGACTCGGTATATTCTAATAAAGGAGGAATGACGAGTTGGTAGCCATGCACATGCATTAAATCCAGCATCTGCCGGCGGATTTTTTCTATATGTAATGACTCGGCAGGAAGAATATCTTCGACATATTCAGGAAGAATCCAATTACGCATCGAAAGGGAAAGCCAAGGTAAGTTACAGTTGAAGAAATAGCGTCTGATCTAATTCACTAAAAGAAGAATGATTAAACCTACAACGATAGACGTTAAGCCAATAAATCGTATTTGATTATCTTCTAACAAGATTAACTTCTGGAATGTTTCGCGCCATGCATTGGGAAATGAGAAGGGAAACAATCCTTCAAATATCATCATCAATCCAATTGCAATGAAAAAGACTTCCCACATCAAGCAAATAACTCCAATTTTTGACTATCGATCAATTGCTTTCTCTTTAATAACATTCGCATTGATCGATAGTATTTTAGTGAATTAGTAATTATTTCTTCCCTTCTGCAGCGCCTTTGATGTATTTGAAGAAATCAGAGCTTGGTTCAAGCACGAGAATATCAGTTTTATTCTTAAATGCTTGTTTGTAAGCTTCTACACTGCGATAGAAGGAATAAAACTCAGGGCTCTTCTGGAAAGTGTCTGCATAAATTGCTGCAGCTTGACCATCACCATCCCCCATAATCTTTTGGGCTTCTCGATAGGCCTCCGCCAGAATAACTTCTCGCTGTCTATCTGCATCTGCGCGTATTTTTTCAGCTTCAGCAGAACCGGTTGAACGTAGCTCATTGGCTACGCGTTTCCTTTCAGCTTCCATTCTACGATAAACTGAATCGCTAACTTCTTGTGGTAAATCTACACGTTTTAAACGAACATCGACTACTTCTACACCAATTTTCTTGGCATCAACATTCGCTTTCTGGCGCATGATTTCCATAATTTTATCCCGCTCACCGGACACTACATCATGAACAGTACGGTTACCGAATTCATCACGCATGCTTGAGTTGACAGTTTGCGCAAGGCGCGTTTGTGCAAGTGCTTCATCGCCTCTTACACTAATATAGTATTGTTTTACATCGACAATACGCCATTTCACGAACAAATCAACTAAAACGTTCTTTTTTTCTGAAGTAATGAATCGTTCTGGTTCCTCGGTATCCATTGTCAGAATCCGCGAATCGAAATATCGTACATTCTGAGCAATCGGAATCTTGAAATATAGGCCAGGTGAAGTTTTAACATCGACGACTTCCCCTAATTGAAATAGGATAGCCTGTTCTCTTTCATCGACAATATAGATTGAAGAGCTAATTGCTATGACAAGTACCGTGAGAATACCTGATAATGCTGAAGAAAATTTTCCCATGTTATCTCACCTCTCGTTCTCTGCTGCGAAAAGACTCGCGTGTACGTCCACTGGTATCAGGAATTTCTTGGATGACCTGAGGTTGTGCCACCATTGGAATCCGATTTGCTAATGTTGAATCGGATTGAATTAATTTATCTAATGGTAAATACAGCAAATTGTTTCCCCCTTTCTGGTCAACTAATACTTTACTAGTATTTGATAAAACCTGTTGCATCATATCTAAATATAACCGTTCACGGGTAACAGCAGGTGCCTTGTTATATTCAACTAACACTTGCTGGAAGCGACTGACATCACCCTCTGCGCTTGAGATAACACGCTGCTGATAACCATTGGCTTCTTCTAGCATTCTCGCTGCAGTACCTCTTGCTTTCGGAACTACATCATTCGCATAGGCTTGACCTTCGTTCCTTTGACGTTCTCGATCTTGTCCTGCTTTAACCGCATCATCAAAAGCAGCTTGAACTTGTTCGGGAGGTTGCGCATTCTGCATCGTCACACGGCTTACCGAAATACCGATTTCATATCGATCTAAAATCATTTGCATGAGTTCAGTTGTTCTAGCAGCAACTTGCTCCCTGCCTTCATATAAAACATAATCCATCTTACTTTTACCAATTGCCTCACGAATCGCTGTTTCAGCAACCTGTAATACAGCGCTTTCTGGATCACGATTATTAAATAAGAATTTTTCAGGACTATTCAGAATATATTGAACCGCAAACTGAATATCGATGATATTTTCATCGTCCGTCAACATGAGGGATTCTTTCAGAACTTTACTTCTAACATTATTCCGATATCCAATCTCTACTGTGCGAACTTGACTTACGTTAACAGTTTCAACTTTCTCAACTGGAAAAGGAAGATGCCAACGCAAACCTGCCTGGGTAGTATCTACGTGTTTACCGAAACGAAGCACAATACCGCGTTGCCCCTCGTTAATGATATAAAAGCCGCTGGCAAACCATACAACGAGCAGAAGCATAATGATGACAAAAATATTTCCACCTTGTGGTTTTCTAGGACTACCACCACTTGGTTCTTCATCATCGTTATTATTTCCGCCTCTTTTACCAAAAAGACTATTAATTTTCTTTGAGAAATTTCGTAAAACATCGTCCAAATCGGGTGGACCTGCATTACCCTTTCTTTTCCCCCATTGTGGATCATTTAAGCCCATAATAATTAATCCTTTCTCTCGTTCAAAAAGCCACTGCGCTGTTATCTATTACTTCTTTTTCTTCAGGCAAAAAACCATCTTCTAGATCCACCTCTTCTGAAGGATACCTGATTGCCTCAGTTAAGGCTAGCTTGACATATTCAAGTCCCTCACCCGTTTTAGCACTAATGAGAATACGAGTCATTTTACCATACTCATCACGAACATAACCGGGTCTCATTTTTGAACCGGCCTGATCAATTTTATTGAGTATTAGAATCTGTGGGATAGTTGAAGCATTTATTTCTTCAAGAAGCCTATTCACTGCTTCAATTTGATCGTCTTTTACTGGACTGGTTCCATCTACAACATGTAACAATAAATCTGCTTGAATAGTTTCTTCTAGAGTAGCCCGGAATGCTGCAATCAAGGTATGCGGCAAATCTCGAATAAAACCAACCGTATCAGAAATGACTAAATTTCCATAAGCGGGTATAAACATTTTACGTGTCGTCGTATCGAGCGTCGCAAACAATTGATCTGCGGCATAGCTGTTTGACCGAGTTAATCGATTAAATAATGTAGATTTTCCTGCATTTGTATAACCAACAATCGAAATTGTTTTTACTTGCGATCGTTTCCGTGATAGTCGCTGAACATCGCGCTGTCGCTGTAGAATTGATAATTTTTCCTTAAGAAATTTAACTCGTTTTGCCAGTAGTCGCCGGTCTGTTTCAAGTTGAGTTTCCCCAGGACCTCGAAGTCCGATCCCCCCTTTTTGTCGCTCAAGATGAGTCCAACCCCTTACTAATTTAGTGGCAAGGTGTTCCAATTGCGCCAGCTCAACTTGTAATTTACCTTCATGACTTTTAGCGCGTTGTGCAAAAATATCCAGAATCAAACTCGTTCGATCAATAACGGTGCATTCGAGTCGATTAGTCAAATTTCGTTCTTGAATGGGGGTGAGGTCATTGTTAAAGATGACGATCGAAATTTTTTCCGGACTAGTTTTGAGCAAGGAAGTAATTTCATCAATTTTTCCTGTTCCGATATAAGTCGCTGGATTTGGTCTGGATCGCTTACTTTTCACGACTGCCAAAACATCGAGTTGAGCACTGCTCGCAAGTTGTCGTAACTCATCGAAACTTTCATTGTCACTATCGCGCTGGCAGAATCCGACCAAAAGCGCCTTCAACCGCTGATTAACCACTAGTATTTTTGAATCATGCATTATTCATGAATTGAAGATTCGATTGGAATCGATACTGCTCTTGCCGGAACCACAGTTGATATGGCATGTTTGTAAACCATTTGTGTTACCGAATTCTTCAGTAGCACAACGTATTGATCAAAAGAATCAATTTGCCCCTGAAGCTTGATGCCATTTACTAAATAGATCGATACGGGAATATGTTCTTTTCGCAGAATATTCAAAAAAGGATCCTGCAGTAATTGCCCTTTTGTGCTCATTAATAAACCCCCTTATATAATCGTTTCTTAATTATTTTTCAGACTCTACTTTATTTTTCTATCCAAATCTATACCTTGCTCATTTCTGAAGCAATCAAACAAACCTAATTTATTTAAAAGGCAACAGGCCCAAATTACTTAATATCGATTTGTAAGTGGGATTCTTCGATTAAACTCAGCTAAGTTTAGTTGTAAGTAAAGGCAATGTAGAAAGAAGAGGGATTATCGCTGAAAATCGTACCAACGTCAGTAATTGGAAGTTAGCAGTGGAACAAAAGCAAAATTTACGGAGGAGAAAAGAATAATTGCGGACTAC
>WBZL01003098.1_pt1 | contig 15526 bp, 14 predicted proteins | sample 5204291 | NCBI WGS metagenome assembly WBZL01 (sample SAMN12344345, study PRJNA552823) | activated sludge metagenome | biome: Activated sludge suspended growth; feature: Nitrification reactor; material: Wastewater; isolation source: activated sludge from nitrification reactor of wastewater...
ATGCTTGATGCTGGAATCGGGGGACCCGGACTGCCGACTGAAGACTGCCGACTGCCAACTGGATACTGCCCGCCGTCGCCTGGGGCTATGGCGGACGGGGGATACTGGAGGCTGGATACTGCCGCGGCGTGGTGGTTGCTTGATGCTGGATGCTGGATGCTGGAGGCTGGAATCGGGGGACCCGGACTGCCGACTGAAGACTGCCGACTGCCAACTGGATACTGCCCGCCGTCGCCTGGGGCTATGGCGGACGGGGGATGCTGGTTGCTGGATACTGGTTGCTGCCACGCCGCGGCGTGGTGGTTGCTGGATGCTGGATACTGGATGCTGCCGCGGCGTGGTGGTTGCTGGAAACCGGGCATCGAGGGCTGCCGACATGGTGGACCTGACAGCCCGGGCTGCCGTTGTAAACTCGCCCCATCGCCTTACCCCCCACTTATGACTTACAACTTACGACTTACAACTTATGACTTACCACTTACGACTTACAACTTACGACTTACCACTTATGACTTACCACTTACGACTTACAACTTATGACTTACCACTTACGACTTACCACTTACGACTTACAACTTACGACTTACAACTTATGACTTACGACTTACAACTGGCAAGTGACTCCTGCAAGGCCGCCAATCGGGGCAAGGTGGCCAGGCAGGCCTCATCCGTAAAGAATGCCCTTGGCGCCTCGCCGGTGAAAGCTTTGAAATCCCGGATGAAATGCGCCTGATCGGCATAACCGCAGTCGAAGGAAATGGCGGCCCAGGAGGCGTTCGGGTTGTGGTCGACCAGGCTGTACGCCCTGGAAAAGCGGGCCAGCCGGCCGAACATTTTGGGACTTACGCCGATGAATTCCTTGAAGGAGCGCTCCAGTTGGCGGCGACCGATAAAGACTTCGCTGCTCAGGGCATCGACCGAAAGGGTCCCTCCTGAATGCCGCAATCTTCTGGCGGCTTCCGAAACATAATCCGATTGGGCGGCTTGCCTGTTGAGGCAGCCCAGCAGCCAGGCTTCCGCTATGCGGACCCGTTCCCGGTCATCGGCAGCTTCCCGGATCCGGGCCGTCAGGGCGCCGAATCCCTTACCGAAAACGAGCCGGCCGTCCAGGCAATCATTCCACAGTTCGCCGATGGGCGTCCCGAAGATCCGGGTCAGCGCATCGGGGTGGATGCTGATGCCGAAGGACAGGGCGCCGCGAGGGATTTTAACGGTCGCTTTCTCTGTCCAGACGCCCACCAGGTAGGCGTCGGGAAGTTCGACCCATTTATCGGCCTGTTTGAATGATTTGGGTTGATCCGTGAGGTGAAAGACGATCTCCGCTGTGCCCAGCGGCAGACATTTGTGGATAAAGTACCCTCCCTCGGGCAGTTCTCCTTCATCTCCCAGCGTCCAGAAATATTGGACATAGGGCGCCACAGGCGCCGACGGCTGGAATTGCCGGTAGGCGATTTTCATTTCAGGTTTTTTAGGCACCGGTATTGAATACGGGTCGGTGGTGCTGTAAACAGTCGGGTGAAACAAACAGGGGCAAAGATAAAGGCAAAGCGGGCTGAAATGCGCCGGCTCCGCTTTGCTTTTCGACCAATTTTGGTTTTCAGCCTCCGAGCGACATCCATCAAATGACCAACGCCGGCTCAAAGGCAGCCCTTACCCGGCAACAGGCGGAATCGGAGCCGGAACAATGTTTTTGACCGGCCTGACCGAGCGGAGGTAGGCCCAGATAGCTTCCACATCCTCATCGTGCATGCCGGTAAAATTTTGCCAGGGCATGGGCGGCAACAACATCCTGCCGCCGTCGAGGCCTTTGTATTTGCCTTCGCGCAGCGCCCTTTTGAAATTGTCGATGGTCCAGTTGCCCAGGCCCGTTTCGTCCGGCGTCAGGTTGGCGGCGAAAGTGGTCCCCCACGGTCCGACCGCAGCGGTCAGGCTGCCGTTGAACAGCGCCCAGTTGCCCGGCGCAATCATCCTTTTGTCCGTGATTTCAGGGAGCTTTTCATCCGCCGGGTGGCCCGACAGGAGGCGCGTCAGATCGGGCGCCGGTCCTTGTTCGGTCATCACTTTCGGCGTGTGGCAGTCGTTGCATCCCATCACCGTTACAAGGTAGGCGCCGCGTTCCACCAGGGTTTCTTCAGAAGCCTGGGAGGCGGGTTCCGGCGCAGCATCTGCGGAATCTGCCGCTGTTTTTTCGGTTTGGGTGCAGTTGGTCAGGATCAGGCTGGTCGCAAGGGCTAAACCTGCGAGCAGTGCAAAGGTTTTCATGCAGTCAATTTTAGTGTGTTCTGAAATGCGTTTGCCGGTTCGTGGCCGGAAGGATAGATGCCCGGCTTTCCGGATAAAAATAAGGAAAGCCGGGAAATGCTTGTTTTTTATCCGATTATTTTTTGGAAAAAACAACGGAGAACGTGTACGTTATGCCCTCCTGTACGACCTGATAATTGGCCTTGAAGGAACTGCCGGTCAGGCCGGAGACATTCCAGCTCTCCGTTTCGCCGTCCTGGGTAATGGACAGTACGGTCTGGTCGGTGTTAAAGGTCCAGGTGCCGGTGGTGGTCTGCGGGTCGTTCGGGTCGCATTTGCTGGCGCCTTCGTCGTAATTCACGTTGCCGTTGGTTTTGAAAATGGCGAGGTCATCCTTGACGCAGGCGGGCAATTGGGAATAGACATTGGTCACCGGCGTGCCGAACCAGTCGATCGCCGGGTCAACCGTCATGGCCGAAAGTTGCCACGATCCGGAGGTCAGGATCTTGGTTTTGTCCGGAGCGACGTCGTCGTCCTTTTTGCAGCTGGTGGTCAGGAGGGTCAAAGCGGTCATCAGGACCGCAAGGGTCTTCATTGAAATCGTTTTCATGGTTTTTTAAAGTAATGTTTTAAGAAATCGGGTGATCCTGCGGGTTGCAAGCCGCAACGATCGTTTCGTTTGATGAGGCAAAATTAACGGGGTTCCCTTCGTCGGGATTGAAAAAATGCGACATTTTGAAGATCATTTGTCAAGCCATTGTAAGATATGGTCCGGGGAAAAAACTAACTTTGATCCATGTCTTTCCAAACTTCAATCCGAATTCGCATGAATCGCCTGCTTTTTCTGTTTGGCCTGCTGTTTTTTGTTTTCGCAGGAGGCCGCGCCCAATCCACCGAATCCGATTCGGCCTATATCCGGGATCATTACACCAAAAAGGAAGTGTACATCACCATGCGCGACGGCGTCAGGTTGTTCACATCCATATACGCACCCAAGGACCAGACCAGGCCCTACCCTATCCTCCTGAAGCGTACCCCCTATACGGTGGCGCCTTACGGAGAGGATCAATTCGTTACCTCTTTTCAAAACATGACCCTGGCACGGGCGGGCTATATCTGGGTATTCCAGGATGTACGCGGCCGCTGGATGAGCGAGGGCGAGTTTGAGGATATACGGCCCATCAATACCGAGCGGAAAACCCCGAAGGATATTGATGAAAGTACCGATACGTACGATACGGCTGATTGGCTGGTCAAAAATGTATCCAACAACAACGGCCGGATCGGGGTTTACGGCATTTCCTACCCTGGGTTTTACGCCACCAATGCGCTGGTAGAAGCCCACCCGGCGGTCAAAGCCGTATCCCCGCAGGCGCCGGTTACCGACTGGTTCATCGGCGATGATTTCCACCACAACGGCGCTTTCCTTGCGATGGACGCCTTTTCCTTTTACCGGAATTTCGGCCGGCCGCGCCCCAGGCCCACGACCAGCCAATCCTCCACGCCGTTGAATTTTCCGGACAATTACCAGTTCTATCTCAATCTCGGGCCCCTGCCCAATTACAAGAAGGAGTATATGGGCGACAGCATCCGGTTCTGGAACGACCTCATGGCCCACCCCAATCTCGATGCCTTCTGGAAAGCGCGCAGCATCCGGCCGCACCTGCACGATGTCAGGCCTGCCGTAATGGTGGTGGGCGGCCTGTTCGATGCGGAAGACTGTTTCGGCGCCTGGCGGACGTATGAAGCCGTCCAGCGGCAAAATCCCGCCGGTCATTCCAGCCGGCTGGTGATGGGCCCCTGGTTTCACGGCGGCTGGGCACGGTCGGGCGGCGACCACCTCGGCAATGTCAGCTTCGGTCAGCCGACCAGCGAGTTCTATCAAAAGGAGATCGAAGCCCGTTTTTTCAATTATTACCTCAAGGACGAAGGAAATCTCGACCTGCCGGAAGCTACGATATTCGAAACCGGCAGCAACCTTTGGACCCAATACGCGGAATGGCCGCCAAAGGCCGCAGTTCGGGAAAAGATCTACCTGCAGCCCGGCGGCGGATTGGCATTTTCGGCTCCGGCCGGCGCCTCCGGCTACGCCTCCTGGATCAGCGACCCCGCCAAACCGGTACCCTATACGGAAGATGTACACAGCGGCCGGACGCGGGAGTACATGGACGACGACCAGCGGTTTGCCGCCCGCAGGCCCGACGTGCTGGTTTTCCAGACCGACGTGCTGGATACCGACCTCACCGTAACGGGCCCCATCGACGCCAACATCTATTTTTCCACTTCGGGCACCGATGCCGATCTGGTCGTCAAGGTGATCGACGTATTTCCCGACGATGCGCCGCAATGGGACGGCTCTGCTGTGCCCCAGGGCGGCTACCAGATGCTGGTGAGGGGCGAAGTGATGCGCGGCCGATTCCGGAACAGCTACGAAAAACCCGAGCCGTTCAAACCGGGGGAGCCGGCACAGGTGCGTTACCAGCTCCCGGATATCGCCCACACCTTCAAAAAAGGGCACCGGCTGATGGTACAGATCCAAAGCTCGTGGTTTCCGCTGGTCGACCGGAACCCGCAGACCTTTGTGGACATCTACCACGCTGTCGAATCCGATTTTCAGCAAGCCGAGCACCGGGTTTATTTCGACCGCAGCCGCGGATCATACCTTGAAATCGGCGTGCTGAAAAAGTAACGAACAGGAGAAAACATTCCCTTTTGGTTTTTGTTAAAGGAGGGAAACCGGGCGCTCCGAACCGTGGCGTTCGAACCATCCGAACCGTAAAACACCATTTTCTAAATAATTGAACATTCCATAATGAAAAGAAAAGCAACCGCCGTATGGAACGGCAGCGGAAAAGAAGGCAGCGGTACCGTGACAACCCAGAGCACCGTGCTCAGCAATACCCAATACTCCTACAAATCCCGTTTTGAGGAAGGGGTAGGCACCAACCCGGAAGAACTCATTGCGGCAGCCCATGCCGGGTGTTTCGCCATGAAACTCTCTTTTGTACTGGGCGCTGCAGGTTTTACGCCCGACAGCCTTGATGTAACCTGTACCGTCAACCTCGAAGACGGCGCCATCCGCCAATCTCACCTTGCCTTGAAAGCCAGGGTGCCCGGCATCAGCGAATCGGTATTTCAGGAATCCGTGGCCGACGCCAAGGAGAACTGCCCGATCTCCAAATCGCTCACTGCAGAAATATCTGTTGAAGCCGAACTGGTTTAACGAGGTCTTAACGCCGTGGTGTGCCGAATTGGCATAATTTTGTAAAAAACAATCGGCATATGAAATCTTGGTTGACTACCCTGACCCTGGCGGTCATGACCCTCGCTGCATCCGCTCAGGAGGAAGAATCCGCGTATTCCCCCTGGCATATTTACCTCAACGGCAATTTTCAGCTCGGCATCCCGATCGAGTCGTTCCGGCAAAACCTCGACCGCACGGGGTTCGGCGGCGGCGGGTTGCTGTTGCTCCAGATCAAAAGATTGCCGGTGTACGGCGGGTTGGAATTGTCCGGCATCACGTACGATAGTGAGAGTATCCGGTATGCGGCCAATGTGGGGGGGTTCAACCAGGATTACAAGCTCGTTACCCGAAACAATATCTTCCTGGGCCACGCCGTCGTCCGGTTCCAGCCGCCGGTCAATTTCCCGATCCAGCCTTACGTGGATGGAATGGTCGGTTTCAAGAATCTTTACACGCGGACCACATTGCAAAATCAGGATACGGAAGAGAGCGACGGAGAGACCGATCAGCACGATTGGGCGTTCAGCTACGGCGGCGCTGCCGGCATTCAGCTTTACCTGTTCAAAAACAAGGCGATCTGCATTGACCTGAGGTGTGCCTATGTGCCCGGCGCCAATGCCAAATACCTGATCAGGCGGGACGACACCAACGGTCCTTTCAACGATCCGCTGGATGCCTTTCGGGAAACAGCCTCACCGACGACCATTCTGATGCCGCAGATCGGCGTAACCATCGACCTGACGACCGTCGAACGGTACGACTAACCGGAGAAGCACCCCTCCTCCGGCAACCGAGCGGTACCGAAACTATTTTGAGTTGCTGTACTCCTCCCAGGTCTTGTTCTTGAAGTGGCCTTCGGCGATGTACCTCAATTCCTTCAGCATCACATCGCCGTTTTTGAAGCCCGGAGAAATGGAAATGCGGTTCTGGTTTTCATCCAGATAGACGAAGGAGGGATACCCCAGGCGGCCATCCAGCAGGGCGTAAGCCAACTCGTGGACGCCGCGCCGGCCTGCATTCGGCATGTACTTCAGTTCGTGGCCTTTGAACTGGACAAGCTCCTTTTGTTCGGCGTTGAACTTGACCGCATAAAAATTTCTATTCATGAACTCCGCTACCTGAGGATCGGTGAACGTGGATTGGTCCATTTTTTTGCACCAGCCGCACCAGTCGGTATAGACATCGATGAACATCTTCTTCGGCTTTTTGGCGCTCAGGGCCACCGCCTCTTCGAAAGAGTACCATTTGATGGCCCCATGATCGGGCGCAGTTGTGTTATTTGTCTGCGGGTTAACAAAAGCCCAAACCAAAAAGGCGGTCGCGCCCAATGACAGGGCCAAATAAACTTTTTTCATCTCCAATGATTTAATTTTCAAAATTAACCCCAAATCGCGTTCGGGAGGTAATTCTGCCATTTTTGTTAAGACAAATTTAACGTTTCCTGCCCATCTTTGCGCCAAAGGTGACCAATCAGGCGGGGTCCAGAAATAGAACGAATGGAAAATCGCAAAATTGTTATTGCTGTCGGAGGGTCCAGCGGGGCTGTTTACGCCAAGGTGTTGCTGGACAAGATGGCGGGAATGGTTGACCGGGTCGAAGCTGTCGGCGTGGTGATGAGCGACAATGCCCGTTTCAACTGGCGGCACGAACTGGGGGATACTTCGTACGAAAACTACCCCTTTACCTTTTACGCCAAAACTGATTTCATGGCGCCCTTTGCCTCCGGGTCGGCCCGGTATGATACCATGATCATCTGTCCGTGCTCGATGGGGCTGGTCGGCCGGATTGCACACGGCCTGAGCGACGACCTGACGACGCGCGCGGCGGACGTGATCCTGAAGGAGAAAAGGAAATTGATCCTGGTGCCCCGCGAGACGCCGTTCAGCCTGATCCACCTCAACAACCTGAAGACCATCGCCGAAGCCGGCGGCATCATCTGTCCGGCCAACCCGTCGTTTTACAGCCGGCCTTCCACCCTTGAGGAAATTGCCGCCACTGTCGTCGACCGGGTGCTTGACCTGGCCGGGCTGCCGGTGGATACTTTTCGATGGGGCGGGGAGGTGTGAGGGGCTGAGGAATTGAGGAATCGAGGAACTGAGGAATCGAGGAACTGAGGAATTGAGGAATTGAGGAATTGCCGCCTCCGCTCTCCTGGAGCTACGACGGCCGGAGGAGGAACCGAGAAACTGGAAAGTTCCTGATCTAACTTACGTCCTCTGCCATAGTCTCTGTTAAAACGTCACATCGATCAGGCGCAACTTCCGCCGGTCGCCGATTTTTATCTTGCGGAATGGACCGATCCTGGAAAAGGCGAAACCCAATGCAAGCGAGGTGCCCGATATAACGGCGTCGCTCCAGCGGTAGTTGGTGGAGGGGTTGCCGTCGGTAAGGGTCCCGACGAGGGCCAGCCCCGACCAGCTGACCCCGAAGGTGTAGAGGGAAATGCTGGTTGCTTTGGGCCAGGACCGCTGGAAGCGCAACATTGAAATATCATCGACCTTGACATACCGGTCGCCCAGAATAATGGAATTCTGATCCATCCGGAAGCCTTCGATCACGCTGTCAAACCACCCTTCCTGGCCTTTCAACTGGTAGGAGATCCCCTGCCCCGCCAGGAATTTTTTGGTTTTGGGGCTGCCGTATTTTTCAAGGGAAAGCATTTGCTGGGCGCTCAGATAATGCCCGGTTAACAGGATGCACAGGGTGAACAGTAAAAGTTTGGCGGTCATATTCCGGATGGTTTCATGTTTTAATAAAGATTAACAGTTCTGTCAATTGGTTGTTTCGGCGGTCTTTTTCAGAAAGCGGGCCAACATCTGACGCATAGCCTGGTCGATCACCTCAAAGGACATCTCCTCCTGGCCGGTGTAAATGATCATCAGGGCGAACCGGGCGCCGCGCCCGTCGAGGCGTTGGTAAATCCGGCCTTTGTTCAGGCGATAGGCTTCCTTGACCCGGCGCCTGATCCGGTTGCGGTCTACCGCCTTTTTAAACCGCTTCTTGGGAACGCTGACCACAACTTGCAGGGGGACAGGGCTATCAGCTCCCTGCGGCAGCCAAACCAATCGCAAAGGGTATTGCCCGAAGGATTGCCCTTCCTTGAACATCCGGCCGATGACCTTGGTGCTGGTCAGGCGCTCTTCTTTTTTAAACGAAAAGTTTTTCAAAAAAAATTATGAATAAATTTGTATTTAAATGACAGGTTGACGTATATTGCGGTTTGAACGTGCATTCTCTCACCTGAAACCTTAGTACAAAGATGGAAAAATCGAACCTATTTTTTGAAAAAGTCCCATTTTTCAAATCACCCATCAACCAACCCCGGCATTATGGACACTGATCACCGCACTGAAAACCGGGTTGCCGACGTCGTTTTCCCCTATCCGGATACCGCACTGACCATCAAATCCTGGGCTGAGGGCGATCGTCCCCGGGAAAAACTGATGCAAAAAGGCAGCCGTCAACTCAGCGATGCCGAGCTGCTGGCCATTCTGCTGGGTTCGGGCACCCGAAGCGAAACAGCTGTCGGGCTGGCGCAGCGTCTCCTGAATTTCGTCGGGAATGACCTCCATGAGCTCGGTCGCCGTTCCATCCGGGAGCTGACCGCCATCAAAGGCATCGGTCATGCCAAGGCCATTGCCATTGCGGCAGCGCTGGAAGTTGGCCGCCGCAGACATGCGCAACCCGCCCGCGAACCAACCGTTATCCGGTCCAGCGAAGACGCCTTTACCGCCATGGCCGCCCAATTGCTCGACCTGGGCCACGAAGAATTCTGGATCCTGCTGCTCAACCGCGGCAACCACATCATCGGAAAGGAACAGATCAGCATCGGCGGCGTGCACGGCACGGTTGTCGACGCCAAGATCGTCTTCAAAAAAGCCCTGCAATACCAGGCTTCCGCAATGATCCTTTACCACAATCATCCCTCCGGCAGCCTCGACCCAAGCCCTCAGGATATCGAACTGACCCGGAAGCTGACAGCCGCCGGAAAAACGCTGGATATTAACATACTTGACCACCTGATCATTACCGACAAGGGATTTTTCAGCTTTACGGATCACGATCTGATAAGTTAAAAAAAATGGCGCGGTCAATAATCGTTTTAAAAACCGGTTATTAGCCTATGTTGATCATTTTCAAACAAAATATCCGGCATGAAAGCTAACCTGATTACCCTTCTATTCCTTGTTGTTGTTTTTCAAGGGGTTCACGCCCAGGTCCGGCGAATTGGTTTCGGGCTCAATGCAAGCCTTGATTTTCCTAAGGCATTACTGGAAAAGGGAAATCCCGGCGAAGGTTCGGGCGAGATCTCCTATTCAGGCGGATTGCGCGTGTTTTTTTCCGGCCGGTCCCGGCTTCAGTTTGTTACCGGGATCGACTACCAGGCTGTGCGGTTCAGCGTAATTGATTACGAATCCATTACCTTCGGCTGCGATCACGATGGAAACGGAGGGTTTATCGTCACCAACTCCTGGATAGACGGCGACTATATTCGGCAGTTCATCGGCATCCCCGTTGAAGCGCGTATCCGGCTGGTCGGGCAGGAAAACCACCTGTTCCTGAAAGCAGGCGGCAAGGGTTTATTCTGGATCAAGGACGCGCAGGATGCCCGGTTCTTTGCCTGCCAGACAGCCTCCTCTGATTCGGCGATCAACCCGTTCCTGGAAGAACCCGACAAGGTAGCGGGCCTGGCGACATTCGGCCTGGGGATACGCGCGGGTACAGGGCAATTCGCGGGCATTACCCTGAATGCAAAAATGGATTATTACCTTTCCGATGTGTACCGCACCAATGAGACCCGTGCAAGGCTCATTGCTGCCGGAGTTGAATTGGGGTACACCTTTTAAAACCAACAGATAATATTTATTGACATTCGTTTAGGAATTGTTGGCAATAATTTGTATCTTGCTTAGCAAAAAGCCGCCAAAAGGCATGCATCCTTATTTCCCGCATCTGCTGCGAGACATCCAGGAAGCCTCCGAACGCCGCGAACCGCAACTACCACGGAAAGACGAGGAGATCCTCCCGCCGGGCGTTGAAGCCTGGTTAGCCGGTGAGCCGCTGGAAACGATGGCCGAACAATTCAGTCTGTCCCGTGAAGACTTTCCGCCGGCGATCGTGTGGTCGGAAGAAGAGCTTGGCCGGCTGGTTGCCGCATTGGAACAATTGTGGTATAAATTTCACTTCATCCCGGAGTTCCCCAAAAATCTGCCTTTAACCCAAAGGTACGACCTGCTGATAGAAGCCCTCGAACGGGAAACGCCTACCATGGAATACGGCTTTTTCCACATTGAATTTTGCGATTTCAACCCCGAATCCTGTCCCTTCGGTCATGACTATTGCAGTTGTCTGAAGTCCTTCAAACCCGAAGACGGGCCGCTGATTACAACGGAAACGGAAATTTCAAGCCTGAAAAGCAAACCCTCCGGCGCCCGGAAACTCCGCGGCCTGACCGAAAAAATGGAAAAAAGGATCGCCGCGCAAGCGCCCGGAAATTTTCTGGAATGGCAGATTCACAAACCCAACAAAAAACAAAGTCTGGGCGCCTGGTTCGGTATCGATCGCAAAGAATTTCCGGGTGTACGCGAGTTGTCGCTGATCGATCGCCAAAACCTGGTGAAAACCATGATCAGGCTCTGGTCTGCCCATGGGCTTATCCCCAGCTTCCCTGAGAATTTACCGGTAGAAATGCAGTTTGAGACGCTTTTGCGGTTTTGGGATTATAAGCTCAAATCCCTGCCGGCCCAAAAGCAGATCTTTGTATTTTGCAAGGGTCTGCCGGAAAACTGCCCGTTCGGGGAAGGGTATTGCAACTGCCGGCCCCCGATTCAATCGGACACCAACGGGATTCGGGCTGCCGATAAGAACGATGAAATCCGGTGATCAGCGGCAAGGTTGTGCATGAAAAACTTGCATTCTTGTCAAATTTCGCTTAAATTTGTCCCGCCTTATATGAATTAGCAACTGTCCTACAACCTCTTCTATCAGGAAATATCCTGCATTTCTTCTTTTTTTGCCTGCTGGAAAGCATCCCTTCGATGCGCCAAACACCCGGATTTGGTTGAATTTACAATTTTCGCATGACAAAACATATTCTGACTTCATCAGGCCTTATTGCGCTGTTGACGGCGATTTCCCTACCGGCGACTTCCCAGATCACCCTTCGGCTTCGTGTCGACAGCGGGTCCTCCACCACAACTTGCGATGACCTCATCGGCGCCCCCGACCCCATGTGGAGCGTGGCGGTCGAAGGCGGCAACTGGGTGAATTTCCCAGTGACCGGCAATTGTTTCGAAAATCCGCCCTACGAACAATACCAGGCCGCGTTCAATTGTCCGGCCGATCTTCCGGCCACCATTAACGTATGTTTCAGGGCCTTTGAAAATGACGGGATTCTACCCGACATTACCTGCGACATCGTTCCGGACTGCGAAGAAACCATCTGTCAGGATTTCACCCTTCCGGCGCTGGGCGACAGCATCGCCCATACCATCAGCCTTCCAGCGGGGTTGAGCTCGGGCGGCTCTGCCGGCTTCACCTTGTTCCTCGACAGCTATATCGCCGACAACGACCTGCCTTGTCAGGCCGCCAACCTGGGCATACTGGCTTTCGGGGGGCAGCTGGGCGATACCCTGACCACCATCTTTGACAACAGTTGCGCCACCAATACCGGGGAGCCGGATCCGGCTACCCTCGGATCCTTCTTCAATGATGCCGGCGTCTGGTTCACTTTCAATACGGGGCCCGACCCCAGCAGCCTGATCATAGTCGACGTAGTCGGTGATCCGCTGAATTCCGGAGACGAATTCGACGCACAGATCGCCGCCTTCATGAGCAGCAACGGCCTGTGCAGCGGCGCCCTGAACTTCATCACCGGGGTGTCACAGGCCAATACCCCCGACGGGCAACTGCGGCTTCGCTGCATGCCGCCCAATACCAATATTTTCATCCTGGTCGACGGGGGGTCCGACGGCGTCCAGTCGACCCGCGGTCCCTTCGGCATCCAGGTTACGGATATCGGCGTCATCGAGGGCGGCGACCTTCGGTGCGAATTCGAGGACATGGGGCAGATTCCGGAAGGAGGCTCCGTCAGTCTCGACGGCTGGCGCACCAATTTTTGCGGGACCTCCGCGCAGGATCCATTCGTTCAGGCTTTTGTCAGCCAGCACTCCGTCTGGTTCAGCTTCATTACGCCTCCATCGGGTCACGTGATCATTGAGGGGGTCAGCGATACGGTGATCCAGCCGATCGGCGTCCAGCTGGCCGTTTACCGGTCTTTCAACGGCACCTGTACCGGGGGTTACGCGCACATCGCCAGCCAATATGAAGAAGACGCGCTGGATGAGACCATGGAGCTTACCTGCCTGTTCCCGAATACGCGGTACTTCATGCTGGTCGACGGTTCAGGGGATGCGGCGCGCGGATTGTTTACCCTTACTGTTTCCGACGGCGGCGACATCACCCCCGTCACCACCATCGATACCGTACTGTGTGCCGGCCAAAGCATCAAGGTGGGTCCGCATACCTATTCCCAGACCGGCAACTATGCCGACACGCTCCAGCTTTTCGCGGGCTGCGACAGCATTGTACTTTCCAACATCACCGTTTTACCTCCGCTGCAAGCCGAGTTAACCCTGTTGAGCCCGGCGCTTGCAGAAGGAGCGGCCAACGGACAGGCCGTGGTCAGCGCTACCGGCGGAACCGGGAATTATGTCTTTCAATGGTGTAACGGGAGTACAGCCTCCCAAAATAACACGCTCGTCGGCGGAGAGCAATGCTGCGTCACCATTACCGACTCCAACGGATGTGAAACCATTGAGTGCATTGATGTGGAATTCGTCAGGCAGATCATCCCCGAAGTGATAAGCGACACCTTGAAATGCTACGGCGACAACAACGGGGCCATCAGTTTTTCGATGCTCAACGGGTTTCCGCCTTATACCTATACCTGGCAAAACAGCGCCAATACCCTCAACGGCAGCGGTCAAATCAGCGCCATCGGCGAAACCGCTCAGATCACAGGGCTGCCGGCGGGGGCATACGCCTTCCGGATTGCCGACCTGTATGACGACACTTTGTTTACCATCCAGGTGATCGAACCGGAAGAATTGGTGATCGACTTGACGGAGTTGAAAGATGTGACCTGTTATGCGGGTTGCGACGGCGAGATTTCGGTTGCCGTTACCGGGGGTACCGGCGCGTACGACCTCGACTGGAGTACGGGGGCCACGGGGGTTACTTCGCTTGGCCAGTTGTGCGCCAGCGGTCCGGGCGGTTATTCCCTCCAGGTAACCGACGCCAACGGCTGCAAGGCCAATATGGTAGCCAACATCAACGAGCCGCTCCAGTTGCTGGCAACGGGCGTCGAACTCAAGCCCGTTTCCTGCTATCAGGGCGCCGACGGCCAGGCTACCGTACAAACCCAGAACGGTACGGCTGCGTCCTATCAATGGAACAATAACGGGAGTACCCCGGTCATCGATAACCTGAGCGCCGGTTTTTACAGCGTAACCGTTGCCGATGAAAAAGGGTGCGAGGCGCAGGCCATCGTACAGGTCACCCAGCCCTCGGAGCCGTTGGAGGTAGGTCTTAAGATCGACCGGCCCATCAGTTGCCCCGGCGATGAAGACGGCATCCTGAACGCTACCGTCACCGGTCCGTTCCAGTCGCTGACCTATCAATGGAGCAACGGAACGGGCCTGGCCTCTGCAGGAGGGCTTGGCGCGGGGCATTATTCGCTCCTGGTAACCAATGAAAAGGGTTGCGAAACATCCGGCGAGATCGAACTGACGGAGCCGCCTGTGATTTCTGCGGAAGTGACCGTCAAAGACATTACCTGCCTGGATCCGCCCAACGGCGGCTTGGTTCAGGCGGTCAACGTGACCGGCGGCACACCGGGGTATGCTTATTCCCTCGATGGGGTCATTTTCCAGGCCTCGCCGAATTTCAACGGGTTGCGCGAGGGCAATTATGCCCTGATCGTGAAGGATATGGCAGGGTGCGAGGAGGAATTCCCGGCCGCCGTTTCCGGTCCGCCGTTTCTTGAGGCCACCCTCGGGGCAGATACGGTGATCCACCTGGGCGATATGATCCGGCTGCAAGCCCTGACCAACAGCGAAACCGCGGTATTCACCTGGAGCCATACCGATACCCTGACGGGCGACATTGCTATGATCAGGCCGCTGGAAACCGCGATCTACCAGGTTGAAGTATACGATACGGTTTCCCTTTGCCGGACGGCAGCCGCGATTGCCGTCGGTGTCGACCGAAACCGGCGGATTTTCATACCCAATGCCTTCAGTCCCGACGGTGACGGGAACAACGATCAATTTACCATCTATTCGGATGATGCTGTAAGCGCAGTGAAGCAATTCCGCATCTTCAACCGTTCGGGAGCGATGGTATTCCAACGGCAGAACTTCCAACCCAATAACCCCGCTGACGGATGGGACGGCCTGCTGAACGGGCAGGTACTCAATGCGGGTGTGTATGTCTATTTTGCGGAGATCGAGTTCCTGGACGGGAAATCGGAGGTCTTCAAGGGGGAGGTGGTTTTGGTGAGGTAGGGGCTAGTTGACAGCCTGCCGGCAGGCAGATAGGTGGTCAGTTGACAGTTGGCAGTTGGCAGTTGGCAGTTGGCAGTTGGCAGTTGGCAGTTGACAGTTGGCAGTTGGCAGTTGACAGTGGTCAGTGGTCAGGTTCCGGCCGCCGTAGCTTCAGCGTATCCGCGGCGAGGCGCAGCCTCTGGCGGACGAGGGAATAGGGCGATGTTTCGATTTTACAACGACCGCGCGGGCTGTCAGGTCCGCCATGTAAAGGTTAAAGGATAAAGGTCAATGAGCCCGTGCTTAATGGCTGCGGGCCTTTAGGTCCGCCATGTTGGTAGCATCCCGGTTGCATTTTTACGTTTCCGGCCTGTAGGGCCGGTATATGATGGCCCCGGGGCGCCACGGTCCGATGGAACAAGTTAACATTCATTTCGCAAGTCGGAGACTTGAGGGTATCCGCGGCGAGGCGCAGCCTCTGGCGAACGAGGCAGTT
>WBZL01003099.1_pt1 | contig 15525 bp, 14 predicted proteins | sample 5204291 | NCBI WGS metagenome assembly WBZL01 (sample SAMN12344345, study PRJNA552823) | activated sludge metagenome | biome: Activated sludge suspended growth; feature: Nitrification reactor; material: Wastewater; isolation source: activated sludge from nitrification reactor of wastewater...
AACGCACGAAATCGTGGGGGAGGCGCCGCGCCGGCGAGGGACCCGCCGCCGCCGCCACCCCGCGGGCCTCAGCCCACGCGACCCGCGGGCACCGAACGCGCCTCAGCCCACGCGACCGAACGCGCCTCAGCCCCCCGCGACCGAACGCGCCTCAGCCCACGCGACCGAACTCGCCTCAGCCCCCTCAGAACGAAGAGACCGCGAAGATCTCCCGCAGCGCCTCGATGAACCCGCGCTCCCCCTCCGACACGGTCCCGTCCGCCCGGGCGATCGCCGCGAGGTCCGCCAGGATCTCCATCCGCTTCATCTCATCGAGCTCGTCCTTCAGCACGTACGCGTAGTCCGAGGCCATCATCCGGCGCTCGTCGTCGCTGGGGAAGAGCTTGTACCAGGCCCCCACCTCCCGGATGATGTTCGCGATCGACTCGGGCGTGTCGTTCGGCGACCAGCGCTGGAGGCGCTTGATCATCGCCGCCACCTCGCGCTTGTCGAGCGTCCCGTCGGTCGTGTAGCTGAAGGTCAGGTAGAGGAACCCGAGGATGTGGAGGGTGGTCCAGTTCTTGGGGTGTTCCACGGGGCCGTCCTTGCCTGCTTCGGTGCGCTCGGCCGATGATACCCCACCTCTGCGGGGGTGGGTACGCCAGTCGCGGCGGATGGCGGCGGATGGCGGCCGAGAGGCCGCGGAGCCGCGATCAGCCCAGCATCACGTCGGTGAAGAACTCGCGGGTCACCGAGTGGTTCCCGCTGTCGACCATGAAGACGTGCGCCCGGCCGCGGTGCCCGTCGAAGTCGGTGAGGAGCCAGACCTCCACCGCCCACTTGGTGCTCCGCGCCAGGCACGGCGGGGTCCAGCCGATCACCACCGGCGGCCCCAGGTGCTCGCTCGTCCGCCCCTGCATCGACCGCTGGAAGGTGTCGAGGCGGCGGATCGCCGCGAGGGCGTTCCGCTGCGCCGACTGGTCGACGCGGCGCCGCCACTCGCTGGTGAAGCGGATGTCGTCGCCCATCACCTGGCCGCCGCGGACCATCGTCACGTAGGTCTCGCTCGCCGTCAGGGGGCCGTAGTCCGGGAGGTCGAATTCGGGGTAGAGGTTGTCGGCGGCGATCTCTCGCTCGCGGCGGCCGATCTCGGCGTCCAGCGATCGCGCCTCGCGGTCGCTGTAGCAGAGGAGGAGGCGGAGCACCGCGAACGCGCTCGGGAGCTGGTGGTCCCAGTCGAGGATCGCCCTCGCGGCGATGTAGCGGTTGTTGGCGAAGGGGACCAGCTGGGGCAGCGCCGCGGCCAGGGCGGCCCGCTGCTCCGGCCCGGGCCCGCCGCCCTGCTGGACGATGCGCGGGTGGACCAGCAAGTTGTCGTGGATGGCGGCGCGGACCACCGGGTCGTCGGATCGGGTCATGGGGTCCTCGCCGGGTCGAGCTCGACCGCGCGCCGGATCGCCGCGATCACGCGGTCGACGGGGTCCCGCTTGAGCTTGAGGCTCGCGGGGTGGACGATCAGGCGGCTGGTCACGTGGAGGATGGTCTCGACCTCGCGGAGGTCATTCTGCCGCAGCGTCTCGCCGCTCTCCACCAGATCGACGATCTGATCGGCGAGGCCGGTGATCGCCCCGAGCTCCACCGACCCGAAGAGGGGGATGATCCGGGGCTGGATGCCCTTCGCGCGGTAGTGGCGCAGGGCCAGGCGGGGGTACTTGGTCGCCACCCGCACCTCGACGCCGGGCCGCAGGGCGACCGGGCGCTGGGTCGGCTCCGCGATCGCCAGCCGGCAGGCGCCGATCCCGAGGTCGACGGGGGCGTAGAGGTCACGGTCCTCCTCGGCGAGGGTGTCGAGGCCTGCGATCCCCAGGTCCGCGATCCCGTGCTCGACGTAGGTCGGAACGTCGACGGGTTTGACCAGGAGGAGGCGCACGCCCCTCGCGTCGACCTGCAAGCGACGACCGGCGGCGGCCAGGGCGGGTCCGAGGTCGAGGCCGGCGCGGGCGAGGAGCGGAATCGCAACGTCGGCGATCCGACCCTTGGGGAGGGCGATGCAGAGGCCCTCGGCCAGCGGCGCGGAGGCGAGCTCAGCCGGGTGCGCCATGGTGCCGCTCGACCTTCGCGCCCAGCGGGCGGAGTCGCTCCTCGATCCGCTCGTAGCCGCGGTCGAGGTGGTAGACGCGCCGGACCTCGGTGACGCCCTCGGCGCAGAGGCCGGCGAGGATCAGCGACGCGCTCGCGCGCAGGTCGGTGGCCATCACCGTCGTCCCCGAGTAGCGGGTGGGCCCACGGATCGCCGCCGAGTTGCCGTGGACGATGATGTCGGCGCCGAGCCGGCAGAGCTCCGGGACGTGCATGAAGCGGTTCTCGAAGATGGTCTCGGTGATCAGGCTCGAGCCCTCGGCCATCGTCGCCAGCACCATGATCTGCGCCTGCATGTCGGTCGGGAAGCCCGGGTGCGGGCGGGTGGTGACGTCGATCGGCTGGAGGCGCTCGGGGCCCTGCACTCGCAGCCCGCCGGGCTCGACCTGGCAGCGCACCCCGGCCTCCTCCATCTTGGCGATCACCGCGTGGAGGTGGTCGACCGGCGCGTGCTCGAGGAGCACGTCGCCGCCGGTGATCGCCGCCGCGACCATGAAGGTGCCGGCCTCGATCCGGTCGGGCAGGATCGCGTGGTCGATCCCCGAGAGCGAGTCGACGCCCTCGATCTCGATCACGGAGGTGCCGGCGCCGTGGATCCGCGCGCCCATCTTGTTGAGGACGAACGCGAGCTCCTGGACCTCGGGCTCGCACGCGGCGTTCTCGAGGCGGGTCGTGCCGGAGGCGAGGGCGGCGGCCATCATCACGTTCTGGGTGCCGCCGACGGTGACGAGGTCGAAGACGAAGGTCGCGCCGCGGAGGCGGCGGGCCTCGAGGTCGACGTAGCCGTGGGTCATCGTGATCTCGGCGCCGAGCGCCTCGAGGCCGCGGAGGTGCTGGTCGATCGGCCGCGCCCCGATCGCGCAGCCGCCGGGGAGCGACACCCGCGCCCGGCCGTAGCGGGCGAGGAGCGGCCCCATCACCGTCACCGACGCGCGCATCGTCTTGACGAGCTCGTAGGGGGCCTCGAGCGGCCCCGAGGCGACCCCGCGCGGGTCGATGGTGAGGGTGCGCTCGCCGTCCACCTCGCAGCCGAGGGTGGCGAGGAGCGAGCTCATCGTCGTGACGTCGCTGAGGAGCGGGAGGTGGCGGAGGGTGGTGGGGGTGTCGGCGAGGAGCGCCGCGCACTGGATCGGCAGGGCGGCGTTCTTCGCCCCGTTGACGGTCACCTTCCCGCGCAGGCGGGCCCCTCCTTCGACGACGATCTTGTCCATGCAGGTCTCCTGACGCGCGGCCGCTAGTCACCCTTCCGCAGCGCCGACTCGCCGCGGGCGATCGCCCGCGAGAGCGCGGCGTCGTCGTCGGCCGGCGGCCGCCAGCCGCTCGCCGCCATGCCGCCCGGGCAGGCGTCGACGGCCTCGATCCGGACGTTTCGGGTGATCTTGAGGAATCCGTGGTGGATCACCGCCTCGGCGGCGACCAGGCGGCCGCCTCGGCTGGCGATCAGGGCGGTTCGCTCGGCGTAGATGCCGACGCCGGGCGGGTTGCCGTCGCTCCAGTAGCTGGAGATCGCGGCGTAGCGCTCGCCCTCTCGCTCGTAGATGCCCTCGAGGTGCTCGCGCCAGGACATCGTCACGCAGGGGAGCTGGTGCGCGTCGGCCCCGCCGGCGCCGCTCTGCGGGTCGATGCACGCCGCCTTGTTGCAGCGGCTCTCGACCCGCGCGCCGGTCCACGTCTCGCCGCGGGCGACCAGGCGGGCGGGGAGGCGAGGCCAGCCGAGGGCGAGCGCGTCCTCCATCGGGTCCCACGTGCGCTCGAAGCAGGCGGCGTCGGGCGAGGCCGGGCCTAGGAGGGCGCCCGAGAGGTGGAGCTCGCGGCGGAGCGTGCGGTCCTTGGTGCGCGGGCCGAAGAAGACCTGGAGCCCTTGCCAGAGGTCGTCCTCGCCCGGGCGCGCGGCGACCTGCTGCGGGTGGAGGTGGTCGGGGCCGAGGACGAGGAAGCTCTGGCTGCGCTCGGGCGGGGTGTTCGTGAGCCGCTGGTGGCGCTCCGGTACGTCCTCGTCGATCGTGACCCGGTAGACCTGGGGGCACGTCGGCGGGCGCCAGCGGAGGTCGACCGCCTGGGTGCGGGCGGCTTCGAGGGCGATCCCGGTGGGGGAGGTGAACCAGGCCACCGCTTCGGGGCGCGACGGCTCGGCGTCACCACAGGCGACGACGAGGCCGAGGGCGGCGAGCGAGCGGTGGAGGCGGCTCATTGCACCAGGAAGGCGCCGAGGCGCCGCTGGAGCTCGGCGTCGGAGATACCGGCCGTCTCCTCGTCCATGTCGTTCAACTGGTCGACGATCGCGGCGAGCTCGCTGCGGGCGGACTCGAGGTGCTGGTTGCCGATGAAGCCGTGGAAGACGGTGTCGCCGGCGGCGGCGCGGGCGATCTCCCGGTGCCGGACGTGCTCGTCGAGCTCGGTATAGAGGATGTAATGGAAGGCGCGGTTGTAATCGCCCTCCCGGAAGATCTCGAACATCGTCTTGTCCGCGACGGCCATGCCGGCGCGAACCATGCCAGATGTGCCGGCGAAACGGGAGCCGCTTCGCCCCAGGGACCGGCGCAGAGCCGCGCCATCTGTGACTTCACGGTGGCCCGGGGGAGGCGCGCGGTTGACACCCACGCGGGGGCAAGGCTATCCCTTGGCCGCGGGCCACGCTCCCTTCGCTGCGGGAAATTTGGCCGCGACGCCCCGGAGTCTGTAAACATGCGCGCGATGCCTCGCCTCTCCCAGTACCTGCTCGCCCTCGGCGTGATGGCCCTCAGCCTGCCCTTCACGGCCTGCAAGAAGCCGGAGTACCCGCTCTGCAAGAAGGACAAGCACTGCGTCCAGGAGCGCGGTGAGAAGTGCGTCGAGGGGACCTGCCAGAACTGCAAGGCTGACGCGGACTGCACGGGCAAGGGGCCGAACGGCGAGAACTGGAAGTGCCACGAGTTCCTCTGCAAGGACCCGTCGGAGATCCCGGCGGGCGAGGGCGGCGCCGACGGCCTCGGCAAGCCCTGCACGCAGACCCTCGACTGCTCCGGCGGGCTCGTCTGCAAGGCTGGCGCCTGCGCCGCCTGCACCGAGGACTTCGACTGCCAGCCGGGCACCTGCAACATGGGCACCGGCCGCTGCGAGGCGGCGGGCGGCGGCGGCGGCTCGCAGTGCCAGACCGACGATCAGTGCGCCATGGACGAGATCTGCGACATGGGCAACTGCGTCTTCTCGGGCGGCTACGGCCAGGACGGGCCGGCCCCCTGCGGCCTGACGGCGGTCTACTTCGAGTTCGACTCGCCCTCGCTCAAGTCCGAGACCCAGGAGCAGCTCAAGTCGGCCGCCGAGTGCCTCAAGGGCCTTGCCGGTAGCGGCAAGACCGTGATCCTCGAGGCCCACGCCGACTCGCGCGGCACCGAGGAGTACAACATCATGCTCACCGACCGCCGTGGTCAGGCCGTCAAGGAGTACCTGCAGGAGCTCGGCGTCGACCCGAACGTCATGCAGGTCATCTCCAAGGGCGACCTCGAGGCGACCGGCACCGATGACTCGTCGATGGCCAAGGACCGCCGCGTCGACTTCAAGCAGTAGCCCGTCGGCCGGCCCTGCCGGCCTCTGGAGGAACCGATGATCCAGCGCAGCCTCACCGTGGTGGGCTGCGTCGTCGTGTCGCTGGCGGCCACTGGCTGCCTCACGCTCAAGGCGGAGCACAACGACCTCGCCGCCAAGGTGGCGAAGCTCGAGCAGCAGACCGGCGATCGCAGCGCGACCCTCGACAAGGAGATCGAAGAGGCGGAGAAGCGCCTCGCGGAGGTCCAGGCCAAGCTCGACGACGCCGAGCGCCTCCTCCGCGGCTCGCAGGCGGGCCTCGGCGCGCGGATGGACGACGTCGAGGCCCAGGTCGCCGAGCTCCGCGGCTCCGCCGAGAACGCCGAGCTGGTGTCGTCGGCGACCAGCCTCGGCCTCCAGGAGCTCCGCGGCGACGTCGACCAGCGCCTCGCCAAGCTCGAGGAGAAGCTCAACGAGGCGACGAGCATCCCCGAGGACAAGGACGAGCTCTGGACCGAGTCGGAGCGCCAGCTCACCAAGCTGAAGAACTACAAGCAGGCGCGCCGCCTCTACCGGACCTACGTCTCGCGCTACCCGGGCGACCCGCGGATCGCCGAGGCCAAGTTCAAGGTCGGCCTCACGTTCTACAGCGAGCGCGACTACAAGAGCGCCCTCGGCGAGTTCTACCGGCTGGTCCAGGAGGAGCCCGACTCGCCGGTGATCGCCGACGCGCTCTACTATTCGGGCCTCGGCTTCGCCAAGCTCGGCCAGTGCAAGAACGCCATCCAGTACTTCGAGGCGGTCCTCAAGCTCAAGGACAAGGCGACCGAGCAGCACATCAAGTCGGCGAAGGGCCAGATCGAGATCCTCAAGAAGGACACCGGCGACATGTGCTTCGACACCCAGGACGCCGGGGCCGGCGCGGCCGGCAAGGCCGGGGTCGACAAGGCGGGCGCGGGCGCGACCACCGACGCCAAGCCGGCCGAGACCAAGCCGACCAGGCCGACGACCACCAAGAAAAAGTGAGGGCCGCGGCGGCCGCGGCTCGACGCCGCCGGGCTCAGCCGGCGGCCGGCGCGAGGCCGGCGACCACCCGCTCGATCCCCGCGTAGTCGCGGCGCGCCTGGACCTCGCGGAAGCCCGCGCGCTCGAGGCACTCGCCCGTCGCGGGCGCCTGGCCCTGGCCGATCTCGAGGAAGATCCGGCCGCCCGGGGCGAGGACGCCGGGGGCGGCGCACTCGCGGATCAGCCGCTCGACCAGGAGGAGGCCGGTGGAGCCGCCGTCGAGGGCGAGGTGGGGCTCGAAGTCGCGGACCTCGGGGGCGAGGCCGCGGAGCTCGTCGCTGGGGATGTAGGGGAGGTTGGCGAGGACGGCGTCCCACCCGCCGGCGGGCGGCGGGACGTCGGCGAGGAGGTTCGAGCGGCGGAATTCGACGTCGACGCCGAGGCGCTCGGCGTTGGCGCTGGCGACGGCGAGCGCCTCGGGCGAGCGGTCGACGGCGACCACGCGCGCGCCGGGCCGGGCCTTCTTGATCGCGAGGGCGATGGCGCCGGTGCCGGTGCCGACGTCGACGACCTGGAGGCCGTCGCCGGGCTTCGGCAGGTGCTCGAGCGCCCAGTCGACCAGGTGCTCGGTCTCGGGGCGCGGGATGAGGACGCGGCGGTCGACCGCGAGGTCGAGGTCGAGGGCGTGGAAGCCACGACGGCCGGTGATGTACGCGACCGGCTCGCGGGCGAGGCGGCGCTTCACGAGCTCGCGGAAGGGGCCGCGCTCGGCCTCGCCGAGGAGGCGGTCGTGGCGGACGTAGAGGTCGAAGCGCTTGCAGCCGAGGGCCTCTGCGAGGAGGTGCTCGGCGTCGACCCGGGCCTCGTCGATGCCGGCCTGGCGGAAGCGCTCGGTCGTCCACGCGAGGAGCTCGCCGACGGTCCACGCCTGTCCGCGGCCGGGGGTCGATGAGGTGTCGGCGGGCACGGGGGAAGAGTGGGCCAAAACGCGCGACGAGGGAAGATGCCAGGCGATGGCGGCGAAAAGAGGTCCGGAGGGCCCACGAACGACGCGCCGGCATCGGTGGACAGGAAATTCTCCACATTGACGGGGCATATCGGCGCGAGTATCCCGCTACCACCAGCGCCATGACTTCCGCGCAGCCACACGGGGACGCGCATGGGGTGCCGGGGCACGACCTCGCGGCGCTCGTCGCCCACGCGGCGCACCTCCTCCCGGCGCAGGGGCCGATCTCGGTCTTCATCCACCACAACACGCTGCACGCCTTCGAGGAGCAGCGCTTCGAGGCGGCGGTGGTCGAGGGTGGGGAGCGCTTCGGATGCAACCCCTTCCTCACCGAGGAGCGCTACCGGAAGGAGCTCGGCCGCGGCCGGATCCTGGTCTCGGATCTCCGCGACGTCCTCGAGCGTGAGCTCGGCGAGGCCGCCAGCGTGCGCGTCGGCGGGGTGGCGACCCGCATCGCGCTGCGGATGGCGATGGTCGAGCACCTCTTCACCGAGCCGAGCGACCAGGAGCTCGGGTGGCTCCTCGCCGAGACCCGCGTGCTCGAGCACCTCCGCCGCGACCTGCCGGCCGACGTGCGTCGCCGCCTCATCGATCGGGCGCGGGTCGCCCACGGTCGGGATCGCAGCGAGGCGGCGCTCGAGCGGCTCCTCGTGCAGGACCTCTGGTCGGCGTGCAAGGCGGTGGCGGCGCGCGCTCCGGCCGCGCCCGAGCCGGCGGCGGCGCGGCCCGCCCGCCTCCGCGATCTGGTGATGGCGGCGGTCGGCGTCGACGCCGACGAGCTCGCCCACCCGCTGCTGATCCGCGCGGCGGCGGCCTTCCTCGACCAGGGGATCGCGTACTGGCCGCTGCCGGCGCGCGAGCAGGGCTTCTACCGCGCCTTCCTCGAGCTCTACACCGGCGGCGCGCCGGGCGACCGCTGGGTGGTAGACCTCGACGCCGTCCTCGCCGAGGAGGCGAAGGCCGGCGGCGACGCGCTCCAGTCGATCGAGCGCTCGCTCGCGGCGATGGGGATCGGCGAGGAGCACCGCGAGGAGGCGATCACGAGCTCGCTCCTGGCGCTCCGCGGCTGGGCCGGGATGTTCTGGCAGCTCGAGACCCGCCCGGACCGCGTGCCGGTCCATGCGCTGCCGGCCACCCTCGTCGACTTCCTCGCGGTCCGCCTCCTGGTCGATCGCGGCGCCCTCCGCTTCGTCGCCCGCGATCAGCTCGGCCACCGCGGGCCGCTCGCGGAGCTCTGGCCGCGCCTCCTGCCGCGGGTGCCGGCGCCGCCGCGGCGGACCGTCGACGGCCGGGCGGCGGCGCTCTTCCAGGTCGCGCAGATGCTCGGCGTCGACGGCCTCGCGCTCGCCGGCCTCGACGCCGCGGCCGCCGCCGAGCTGGTGGGCGAGGTCGAGGCCTTCTCGTCGACCGAGCGCCAGCGGATCTTCCACCTCGCCTACGAGCGCCGCCACCGCCACGAGATCCTCGACGCGCTCCACGTCCACGCCAACGCGGCGGCGGCGGCCCCCGAGGCGCCGAGCTTCCAGGCGGTCTTCTGCATCGACGAGCGCGAGGAGTCGCTCCGCCGCCACCTCGAGGAGATCGAGCCGAGCTGCGAGACCTTCGGCTATGCGGGCTTCTTCGGGGTGGCGATGTACTACCGCGGCGTCGAGGACGCCCACCCAGTGCCGCTCTGCCCGATCGTCGTCCGGCCGGAGCACGCGGTCGAGGAGGTGGTCGAGGAGAGCGACGCGGGTCGGGCGCGCCTCGCCGCGCGGGGCAGACGGGTGGTCGGCCGCCTGAGCCGGGGGATCGAGGTCGGCTCCCGCACCTTCGCCCGCGGCACCCTCTACACGGCGGCGCTGGGCCTCCTCGCGGTCGTGCCGCTGGTCTTCCGCGTGCTCTTCCCCCGCCTCACCGCGTCGGTGCGGCGCCGCGGCGAGGGGCTGATGCGGGCGCCGCAGCACACCCACCTGGCGATCGATCGCCGCGACGAGTGTCACCCACACCTCGGCAAGTACGCCGGCTACACGAAGGACGAGATGGCGGGGATCGTCCGGCGCTTGATCGAGGACTCGGGGCTCGCCGCCGGGCTCTCGGCCCTGGTCGTGATTGTCGGGCACGGGTCGAGCAGCCTCAATAACCCGCACTGGTCGGCGTACGAGTGCGGCGCCTGCGGCGGCGGCAGCGGCGGGGCCAACGCCCGCGCCTTCGCGCAGATGGCCAACGACCCGGCGGTGCGCGAGCGCCTCGCCGCCACGGGGCTGACGATCCCCGCCGAGACCTGGTTCGTCGGCGCGATCCACAACACCTGCGACGACGCGATCCTCTACTTCGACGCCGATCGGGTGCCGCCGGCCAACGCGGCGGCGTTCGGGCGGGCGCGTCGGGCCCTCGACACCGCCCGCGCCTACAACGCCCACGAGCGCTGCCGCCGCTTCATGTCGGCGCCGCTCTGGATGCCGCCGGTCCTCGCGCTCGCCCACGTCGAGGCGCGCTCTCAGGATCTCTCGCAGGTGCGCGCCGAGCTCGGCCACGCGACCAACGCCGTCTGCGTGGTCGGTCGTCGCGCGCGCACCCGCGGCCTCTTCCTCGACCGCCGGGCCTTCCTGGTCTCCTACGACCCGACGCGCGACCCGCAGACGGAGGTCCTCGCGCGACTCCTCGGCGCGGTGCTGCCGGTCTGCGCCGGCATCAACCTGGAGTACTACTTCTCCCACGTCGACTCGCCGACCTACGGCTGCGGCTCCAAGCTCCCCCACAACATCACCTGCCTCCTCGGGGTGATGGACGGCGCCTCCTCGGATCTCCGCACCGGCCTCCCCTGGCAGATGGTCGAGCTCCACGAGCCGGTCCGCCTGCTGATGGTCATCGAGGCGAAGCCGGCGGCGGTGCAGCGGATCCTCGACTCCAGCCCGGTGGCCCGGCGGGTCATCGGCAACGGCTGGGTGCGCCTCGCCCTCCTCGATCCGGACGGGCCCGGCCTCAAGGTCTACAGCGACGGCGCGTTCGTAGACCATGTCCCGGAGAACCTGGTCCTTGCGTCAGCTCCGAGCTCGGCCGCGTGGTATCGCGGCCGGCGGGATCACCTCCCCTGCGCGCGGATCACCGGCGGGGAGGGGCGCGCGTGACCTTGTTTGCGGTCCTCGTCGCCGCGGGCGTCGCCCTGCCGGCGATCCTCCTGCTGGTGCTCGGCGGCGCGTCGTTGGCGGCGCGACCCCTCTCGGAGCAGGTCACCGGCGTGCTGGTGCGGGCGGTCTTCACCGGCGTCGCCGCCGCGTTCCTGGTCGCCGCCGGGCTCTCGCTCCCCCGCGAGGCCGAGCGCCACGTCATCTCCTTCGGCTCGTGGTTCGTCGCCGGCGAGTACTCGTTCGAGCTCCGGCTCCTCGCCGACCCGCTCTCGCTGATCTTCAGCACGCTCTGCGCGGTGCTCATCGGCGTGGTCGCGGCCTTCGCCAACCGCTACCTCCACCGCGAGCCCGGCTACAACCGCTTCTTCGTGTCGCTGGCGCTCTTCGCCCTCGGCATCCTCCTCATCGTCCTCGCCGGCAGCATCGAGGTGGTCTTCGCCGGCTGGGAGCTGGTGGGTCTCTCGTCCGCGCTCCTCATCGCCTTCTTCCACGAGCGGCCGGCGCCGGTGCGGAGCGGCTTCTGGACGCTGGCGGTCTACCGGACCACCGACCTCGGGATCCTCGGCGCCGCGGTCCTCGTCCACCACATCCTGCACACCGGCAACTTCGACGCCTTCCTCGGCGCGGGCTGGCCGGAGGGCCCCTCGCCGCTCGGCGGCGCGGCGGCCACGGCGGTCGGCCTCCTGGTCCTCTTCGCGGTCCTCGGCAAGGGCGCGCAGCTCCCCTTCTCCGGCTGGCTGCCGCGGGCGATGGAGGGGCCGACGCCGTCGAGCGCGATCTTCTACGGCGCGCTCTCGATCCACGCCGGCGCGTTCCTCCTCCTGCGGATGGCGCCGATCCTCGACCAGTCGCCGATCGCGGCGGCGGCGGTGGTGCTCTTCGGCCTGGGCACAGCGCTCCACGCGACGATGGTCGGCCGCGTGCAGACGGACATCAAGACGGCGCTCGCCTACGCGTCGCTGACCCAGGTGGGGATCATCCTCGCCGAGATCGGCCTCGGCCTCCGCTGGATCCCGCTCGTCCACATGCTCGGTCACGCGAGCGTCCGCTCGCTCCAGCTCCTCCGCGCCCCCTCGCTCCTCCACGACTTCCACCGCCTCGAGACGGCGGTCGGCGGCCACCTGCCGAAGACCGGCGCGCACCTCGAGCGGATCTTCCCGGAGCGGCTCCGTCGGCGCCTCTACGTCGCGTCGCTCGAGCGCTGGTACCTCGACGGGCTCCTCCTCCGGGTGGTCGCGCCGGTGGTCGGGCTCCTCCGCTTCCTCGACGACCTGGAGCACCGCTGGTGCGCGCTGATCGGCGGGCGTCGCCCCTCGCGGGAGGAGGGCCGCCGTGACTGAGCTCGCGTTCCCCTACCTGACGCTGATGATCGCGGTGCCGCTGGCGGCGGCGCTGACGATCCTCCTCGGCGGCGCGATCGTCACCCGGCGGGTGGCGATCGCCGCGGCGCTCATCGACCTGGGCCTCGCCGTCGGCGCGCTCCTCCAGCACGTCGCCCAGCCGGCGGTGGTCTTCAGCGATCCCCTCGATCCGCTGCGCCCGCTCCTCGGTCACGCGGTGCTCCGCCTCGACGGGCTCTCGAGCGTGCTCCTGGTCTTCGCGGCCGCGATCTCGCTGGTGTCGGTGATGGTCGCGCCGCGGACGGCGCTGCGGGCGAGCCTCCTCCGCCGCAACCTCTTCGCCCAGGCGGTGCTCATCGCCACCTTCGCGACCCGCGAGCCCTGGCTCCTCGTGGTGCTCTGGTGCCTGGGCATGGGCCCGCCGCTCCTCGAGCTCCTCTCGGCGGGGCCGGAGGGGCGGCCGGCGCTGCGGGTCTTCTCGCTCTACATGGCGGTGTGCGCGGCGACCTTCATCGGCGGCGTCGCCCTCATGGGCGGCGAGTCGGCGATGGTCGGGTCGATATTGCTGGTGGTCGCGGTGATGATCCGCAAGGGGATCACGCCGCTCCACTCGTGGATGCCGGAGCTCTTCGAGCACGTGCCGCTCGGCGTCTCCACCCTCTTCAACGCGCCGCAGGTCGGCGCCTACGTGGCCGCGACGGTGCTCCTGCCGCACGAGCCGGCGGCGGTCCTCGACGTCGTCGGCGTCGCGTCGATCCTCACCGCCCTCTACGGCTCGGCGATGGCGCTGGTCCAGCGCGACGCCCGGCGCGCCTACGGCTACCTCTTCATGAGCCAGTCGGCGCTGGTGATGCTCGGCTTCGAGTGCCTCTCGCTGCCCGGGATCGCGGGCTCGCTGGCGTTCTGGCTCTCGTCGTCGCTCTCGCTGGCCGGCCTCGGCCTCGCCCTCTGGGTGCTCGAGGCCCGGCGCGGGCGCCTCCGCGTCGATCGCTTCCAGGGCGGCTACGAGCGCACGCCGCTCCTCGCGACGACCTTCGTGATCTTCGGGGTCGGCACGGTCGGCTTCCCCGGCACCTTCGGCTTCGTCGGCCAGGAGCTCCTCCTCGACGCGGCGGTGGTCGACTACGCGTGGCTGGCGATCGGCGTCGCCCTCGCGTCGGCGCTCGGCGGCCTGGCGGTGATGCGGATGTTCTTCGCGCTCTTCACCGGCGCGCCGACGCCGGTGGGCGGGCAGAGCCAGCGGCTCCACCGGCGCGAGAAGGTGGCCTTCGCGCTCCTCGGGATCGCGCTGCTGATCTTCGGGATCTGGCCGCAGCCGCTGGTCCAGAACCAGGCCGAGGTCGCCGCCGAGCTGCTCCGTGACCGCGAGGCGACGCTCGGCCCGGCCGAGGTCGCCCCCGCGCACGCGCCCTGACGCCGCCGGATCGCCGCCCGGGGCCGGCCGGCGTATCCTCGCCGGGATGCGCGCCCACGCCCCGACACGCCGCAACGCGCTCGCGCCCCTGCTCGGGCTCGGGCTCGCCTGCGCGGCCTCGAATCCGGCGCCGACGGGGCCGAGCCAGTCGCCCGCGTCGAGCTCCACGTCGATCCCCGCGCCGACGATCACGACGCCGACGATCACCCCGCTCGTCCACGCGTCGCTCCTCTTGAGGGTCGGCGAGTCGAGCATCTACGTGGACCCGTGGTCGAAGGCGGAGTTCACGGGGCTGCCGAAGGCCGACGTCATCCTCGTCACCGACATCCACCCCGATCACCTCGATCCGGCGGCGATCGAGGCGATCCGCCAGGAGGACACGCTGATCCTCGGCCCCGAGGCGGTCGCCGAGCGGCTCCCTGGCGTGACGGTGATCCGGAGCGGGGAGCGTCGTGAGGTCGACCGCGTGCCGGGGATGAGGGTCGAGGCGGTGCCGATGTACAACCTCCGCCGCGGGCCGGAGGAGGGGAAGCTCTTCCACGACAAGGGGCGCGGCAACGGCTATGTGGTCAGCGTGGGCGGCCAGCGGATCTACATCTCCGGGGACACCGAGTGCACCGAGGAGATGCGGGCGCTCGCGGACATCGACGTCGCGTTGGTCTGCATGAACCTGCCCTACACGATGCCGCCGTCGGAGGCGATCGAGTGCGTCCGGGCGTTCCGGCCGAGGGTGGTGATCCCCTATCACTACCGGGGCTCGGACCCGGGCGAGGTGGCGCGCGCGTTCGCGGACGACCCGGCGATCGAGGTCCGCCTCCACGACTGGTACCCGGCCGGGGGCTGAGGAGGCTGGCGCGCGCGGGGCGTCACGGCCCTTGCGCGTGGGGCATCGGCTTGATATCCCGGTGGACGAGAGCGCCGGCCCCGAGGGGTCGGCGTTCTCTTTTTTCAACCCCGAGCGAGTCCGGCGCGCCCGCGGGGCGGCGCCCGAGGATCGCGGCTTCCCGTCACTCGACGGGGCGGCCGCGAGCCCCGGCGCCTGTCCCCGAGGTCACGCGGCCGTGCGCGCGCGGACCACGAGGGCCACGAGGAGACAGCCATGATCGACGCCGACACGACCTTCACCCGCTCCTTCCACCGCTTCGCCGGGATCCGCCACTACGTCGCCGAGGGCGGCGCGGGGCGCCCGTTGATCTTCCTGCACGGGGGCCTCGCCGATCACCGCGCGGCGCTCGTCCACGTGGGCGCGGCGGCCGGGCGGATCCGGGTGATCGCCCCCGACCTCCGCGGCAGCGGCCGCTCGGTCGACGCGGGGCCGCTCGACTGGGATCGGCTGGCCGATGACGCCGCGGCGCTCTGCGATCACCTCGGGCTCGAGCGGGCGGTGATCGGCGGGGTGTCGATGGGGAGCGGGGTGGCCCTCCGGGTGGGCCTCCGCCACCCGTCGCGGGTCGCCGGGCTCCTCCTGGTCTGGCCGGCCTTCGCGGGCGCGGCGCGGGGGCCGACGCCGGCGCAGCGGGCCGCGTGCGCGGCGATCGAGGCGGCCGGCGTGCGCGCGCGGAGCGAGGGGATCGACGCGCTCCGTCCGCTCTACGAGGGGCTGCCGGCGCCGCTCCGCGCGCGTGCGCTGGCGATGCTGGCGGACTTCGACGCGGCGAGCGTGGCGGCGACCTGCGAGCTCCTCGCGATGCGCACGCAGCCCTTCGCGCGGGAGGAGGAGCTGGCGGCGATCGACGCGCCGACGGCGATCGTGCCGGGCGTCGATCCGACGCACCCGGCCGAGGTGGCGGCGCTCTACGCCCGCTGGATCCCGGGCGCGAGGGTCCTCGGCGGCGCACCGGAGGGCGTCGCCGACGAGGTCGTGGCCTTCTGCGCGGGGGCTCGCTGGTAGGGGCGGTCGCGGGGCGGTCGGCCGCCTCGGCGCGGCCGATCGCCCGTCGCTCGCGGGCTCGCGCGGCGCGAGCCCGGTCAGGCGGGGAGCTCGACCGTGAAGGTGGAGCCGCGGCCGAGCTCGCTGCGCACCGAGAC
>WBZL01003101.1_pt1 | contig 15511 bp, 15 predicted proteins | sample 5204291 | NCBI WGS metagenome assembly WBZL01 (sample SAMN12344345, study PRJNA552823) | activated sludge metagenome | biome: Activated sludge suspended growth; feature: Nitrification reactor; material: Wastewater; isolation source: activated sludge from nitrification reactor of wastewater...
CGCGTTGCTTCGCCCCCGCGCGAGGGCTCGTGGGCGCGGCGGGAGGACGAGAACCGCCACGCGGTGAGCGCGAAGCAGGCCGCGGCCAGCGAGAGCCACACCACGCGGTTGAGCCACAGCACGCCCCCCAGGGGCACGAGCTCGGTGTTGCGCTCGACCACCGTCCAGTAGCGCGTGGAGATCTGCAGCGCGCTCATGCCGAACGGATCGATCAGCGCCGCCAGGACGTCGTCGTCGAGGTTGGCGGTGAGGGTCTGCGCCACCACGTAGGCCACGAAGAACGCCATCACGCACACGTAGGCGACCAGCGCCCGCCGGGTGAGCGCGGCCACCCCGAAGAAGAACGCGCCCATCACGAGCAGGTTGGGCAGCACGAACACCAGCAGCGCGTGCACGTAGGGCGCGAGCGAGAGCGGCACCAGCCGCTCGGGGTCGAGCCACGGCATCAGCGTGCCGAGGAGCATCCCGAGGCCGGCCCCGATCATCACGATGAACGCCGCCACCACGGCGCCGAGCAGGCGCCCCGCGAGCAGATCGAGCTTGCGGATCGGCTTGGTGAAGAACATCGCGTCGGTCGACAGCTCGAAGTCGCGGAGCGCCGCGCTCGACACGAACGCGGTCACCAGCACCACCGCGAGCAGGCTCACGAACGCGAGCACCCGGGTGATCACGAACGGCGAATTGATCGCCGTCGGCCCTACGGCGCCGCCCAGCGCCGCGCCATCGGTGGCCATCACGAAGAGCATGACGAGCGCGAACACGAACGAGAGCACGTAGATCGCCGGCTGCCGGAGCCGGTAGCGGAGCTCGAAGCGAAGGAACGTGCCCAGCACCGCGGCCTCCTCACGCGACCCGCTTGGCGACCCTCGAGGGCGCGCCTGCCTGGGACTGGGCGAGGGTCGTGAAGTACACGTGCTCGAGCTCGGGATCGATCGCCACGAACCCGCTGCCCGGCGCATCCTCGGAGAACACGTGGATCACCGTGCGGCCGCCCACGAGCCGCGTGGTGATCACCGCGTGCTCGGCCTCGTGCTCGGCCAGCGCTCGCCTGTCGATGACCTTCTTCCACGTACACCCGCGCAGCGCGTCGATGGCCTCCAACGGCGCGCCGCTGCGCAGCAGCCTGCCCCCCGCGATGATTGCCATCTGCAAGCACAGGTCGGCCACGTCTTCCACGATGTGGGTAGAGAGCACCACCACCACGTGCTCGCCGATCTCCGACAAGAGGTTGAGGAAGCGGCTGCGCTCCTGCGGATCGAGCCCCGCGGTGGGCTCGTCCACGACGAGGAGCCGGGGATCGCCGAGCAGCGCCTGCGCGATGCCGAAGCGCTGGCGCATGCCCCCCGAGTACCCGCCGAGCTTGCGCCTGCGATCGTCCCAGAGGTTGACTCGGGACAGCAGCGCCTCCACCATGGCCTTGCGCTCGCCCCGGGCCGTGATGCCCTTGAGCACCGCGAAGTGATCGAGCATCGTCAGCGCATCGAGGTGCGGGTACACCCCGAATTCCTGCGGCAGGTAGCCGAGCACGCGGCGCACCTGGTGCTCGTCTCGCAGCACGTCGAGCGTGCCGAGCCGGATGCTGCCCTCGTCCGGGTCTTGCAGGGTAGCGATGGTGCGCATGAGCGTGGACTTGCCCGCGCCGTTGGGACCGAGCAGCCCGAACATGCCCGGAGCGATGCACAGGCTCACCCCCCGCAGCGCCCGCACGCCGCCGGGGTAGGTCTTGGACAGGCCCTCGATGACGAGCTCGGCGTGCAGCGGGTCCATGCGAGGCCTTGGAAACCCCGCGGCGGGCTCGGGTTCCCGAGCCACACCGGCCACCATCGGGCGCGCCGTCGGGCCTCGGCGCCGTCCACCCCCGTACCGGCGGGGCCGAGGCCGCGAGCGAGCGTCGACCCACTCGGTGTAGCCTTGGCGCGATGCGCTCGAGACCCTTCGCTGGACTGATCTGCGTCGCGACCATGCTGGCGGGCTGCGCGTCACCCTGTGCGCGCGTGCAGCAGGCGCGCGCCGAGATCACGCAACGCACGGAGCCGGGGGTCACGGGCGACCACCTGCGCCTGTCGATCCCGCTCGCGCTCGTCGACCGGGTGATCGAGCGAGAGCTCCGGGGGCTGCCCCGGGCCCGCCTGCCCCTGCCCGCGATCGCGGGCGTCTCGCTGGGGACGGCCAGCGTCGGGGTGGACCGGGTCACGGTCGTGCCCGGCGCTCCCGAGGAGGTGTCGTTCGTCGCCGACGCGTCGGCTCGCTCGGGCAAGCAGATGCTGCTGCCCCTGCGCCTGACGGCGCGGGTGCGCCCCAGGCTCGACGCGGGCACCGGCACGGTCGTCGTCGCGCTCGACGAGGCCGGGCTCGTCGCGATGGACGCGAAGCTGGGCGCCGGCGGCACCCGGGCGCTCGTCGACGCGCTGTGGGCCCAGCTGCCGGGGGCGGCCCGCATGCTCACCACCAGGGACGACGTGGCGCGGCTGGTCGATCCCGCCGCCAACGAGCTGCTGCGCCTCGCGACCGACCTGGTCGAGCGCGAGCTGCTCGACGATCTGGGCCGCGTGGCGCGGGTCGAGCTCGACCTGCCGCCGATCGCCGTGGACGAGCTCCACGTGCGCACGACCCCGGCCGACCTCGTCGTCGGCATCCACACCCCGCTCCCCTCGCGCGGGGCGATCGCGCCGGCCGTGCCCCGCACGACCCCGGCCCACCAGGTGGAGCTCGTGATCCACGGCGCGGTCGCGGTGGAGCTCGTCAACGATGCGATGCGCCGCGGCGAGGTCCCGAGCCGCTTCGAGCTCGACGGCACCGCCGATCCGAAGGGCCCGCTCGAGGCCTACCTCGCCTGGGACGGCGCCGCTCCCAAGCCGCTGCTCGTGCACGCGTTCCTGCTCGACCCCGCCGCGGCCGGCCGCCCCGCCAAGGACTGCGCCCACGTGGTGCTCGGGGCCACGCCGCAGCCGAGCGTCGAGCAGGGCCACCTGGTGCTCGCGACCCGCGACGCTCAGATCGACGACGTCGAGGGCTCCGCCGCCGTCAAGGCGGGCCTGTTCTTCAGCGGCGTCAGCCGGCGCAGCTTCGAGCACGTGGAGGAGATCCCGACCGAGACCGAATTCGAGCTCGGCCAGCAGCAGCTCCGCACCGAGCTCCAGCAGGCGGCCCTCGACGGCGACCGCCTGGTCTTCGGCCTCACGCTCACCGACGCACGCTCCGCTCGCGCGCGCGGTCGCGCCGGCGCATCCACGCCGCGATAGCACGCGCGACCGGGGCCCCACCTACGGGCGCTCGGTGCCGTCGGGCCCGATCACGAAGCTCCGCCCGCCCTCGGTCACCTCGGCCCGCCCGTCGACGAACGGCCCCGCCTTGGAGAACCGCGGCGGGATCACCAGCTTGCCCGAGGCGTCCACGTAGCCCCACGTGCCGCCGGTCATCATGAAGTGCTCCCCGACCTGCTCGCGTACGCAGCCCTCGCACACGGCGGCGTGGCCCCCCGAGAACGGCTCGACGAACGACCACGTGGGCGGCACGACGATCCGGCCCGCGGCGGTGATGAAGCCGTAGCGATCGTCGGCGACGATCCGGGCGCGCTCCTCGACGAGCTCGTCGGCGGTGTTGTCGAACACGAACGCCTTGGCGAGCGTGCGGCCGGTGCGATCGATGAAGACCCAGCCCTCGTCGGTCGCGACCCCGGCGACTTGATCGACGAAGGGCATCGCGACCTCGAAGCGAGCCGGGATCACGACCTTGCCGCCTGCGTCGCGGTAGCCGTACCGGCCGTCCTCGGCCTCGAACTCGAGCGGCGGCGGGCCCGGGACCGGCGGGGGGACGTCGGCCGTCTCGGGCACGGGGGCCGCCTTCGCCTCCGCGACGGCCTTCGCCTCCGCGACGGCCTTCGCCTCCGGGGCCGCCTTCGCCTCCGCCTTGGGAGCGTCATCCCGGGTCGAGCCAGGGCAGCCGGCGAGCGCGATCACGACCAGGAGGGATGGACGGTGCATGGGGCGTGGATCGTACGCGAGCCCGCCCCTCGCGGGCAGGCCAGCGACGGGCGCGAGCAGATGCCGAGGGAGCGATCCCTTCGCTGCCTGCTGGCGCTGGGGATGATACCCTCCGCCGCCATGGCGAGCCCGCCGAGCCCCTCACCGGGTGGCCTCGCGTCGATGCAAGTGACGGTGCCCGCCCGCGACGTCCGGGCGCTGGCCCGACGTCGCGTCGGGCTCTCGCTCGCGGCCATCCCCCTGCTGCTGATCGTCGGCGTCTCGGCGGTGATGGTGTCGGGGAGCCTCGCGCTGATCGCCGTCCTCTGTGCCTTCTTCGCCTACGCCGCCGCGAGCGTCGCTGCGCGTCAGCGCCACGTGGCCCGCGCCGCCGCCGAGCTCGCGCTCACGCTCGACGGAGACCGCATCCTGCTGGAGGGGCAGGCGCCACGACGGCTGACCCGGGCCATCGATCGCCCCGAGTACCTGCGCCTGCTCGGCACGCACCAGCGCGTCGCTTCGTACTGGCTCGATGCTCGCCGCGATCCCACCGCGTTCGTCGACGTGCCTGGCCCACGGGCCGAGCGCGAGCGCCTGCACGAGGCGCTGGTGGCCGCCGGCGTGCCGCTCCGCCGCGAGGGCTCGGCCACGCGGGTGGTCGCCCTCGGGGCCGCGATCGCGCTGGCGCTCGGTGGGCTGACGATCGCACGGGTCGCGCTCGGGCTCGCCGCGACCACCGTGCTCGCGGCTCCGCTCACCTGGGCCGTGGCCGCGGCCGTGCTCGCGGCCCTGGTCTGGGTCTGGCGCCGCACGCGTTGAGCGAGCGACGCGAGGCCGCGGCCGAGCCCGGGGCGTCGGGCGCATCGACCGAGCGGCTGATGCTCGGGCGGCCGGCGTGCGTGCTTGACATTATAGGTCACGTGACCTATTCATGAACTCATGTCGCTCATCGATCGGCTCGAGCACGCGTCGGAGGGTCCCGTGGTCGTGGTGGGAGGCACGGGGGTGCTGGGCCGGCGGGTGGCGGCGCTGGTGCTGGAGCGCTGGCCGCAGCGGCCCGTGGTCGTGGTGGGGCGCAGCCGGGCGCGGTTCGACGCGCTCGCGCCGGCGCTGCCCAGGGCGCGCTTCGTGGCGTGGGATCTCGCCGGTGCGGCGCCGCTCGAGCTGTCGGCCGCTGCCGTGCTCACCACCGTCAACGACGGCGCCGATCGGGTGCTCGCGGCGGCCATGCGCGGCGGCGTGCCGCTGGTCGACGTCACGCGCTGGACCAGCCGCGTCGCCAGCGCGGTGGCCAGGGCCTGCCTCGCTCGGCCCTCGGCGCCGGTGTTGCTCGCGTCGGCCTGGATGGGCGGGGTGGTGCCTCGCATCGCCGCGCTCCTGGCCCAGCGCGCCGGGGGGGCCGAGCGCGTGGAGACCACCATCGCCTATGCGCTGGGCGACGTGGCGGGCGAGGATGCCATCGACTACCTCGATCGCCTCTGGATCCCCTACGAGGTGACCGAGCACGGCGAGCGGCGCGTGGTCCTGCCGATGCACGACGGCCGCACGGTGGCGGTGGGCGATCGCACCGTGCGAGCCTACCTGCTCGACACGCCCGAGCAGCTCACCTTGCCGCTCTCGCTCGGGGCGCGCAGCGTTCGAACTCGCCTCGGCTTCGACTCGCGCTGGGTCACCCGCGCGCTCTCGTGGCTCGCGCGCCTGGGGCTGTTTCGGGCGCTGCGATCCGACGCGCTCCGCCCCGTCCGTCACGCGCTGCTGCGCAGCCGCGGCAAGGGCGACGAGACCCGCTTTCGCGTCGACGTATCGCACGGCTCGCGCACGCTCTCGGCGGTGGTCCGCGACGCCCACGGGCAGGCGCACCTCACCGCGGTGGGGGCGTGGCTCGGGCTGCGGTGGGTGCTCGGCGAGGGCGTCGCCGCCGCGCCGCCGGGGGTGCTGTTCCCCGAGCTCGACCCCTCGGTGGGCACCGACCTCGGCACGCTGGCCGACCTCGGGGTGGAGGTCGGCACGTGACGCGGGCCGGTCGCCCGCCCACGCCCAAGGGCGAGGAGCGACGCGAGCAGATCCTCGACGCGGCGCGCGAGCGCCTGGCCACCAAGGGGTGGGCCGCGCTCACGATGCGCGGGGTGGCCAGCGACGTGGGCATCGCGCTCGGGCACCTGCAGCACTACTTCACCGCCCTGCCCGCCCTCGTCGAGGCCGTGCTCGCGCGGGAGCTCGCGCGCGGACGCGAGCGCCTGCGCGAGGGGCTCGCACGCGAGCACGGCCTCGATGCGATCATCGACGTGCTGCTGGCCGATCACGACGACCCCGCGCTGGTGAGCCTGTTCTTGCAGCTGTGGGCGCTAGCGGCCCACGACGCCGAGGTCCGAGCGCCGCTGGCCGGCTTCTACCGCGAGTACCGCGAGGCGATCGTCGACGCGCTGGTGGCACGCGGCCTTGCGCCCGACCGGGGTCGGGCTCGCGGCCGCGCCGAGCGGTTCCTGGCGGCGCTCGAGGGGCTGGCGCTGTTTCGCTCCGGCGTGGCCTCGACGTCCCGCTGGCTCTCGACGACACAGTCACGGCAGTGGCTGCGATCGATCCTCGACGAGCCGTGAGCACCGCGATGGGGCTGCGCGTCGGGCCTAGGCCGGCTCGCAGCGCCCGCGCGGTGCCCTGGCGCCGCGAAGGACCGCGTAGACGTCGCAGCGCACCTCCTCGGTCTGTGGGCCGAGCAATACCACGTCGACCTCGCAGCTCTGCACGCTCTCGTTGCGCCACCGCGTCTGGCACTCGACGTCGCCCGCCCCCGCGACCTTGACCCGTGGGGTACCGACCCGCGTCTTGCCGCCGGCGCAAGCATGGCCCAGCAGCGCCGTGTGGGAGCCGCGGTCTGCCTTCTTGGTGATCGTACCCAGGTGCTCGTGCGACGGCTTCGGTCGCGAGCATCGCCGACCCTCGCCGCAGTCCTCATCATCGGAGCACGACCCTCGGGGCTCTGGGACGACCCCCGACGTCGGCGAGCGACCGCCCGCGTCGACGGCATGGGGCACGTCGAGGCCCTCGTCCGCGTCGGGCGGCGAAGGAGGGGCCAAGCTCGAGGTCGTCCCCGCGCCCTCGGGGGCCTCCGCTTGGATCCCGGGCCAAAGCACCAACGCCGCGCTCGCGAGCGTGACGATGCCGAGCCACGTACCGACGAAGGCAGCCTCGCGCCGCAGGGGCGACCGCTGCGTGCCGCTCACCCGAGGTCGCTGCACGACCTCCGCCTCCGCCTCGACCGACCTCACCGCCTCGCGCAGCGCAGCTGCACACCGGCGAAGGTCGTGATGATGGGGGTGCTCCTCGAGCGCCCGTCCCACGAGTGAGACCAGGGCCTGCTGCCCCACCCTCCCATCCAGCACCTGCCCGATGACGAAGCCCCAGAACACCGAGGCATTCATGAACTCGGGGAATCGCTCGCGGACGAAGCCCGCACGCACCGCGAGCAGCTTCGCTGCGTCCGAGTCTGGTACGATCGTCGCCAGTATGTCGACGAGCTCGTAGGCAAGGCGCTCGAGCTCGACCCTCACGCGCCCACCCAACGCTCCAGGTCGGCTCATGGTGCCCCTCCCTCGCGGCACCGACCCGACCCGCTGCTCACCTCCACCCCACGGAAGTCGAAGACGAGGTCGCGCTCGGCCCTCCCGCTCAGCCGCACGCGGGAGAAGCGAGCCGCGGCGCTGTCCACGTCGCGAAATTCCAGCGAGACGAACGCCGGGGCGTCGGCGACCAGCGTGATCGCGAGCTCGCTCTCCTCCCACACGCTGCCGCTGTTGCCGATGTGGGCGAAGTGGCTCGAGCCCTTCTCGTCGACCAGGGTCGAGCCGAGCCCACGGCTCGAGGTCACGTGGACGCCCAGGGTTCGGTCCCGACCGGGGCTCACCAGCTCGAAGCGGCACGTCACCACCGTTCGGCCGTTGCGCACGCATCCTTCGAGGGTGGTATGAATGCCGTGACGGATGATCGTGGCACAGGGTGGGGTCAGCCCGGCCGAGCCTGCTCGTACCTTGCGTCCAGCGATGCACGCGTCTCCCAGCGCAGAGCGGCTCCGCTGGAAGCTCGCCGCGAGGTTCACGCGGCTGGCGGGACGAATCGTGAACCGCTGGCCGTCGCCTTCGATGGACACCCCCTCGCCGACGGCCGTCGGGCGGAGGCCCGTGGCCACCCCACCCTCGAGCACGACGTGGATCCGGGGCCGAGCGCTCACGATCTGCCGCGTGTACACGGCCTCGCTCGTGCAGAGCTGCTCGAGGCACGACGCCGCCACTCCCTTCGACCCCCTGGGGTCGTCGATCGCGAGCGCGGCGAGGGTGGCGGCGAGGTTGGTCGGTGCCCGCACGACCGGCGCGTCGAACCACACCTCGATCGCGGCCCCCGTCACCCCCCGAGGGCTCTCGAGGACGTAGGTCGCCGGCCTGACGCCATAGCGCGAGAGATCGATGGTCGCCTCGGCGCCGATCTTCACCACCGCCGCGAGGCGACCGAGCTTGGGGATCGGGCGCTCGACGTACTCGACCTCCTCGCCGAGGCTGGCCGATCCGGCGAAGCACGCATTGTGGAAGCTGCTCGTCGCGATGTCGGCGGTCGTGCCGAAGTACCCGGCCTCGACGTAGCGGCTCGACGTGCAGCGAGCGTGCCGATCCACGGACCCTCGCAGCTCCTGCAGCACGGGACGCGTCGCTCGGCAGAAGCTCCCCTCGCTGCGATCCCGCGGCTCCTCGAGCGCGGGATCGCGCAGGACCTCGTCCTCCGACCCCGTCTGCGTCGCTCCTGCCTCGTGGTCACGCCCCCTCCTCTCGTGTGGGAGCTCGACCTGGACCACCTGCGATGGATCGACCACTCGCGCGCGCCCTGGCCAGATGCAGCCCCCCGCCAGCGCCACGAGCCACCCCCAGGCGAGCGCCCCAGACCGGTCACCATGATGACTGTGCGTGCCCATCGCGCGCCTCGCTCCCTCGTGGGGTCTACGCTTCCGGCTTGCACGACGCGAAGCTCGCGTCGTCCAGCAGCTCGATGTCGGGGAAGTCGATGTCGACGTACGTCTGGGTCCTCATCCTCAAGGTGAGCCGCGAGATGCCCTTCGTGCCCTTCGGCAAGTCGTCGTAGTGGAGGGTGAGCTTGGTGGGCACGTCGGCCACCAGCACGGTGCGAGCCAAGCGCTCGGTCTTGATGTTGGCCAGCTCGCCCCACGTGGCCACGTGGGGCACCCCTTGGTCGTCGATGAGCGTCGCCGCTTGGCCATTCCCACCCACGTAGAGCTCGACCGGTTGATCGTAGCCGGGGCTGCTGAGCGAGAACTGACACGTGATCTTGTGGCTCGTCTTGCCCCCCACGCGCCCACAGCCGTGGTAGGTGGCCTTGATGCCGCGATAGGTGATGGTTCGACACTCCGCCGGCGGAGTCACCCGCTCCGAGTCCCCACAGGCCCCCTGTCCGATCATCATGTCCCGGCTCCCGCTCGTCTGTGCCGCGAGGTTGAGGCGTCGAAGGGGCTGGATGACGAACGAGCGCGGGGCCGAGTGCCTGATGACCACGTTCTTGTCTCCCGACACGGGGCGAAGCGTCGCGGCGGCGCCACGCTTGATCTCGATGAGCACCTCGGGCAGCGTGCTGACGATGTTCGAGGTGTAGATCGTCTCCTCGCCGCAGAGCTGCCGCGTGCAGCGCTGGATCGACTCTCGGACCTGCTTCGGCGTCGCCGGGTTGCTCCCGAGGTGCGAGAGCGTGTAGCCGAGATCCCGTACCGAGCGGAGCACGGGCTCGCGAAAGCCCATGGTGACCGCCACCGAGAGCGGCCCCTGGACCTCCTGGAACTGATAGACGGGGGGAACCACGCCGAGCTCGGACAAGTCGATGCGCCCGGCCCCGTCGACCTCCACGTCGACCACGACGCTGCTCCGAATGCTCCCGAGCGGGCGCTCGTGGGTCTCCACCTCCGAGTCGTAGCGCGCCAGGCCGCTGAAGCACGCGTTCCTGAAGCTGCTCTCCATGGCATCTATCGACGAGCCAAACGAGCCCGTCTCGCTGTAGTCGGTGTTGACACACTCGATGTCTCCCCTGAGATCTCGCTTGAGCAACGCAGTCACGGGGCGCATCACCGTGCAGAAGGGAGATTCCTGCGCGGCATGAGGATCTTCGTTCGTCTGCCCCGTGGTTCCATAGACTTCTTCTTCGATGGGCGGATGATGGATGCAGCCGAGCAGTGGAACGAGGCCCAGCAACGCAAGCGCTGCACGCGAGGCGGAGGCAATCATGGCGGTCCAGTGGGTAGGGGGAGGAACGGATGCGAGGTCGCGATGCACGACCGGATTCTTGCGACCCGTGGGGCGCGGCCCCGCAGAGCCGACGACTCGATCGCGCTCGTACCCAAGGGAGTGGTTCGCAAGGGGTGAGCCGTCAGAGACGACTCGAGACTCGATGCGTGACTCGAGTCACGTCAGAGGTGAGCCCGTGTGCCGAAGGCGGCGCCGTTCGCCATGCCAGCACGTCTGCATCGCGAGCCGAGGCCTCCGCGCTCGCGCTCGTGCGACGCGGCTGCTGCCTAGCCGCCCTGGAATCGCCGGCGATAGTCTCGCGGCGACAGGCCCATCAGCCTGCGGAAGATGCGACGAAAGGCGCCGGGGTCCTCGTAGCCGACCTTGCGCGCAACCTCGTCGACGTTGAGCGTGCCGAGCTCGAGCAGGTCTCGCGCCTTGCCGATGCGCAGGTGCTGGAGGTACTCGATGGGCCGCAGGCCCGTCGCCTGCTGGAAGCGACGCAGGAACGTACGCTCGCTCAGGCGCGCGCGCATGGCCATGGTGGCTACGGTCACCCCCTGGTGACCGCTCGCTTGCAGCCAGCGCTGCACCTTCAGGACGGCCGCGTCCCCGTGGGTGAGCGAGGGGGCGAAGGTCCGGTAGAAGCGCTGCTCCCGAGCCCCCGGGTCGACCAAGAAGTAGCGCGCGGTGGCTTGCACGACCGCCGGCCCGAGCAGCCGATCGACCAGCCGCAGGCCGAGGTCGACCCAGGCCATCAGGCCGCCGGCCGTGATGATGTCGCCGTCGTCCACGAGCAGCCGGTCCACGTCGAGCGCCACCCCGGGGAAGCGCGCCGCAAAGGCCTCCTCGAGCGCCCAGTGGGTGGTGGCCGGCCTTCGATGCAGCAGGCCCGTCTCGGCGAGCAAGAAGCTGCCCACGCACACCGAGCACAAGAGGGTGCCCTCGCGGTGGCGATCGCGGATCCACGCCACCACCGGGGCCGGGGCCACGGGCGGCTCGAGGCTGGGAGGCAGCACCAGCGCCGTGAGCGGCCGCGCGGGAGCAGATGGCTCGGCGGTCGAGAAGCGCTCCACGCGTACGCGGACACGACCCCCTCGCTCGGCAGCCAGGCGGTCGGCCGTCGTCAGCATGTCGGTCAGGCCGTGCACCGCGGCCGCCTGGGCGCCCTCGTAGCAGAGGATGCCCACGGAACGGACGGCGGGCGAGCTCATTGCGGCGACTATGGCCCGATCCCCGTCGGTTTTGCCACTTCGCCGGGGCCGCGTGGATGCCTAGGGTGTCGGCCATGAGCAAGGCACTGTTGCTGGTCGATCTGCAGAACGACTACTTCCCCGGGGGCAAGCTCCCGCTGTGGAACACCGAGCCCACGCTGCGCAACATCGAGGGCGCGATCGCTCGCGCCAAGGCGGCGGGAGCCCACGTGATCCACATCCAGCACGTCGCCAGCGCCGCCCGGGGGTTGGCCCCGTTCTTCGTCGAGGGCACGCCGGGAGCCGAGATCCACCCCCGAGCCCTCGCGGCCGCCCCCGACGCACCGGTGGTGGTCAAGGAGCACGCCGACGCCTTCGTCGACACCACCCTCGCGCGCACGCTGGAAGAGCGCGGGGTCGACGAGCTGCTGGTGTGCGGGATGATGACCCAGAACTGCGTGACGCACACCGCGATCTCGAAGGCGGCCGAGAGGTACCTGGTGGCGATCCTCCCCGACTGCTGCACCACCGTCAGCGAGCTGCTGCACCAGATCGCCCTGCATGCGGTGTCGACCCGGGTGAGGCTCGTGCCGTCCAGCGAGGCGTTCTAGAGCGGCCGCGACCGAGCGGCCGCTCCTGGTCGGTCGCGGCGGCCGCTCGCCCCGCTGGGCCTCACGCCTCGTTGTCGGGCAGATCGTCGTCCAGCTCACCGTCCCAGTCGTCGTCGAGGTCGAGCTCCACCTCGGCCTCGCCTTGCCGGCCCGGGGCCAGCGAGACGAGCCCCGCGCGCCCGCCGAGCCCCACGCGAAACAGATCGAGCGCGATGGGCCCGGTGCCGCTGGTGATCTGCAGGGTGTTGGCCCGGTTGGATCTCACCGTGATGTCGGCCGAGCCTCGACCGCCGCCGAGCATGGCGAGGGCCTGCGCGCTGCCGCTGAGCGCGAAGGTGGTCCGCTCCTCGGTCGAGGCCAGGATGACGGGATCGGTGGCGGTGTAGACCTTCCGCACGATCCGCCAGGCCGGCCGCCACTGGCGGCCGCTGGCGTCGTGCGTGCGGAGCAGCGCGTGCGCCACCGCGTCGACCGACGGCATCTCCATCACCCGCAGCTCCCCGGCTCGCACGTAGAGGGCGTCGCTGCCCTGGAACGCGAGCTCGAGCGCGCCGCTCGCCCGCGAGGCCGCGGCGGGCTGGCCCGCGCCCGCGCCGCTGACCACCGTCGTGCCCGTGGTGGCATAGGAGAACGAGACCTTCGTGGCGCTGGGCCGGGCACCCGGGTCCACCCCGAATTCGCGGATGCTGCCCAGCCTCTGGAACACCCCCCGGCGGAACACGCCGTAGTCGCCCACGTCGTAGGAATCGACGAGCGGGCTCCAGGCCGCGAAGTGCTGGAGGTTGCGCTTGAAGAGGGCGTTGTAGCGCCTTGCCAGGGTCATCATGAGGCCTCGTCGTCTTCGGCGCGAGCGCAGCGGGTCGAGCCCGCTCGCGTGGTTGGCCGACCGTGCCGAGCCTCGAGCTCGGCGAGCGGTCGTCGATGGGCACGCCATGGAAATCGTACCCGACGGAGCCGACCGGCTCGGGGGCGCCCCGGAGATCCGGGCGCACGATCGGGAGCGCACGCCGATCGCGGCCCGGCAGCACCTCGCGCGGCGCCTGCGCTGAGCCACCGTGCGGCGCGCCGTGGAGCGAGCGCGGGCCATGCCATGCGGCTCGCCGAGGGCCGAGGTAGGCTCGGCGCATGCGATGCCTGCTCCTGCTCGTGCTCGTCGGCGGCTGCGGAACGCTGGTCGCTCCCGCTGCCGGGCCCGACCCCCGAGAGCCGAGGCCGGCCAGCGGCGCGCTCGTGCAAGAGCCCGCCCCCCCGATGACCGCCCGCCAGGTCGATCCTCGCCAGCCTCGCGCGGCGTGTGACGAGAAGGGCGCTGCCGTCTCGGAGTGGCCAGACACCCTCATCCGGATCGCCGACGCAGTCCGCTGACGCTCGGGCGGCCCACCTCGGGCTCGAGGTGCTCGGCGCTCCGACTCCCGCGCTCGTCACTGCGACGACGTGCGCGAGACGAGCCAAGGGTTGCGGTACGCTCTCGCCGATGCAGCCGCCCTTCCCACCGTCGTCATCCCCGCCCAGGCCGTCGTTTCGCTGGGGTCGCGGGCTGCTGCACGCCGTGCTGGCGCTGGTGGCCATCATGATCGTGTTCGGCACCCTGGCCGTGGTGCTGCCGGTGGCCGACCCCAAGCGCTTCGGCGAGGGCGTGGGCCGCTTCTCGCTTTTCATGGGCCTGGGGGCGCTGGGCGTCTCGGCGCTCGCACAGACGGGGCGCCGTGCCGCGGCGTGGGTGGCCGGTGTCGTGCTGGCGGTGGCGGTGGCGGCCCTGGTGATCGTGCTGGTCGTGATCGCCCCCGAGCGCGGCGCCGACGGCCATGCGCAGCCCCTGCCCACCGACGAGCTCGTGCGGGCCGACGGCGTGCTGCGACACCCGAGCCTCGGCGTGTCGATCCCCGATCCCGGCCCGAGCCTGGTGCCCTCGCCCGCGCTCGCGCGGCAGATGACCGAGACCGTGCCCGACAGCCGCGCGTGGGTCTACGGCGACACGGACGCGGGCGACGCGGTGATCGTGCTGCTGACCGCCGGGACCGCCACCAGCGAGCAGAGCTTCACCGCCTTCGTCGAGGGCGTGGCCAGCGGGCAGACCTCGGCGATGACCAAGGCCGGCATGACCGCGGACGCGCGCGAGCACTCGATCGAGTGGGACGATCGACGCGCCCACCTCTACGTGGTGGCGGGCGGTGCCGTGCACATGCGCATCGACGCATTCGGCCTGCCGGGCGCCGAGACGCTCGTGGTCGTCTCGGCGGCGCCCACCGCAGAGCGCTTCGCCACGCTGGCTGCGGGCGTGAAGGTGCCGTAGCACGGCGTGGGCCCTCGTGACGCGGGTGCGTACGAGCTCCAGCCCTGAGTAGGCTCGGCCCTCGCGAGCGACCGCGCGCTTCCGTGGAGGGCGCGGCCCGGCGGCCTCGCCTGGGCTCGAGGATGTCGCCGATCGCGGCGTGATACCGTTGCGTGGTGACGCACCGGTCGATCGCCGCCTCGATTGCCCTCGCGCTCGCCGGCTGTGACGACGCCCGCACGCCACCCACCGGTACCCCGGAGGTCACGTCGCCAGCGCCCATCCCCGAGGCGCCCGCAGCGAGACCTTCCCCGCCGCAGCTCGGGCCCGCCGCGGCGCCCTCCGCCGCCACGACCCCCTCCGCCGCCGCCACGCCCGAGCCCCCGACCGCGCCCGAGCCCCCGGCCGCGCCGCGCTGGACGCTGACGTGCGTGGCCAAGGGCGGGGCCCCCACGCTCACCGCGAGCCTCCGCCCCGGGGGTGATGTGCACGGCGTGCTCGCCCTGACCCTCGCCGACGGCGCAGGCCGCTCGCGCACGTGGTCCAAGCCCGAGGCGCTCGTCTTGCTGGGCGCGCTCGACGAGCACGTGCTCGGCATCCACCGCCCGCCCGCGAGCGGCCCCGACGCGGAGCACCTCGAGCTCCACGCACTGCCCAAGACCTTCGTGCTCGGGGATCGAAGCGCCAAGTTCAGCGCCAGGAGCACCCTCGCTCGGCTCGACGACGAGGCCGCGTCGAGCACCCTCGAGCTGTCGTGCGAGGCACAGCAGGAGCGAGCACCATGAGTCGGTCCATCACCACCATCATCCTCGCCCTCGCGGCCGCCGTGGGGGGCGTGGCCGCGCTGCCGGCCCGGGTCGACGCGGGCGCCAACGCGGCCGAGCTGACGTGCGCCGCCAAGGACACCGGCGAGACGCTCTCCGGCATCATCCCGCGCGACATCCTCGAGCTCGAGCTGACCTTCGACGACGGCAAGGGCCACACCCACGCGTGGAAGGACGCCGACGCGCTGTCGATGTCCGACGCGGTCCGCGATCACGTGCTGCTGATGCACGTCACCGGCGAGCCGTCGCTCACGTTCTGGGCGCTCCCCAAGACCATGACGGTCAAGAGCAAGCGCGGCGAGGAGCACGCCCGCTTCGACGCCACGCTCATCGTGGGGGCCTCGGGAGCGAGCGATCCGCCTCCCACCCTCCGCCTC
>WBZL01003102.1_pt1 | contig 15508 bp, 6 predicted proteins | sample 5204291 | NCBI WGS metagenome assembly WBZL01 (sample SAMN12344345, study PRJNA552823) | activated sludge metagenome | biome: Activated sludge suspended growth; feature: Nitrification reactor; material: Wastewater; isolation source: activated sludge from nitrification reactor of wastewater treatment...
TTCATTCAGTGTGCCAAAAGATGCGCCTAGCAAAACAATGGAAATGGTGCCGGGCACGGATCCGATGGCCGTGGCTGCCAAAAACGCCTTCCAATTTATCTTCAGAAAGCCGGCAGCATAGTTTACCAGATCATAGGGGAGGAAGATCAGCCGCATGATCAGCACGGTTTCAAAGCTGTTCTCGCGCATTCGCTGCGTGTAGTGCTGGATTGTTCCGGCGTTTTCCTTGTTTTCGAGAATGCCCTGGCCAAAGTAGTGGCCGACCCCAAAAGCCACCATAGCCGAGGTGTTGCTGCCGACAATGGTGTAGAGGATGCCTATCGGACCAAACAAAAAGCCGCCGAGCAGCGTGAGCAGGGTGGCGGGGAAGAAGAGTAACGGCCGTAATGCATACAATAAAATGTACAATAAGGGTCCATACAGACTGTTCAGCATCAAGTCGGCCAATCGCGTCAGGCTGTCCGCCAGAGTCAGATCATTTTGCCGCAAATACCAATAATACCCGCCCACCACCGCTATCCAGAATAACAAAGCCGCAAGTTTTGCCCCATGGCGCTGCAAAAAGAGGGTCAGGGATGATTGTGTTGTTTGTGACTTAAGCATCAGCTCTCCTACGAAAATTGGACGTGGATTGACACGGATAATAAATTGCGCAATCTATTGATTTTCATTCGTGGCGGTCAGGAGGCCGCTCATGAAATCTCTTGGGTCAAGTCAACGTGCGTGTGTGGTATGTAAGATGTCGGTGAAGCGGAAAATCTTACCTTTGAACAGCAGGCAGGTAAAGAGAGTGGGCGGGTATAAACACCCTGCGCCAAACTAAATTTCGTGAAATTACCGACATTAGGTAAACTTACTGCCCGAGTAAACCGATTGTTTGTTTCAGACGATCCATCAAACCTATCATGCGCAGAAGGCTATCTTCACTTTGTTATTTCCTGCGCGGCAATTGATCCGATATGAATAAAGTATTAGTGATTGGCGGGAATGGTTTTTTAGGCAGGCATCTTGTTCAGACCTTGTACCAACGTGGCCTGTCGGTGCGGATATTCGACCTGAAAACGCCGTCTACCAGATTGGTGGAAAGCGTCGTGGGCGACATTCGAGATGCTGAGGCAGTTGCTCAGGCCTGCGTCGGCTGTGACACGGTATTCAACACCGCTGCGCTCATCGATTGGGGGCCACGCAGCCGGCAGCGTCTGATAGACATCAACATCGAGGGCAACCGGAACGTCATCCAGGCTTGTTACCGGGTGGGCGTGAAGCGGTTGATTTACACCAGTTCCATCGACGTTGTTTTTGATGGCTCGCCCATCGCCGGGCAGGATGAATCGCTGCCCTATCCAGACAAACATCTGGACGATTACGGTTGGACAAAAAGAGTTGCCGAGCAGGAGGTTCTGGCGGCAAATGGCGAGCATGGGCTTTTAACCTGCGCTTTGCGAACGGCCGGCATTTACGGACCGGGCGATACGACGCGTTTCCCGCAAATTTTGCAGAGCGTAAAAAATGGAAAATGGCTGCACCTGGGTGATGGGTCGGCGCGGTTTGGGCATGTGTATGTGGCAAACGCGGCGGCGGCCCATGTCCTGGCGGCCGAAGCGCTTATTGATGGCTCCCCAGTTGCCGGGCAATGTTATTTTATTGGCGATCATGCGCCGTCTAATTTCTACGCTTTTTTTGACCCCTTCCTGGCTGCCCTTGGTTTTCCTCCGACTACCAGGCGGCTTTCTTTTCGGATGGCGTATGGTTTGGCGGCAGTGTCTGAGCGTTTGGCGAAATGGGGGGTTGGTCCGTCTCGACCCGGACTTACCCGCTACACGGTAGCTTCGACATGCGTTGACTTTTTCTTTTCCCATGCCAAGGCGAGGCGGGATTTTGGTTATGAGCCTGTGGTGTCTGCGGAAACTGCTTTTGCGGAGACCTGCGCCTGGCTGCGCAGCGCCGGTTATGCCAGGTGACCGGATTGGCTCGCTGAAACAGGATTTCAGGCAGCCATCAACCCACGTTTCTCGTTTTGTTTGCTGGCAACCCGGTTATGTAATTCCCCGTGAGACGCCCAAATCTGATTTGTTTGCAAGCTGAAGCTCATGGTGGGTAACGGCCGTTTCCCCCTCAACCCCACGTCTGCCCCGGCCGTTGACCATTGTTTGCGCGCTGCCAGAGTGTCCAGACAGGCGCGCATCACCAGAGGGCAAGTTCGTGTATAATGTGGCCATGTGCGGAGCCACTTCTTGATAGCGCGCTCGTTAACAAGGTTGGCATTCTTGGTGATGAGAAACGGCCGTTTTCGCTTACGTCACATCTTTTCTGGCCAATCTTCCCACCAAAGCGGCTAAATTGTGCTGTGCAACTATTGAGTGATTGATAAATCGTATCTATACAAGCCTTAAGGGTTTGAGTTCCAGTGAGTCTAACTTCTCAAAGGCACGCCCTAAGGGTCTGGGTAATCACAAAAAATTTAGAAAACTGACTGAACGGTGTAATAGTCTGAAGCAAAACCCATTCCTAGAACGTGCGATATTTGTTCCGGTGATGAGAGGCGTGGCGCGGAATCTTGCAACAAACGATCTGAAACAAGCAGATGATGAATGATAAACCGCGAGATCAAGAAAGGTAACCATTTAGGTTTCTTTGGGAAGGCCCTAACGGTTTGAGATCTAAAAGGTCTACCTTCTCAAAAGCAAACATTGAAGATCTGTATAGTTACCAAGAAAGAATCTATGCCGAGCAAAATCATGAGTGAAAAAGATTCAAATCCTGACAAACTATTACATCCCCAACCAACATTATGGGATGACCAGGAGCCTGATTTCCCGGAGATTGCGTCACCTGAAGCAGTGGAAGAAGTATCCTCTCAATTACGGGCTTGCCAGTTAGATCTGGAGACAAAAAACGAAGAACTTCGCCAGACGAGGGCGGATTTAAAGACGGCGCAGGCGCGGTATGCAGACCTCTATGATCTGGCGCCTGTTGGTCATGCAACCATCGACGAAAGCAGAAAGATTGTGGAGGCTAATCAGACGTTGGCGGGTTTTGTGGGGGAGGCAAAAGAAGACCTGATAAACCAGCCTGCGAGCCGGTTTATCTTACCCGATGACCTGGATATTTTCGCTCGATATTGCCAGCAGTTGTTTGGCACGGGCGCGCCGCAGTCTTGCGAATTGCGTTTGTTACATGGGAACAACGGCCGTTACCTTTGGGTGCAGCTCGAAGGTGTCTCAGGCCAGCCCGCTGCCGACGGTGCGCCGGTTTGTTATCTTGTTATTAGCAATATCACCAGACAAAAACAAACAGAACAAGCTCTCCGTGAAAGCGAAGAAATTTTTAACCAGTTCATGGAGCACAGTCCTATTTATGTGTTCTTCAAGGATAAAGACACCAGAAGCATCAGACTGAGCCGGAATTATGAGGCAATGCTTGGCCGACCTATTTCTGAGCTGTTGGGAAAAACAATGGACGACCTCTTTCCCTCAGACCTGGCCAAAAGCATGGTAGCCGACGATTTGCGTGTCTTGCAAGAAGGGAAACCAATCGAAATAGAAGAAGAACTGAATGGGCGGTTTTATTACACCACCAAATTTCCCATTATCAGTGAAGGTCAGGCGCAATATCTGACTGGTTTCACCATCGATATTACCGAACGTAAACAGGCAGAGTTGTTCGCCCAGTACAATGAGCGACGGCTGAAAGAGGCCGAAGCGATTGCCCATTTTGGCTATTACGAGTTAGATGCTCAGACTGGCGAAACAGTCTGGTCTGATGAAACGTTTCGTATCTTTGGTCTCGATCCGGCCGATGGCATGCCGGCTGGCGGGCAATTTGTAACGCTTATTCATCCCGAGGATAGGACTGAAGTATTAGGGATGTTTGCGGATACCATTCAAAATGGACGGCCGTTTGATCAGATTTATCGCATTTACCATGCCAACGGCGAGATTCGCACGGTTCATAGTACAGGTAGTTTAGACGCCGATCCCGTCACCGGGAGTCTTAAGGTGTTTGGTACGCTGCATGACATCACAGAACAAAAGCGCAGCGAAATTGCCTTGCAGAAAAGCGAAAATCGGTTTCGAGCGCTCATTGAAAATGCCCCAGATGCAATTAATTTGATCGACGCCGAAGGAAAGTTGACGTATGTCAGCCCTTCAGCTCTGCGTCTCTTGGGCTATACAATGGCAGACATGCAAAATGTAAATATGGCCGCATTGACGCACCCGGATGATGTAACGGCCGTTATCACCCTGCTCATAGACCTTATGCAAGAACCGGGCAAAGTCGCCACCACGCAATATCGCTTCCGGCACAAAGACGGAAGTTGGCGCTGGTTAGAAAGCACTATTTCCAATTTACTCGCCGAACCCGGCGTCGAAGGCATTCTCTTCAATTTCCGTGACATTACACAGCAAAAACAGGCCGTAGAATCGGCACAGCGACAAAGCGAACAAATCAGACTTCTCTATGACGCCAGCCAGCGGCTCAATCAAACGCTGGATTTGGATGAAATTTATCACACTATTTTTGATTTCCTATCGGCGATGTTGCCGTGCGACGACCTTATCATTTCCGTTTTCGATCCATCGACTGAACTAATTACCTGCCAGGCGCATTGGGTAGGGCACGGGGAGTCGCGGGACGTAAGCATGTACCCACCCATCCCTCTGGAGCCAGAAGGACGCGGGACCCAAAGTCTGGCCATTCGTACTGGAAAAGCTCTCTTGTTGAACGATTACGTGGCCCAGCGAAAATCCACGCAAACCATCTACTATATCGACGACGAGACGAACGAAGTGGTGCAAGAGGATGAACTCCCTGAAAATGGGGATGTGACGAGGTCGGCGCTGATCGTGCCTATCAAAACGGGCGAACAGGTGAACGGCGTCATCCAGGTGATGAGTTATCAGCTCAACGCCTATACCGAAACTCACCTGAAGCTTCTGGAGGCATTAACCTTACACATTAATTCGGCGCAGACAAATGCCCGGCTATTTGCCCAGGTGCAAAGCGAATTGAACGAGCGAAAATTGGCGGATGCGGCGCTGCGGGAAAACCACCGCCATTTGGAAGCGGCGCTGGCCGAATTACGGCAAACACAGACGCAGCTCATTCAACAAGAACGACTGGCGGCCGTGGGGCAGTTGGCGGCCGGTATTGCCCACGATTTTAATAACATTCTGGCTATCATCATGCTTTACGCTGAAATGAGCCTGACCGCGCCGAATTTACCCGCCGAATTGTACACGCGCATGGGTACTATCGTTCGTCAGACCGAACGCGCCGCTTATTTGGTGCAGCAGATGTTGGATTTTGGCCGGCGGGCCATTCTTCAGCCCCATTCGTTGGATCTGGTATCGTTTCTAGAGGAGCAGGTTGAGTTGTGGCAGCGCACCATACCAGAGTTTATTCGCATTCGTCTGGATGTGGTCGCTGGCAAATACTTCATCCACGCCGATCCGACGCGCATTCAGCAGGTATTCATCAACCTGGTTTTGAATGCGCGAGACGCCATGCCGGATGGTGGCGAGCTGCGACTGAGCCTGGAAAGCCTGCATTTGGATGCTGCGATGACCCCGCCTCTGGCCGATATGGAGGTTGGGGAGTGGGTGAAAATTGTTGTTCAGGACACCGGCACAGGAATTCCCCAGGATACACTGCCCCACATCTACGAGCCATTTTTTACGACGAAAGAACCGGGTAAAGGCAGCGGGTTGGGGTTGGCCCAGGTGTACGGGATTATTAAACAGCACAATGGGCATATTGACGTGTGGAGCGAGAGCGGTCAGGGGGCCAGGTTTACCATTTATCTGCCTGCGGTTAAGGTGCCGCCAGCCGAAGAAACGGCCGTCACCGCCCCAGATGTGCGCCTGGGAAATGGGGAAACGGTTCTGATCGTGGAAGATAATGCTACGTTGCGCGACGCCCTGGCCAGTATGCTAAATTTGTTGAATTATAGACCAATGACAGCGGCTAACGGCCGTGAAGCCCTGGCGCTGCTACGGCAGCAGGCAGACAACGCCCAAACAAGCGCGTCAACAACCGATCACGACATTGCCCTGGTTCTAAGCGACCTGGTCATGCCGGAAATTGGCGGCAAGGAATTGCTGGAGACCATCCAACAATGGGGATTAAGGCTCCCGGTCGTAATCCTGAGTGGGCATCCTATGGAAGCAGAAGCACAGATGGTGCAGAGCCACCACGCAGCCGGTTGGCTGCTAAAGCCGTTTGATTTTCAGGAACTGGCCAATATGCTGGCGCATGTGCTGCAAAATCCTATTTCGTACTAATCATCCTGTAGCTGCACGATTTATACGGGATGCCCGCTGGGCGGGTTGTTGTTAAGACAGCGTTGCACAGTAGCAGCGCTGTCTTTAGCCTGAGAAAATTTCATTTTTGTCTGACTGTGAAGCAGAAACCCGGCTTATCCGCTCAGAGAACACAGATGTCATCTAAGAAAACCCCTTCCTCTCATTCTTCTTCCCCATTATGGCTGCCAATCACGGAGTTTTTAACTCGACCCTCGGCTGTGTTGGTTGATTTGGAAGCACGGCGGCGATCTCGGCTGCTCCTGATTATTTTGCTTCTATTTACTTTGTTTGGCAGTCTGATTTTAATTTACGACGCGCTGAGGAAGCCTGAAATCCCACGTCCGTGGATTTTGGGGATGTTGGGCGTCATTTGGCTTGCCGGTTTTACGCTGTATGTTTTTGCCCGGCGAGGGTATACGGAGATGGTCGCAGCCATTTTAATCGCCATCCTTATTTTGTTTAGTGTGGTCTTGCCGCTTGTTCCTCACACCCTGAGTCCGTTGCCCTACTTTATTGTTTTTCCGCTGCTGCTGTGCGCTCTATTCTTCTCGCCGCGATGGATGGTTTGGCTGGCTATTTTCGCGCTTTTGATCACGGCCGTTCTGTATGTATTTGTAACTCCGGAGAGCGCGGGTGAACGGCCGTTGCTCCTCGAAACCGTCCTCTTTGTTCTTCCCTTCATCAGCCTGGTTCTCTTTTACGAAAATCATCATCGGGGAATCGAACGTATCCACCATGCAGAGCTTCAGGCATCCTACAACAGCCTATTGGCTTCAGAAGCGGCCTTAAAACAATATATTGAAGGGCGTACGAACGAACGTCACCTCTCAGAAAAATCCCTGCGTGAGGCACAACATCGCTATTACAGATTGTTTGAACAATCTCACGATGCCGTGTTTATTATAAGCCTGGAAGGTGTACACCTGGAAGCCAACCAGCGAGCGGCCGATCTGTTGGGTTATAGTCTTGTTGAGATGCAAAAACTTACAGTAAAAGAACTGTCCGCTGAAATAGACGAAAGTGATAGAGTATATGGACGGCTTTTAGCTGGCGAGCATATTCCGGTATACGAACGCCTTTTCCGCAAAAAAGACGGCCGCATCGTCCCGGTCGAAATCAATGTTGAATTAGTGCGCGACACAAACGGCCGTCCACTGTACATTCAAAGTATCGTCAGAGATGTTTCTAACCGCAAAAATCAAGAAAACCAACTGCGCCTGCAAAGCACAGCCCTGGAAGCCGCTGCCAACGCCATCCTCATCACCGACCGCAACGGCCGTATCCAATGGAGCAATCACGCCTACTCCCAGCTTACAGGCTACTCCCTCCCCGAAAGCTTTGGCAAAAGCTTGCAAGAACTGTGGCACTCTGGACTGCAAGACCCCGCATATTACCAAACCTTATGGGACACCATTCTTTCCGGTCAGATCTGGCGCGGACAGTTGGTCAATCGGCGCAAAGACGGCACTCTATACACCGAGCAACAAACCATCACGCCGGTCTTAGATGAATCAGGCGCCATCAGCCATTTTATTATTGTCGAAGAAGACGTAACCGAACGGGAACGCACGCAGTTAGCCCTGCGTGAAAGCGAAACCCTGTATCGCAGCATGTTCGAAAAAAACCTGGCCGTCAAACTGCTAATCGATCCCCGCACAGGCCAAATTGTTGACGCCAACCCCGCTGCCGCCAACTTTTACGGCTACTCGCTCGACCAACTCAAATCCTTGCGCATACAAGACATCAACACCCTCACAGACGCTGAAACCGAGACTGAAATGGCGTTGGCCAACAGCGAAAAACGCCATGTTTTCAACTTTCGTCATCGCCTGGCCAGTGGCGAGATCCGTGACGTTGAGGTCTTCTCCGGCCCCATTGTTATCAAAGGGGTTCAGCATTTGCACTCGATTATTCTCGATGTCACCGCGCGTAAACGCGCAGAGGAAGCCCTTCGCCAGAGTGAGGCCCGCCAGCGCGCAATGTTTGAAGCGATTCCAGATTTTATCTTCCGTAGCAAAAGCGATGGCACACTTTTAGATTTTCATGCCGCGGATTCTCCGTTGTTTTTTACCCCGACAGATGACCTGATCGGCAAAAAAATGTCTGAATTTGTTCCGGATGGAACCATCGGGCAGCACGAGGAAATCATTCAACAAACGCTTGAAACCCAGCAAATGGTGGTTCGTGAATTTGGCATGAGCCACGATGGGACAATGCATCGGTATGAGGTGCGAATTGTTCCGGTTGGGCAGAACGAGGTCTTGTCGATTATTCGTGATGTGACCGAGTTATGGCAAACCCGGCGCGATCTTGAAATAGCCAACGAGCGGCTTGAATTCGCCGTGTCCACGGCCCGCATCGCCTGGTGGGAAATGGATGTGCAGACTGGCGCAGTGCGGTTTGATCCTCGCAAGGTACTGATGGCCGGTTATGATCCAGAGGATTTTGTTGATGTGACCTATCATGCCTTTACAGACCTGGTTCATCCGAACGATTTTGCTCCCATGATGAAGGCTATGCTCGACCTCATTGAAGGACGCAGTTCTCTGTATTCTGTAGATTATCGGCTAAAAACTGCCAGCGGCGGTTGGATATGGTTTCACGATCGGGGCGAAAAAGCCATCTCAGATGAAGGCCGGCAAGTTATGCGCGGCTTTGTCATTGACATTACGGAACAGAAATTGGCGGAGATGCGCAAATTCGAGCTGGCGTTAGAAAAGGAACGGGTGTCCCTGCTGCGGGAGTTTATTGAAAAGGCGTCTCACGAATTTCGTACCCCGCTTTCGATCATCAATACCCATGCGTTTATTATGGCGCAGTTAGAAGACCCTGAGAGGCGTCGAAGCAAGGTCGCTACCATACAGCAGCAGGTGATGCGCATTGCAAAATTATTGGATATGCTGCTGCTGATGACAAAACTCAACAGCGGTGTGGAGATGACCTTTTTGCCGGTGGATCTGGCGGCCATTTGTAAGGTTGTTTGTCAAACTATGATTGCACACTATGGCAATCAGCCTCGTCTGACCTTTAAAATAGAGCCGAATTTACCGTCTTTACTGGGCGACGCTAATTATTTAGAGTCGGCCATCGGGCAAATTCTGGATAACGCTTACCGCTATACACCAAACGAAGGCGCCATTGCGGTGTCCTTGGGGATGGTACCTGGTTATATCTGGTTGGCAGTTAGTGATTCTGGACCAGGTGTTCCCGAGGCCGAGATGCGGCAAATTTTTGATACGTTTTGGCGGCGTGACCAGGCCCACACAACGCCGGGTTTTGGTCTGGGGTTGCCTATTGCTCAGGCTGTTGCGCGGATGCACAGCGGCTTCATTGAGGTGGAGAACAATGTCCGGGGCGGAACAACGTTTCGCTTAATGCTGCCTGTGGCTGCGAGTTGACATTGCATATTTGTGGTTATGCTCTCGTGTATTTTATGCGCCCTGCTGCTTTTTTTGATTGGAGCGTGTTACGGCCGTTTCGTCTAGCGTTTCACACGGATTTCCTATACGGTAGATGCATCATCTAATTCCTTATTTTATTTACGAGCAGTATCGATCTGGTAAATTAGACGGCCGTTTACGAGCCGTCACCCTTTTCCTGGACATCTCCGGTTTCAGCGCCATGACCCAAACCCTTATCCAACATGGCCGGAATGGGGCAGAGACATTGGCGCAAATGATTAATCATGTCTTCGAACCCATCATCGACGCCATTTATGCGCATGGCGGGTTTGTGATCTTGTTTGCTGGTGACGGCCTGACTGTTGTGTTTCCCCATGATGATATCGATACGGCCGTGTCTGCCTGCCATGTCGCCCAGACCATCGCCCAAATTTTTATAGACCAACCCATCCAATCAACCCGGCTGGGCGACTTTGTGTTAACCATACGCCAGGGATTGTCTGTGGGGGAAGTGGAATGGGGCATCATCGAGTCGGAGGCGCGAAAGACCTACTTCTTTCGCGGCGAAGCTATTACCGGCTGCGCCCACGCCGAGCATCAGGCTGCGAGCGGCGATATCGTGGTCGACAACCAGTTATTGGCCTTGCTGCCGCCGGACACCATCACCTGCCAACCGCTCGCCGGCCCTTACGCCCGTTTAACCGGCTTAAATCCAGCCGTCTTTACGGCGGTTGATCGGACATATTTAGATCAGTGGCGCGACACGGCCGTGTCGGCCTTAATTGCCGCCAAATTTTTCCCGCCAGCTTTGTGGCAAATGCCCCAACAAGGGGAGCTGCGCTACGCCGTCACCTTATTTGTTTCATTTGCCGGCGCCAACGATTTCTTCACCCTCAATTATTACATTGCCCGCATCATGACTATCTGCGATCGGTTTGGCGGTTTTTTTGTGGAAACTGATTTTGGCGATAAAGGCGACTTTTTCCTCGTCTATTTTGGTGCGCCGGTCGCTCATGAAAACGACGTAAAACGGGCATTGGATTTTGTCCTGGCGCTAAAAACAGAGATGCCAGATCACTCCTTCACCTGGCGCGCCGGTCTTACGGCAGGTCTGGTGTATGCTGGTTATGTGGGAACGGCCGTGCGTGATAAATACACCTGCATGGGCAGCATCGTCAATCTGGCCGCCCGGCTGATGATGCACGCCCAATGGGGCGAGGTATTGGTCTCGCGGGAAGTCGCCATCCACCCGGCTTTCGACTTTGCCTCGTTGGGCAAATCTACCTTCAAAGGGTTCGCTCAGCCCATCCCCGTTTATCGATTACTCGGAAACACAGCCGCCGAACGCGTATTTCCCCAAAAACTGGTGGGGCGAGAGCCAGAGCTACACCAGATACTGACGTTTGCCCGACCCTTACTGGCCAACTGGCAAGCCGGCGTTGTGACGATTTACGGAGATGCGGGCATTGGCAAATCTCATTTGGTCTATACCTTTAGCCAGTTATTGGGCACGCGCGTACGCTGGTTTTCAGGGCAAACCGATCCCATTTTACGCGAGCCGTTGAATCCCTTTGTCTATATCCTTAATCGCTATTTCGGCCAAATAAACGGCGCTTCTGAAGATGACAACAAAGCCAATTTCAACCGGCGCTTCGATGATTTGCTTACCACCCTGGACCAACTGCCAGACACCCACGCCCTACAAAACGAACTAACCCGGACAAAATCTTTTTTAGGCGCTTTATTGGGCCTTCACTGGCCGGATTCACTCTATGAACGGTTGGCAGCTCAGGGGCGCTATCGCAACACCTTCATCGCCATCGCCACGCTGCTGCAAGCTGAATGTCGTCAGCAGCCAGTCGTGCTGAAATTGGAAGATGGCCATTCGCTGGATGAAGCTTCCAATGAATTTCTCCCTTTTCTTACCCGATATGCGGCCGGTTTACCGCTGTTGATTGTGATCAACTCTCGTTACCAAGACAACGGCGCGCCGCCTACCTATGTCATAGCTCCGGGCACGCCAGAGTTGTCAATCGACTTGCAGCCCTTATCCACATCTGCCTTGAAGGACATGACACAGGAAGTGTTGGGTATGGCGACGGATGACCGGCTGCATCGTTTGCTCGTTGAAAAATCGGAGGCCAATCCATTTTTTGTCCAACAAATCTTGTATTTCCTGCAAGAAAACAATCTAGTACAAATTAGGACAAGCGATGGGCGCTCGATAGTTGTCCTGACCGCGCATGCCACCGATTTGCCGCCCACGCTCCATGGGCTGTTGGTGGCGCGTTTAGACCGGCTGCCGCCCTCGGTGAAAGAAGTGGTACAAACAGCGGCCGTTTTGGGCCGCGAATTTGATTCACGCCTGTTGTCTCTTATCTTGCAGCGCGATTTGAGCGAGGAAATGAAGGTCGCAGAACAAGAGCAAATCTGGACTGACTTGAATGCCCTGATGTATATCTTTAAGCATGGCCTGCTGCGAGACGCCGCGTATGAGATGCAATTACGAACACACCTGCGTCTGTTGCATTACCTGGCAGCCGTCTATGGCGAACAATTATATGCTCTGAACCTGCCAATTTATTACGGTACGCTGGCCCATCATTATGAGGCTGCCTTTCTACTGGGGCAAACAGAGGCGCATCACAAGGCGAACCATTATTTGCAAGCTGGTGGGCAGCATGCTCTGAAAAATTTTGAGCATCAGGTGGCTATCAATTATTTCAATCGTGCATTGGCGCTTGCGCCTGCCAATGACCTAGCCGGACAATTTTATCTGTTGTTGGCGCGCGAGACAGCGCATGATATGCAAGGTAATCGAGAAGCCCAGGCTGGGGATTTAGGGGAGTTGGCGGGTTTGAGTCGGCAATTAACCCTGATCGATCAGGTAATTGTGGCGCTGCGACAAGCGAATTACGGCGAAGCGACCGGCAATTATGAACTGGCGAGCAAGCAGGCGGAAACGGCCGTTACCCTCTCCCAGCAAATCGGCGATCAAACCCTTGCTGCAGAAGGGTACAGCATTTGGGGTGTAGCGTTGTGGCGCTTGGGTCACTTGTCGCTTGCTCAGGCACAGTTCCACGCCGGTGTGCAAATAGCCAGAGAAAGCGCCAATATGAAACTTTTGGCGCATTGTTTGCATGGTCTGGGCAATGTCGCTTATTTCCAGAGAGACCACGCTGTCGCCCGCAACTACTATCAACAAGCCCTCTCTATCCGCCGGGAAATAGGCGATCGATACGGCGAGGAACTGTCTCTCAACAATCTGGGCGTGGTAGCCTGGAGCCAGGGAGATACCCTGGCTGCTCAAGCCTATCACACCCAAAACCTTTCTTTCTGCCGCGAGATTGGCGATCGTCGAGGGGAAGGGATGAGTTTTAGCAATTTGGGGCATGTGGCCATGGGCAAAGAGGACCACACCGCCGCGAAAATGTATTTTGAGCAATCCCTGGCCATCCGCCGCGAAGTAGGCGATTCGTATGGCGAAGCGATTAGCCTGAATGAATTAGGCGCGGTGACCATGGCTCAGGGTAATTTGATGTTGGCAGAAGCTTATTACCGGCAGGCCCTGGCCATTCGTCTGGGTCTTAATCAGCCTTATCATCTTGTAGAAGACTGGGCAGGCCTGGCACGGCTGAAGCTGGCTCAAAATGACCTGGAACTGTCCTGGCAGTATGGAGAGCAAGTTCTGGAGCATCTTCGGGTGAACCCTGGCCTTGAAGGGACGATTGATCCGCTGCGCACCTTCCATTTTATTTGGGGTGTCCTGAGAGAGCTGGCGCGTAGGGAAGCCGCCCATTGGGTGCTGCAATTGGCGGCGCAAATCATGCAGGCTTATTTGGATAAGAACCACGATCTTGGGCTGCAAGCGATGTACCTGCAGCAACCGCACCACAGAGTGCTTTGGGCAGCCTGGCAAGACCTCAAGGACGCTGCCTAGAAAAGTGGTCGCCAACCGATTTCTTTAAATCTCCAAAGTCATTGGCAATCAGGGATGATCCGCTGTAAGATTAGGGTGGTTCACAGGATTGCATTTAATGAAGATTGCCCAACACCCAGACAATCAGCAAGCCATCACGGCTTGCGAAGACGCGCCCAAACTCGCTCTTTGCCCTTATTGTGGAGGCACTGTAATCCTCCGCCAACGCAGGCGAATGAATGGGGAGATCGTTTATTTTTGGCGGCACCAGGATAATCTTCATCGCAACTGCAACGGCCGTTCCCGCTCCGCCAGCGCCTGACCCCATCCTATAAATTGTCAGTTCATCAGGTCGAAACCAAACCAATCACTGCATCTTATGAAAAATTGGCTTTAACGTCGGGTACAACTCACGGTAAAGGGGATACAGTTCTTGATAAATCGCGCTCTGGTGGCCGGGCGACGTAACGCCGGTGATGTTTATGGTGGCCTGGCACGCTTCTTCTACGGAATTAAATGCACCGGTGCCTACGGCCGCCAATAATGCCGCCCCATAAGCAGCCCCTTCCGCTGTATTCACCGTCACCAGCTCCGCTTGGAACACATCGGCCAGAATTTGCCGCCATAACGCGCTTTTTGCCCCGCCGCCAGAGATGCGCACCTGGTTGATTCGGGTGATTCCGGCGGCTTTCATCAACTCAAAACTATCGCGCAGCCCGTAGGCCACACCTTCCAGCACGGTCCGCGTCAGATGGTTTTGCGTATGACGTACCGTAAGCCCGACAAACGCACCCCGCGCCAATGGATCGGGATGCGGGGTGCGCTCGCCGGTGAGGTAAGGGAGAAAAAACAACCCGTCACAGCCGGCAGGAACCTTGCCGGCGGCGTCGACTAAATCAGAAAATTCCGTGCCCGGCGCTACCGTGTCACGGAACCAGCGCAAACTACCGGCCGCCGAGAGCATGACCCCCATCAGGTGCCATTTCCCAGGGGCGGCATGGCAAAAAGCATGCAAACGGCCGTCCGGCTCCACAACCGGTTTATTACTGCTGACAAACACAACCCCCGACGTGCCCAAACTGAGGGCGACCACGCCATCTACCACCGCGCCCGTACCCACAGCGTTGGCAGCCTGATCGCCGCCGCCGCCAACAACTGGGATACCGGCGGGTAGGCCGGTGACTTTAGCGGCAGCAGGGGTGAGGGTTCCGGTAACGGCCGTGCCCTCAAACGTCTGTGGCAGCCAGGCCCGGTCAATGCCCAGCGCCGTCACCACCTCATCGGACCAATTGCGTTGGGCTACATTGAACAACTGCGTACCGGAGCCGCCCGCTTTGTCGGTGGCGAATTCGTCGGTCAGGTGGTAGCGGACGTAATCTTTGGGTAGGAGGATGTGGGCGATACGGCCGTAAATTTTCGGCTCATGATTTTTGACCCACACTATTTTGGGCGCGGTGAAGCCGGTCAGGGCGTCGTTGCCGGTGATGTCGATGAGGCGCTGCTTGCCGATGAGCGCCCGCATCTCGTCGCATTCTGCGCCGGTACGTTGGTCGTTCCACAAAATCGCCGGGCGCAGCACGTCGCCAACCGCATCCAGAAGCACCAGACCGTGCATTTGCCCGGTGAGGCCGATGCCGGAGACGGCCGTTGCGTCTATGCCCGTATCTGCCAACACCTGTCGGATGCTGTTGACGGTCGCCGTCCACCAGAGCATGGGCTGCTGCTCGCTCCACAGCGGTTTGGGCGTTTCGTAATCATAAGTGGAAGAGGCCACGCCAATCACAGAACCGTCGTCGCCGATCAACAACGCCTTTGTCGCTGTCGTCGAACTGTCAATACCCAAAAAATAAGCCATCTCACATCCTCCTCCGAGGTTCCTATGC
>WBZL01003103.1_pt1 | contig 15508 bp, 12 predicted proteins | sample 5204291 | NCBI WGS metagenome assembly WBZL01 (sample SAMN12344345, study PRJNA552823) | activated sludge metagenome | biome: Activated sludge suspended growth; feature: Nitrification reactor; material: Wastewater; isolation source: activated sludge from nitrification reactor of wastewater...
GCCGGGCGCGCGCACGGTGCCTTTGAGCTCGACTTCGACGACCTCGCGGCGCCGCTGCCGCGCGCCTATGAGTTCGTCGACGGCAGCGCCTACCTGCCGCACGTCGAGCGCGTGCGCCGGGCGCGCAATGCCGAGGTGCCGCAGAGCTTCTATGTCGACCCGCTGATGTACCAGGCCACCAGCGCGCAGTTCCTCGGCCCGCGCGACCCGGTGCAGGTGGTCAGCGAGGACTACGGTATCGACCTCGAGGCCGAAGTCGTGGTGGTCACCGACGACGTGCCGATGGCGGTCACGCCGGAGCAGGCCGCCGAGCACATCCAGCTGATCGGCCTGGTCAACGATGTGTCCCTGCGCAACCTGATCCCGGACGAACTGGCGAAGGGCTTCGGCTTCCTGCAGAGCAAGCCGCGCTCGGCGCTGTCGCCGGTGCTGGTGACGCCGGACGAGCTGGATGGCTGGTGGGAAGACTCGACCCTGCACCGCAAGCTGATCACTCACATCGACGGCCAGCTCTTCGGTCAGCCCGACGCTGGCAGCGACATGCAGTTCAACTTCGCGCAGCTCGTCGCGCACGCGGCCAAGACGCGCAACCTGACCGCGGGCACGGTGGTCGGCTCCGGCACCGTAGCCAACCAGGACGAGGGCGTGGGCGCCTCCTGCCTGGCGGAGAAGCGCATGCTCGAAGTGATCCGCGACGGCAAGCCCTCGACGCCCTTCCTGCGCTTCGGCCAGACCGTGCGCATCGAGATGCTGGACGACGCCGGCAACAGCATCTTCGGCGCGATCGAGCAGCAGGTCGTGCGTTACGGCCAGTCCGCGTAGGCCCGGGAGCGCCGACGCTCTCACCGGACATACGCCAGGTGATTGAATTTCCTGAATTTTCCGCCTGCGCCGAACGACGACCCTGTGATTGAGTACGCAAAGTACGCAAAGGGACGCAAAGGACGCAAAGACAGCAAGTGCCGGGATATCCCCGCGCGGTATGGCGTTTGATCTTCTTTGCGTCCTTTGCGTCCTTTGCGTCCTTTGCGTCCTTTGCGTCCAAAAAGCACAGTCCGCGAATTTGCGAGAGCCACGGTTTGTTGTGCGAACAGGGGCGCCGACCGGGGCGGCCTGCACTCCCGCCTCAATCGCTGCGCAGCGCCGCGATCGGATCCAGTTCCGCGGCCTGGCGCGCGGGGTAGACGCCGAAGGCCAGGCCCACCGCGGCGCACACGGCGGCGGAGAGCAGCACCGGCAACGGAGCCCAGGCCACCGGCCAGCCGGCCAGCGCGGCGATCAGGTAGGCGAGTGCCGCGCCGAACAGCAGGCCGAGGCCGGCGCCGATGGCGCAGATCAATGCGGTCTCGCGCAGGAACTGCTGCACGATGTCGCGCTTGCGCGCACCGATGGCGCGAATCAGGCCGATCTCGCGGCGACGCTCCAGCACGTTGGCGAGCATGATGTTCATGATCCCGATGCCGCCCACCAGCAGGCTGACCGCGGCGATCGCCGCCATCACGAAGCGGAAGATGCGCTGGGTCTGCTGGTGCTGGCGGTACAGTTGCGCGGGCACAATCAGGCTGTAGTCCTCGACCCCGCCGTGGCGCTGGTCGAGCACTGCGGCGAGCACCTGGGAGGCGGGTACGATGCCTTCCGGGTCCGCCAGGCGCAGCCAGAAGCGATCGATCTCGTCCTCCATCGGCTGGAAGCGCAGGCGGGCGCGCGCGCTCGCCAGCGGCACGAACACCCGGTTCGCTTCCAGGCCCAGTTGCACGCCCTCGAACTGGTCCTTGGCGAGGTCGCGGTCGGCGAGCACGCCGACCACTTCGAACCAGGCGTGGTTGATCCGCACCGCCTGGCCGAGCGGATCCTGCTCGCCGAACAGCGTGCGCGCGGCCTGGTGGCCCAGCACCGCGACCGCCGCCAGCGCAGTCTCATCGGCCTCGCCGAGCGCGCGTCCTGCGGCGAGTTTCAGGCTGGACAGATCGAAGAAGGACGGGTCCACCGCACTCGCCTGCACATCGCCGCCGCCCATGTCGCCATAGACCTGGTGCGTGCGGATCTCCTTCTCCGCGGCGACGCGCTCGGCGCCCGGCACGGCTTCCAGCGCGGCGCGCGCATCCGCGCGCGTCAGGCCCAGGCTGCGCAGGCGCACTTCCTTGAGCGAATCATTGTCCTGCGGCTTGGCGCGCACGATCAGGTTGCGCAGGCCGAGTTCCTCCACCAGCGCCAGCGCTTCCAGTCGCGAACCCTCGCCGACGCCCTGCATCGCGACGATCGCGCCGACGCCGAAGATCAGGCCGAGCAAGGTCAGCCCCGTGCGCAGCTTGCGCCGCCACAGTTCTTCCAGCGCCTCGCGCCAGATGTGTCCCATGCCAGGGTCCCGGGCGCTCATGCATCGTCTCCGCTGCGCCCCGGCGTGAGCACAACCGCGTCGCCGCCGGACAGGCCCTCGACCACCTGGGTACGCGCCAGGCCGCGCTCGCCGAGTTTCACCGCCTGGCGTACGCGCTGGCCATCGCGCCACAGGTCCACATGGGTAGCGCCGTCGCTGGAGACGATTGCCACGTTCGGCACCGACAGGCCTTCGTCCAGGCGCAGCGCGTAGACGCGCACCGCGAGCGTCTGGCCCGGCACCAGGCCGAGCGCGCGCACGTCTTCCGGCGTCACCGCGGCCTTCATGCGCACGTACTTGATCGGGTTGTTGCGACTGACCGGCTGCGCCGCGGTCGCCACCCAACTGACTTTCGACGCGACCCGCGGTGACTCGCGCCCGAGCGGTGCCAGTTCCACTGCGGCGCCCACCTTGACGCCGGCGGCGTCGAGCTGGGTCAGCGCGAACTGCACTTCCATCGCACTCTGATCAGGCAGGCTGCCCATCTCCTGGCCGGCCCACAAGGTGGCGCCAACCCGCGGCTTCTCGCCGGACCAGTCGGCGGTGAGCATCAGGATGCCTGCATGCGGTGCGACAAGTTCCAGGGCGTTGAGGTCTTCCTCGCGCATCTTCGCGGTCAGCGCATGGGTCTGCCGCTGGCTGTCCAGCACCGCAAGTTCAGCCGCGCCACGCTCGCCGTTCTGGTCCTGCTTCCAGCCGAGGAAGCCCTGCTTTTCGCCGAGGAACTCGCGATCCTGCACCGCGTCCAGCAACTCGTTGCGCGCCATCGTCTGCAATTCGGCGGCGGCGTAGCGCTCCGCCAGCGACAGCGCGGTGTCCACCTGCGAGATCTCGGCGCCGATGCGCGCTTCGTTGCCCCCGAGTTCGGCTTCCTTGGCTGCGCGCAGCAGCGCATTGCGCAGCACCTGCACCCGCGCCTGCTTGAGGTCCAGCTCGCTGCGCTCGGCGGAGAAGCGCGCGATCACCTCGCCAGCCTCCACCGTGCTGCCCTCGGGGAGCACCCACGCCAGTTGCCGTTGCGCCCAGTTCTCGCCCGGCACTTTCAGAGGCGTGGCCTTGCTCGAACGCAGCTCGCCCTGCGCATCGATGCGCAACTCCAGCGGCTGCGCGCGCACGACCTCCACCGGCGGCGCCTCGACAGCGGGCTGGCTGCAGGCGGCGAGGGCGAGGGCCAGGATGGCAAGCAGTGTCCGATACATCCGACCATGGTTTGCGGTGACGGTCGCTTGGGCGAGCGAAGGCTCCCTCCCCGATGTCGGGGAGGGTTGGGGAGGGGTTAGGCAGGAACGCTCCGTGCCGGTCATGGCGCGCACAACCTTCATGCTGGCGGGTGACGTGCCCGCCATGGCCGTTGTGGGTTCTGGGTTGTGGGCGGCAGGAGCGCGCAAGCCCGGCGAAAAGTCGCGATCTGGCGGCTCTTGCTGCCCACAACCCACAACCCACAACCCACAACTCTCCATCCGCCGTCCCCGAGTCATGCCGAATCCCCTTCAGACGCCACCTTCTCCCCTGAAGCCGACCGCCCCCCGACCAACTCCACCCGCACGGGCAATCCGGGCTTCAGCCGGGCGGATTCGGGGACTGCATCAAACTCGATCTCCACATCCACCACCGGCACCGGCTTGACGCCCGAGCGTGAGCGCACGACGCGCCCGATGTGGCTCACCTTGCCGAACAGGGTCGGGGCTGCGCCGCCATCGACTTCGATGCGTGTCGCCTGGCCGGCGCGCACTTGCGCGATCAGGCGCTCGGGCACCTGCATGCGCACGGCCAGGCGCGTCAGGTCCGGGATCTGTGCCACGGCCTGGCCGCGGAAGACCTGCGCGCCCACGTCGAACTTCTGCCCCTGGTGATTGGTCAGGTGCAGCATGACGCCGGCGCGCGGGGCCCTGACCTGGAGCGCCGCCAGGCCTCTGCCGATCTCTTCCACCTCGGCCTTCAGGTCGGCGGCTTCGGCTTCGATCTGCGCACGCTCGGCCTCGCGCTGGCGCGCGGCCATGCGTTCGCGCTCCTGCACCAGCAGCAGTTCCTTCTCGGCCAGCTCCCGCTCGGCCACCAGCTTGCGGTACTCGATGGCGGCGACCAGGTCGGCCGGCTGCGCTGCCTTGCGCCGCGCCTTGTCGACCTTCGCTCGCTGCTCGGCCGTGGCGATGACCTCGGCGCGCGCGCGCTCGGCGTGTTCCAGCGTCAGTTTCTGCAGCAGGGTCTGCTTCTCGTTCAGCGCGCTCTGCTTCTCGCCGAGCTTGCGTTGCAGCTCGCCCGGCTCGAAGCTGGCGACCACGTCCCCGGCGTTGACCAGCGAGCCGTCGGGCAGCAGCTGGGTCAGCGACAGCATCCAGATCTCCTCGATGCGCGGCGGCGAGATCGCGATGGCGTCGCGCGCGATGATCTCGCCTTCGAGGCGCCGGCTCGTGCTGTTGGCCGGCGCTGCACCCGTCGCGCCGCCGCGGAATTCGCCCGGGACCAGCCGCGCGCTCGCGCCGGGCCGCAGCAGGGCGCGCGCCGACGCGTCCAGTTCCACGTCCACCTCGATCTCGAAATAACGCCCCTCGCCCCATTCGGCCTTGACCGACGGCGCGCCGGCGATCTGCGCGATGCGCCCAGGCAGGGCGCTGCCGGCCACCGCATCGAAGCTCACGGTCAACGCCTGGCCCGAGTGCAGCGCGGGGCGATCGACTTCCAGCACCCAGGCGCGCACGCCGAGCTTGGGCTGCTCGTCGCCATCGACGATCTCGCCCACGCGGTTACCCGAAAAGGACTGCGAGCCTTCGTCGTAGCGGTTGCCGCGGAAGGGGTCGAAGCCATGTACGACAATGCCGTCGCGGGCGGCTCGCACTTCGGCGGCATCCAGCTGGGTCTGCCAGTACACGATCTGTCCCTCGATCTGGCCCTGCTCCAGCCGCGCGTCCTCGCGCCGGCGCGCGATCGCAGCCTTCGCGTCCTCCCACTCGCGCTGCTTGACCAGCAGTTCCTGGCGCGTGCGGGTCAGCTCGCCCTGGTAGCGGTCGTAATCGAAGGCCGGCAGAAAGTTCTTCGGGATGCCGGCGTCCAGTTCCGCCCTGGTCACCGCGAGTTCCGCGTTGCGCAGCGCGCGCTCGGCGTCGATCGCCTTGACCGTGAGTTCCGCCAGTTCCTTGTCGGCGCGGGCCCGCGCCTGCAGCAGCAGCGACTGCTGGCTGCGGATGGTGCCTGCGGCGGCCGCGCCATCGACCCGCAGCACCACGTCGCCCTTGCGCACACGGGCGCCGTCGGGCACGTAAGTCTGGAGCACGGTCTGGCCGTTCTGCGACTGCGGCGTGCGCAGCACTTGCGCGCCGATCGCGTAGACCTCACCCGAGATCAATGGCTCCGCGGCGAGCGCGGGAGCCAGCAGGCCCAAAATGGCTGCGCACAGCCAGGAGCGGAACTCAGCCACGGCGATCGTCTCCCTCGATGCGGCCATCGCGCAGGCGTACATGCCGCGGCGCGCGTGCGGCGACTTCGGCGTCGTGCGTGACGAGCACGATGGTCTGGCCCTCGCGGTGCAATTCCTCGAACAGCTTGAGCACGTCCGCCGTGCTCTTCGAGTCCAGGTTGCCGGTGGGTTCATCGGCCAGCAGCAGGCGCGGCTGGCGGATCAGCGCGCGGGCGATCGCGGCGCGCTGTTGCTGGCCGCCGGAGAGTTCGCCCGGCCGGTGTTCCAGCCGATCCGACAGCCCCACGCGCTCCAGCAGGGCGCGCGCGCGGCCCGGCGCACCCGGATCGGCCGCGCGCGCGTAGCGCAAAGGCAGCAGCACGTTTTCCAGAACCGTCAGCCGCGGCAGCAGGAAGAAGCTCTGGAACACGAAACCGATCTTGCGGCTGCGCAGATCGCTGACGCGCTCATCGTCGAGAGTCGCCACGGCTTCTCCATCCAGCCGATAGTGGCCGCTGCTCGGCCGGTCCAGGCAGCCGAGGAGGTTCAGCAGGCTGGACTTGCCCGAGCCCGAGGGCCCGGTGATCGCCACGAACTCGCCCGCAGCGATACCCAGGTCTACCCCGGCCAGCGCGCGGACCTCGCCAGCACCCATGGCATAGCTCCGGGTCACCGCAGACAGCTCGATCATGATTGTGAACACATGTGACAGGTGTCGTCAGAGTGCGCGAGGGTGCGCAAGTTCCTGACGCGGAAAAAGAGGCCGGTGAGGGTCGGGAGGTGAAGCGGGGGAGGTGAAGCGGGGCAGGGGACCTGTCATGGTGCACGTGCCTGCCCATCTGCCGCCCGTAGCCTCGATCGGCGAAGGCGTCGCATCTCGGGCGTCGACTGCGTCCCCCGCCCCGCTTCATCTCCCCCGCATCTCCTTCCTCCGCTTCACAGATGCCTTTCCGCCGTCGGCACGATGCGTGCGAGCAGCGCGATGAAGCGTCGGCTCCAGCTCGAGGTCGGTTCGCGCGTCTGCCGGCGGGGCTGGCCATCCTGCAGGTCGTACCAGACCACCCGCTTGCGCCGGCCGCCTTCCAGCGCGAGGCGATAGGAGTGTTCGCCGCCGAGGCTGTGCTGGTAGCCGCGCAGCACCTGCGCGGCGAAGCGCGGGTCGTCCACGAACACACCCATCTCGGTGTTGATCCAGGTCGAGCGCGGGTCGAGGTTGAACGAGCCGACGAAGGCCACGCGGCCGTCGATCACCACCGCCTTGGTGTGCAGGCTGGCACGCGATGATCCGCGGAAAGGCGACTCCAGGCGCAAGCTGGACGAGCGCTTGAGCTCGTTGATTTCGATGCCCGCCCGCAGCAGGCGCATGCGGTAGTGCGCATAGCCGCCGTGCACCGCGGGGATGTCGGTGGCGTTGACCGAGTTGGTCAGCACGCGCACGCGCACGCCGCGATCTTCCAGTCGGCGCAACCAGGCGATGCCCTCTCGCCCGGGCACGAAGTAGGGCGAGATCAGCACCACCTCGCGCTCGGCGCGGTCAATGGCTTTGCGCAACTCGGCGGCGACACCGATCAGTTGGTCCTTGCGTTGGCGCCACTTGTCCGGCGGGTCGCTGACCACCTGCACGCCCGCGCCGGTGTGGCGGCCCTCGCCGCTGCGGATTTCCGCATCCAGCGCGCGTGGCGCCACCAGCTGCGCGAACTCGGGCAGTCCCAGTGTGTGTGTGCGCTCTTCCCCCAGCGCGCGCTGGGCGTCGGCGAGCGCAGGCACCGGATCCTTCGACGGCACCGCCGCCAAGGGGATCACGATGGGCGCGTTCCAGTATTGGTCGAAGATCGCCGACACCTCGCCGGCCGCCGCGCCCGCCAGCAGCACGCCGAGGTCGCGGAAATCGAATCCGTCGTGCACGCCGAAGTAGGCGTCGCCCACATTGCGCCCGCCGATCAGAGCGACCTGGCCATCGGCGATCCAGGCCTTGTTGTGCATCCGGTGGTTCAGGCGGAAGCCGCTGAACACGAATTCGAGCACCGCGGCGGCAGCCGAATCGCGCGTGCGGTAGGGGTGGTAGACGCGCAGCTCGATCCGCGGATGCTGGTCCAGTGCCGCCAACTCCACCGGGATCTTGCGTGCGTACATGTCATCCACCAGCACGCGCACGCGAACGCCGCGGTCGGCGGCGCGCATCAGCTCGGCGGCAAGCAGCCGCCCGCTGCGATCGTCCAGCCACATGTAGTACATCGCGTCCAGACTGCGCACGGAGAGCTGCGCCGCACGCAGCTGCAGCGCCAGCGCGTCGGTGTTGGACTCGATCAGGCGGTAACTCGATTCGCCGGGCGCCAGGCCGATCGGCCGCACCGTGTCGGCGATCGGTCCCTCGTTGGCCGGCGAGAGCGAGGCCTCGGGCACGCGTGGCCCGCGCCATTCGACTGGCGCGCAGGCCGCGAGCGCGAGCAGCAGCCACGCGAACGCAGCGCTATTGTGTATGCCTCGTCTCATCCAGGGTCCGTGCATGCGCCTCCATAGCCAGAGTTTCCCGCCGCTCGGCCGAATCGCCAGTGAATATGCCTACGGCGTGCCCGGCAGCAACCGCCCGGTGGTCGATGGCCCCAACCGCAACCCGCATCTCGCCTGGGACGACGTCCCCGCCGGCACCCAGTCCTTCGTGCTGATTTGCGTGGACGATGACGTGCCCAGCGTGTTCGACGACGCCAACCGCGCCGACCGCGTGATCGCGCACGATTTGCCACGTCGCGACTTCATCCACTGGGTGATGATCGATATTCCGTCCTCGCTGCGCGAAATCGTTGCCGGCAGTTGTTCCGAGGGGGTCCATGCCGGCGGCAAGCGCCAGCCGCGTGGACCTGCAGGCACCCGGCAGGGCCTCAACGATTTCAGCAGCCCCGGCGCCGACCACTACGGCTACGACGGCCCTTGTCCGCCGTGGAACGACGAACGTATGCACCACTACCACTTCCGCCTGTACGCACTCGACGTGCCGCTGCTCGGCCTGTCCGGCCGCTTCAGCGCCGCCGACGCACTGGCGCGGATGGACGGCCATGTGCTGGCCACCGCGCAGCACACGGGACGCTATTCGCTGAACCGCAACGTGCGGAAGTGAAGCGGGGGAAGGTGAAGCGGGCGAGGGGTCAGGGGCTCCGCAACTGGCTTCGCGACTATTTTGGGGCAGTGCATGCCCGATGGCGCGGGCCACCTCAAACCACGAACAACGCACTTGGCATTCCCCTTGACCCCTTCCCCGCTTCAGCCACCGCTCTTCACCACGTCTTGAACCAGGGCCAACAAAGCCGCACCCTACCCCTAGACAGGCGACGAGGCGGCGGGCTACCATGCCGCTCTTTTCTTCAACAGATCCTTGGAGTTCGCGATGAAGCGCACTTTCCAGCCGAGCAAGCTCAAGCACGCTCGCACCCATGGCTTCCGCGCCCGTATGGCCACCAAGAATGGCCGCGCCGTGCTGAATCGTCGTCGCGCCAAGGGCCGTCATCGCCTGATCCCGTAATTCGCGGGCGATGCCGGGTTCGCGCTTCCCGCGGAGTGCCCGGCTGCTGCTGCCGCGCGAGTTCGATGGTGTGTTCCAAAGCGGCCGGCGAGAGCGCGGCCGCTTTTTCGTATGCGTGGTCGCCGCCGGTGCAACGCCGCAGGCGCGCATCGGCTTCGCGGTCGGCAAGAAGCATCTGCCGAATGCGCATGATCGCAACCTGGTCAAGCGCATCGCGCGCGAGAGCTTTCGCGTGCGCCGTGCGCGGATGCCGCTGGTCGACCTGGTGCTTTCGCCGGGTCGCGATGTCGGCAAAGGCGATCGCCATACCCTGCGCCGTGATCTCGATGCCCTGTTCGACCGCGTGATCGCGTCGCCCCCTCCCGTTTCCGCATCCGTGCGCCTGTCGGGATCCCCGGCAGGCGAGGAGAGCCCCTGATGAGCAACCTGCGTCTGTTCCTGCTGCTCGGCCTCGCCCTGGTTGGCCTGCAGCTGTGGTCCGCCTGGCAGGCCGATTACGGCCCGAAGCCGGAGCCGGCAGCGGTGGCGACCGACGGCATGCCCGCGCCCGGCGCCGATGTGCCCACAACCGCCACCAGCGCCGATGGCGAAGTACCCGAGGCGCCGCCGGCCGATGCCGCCGCGGCGCCCCCTGCTGCCGAGACGGCCGCGCCCGCCGCGGTGGCGGAGGGCCGCACGGTCATCATCGCCAACGACGTGCTGCGCCTGACCGTGTCCACCCGTGGCGCCGAGATCCGCCAGGCAGAACTGCTGACCTACCCGGTCAGCCTCGAGCGCAAGGACATCCCGGTCAAGCTGCTCAACGAGGAACTCAGCCGCTACTTCATCTCGCAGACCGGCCTGGTCGCGGTCGATGCGCCGGCGCCGGACCACACGGCCAGTTACAGTGTTGAAGGCGACCGCTTCGAACTGCCGGCCGGCGAGGCCGCGCTCGAAGTGCCGTTCACCTGGACCGATGCGTCGGGCGTGTCGGTACGCAAGCTGATCCGACTGGAGCGCGGCAGCTTCACCGTCGGCGTCCGCCACGAGATCAGCAACCAGTCGGCCGCCGCGTGGAAGGGCAGCCAGTACCGCCAGATGCAGCGCGTGCCGCCGCCGCGGCCGTCGGCCTTCGCCTTCAACAACCCCGAGCTCTACGCCTACGTCGGCGCGTCGATCTACAGCCCGGACGAGAAGTACCAGAAGCTCAAGTTCGAGAACTACGCCGAGGAACCCTACCGGCGCACCTTCGCCGGCGGCTGGTCGGCGATGCAGCAGCATTACTTCGTCGGCGCCTGGGTGCCGGACGCCGCCGAGCAGACCACCTACGAAACCGCGATCCTGCAGCCGAACGGCAGCCTGCCCACGCGCTACCTGATGCGCCAGAAGTCGCCGCTGGTCGAGGTTGCGCCGAGTGCCAGCGGCAGCATCGGCGCCCGCATGTACCTCGGCCCCAAGCTGCAGAACAAACTCCCGGACGTGGCCCCGGGCCTGCAGTACACGGTGGACTACGGCATGGTGTCGTTCATCGCCCAGCCGCTGTTCTGGATCCTCAGCCAGATCCACAAGCTGGTTGGCAACTGGGGCATGGCGATCATCCTGCTGACGCTGCTGGTCAAGCTCGCCTTCTATCGCTTGTCCGAATCGCAGTACCGCTCGATGGCCAAGATGCGCAAGCTGCAGCCGCGCCTGGAGCAGCTCAAGGAGCGCTACGGCGACGACCGCCAGAAGATGGCGCAGGCGCAGATGGATCTGTTCAAGCAGGAGAAGGTCAACCCGATCGGCGGGTGCCTGCCGCTGCTGCTCCAGCTGCCGGTGTTCTTCGCCCTGTACTGGGTGATCTTCGAGGCGGTGGAACTGCGCCAGGCGCCGTTCTTCCTGTGGATCCACGATCTCTCGCTGAAGGATCCGATGTACATCCTGCCGGTGCTGAACGTCGCCGTCATGTGGTACACCCAGAAGATGTCGCCCACACCCGGCATGGATCCGGTGCAGAAGAAGGTGCTGCAGTCGATGCCACTGATCTTCGGCGTGATGTTCGCCTTCTTCCCCGCGGGCCTGGTGCTGTACTGGCTGTCGAACGGCCTCCTCGGCCTGATCCAGCAGGTGGTGATCACGAAGAGGATCGAGGCGAGCAAGTGAGCAACGCCGGCTTTGCCGGCGTGGCAGTGAATCGTCAAAAGTGAAACGTTAATGGACCTGAGGCGCTCGTGTGCCTTGCGCCATTGACGTTTTACGTTTCACTTTTCACCTTGCTTGCCGCGAGGCATGAAATGACCGCAAGCCCCGCCCCGACTTCCCGCGATGGGTGAAACGTCAAACGTAAAACGTCAATGGGCCTGAGGCGTTCGTGTGCCTTGCGCCATTGACGTTTTACATTTCACTTTTCACCTTGCTTGCCGCCCGGCACGACATGACCTCAAGCCACGCCCAACCCACCATCGCCGCCATCGCCACGCCCGCCGGCCCCGGCGGCATTGGCGTGGTGCGGGTGTCCGGGCCGCTGGCGCTGGCCATGGCGCACGCTTTCCTCGGCCGCCGGCCGAAGCCGCGTTTCGCCCACCGCTGCCGCTTCCGCGACGGCGCCGGCGAGCTGATCGACGACGGGCTGCTGCTGGCCTTCCCCGGACCCAGGTCTTTCACCGGCGAGGACGTGATCGAGCTGCAGGCGCATGGCTCGCCGGTGCTGCTCGGCGCACTGCTGCGGCGCTGCGTGGAACTCGGCGCGCGGCTCGCGCGGCCGGGCGAGTTCAGCGAGCGCGCCTTCCTCAACGACAAGCTCGACCTGGCCCAGGCCGAGGCGGTGGCCGATCTGATCGCCGCGGGCTCGGAGAGCGCCGCGCGCGCAGCGATGCGCTCGCTCGATGGTGAGTTCAGCCGGCGGGTCGACGCGCTCGCGCGCCAGTTGGTCGAGCTGCGCGTCTATGTCGAGGCGGCGATCGACTTTCCCGAGGAGGAGATCGATTTCCTGCGTACCGATGAAGTGCGCGCGCGCTTCGCCGCGATCGACCTGTCGCTGCACGAACTGCTGGCGGGCGCCCGCCGCGGCCAGCGCCTGCGCGACGGGCTGAACGTGGTGATCCTGGGTGCGCCGAACGTCGGCAAGTCCAGCCTGCTGAACGCGCTGGCCGGGCACGACCGCGCGATCGTCACCGCGATCCCGGGCACCACCCGCGACGTGCTGCGCGAGCACCTCATCGTCGACGGCCTGCCGCTGACCATCGTCGACACCGCCGGCCTGCGCGAGACCGCCGACGAGGTGGAGTCCGAAGGCATCGCCCGCGCCAACCGCGAGGCGCGCAGGGCGGATCTGGTGTTGTGGGTCGAGGCGCCGGAAGGCCTGGACCCGGGACCCGAGACCCTGGACCCGGAAAGCCGGGGTTCGCTTCCGCCCCGCCTGACCATCCACAACAAGCTCGACCTGACCGGCGGCGAGCCGCGCAGCGAGCGCCGCGATGACGGCGTGCACGTGTACCTGTCAGCCAAGACCGGCGCCGGCCTCGACCTGCTGCGGCATGCGCTGCTGCAGCACGCCGGCCTGGCCGAAGGCAGCGCCGGCGACTTCAGCGCCCGCGCCCGGCATGTGGATGCGCTGGCGCGCTGCCAGCAGCACCTCGCCACCGCCCGTGCGCACGCCCTCGCCGACGGCCGCGGGGAACTCGCTGCCGAAGACCTGCGCCTTGCCCACGAGGCGCTCGGCGAGATCACCGGCCGTTATCGCGCCGACGACCTGCTGGGCGAGATCTTCGCCAGCTTCTGCATCGGTAAATAGCGCCGGCGGTGTGGCGCCAGTCGGCGCGGCGACGCACCGGTCGCACTCGAAGCCAGACGCCACAAGAACAGAGGTCCACGGCGCCGATCGTGACTCGGGGTTCCGTCAGGGCGATGGCTCAAGCCGGATGCGAGCGCTGCCAGCGCCAGGTGTCTGCGCACATCTGGTCCAGGTCGCGCGCCGCTTGCCAGCCCAGTACCTCGCGGGCGCGGCTGGGGTCAGCCACCGAGGCGCTGACATCGGCGGGACGTCGCGGCCCGATGCGGTGCGGCAGTTCGCGTCCGCAGGCGCGCTCGAAGGCGGCCTTCAGTTCGAGCACGCTGTAGCCGCGACCGGTGCCGAGGTTGAAGCAGTGCACGCCGGGATGGCCTTCGAGGTGGCGCAGCGCGGCGACATGCGCATCGGCGAGATCGAGCACATGGATGTAGTCGCGCACGCCAGTACCATCGTCAGTCGGGTAATCGTTGCCGTGCACCACGAGTTCGCGGTGGCGGCCCGCCGCGAGCTGCGCGATGAAGGGCATCAGGTTGCCAGGCACGCCGCGTGGATCCTCGCCGAGCAGGCCGCTGGGATGCGCGCCCACCGGGTTGAAGTAGCGCAGGCAGGCAGCCGCCCAATCCGGCCGCGTGGCCGCCACGTCGGCGATCAGGCGCTCCGCAGCGAGCTTGGTGCGCCCGTACGGGCTGGTCGGCGCCAGCGGCGAGTCCTCGCCCAGCGGCATCTTTCGCGGCTCGCCATAGACCGCAGCCGAGGAACTGAACACCAGCCTGCGCACGCCGGCTCGTTCGAGCGCTCGCAGCAGGGAAAGAGTGCCACCCACATTGATGTCCCAGTAGTCGAGCGGGCGCCGGGTCGACTCGCCCACCGCCTTCAGGCCGGCGAAGTGGATCGCTGCGGCAATGGGTTCGCGCGCAAGCAAATCTTCGAGCAATCCGCCGTTGCGGACATCGCCGCGGACCCAGCTCACCGCCTGGCCGGTCAGTCGCGAGATGCGCTCGATGACCGCCGGATGGCTGTTGCTGAAATCATCCAGCAGCAGCGGGCGGTAGCCGCATTCGACCAGGCGCACGCAGGTGATGCTGCCGAGGTAACCGGCGCCGCCGGTGACCAGGACAGTGCGGCTCATCGGCCTGTCCGGGTGCATGCGCGTGACGCAAGGCCGAGCGGGTTCGCGGCCGTCGAGGAAGGGACCATCTTGCCCCGTCATTGCTGGGTGGTGCCGCCGGATTACGCGTGCCCGGTGCGATCAAGTCAATCTGCGATCCCGTCGCCTGGCTGAACGAATGCTGTCGACGCGGCGGAGAAAACGCCGTGGGAGTGCGCATGCCTGGATGACCGCCCGACGATTCCGGTTCCGCCCAGGACTATGCTTCACGTTTCCTTCGCAGACAGCTGGGTCTCAGCCACCGCATGCGGCGCAGGAAAGCGCCCGACGACCAACCATGAGCCCGCCCCCCAGCGAACCCGTGCTGACGGACACCCACTTCGCCCTGCCGCAGTGCCACAACTGTGGCCAGCGGATCGACTCGCCTTGGTGCCCGGCCTGCGGGCAGAAGCGTGCCGAGCGCTTCCGCCTGAACACCATCGCCAGCGAGGCCTGGGACAAGGTGCGGGTGTTCGAGTTCGCCACGCTGCGCGCGGTCTGGCGCACGCTGATCGGGCCGGGCAAGGTGGCGCGCGAGTTCGTCATGGGCGCGCGCAAGAAGCACGTGCACCCGCTGAAGCTGCTGCTGATCGCGATCGGCGTGCTGTTGCTGCTGCTGGCGCAGTCGCGCTTCCTCGACTCCGCGGATGCCGGCAGCAGCCGCGCCCTGCAACTGGCGCAGTCCTACGGACAGTGGTCGTTCTCGATCGGCATCGTGGCCATCCTGGTCACCGCCAACCTGATGTTCCGCAATCGGCTTGGGTACAACTTCACCGAGCATCTGGTGCTGGCAATCTACGGTCACTTCCTGATCATCCTCGCAAACATCGTCAACCTGCTGCCGCGATTGATCTGGCGCGATCCGGGCTTCCTCGCCGCGCACCGGGAATGGTCGCCGTGGTACATGGATGGCGTGGAGATGCTGATCGTCGCGATCGCCTTCCAGCAGTTCTACCTGCTCGACTGGAAGCGCGAGTGGTGGCGGCTGCTGCTCGCCGTGCTGCTGTTCGCCGGCATCAAGTGGTTGCTACTCGCCGGCTTTGCCTGGCTGCTGGTCAGGCTGGTGATGGCGCAGCTGGCCTGATTGCCGGCGCCATCCGGTGCGTGGCGCGCACCGCGCCACGCATCCCTAATTCCACACTCTCCGGAGGACTCCACGCATGAACATCCAGGCTCCCAGTCGCCGCCACCTGCTGTACACCGCCGTGCTGTTCGCGCTGGCTGCCTGCGGCGACAGCGGCACGCCGGCTGCGGACACCGCGCAGAAAGCGGCCGACGCCGCGGTAGGCACGGCTGCGAAGGCACTCAGCGAGGCCGAAATGGTC
>WBZL01003104.1_pt1 | contig 15506 bp, 10 predicted proteins | sample 5204291 | NCBI WGS metagenome assembly WBZL01 (sample SAMN12344345, study PRJNA552823) | activated sludge metagenome | biome: Activated sludge suspended growth; feature: Nitrification reactor; material: Wastewater; isolation source: activated sludge from nitrification reactor of wastewater...
TTTCCGCGATCATCTTTCTTCTTCTTCTTCTTCTTTTTCTTACGATCCATGCGGGTCAGACTATCTTGTCCTACCACATCATCATAGCCCAGATCATCCTCATCATCGTCGAGGTCCATTGCACCGAAATCATCCGGACGCTGGCCTGCTTTATTCATGGCGATAATCTCCTTCACCCGATCCACACTCATCGGCACCCATTGTTCAGGAACAAAACCTCTCTCCTCACCTTCCTTCACTTCAGGAATCAGGTTATACCACATGATGCGTTTGAAGATATCCGTTTTACGGTGCACCATAATGCCTTTACCGGTCTGCAGCTTGACGTTGGACTCCGGAATATCTCTAACGGCATCCATGTACGTATCCAGCTCGTAATTGAGGCAACACTTGAGCTTACCGCATTGTCCGGCAAGTTTAATCGGATTCAGACTCAGGTTCTGATAACGGGCTGCACTGGTACTAACAATTTTAAAATCGCTGAGCCAGGTAGAACAACAAAGTTCACGACCGCAGGAACCAATTCCACCCAAACGTGCTGCTTCCTGTCGCATACCGATCTGACGCATCTCGATACGCACCTTGAACTGATCAGCGAGTCGTTTAATTAATTCGCGGAAATCAACACGATCATCAGCCGTATAAAAAAACGTTGCTTTCTTCCCATCTCCCTGATACTCCACATCGCTGAGCTTCATTTTCAGGCCGAGTTGCAAAGCTGTTGTCCGGGAACCATGCATCGTTTCAAATTCAAGCGATTTCACCTCCTTCCATTTTTCAATGTCGGCATCCTTCGCTAAACGATAAAGTGTTTTTATCTCGTGAGAGTCCTCCTTCAATCCCCGTTTGCGTAACTGGAAACGTACCAATTCGCCAACCATACTTATTTCCCCGATATCATGACCGGGATTTCCTTCAACCGCCACCATGTCCCCAACATGTAAGTCGAGGTTATTGCTATTCCGGTAAAACTCTTTCCGGCTGCCTTTGAACCGAACCTCCACGATATCGAAAGGCTTTTGCCCTTCGGGGAGATACATGTCAGCGAGCCAGTTATAGACGTTTAATTTATTGCATCCGCCAGTGCCGCAGGTTCCATTATTGCGACAGCCGGCAGGGGATCCGGATCCGGTGGCAGAAGAACATGAACTGCATCCCATATGTTTGCTGTTAATTGTTCCTGCCTTATTGGCTGTATATGTAGATTCCGACTGTCAACAGTACTTCCAGAAGGAACCCTGTTTCCACATCGGAGAATATTGCTATTTAATCTGAAGAACGGAATGAATCTTCAATGACAAATCTAAGAATAAGATTTTAGCATGAGCGTTTCTTTCCAGATGATATGTCGCCTCAGAGAGCGCATCCATAAATGGTTCGGCATTCCGGGGGTTAACGAATGGCAAAAACTTCTGAATTACAGTACGTTGCGATACAGTCATCTTTACCAGCGGGCCATCTGCCACATTTATCAACAGACATTCGCGCAAGACCTGCAAGGCCGCTGCGAGGAATTGTTTTTGCTCTTCTTTCGACTCAGCCGCAATACCATCTACCCAGGCCAGGAGCTTATCCATTGTTTTGAACGGATTGAAACAGAGGCGCATCCAATTCAGGAAAGCTTCTTCATGTGACCCCGTGCCCTTCTCTCGCCCTGCTATTTCAAGCGCGAGATTATAATCACCTTCCGCTAACCGGGCGATATCAAATGCTTCCGAAGCTGATAAATTTTCAGCTGCCACCAGGCCATCTACCACTTCCTCTTCACTTAAACGGTTCAATTTTACCAACTGGGTACGGCTCAGGATCGTGGTAAGCAACTGATCACGTGCTTCAGAGGCCAGAATAAACAAGGTATCTGCCGGGGGTTCTTCAAGGCTCTTCAGCAGTTTATTGGCCGTAACCACGTGCATCTTCTCCGGCATCCAGATGATCATGATCTTGTACTTCCCTTCGAACGCCTTCAGATTGATTTTATGAATGATATCCTGCGATTCCTCTGCCGGTATATTTCCCTGACGGTTTTTCGCATCTCCGTTGGTGATGTAATTAATCCAGTCGGTGAGATTGGCGTATGGCTGATCGAGTTGCAGACGACGCCAGTCTTCGATAAAATCGATACTCCGGGGATTCTTCACAATTCCGGTCACAATCGGATAGACGTAATTAATATCCGGATGCACCATTCGTGATGCCCGGCGGCAGGCACCACATTGTCCGCACGAATCTGTTTCAGAAGGATTTTCGCAATTCAGAAACTGGGCATAGGCACGAGCCATCGGTAAGACACCTGATCCCGGCTGCCCGAAAAACAACAAGGCATGAGAAACCCGTCCTTCGCGACTGGAAGATATAAGGCGCTCTTTTACTGCCTGTTGCCCGATAACGGAACTGAATTGCATGGTGCAAAGATAGCTGAATATTGGAGTATAACCTTGATTTCAGCGCAGCGGAAACACCTTCCCTGTAAGAATAGCACAACCCACATCCGGTTGAGATCACAATTTTGAATGAATGTCAAAAAAAATAAAACCATTCTTTAAAATTCTGCCGGAATTAAATCTGTGTTAATAAAAAAAATCTATTGACGAAACGAGAACGGATAGTTACATTCGAACACTAAATTTAAAAAACCAACATCATGAAAAAGATCTGTTTATTTCTCGTATTACTGTATCCAATATTCGCTTTTACACAGAGTAATTCTCTGGATCCGAAATTTGTCACACCCAACTACCATGTCTACACATCCTTGCGAGATGGAAACACGCTTTATCTGGGTGGTGCATTTACAGGCGTAGGCTACAACACCGGTTCGTTTTCTGCCCTGACACCAAAAAAAGATATTCCTGATTTCGACATGCCTTTTTTGAATGGAACAGTTTATACAGTGATTCCGGACAACAACGGAGGCTGGTATGTAGGGGGCAACTTCAGTTTTAACTCAGGCAGCGTTACCATCTATAACCTTGCCCATATTCTTCCAAATAAATCAATAGACCTGACCTTTGCGGGTAACCCCAATAATACTGTACGGGCACTGGCACTTGGCAATAACAATCTCTTATACATCGGCGGAAGTTTCAGTCAGATTAATACATCTTCCCGATCCTTTCTTGCTGCCGTAAATAAAACCACAGGGGCTGTCAATGCGTGGGCGCCAACTTTAAACTCAACTGTACTGACTCTTGCTATCAAAGACACGTTATTGATTGCCGGAGGACAATTCACCATCGTAAACCAGGACCTGAAAAATTATCTGGCTGTATTCAATACCAATACAGGAAATCTTCAAAAAGAATACCCGGGAGCAAACTACCATATTTATGATCTGCACCAATACAACAACACAATTTACGCAGCTGGTTTATTTACATATGCCGGAAAATATACCGGATCTGCGGTAAAAATGTCAGGCACCTCTGCAAATCCGAATTATAATTTCCCGATTGTTAATGGTACCGTATATATAACGATTCCAGATGGCAGCGGAGGATGGTACATTGGCGGCAACTTCACTCAGATAGGCACCAGAAACATCAACAATCTGGCACACATCAAGTCAGATAATACACTGGATACATTGTTTGTCCCTAATCCGAATAATACAGTGAGAGCCCTTGCATTAAAAAACACCAACCTTTATGTAGGAGGGAACTTCACAACAATTGGAAGTCTCACCAGAAATTATGCAGGATGTGTAAATAAAAATACGGGAGTGGCAACCGGTTGGGCCCCTGCCTTGAATTCAATAGTGCAAACAATGTTTGTAAAAGACACACTGGTTTATGTTGGAGGAAACTTTACATATGTTAACGGTCTCTACAAACCCTACTCCGTTTGCATCGGAACAACCAATCCCGGAAAAGTCAAACCATACTTCGGACAGACGAATTACATCGTTAATACTTTTCATAATGAAACCAGTCTTTTATACGCTGGTGGCTTATTTACCAAAACCGGTTTCAGCAATAAAAGTCTGGCGCGGATTCCCGCTGGTACAGATATTCCTGAATACGATTTTCCAACCACCAACGGTACAATTAATACTATAATTTCAGATGGCAGCGGAGGTTATTATGTCGGTGGATCATTCTCACTGATCAATCAGGTATCTGTGCAGAATCTTGCACATATTAAATCTGATAAATCCATTGACCCCGCTTTCCTACCCAATGTAAACAGCACTGTAAATACACTTGCGTTACAAGGCAATCTACTTTATCTGGGCGGCACTTTTTCCGCAATAAACGGGTTACCGAGGCAACGACTTGGAGCAGTGAATAAATTTACAGGTGCAACAAACACTGCATTTATTGCTGACGCCAACAGTACAGTACACGCCATACTCGTTAAGAACAATACTTTATTTGTTGGCGGAGCTTTCAGTGTTATCGACTCCATCACGAGGGAATATGCTGCAGCACTGGATTTATCCACAAACCAGTTAAACACCTGGGATCCGGATCCTAATTATATAGTTCGGACTCTAATTTCCAATGCCGCAGGAACGAAAATTTATCTGGGAGGTTTATTCACCACACTCAAAAACGCAACTCCAAGAAACTATGCTGGCTGTGTCAATACTACCAATGGCACACCTAATTCCTGGAATCCTAACCCCAACAGTTATTGCTATGCACTGGCGCTCAGATCAGGCAATATCGTTCTTGGCGGATCGTTTTCAACGTTGGGAGTTACCACCAGAAACCGAATTGCAGAAACTGACACTGGCTCCGGCAGCTTAACATCATGGAATCCCAACCTCAATGGCGAGGTGTATGCTCTTGCAATCAATGGTACAGATATCTATGCCGGAGGAGCTTTTACATCCGTTGGTGCGCAGTCAAGAATGCATATTGCAGCCATCAATGCAGGCGGCAATGCCAATTCATGGGACGGAAAAGCTGACAACACGGTGAATGTACTGACGCTGGATGGGACATCTCTTCTTGCCGGAGGAAGTTTCGATTTTATGAAAAGTGAAAACAGAAATTACATTGCTTGCTCCAACCTTTTAAATTCCGGCGTTACTACAGCCTTCGACCCCTCACCTAACAGCTATGTATATGCGATTGCCAAGAAGGGATCTACTGTATATTTTGGAGGTTCTTTTAGCATGGCCAAAAGCGTCAATCGCGCGAAGATAGCTGCTGCAGATTCCGCAACCGGTAATATTCAACCCTTCAATCCGGGGCTCGACAATGACGTATATACCATGTATATTAATGGCACGAATCTATATATCGGGGGAGCTTTTACACTTGTTGGTGGTGCGACAGAACGCAGGTACGCTGCATCCTTTAATACAGGAACAGGTGCATTGAACAGCTGGAATCCGGCAGCCAACAATTACATTCAGGATATAAACTACTCGTCCTCCAATATCATGCTTGCCGGAAATCTGGCCTGGCTCGGCGGTGGTGACAAAAAATATGTAATGAGTTTTGATCTCGGATCCTCGGCAGTGAGTTCGTGGGCACCCGAACTAAACAGTTACTGTTATGCAGTAACCCGGAATAGTACAAAAGTTTATCTGGGAGGAACGTTTACTGCAGTTGGTGGAGTTACCCGCTACGGGTTGGCAGCGGTGAATGCCACGACAGCTGCACTTCAAACCTGGAACCCAAACATTGCCACCACTGCAACAATATATGACCTGAAAATGAGTCATGACACCATTATTGCCGGAGGAGCTTTTAACAATTCCACCTCGTCTAATCTTCTGGCTATTAAAAGCGGTGGCTCGATTATCTCATCCTGGCAACCCAATATGAATTCAACTGTTTACTCACTTGGTCTATATAATAATTCACTTGCCTGCGGTGGTGGATTCAGTTATACTAAATGGAAGGAGCGGAATTACTTCTGTGCAATTGATATAACCACAGGATTGCCGACCGACTTTGCACCTGTCTTTAACAGCTATGTCCAGACTTTGCTCATTAAAGGTTCAACGTTATATGCTGGTGGAGATTTCTCAATTGTAAATTCGACCTCCCGACCTAAACTTGCTTCGTTTAATAAAGTTACAGGAGCAATGAACACCTGGAATCCATCTGCCAACGGAACGGTTTTTCATCTGACAACAGATGGTACTTATATCTATGCCGCCGGCAGTTACAACGCTATTAACAGTACTGGAAGAAATGGTCTTGCCTCAATCTCCGCTTCTGGAACAGGAGCTGTTCAGTCCTGGGATCCGGCAGCCAATGCTGGTGCCATATTCCGAAAAATCTATATCAGCGGAGCAAAAGTTTTCATTGGTGGTTCCTGCAGTTCAGTTGGCGGACAGCTTCGAGCTAATCTTGCACTTGTAGATACAGATGCAGTAGTTAGTAGCTGGGCACCCAATCCGAATGGCCAGATTTACGAACTTACAGGAGACGGCACTAACCTTTATACAGGAGGAGTATTTTCAAATATAAGCGGTGTTGCAAGATCATACGTCGCTTCTTATACGATCAGCTCCAATGCGATCCGCACCTGGGCTCCATCACTCCTTGGCTCGGGCATCTGGTCAGTATCCCCGATCGGCACAAATGTTTATCTGGGAGGTGCTTTCACGCAGGTACAAGGAACCAGCAGAACCAATCTTGCTGCGGTGAGTAATGCCAATGCGGCTACTATTCAAGCCTGGAATCCTGAAACAAACAGCACTGTTTATGAAATCCTTGCAGACACCAATCACATCTTTGCCGGCGGAGCATTTACCGATACTGAGCTGAACGTTAAACAAAGTTATTTCAGGGTATATGATGCTACCGGCGTTGCACCACGAATTATGTCACAAGAAGACCTGCAGGCTACACATTGGAATACCTCCAGAAATATTAACACCGACAATAGTGGTTTCTTAATTTACCCTAATCCAGCTGAAGGTGATTTTGTTACTATTATGCTGTCACAGAAGGAAGCTTCTTATGAAGTAAGCATTTATTCTTTGCAGGGCACATTGGTATCAAGCGAAATATTAACTCAGCAAGGGGGCGAGAAAAAACTTGACATTGCATTATTACAACCCGGCATCTATTTAGTGAAGGTATCATCAGCATCCGGCATTTCAACAGCTCGATTGGTAATCAGCAAATAATATTCAAATTAGACTAAAAAAGTCCTTTCGCAAGCGAAGGGACTTTTTTTTGCTTTTAATTGCCGTTTTTTTTTACACTGCACCTACTCTTCGTCTTACGGAGGCAAATTAAACTGAAACCCTACTCCGAACACGGTATCGATTGATATCTTAACATCATCCCTCAAATATTTCCGGAGCTTCGAGATAAACACATCCAGACTTCTCCCCAGGAAATAATCGTTGGTGCCCCAGAGCTCCTTCAGTATTTCTTCGCGACGAATTACTTTGTTCCGGTGCAAAAAGAGATACCGCAATATTTCACTTTCTTTTTCGGTCATGCGTCGCTGTTGGTCGTTGAAAACAAGCAGCTGGTTTCTGAACTGGAAACGATATTGTCCAATGTTTACCTCATCCGGAAAAACCTGCTCTGCGAATCGTGGCGAGCGTCTTAAAAACGAACGCAGTTTCCACAATAACTCTTCCTCATCAAAGGGTTTTGTAATATAATCATCCGCGCCGGCTTCGTAGCCCTTCAATTTATCTTCCTTCATCGACCGGGCAGTGATGAAGATTACCGGAACCTGTTTATTCTTGCTGCGGATGATGCGAGCCAGTGAAAACCCATCGAGTTTTGGCATCATCACATCCAGCAGGCATAAGTCGAAAACCTGAACTTCCAATGACCGCAATGCTTCTTCTCCATCACGGCAAAGCGTCACACGAAACTCTTCAGCATTCAGATAATCGGACAATAATTCGCCTAAATGCGGATCATCTTCAGCCAGGAGAATATGTGGTTTCTGATCAGACATACGGCAACCGGAGAATAAAAGTAGTTCCTTTTCCTGAATCGTTCTTCAGGATGATAACGCCTTTATGCATTTCCACCACTTGTTTTACAAACGATAATCCGAGTCCGAACCCTTTCACATTGTGTATATCCTGATTGCTGATTCTAAAATATCGCTCGAACACTTTATCATGGTACACAGCCGGAATTCCCGGACCATTATCCGAAACATGCAATTCTATCCAATTACCATTGCGAACAACTTTCACCATCACTTCAGGTGCAGAAACAGAATATTTAAGTGCATTGTCAATCAGGTTTCCAATTGCAATGGTCAGCAACCGGCGATCACCTTGTATTGGTTCCACATCCTCTTTAATTAAACACAACAAACGACCACCCTTTTGTGTGGCCTGCAAACTAAACCGATCGACAGCAGATTCAACGATCTCATTCAGATCAACTGGTTCTTCCTTTATTGAAAGACTACCGTTTTCGATGGAATACATGGTCAATATAGCATCTACCTGATCCGACAATCTGCAATTCTCCTCCTGGATCATATGCAGATATTTTTCGCGATCAACACCCTCTCGCTGCAGCATTTTGCCGGCAAGTGAAATATTGGTAATCGGCGTTCTGAACTCATGCGCCATGTTATTCATAAAGTCGCGCGTTTGTTCCAGGAGCGATTTTTCCTGTCTCCACCTCTGCACAGATTTAGAAAACACGAAGAGTACAATACAAACCAGCATGGCAGAGAGGATGACCGGTCCGGTGAGCGAATACCAGCGATTTTCTTCCGGCTCCTTTACCTCCAGCTGCAAGACCCATGGATGCGAATCAGCGTTTTCTTCAAGACTCTCCGTATAACAGGCTTCTGTTTCTGTAGCAGGAAGAATATTTTTCAAAACCGACTGCTTACTATGAGAAGCCGGATATACCACTTCAAAAGAAAAAGAGGACTTCAATCCATAATAATTCAGATAGTAACGGATCAGCGAATCGATCTGATGTCGTTCCTCCGGACCGCAGGAAACTGCCAGCCGATGGCTCAATGCATCATCATTTGAAACATCCTCCGTTACCCGTGCCAGTACCATCGTTTGCTTCTCGAGAAAAACACTGTGTTTCAGAGAACGTGCATGCAGTATCCACCGGATCTGAAAGACCAACAAGGCCAATAATGCAAGTGCAGCTATGCCGATCCAGACACGAAGAGAAACAGACTTCATCAGGATTCAAAAATACAACAATGGAAGCCTCCTACTATGCAATAACAGGCCGTTAACAAGTCAATAACGAGCGAATAACAAGAACATCCACAACCAACCCGTACTTTAGCATCGTTCAAAGGAATTAAGACTCCCAACATCTGCACCAACCATGAAAACGATAAAATACATTTCAACGCTGGCAGGACTCCTCATCACCATCATTTCCTGCACGGGAGGAATATCGAAACAACAAGTCGATGAAGGTGACCTCAAAAATCTATTTTCCTATAACATCGGATTAAAACAGCGCGGAAAATTTCTTGAGCGTACATCAGCAGGTACCCCCTTACAATCCAGCAGACATATCCGGCAATTGCTTTTTGATCGACAAGGATATCTCTGGTTTGGCACCTATCTGCTTGGCTTTGGCGTTTACGATGGAGAGAAGCAGTTTCAGTTTGAAACACCGGGAGGTACGAATGGAAACATTGTCCGAAAACTGGCAGAAGATCAACGGGGAGATATCTGGATGGCTACCAACTTTGGTTTGCTGAGATATGATCATACTCAACCCGCCGATTTGCCCGACAGTTATAAACGATATACCACAGCTGAAGGTTTGCCCTCCAATCAGATCTGGTCGGTATGCCATGATGAAAAAGGAGGCATTTGGGTTGGTACCGAAAACGGACTCGTTCACTACGACGGAACACATTTTCACACTTATCAGTTAACCGGCAACTCCGATTACAAACCCGCGGATGCCTATGCAACACCGGATGCAATCATGGCCTTACATCTCGACCGAAACGGCAAACTATGGATCGGCACCAACGGTCGCGGCGTGTTCACTTTTGAACCGGAAAATCCGGCAGCAGGATTTCAACGCTATACCACACAACAAGGACTATGCGACAATACCATACACTGCATCATTTCGGACAAAGCCGGCATGATCTGGATCGGCACTCGCGAAGGCGGCATCAGCAAATACGATGGAGTTAAATTCACCAACTACAACGTTGCCAGCGGGCTTAGCAGCAATTTCATCTGGTCGTTATGCGAAGATCGTTTCGGACAAATCTGGATCGGCACTGCAGGAGAAGGAGCGTTGTGCTTCAATGGGAAGTCTTTCATTCTATTCAATGAACAAGATGGCTTATCGAACAACTATGTTCAATCCATCATCGAAGATAAAAACGGAAACATCTGGTTTGGTACCGGACTGGGCATCACCCGATACAATGGAAATCATCTCATGGATACAAACCCGACACGCTGCAAAACTACCCATGAGGTAAATCAGCAGCACATGCAATCGTATCCCGACCCATTAAACGGCTGTTAACCCATCCTTAAGTTTGGAGATTTTCAATTTAATGTGCTAAAATTTCCGACACGATACGATCTCTTCACTTTTAAATCAGAGAAAACGGTTACATTCACTTCTTCAAAACCGTTTCTTCATGAAGTACCTGTTCATCTTCCTGTGCATTCCTTTATGGTCAACCGCACAAATTGACACTGTGAACCTTCAAGTCCAGTCATCGCATTTATTTCCCAGCTTCCCCTGGAAATCATCCTATAGTTCAAAATTTGATCAGCGGCCGGGGGTTAATTATTTATACTCGGCCAACATGGAATTTGGGTTGGGAATTTACCAGTACCCGTCTCCCGGGACACTGAACAATGTGATCAGCTTACCCATCAGCACCTTTAATAATCTCGATGTATCGACAGTAGAGATCCGGGGTAACTCGTTGTTTGCAGGCATCGGAGATTATCATGATAACAACAATACAGCGTCCGGACTTGCCATTCTTGATATTTCGAATCCAGCGGTTCCAGTGATCAAAGACATATGGGACAGTACTGCAATTCCACATGGGGTGAATCACATCGTCATTGACGGGAACTATGCTTATCTAAGCACCATGGAAGACGGCATCTTCATCCTGAATATTGCCGATGAAAACAATATTTATTTCGAAGGAGCATTGGGACTGGACCTAAGCTGGCCATCACCGTCCGGCACCGCCCACAATGCCCGGGGTATGATGATCAGAAATGACTCCCTGTATGTTTGTTTTGACCGCGGGGGATTACGGGTCATTGATGTCACCAATAAAAACGCCCCATCAGAAGTTTACAAATACATCAATACCACTCTCACAGCAGTGGCGGCAGCAGCGTACAATGATATTGCCATCAAGGGAAACTACGCATTTGTAACAGTTGATTACTGTGGACTCGAAATCATCGATATCACCACCACTCCTTTTGTTTCAGTTCAATGGTACAATCCCTGGGGGTGCAACTTCACGAATTGGAGCGGAGGAGCCATTCATACCAACGAAGTGCGGTTAGCCAATAACGATAGTCTTTTATTTGTTACCGGTGGACAATCAGAACTCTTTGTGTTTGACGTAACTGATCCTGTCAACACCCATAAAGTGGGAGAACTCGTCAACCTCAACGACTCACTCGCCACCAACGGCCTGGACGTATATGACGGAAAAATCGCCCTGAGTTTCATCCGCACACCAGTGCATATTCCGCCGCTGACACCGTTCTATGCGGATCCGGGAGGACTGAAGATTTTAGATTATCAGGTGATGTTACAAAACGTGGGAGCAGAAGAAGTGAATTCTACAGCTTTGGTTTCACTTTCGCCCAATCCTGTCCACTCAAACATCAGCCTTCAGATCAACGCTTCATTGCAAGGACGGCATCAGATAATCCTGTCGAATGCAATCGGGAAAACGGTATCGACAAAAGAAATATCCGGAGAAGGAATACCGTTAACTTTGGATCTTTCAACAGCAGGAATTTCGTCAGGACTTTACATCATCCGCATCGAAGGAGAAACACTGAACAAGACTTTGAAATTTATCAAGGAATAAAAATCCGGGCGACAGGAGGATGATATTCCAATATTAGCAGGGTCAAAACAGGGGCTGGAAGAAATATTAATATTTTGATCGGGTTTTAAACCGACGATGACAGAATCGGATGAATCTGAATAATCACTCTTCGAAATATTCAATCACCGCCTGTTTGAGGAGATAATCCTGTTCACCGAGTGTCATGACGGGCAGTTTCTGAACGAGTTTCCAGTGTGGCCAGCCTTCTTCATCGAGTCCCTCGAGTTCGTAAAAACCATACTGACTTAACAATTTGCACGTAGCGATGTGCATGAGATCCTGCTTCTCGTCCTTTGAAAATTCGCGGGCACCATGTCCGAGCTCCTGTACACCGATCAGAAAAATAATGCCTTGCAGATCAAGGTCCGTATCAAATTGAATATTCAAACGCTCCACGAGTGCGGTCCATTCAACTTTCAGTTCTTCGATATTACGGAGGTGGAGCATGATTTATCAGAGATGCAAAAGAATTAATTCACATGTTTTGAAAACTCCTGCTGAACATCTTTCAAAGCAGGAAATAAATACTGAGATACTGAAACGACGGGTTGATACAACCAGGAGTCTGATTTCGTTTTAGCTGAGAGCAAACCAAGCTGTGCATCTACCGGACGAAACACAGAGAGCACCACACTTACGACCAGGGCGAATTTCAACATCCCAAATACGGCACCGGCCACCTGATTGATCGTATTCATCTTTCCGATTTTCAGAATTCCCTCGAGGAACTTCGCGAATAACACCATGATGAGCACTACAGCAATGAACACCACGAAGAATGTGATCATGTGGAGTGTATGTCCGCTGGCATCCACCATCTTCGCCACCAGTCCTTCGAACAAGCTACTCACTTTAAACGCAAGATACAGGCCCAGTACAATACCGATCAGCATCGCGATTTCGAAAATGATTCCGCGTTGCCAGCCTTTGTAGGCACCCCAGACTAAGGGGACAGCGATAATGAAGTCGAGGTAGTTCATTAATTCAGAATTTAGAATTCAGTCTCGCTGCAGGCAGCGGGACTGAATTAACCATTTGCTTCCATCACCATTTTCACGCCGGGGAGTTCCTTGCCTTCGATGTATTCGAGGAGGGCGCCGCCGCCGGTGCTGACGTATGATACTTTATCAGCCATATGAAACTGGTTGATGGCTGCTGCGGAGTCGCCGCCGCCGATAAGGGAGAATGCGCCCTGAGCGGTTGCAGCTACGATGGCTTCTGCAACGGTTTTGGTTCCGGCTTCGAACTTCGGCATTTCAAATACACCCATCGGACCATTCCACAGCAAAGTTTTGCTGTTACGAATCACCTCCGCGAAGGCCGCTGCAGATTTCGGTCCGATATCGAGTCCGAGCCAGCCGGTTTCAATAGTTCGGATATCCGTAACGTTAGTATTTGCGTCCTTGTCGAATTTATCGCCGTTCACAGAATCAGTGGGCAGATGAATCTTCACGCCACGCTTTTCTGCTTTTTTCAGAATTTCCAATGCAAGATCCAGCTTATCGGCTTCACAGAGTGAATTGCCGATCTCTCCGCCCATTGCTTTTACAAAGGTATAAGCCATTCCACCACCGATGATCAGGTGATCTACTTTCTCCATGAGACGCTCAATGATGAGAATCTTGTCACTCACTTTCGCGCCACCCATGATGGCGGTAAACGGTTTCTCTGCTTTACTGAGCACTTTCTCTGCATTCTCCAGTTCGCCGGCCATCACATACCCGAACAGACTGTTATTTCTGAAGAACTGCGCAATGACAGCGGTGCTGGCATGGGCACGGTGAGCGGTACCGAAGGCATCGTTCACATACACATCTCCATAGGAAGCCAGTTTCTGCGCAAACTCAACATCTCCTTTCTCCTCCTGCTTATAGAAACGCAGATTCTCCAGCAATAATACTTCACCCGGTTGCAATCCTGCTGAAAGCTCTGCAGCAGAAGCCCCGATGCAATCGTCGGCGAACTTTACCTGACGACCAACGAGTTCACTCAGGGTAGAGATGGTATGCTTCAGAGAATATTTCTCAGCCGGACCTTCTTTCGGGCGACCCAGATGCGACATCAGAATCACAGAGCCACCGTCCTTCAGAATTTTCTGAATGGTAGGAATAGCAGCTTTGATACGTGTTGGATCTGTTACTTTAAAATCTGCATTCAGCGGAACGTTGAAATCTACACGAATGAGCGCGCGTTTGCCTGCGAAATTATAATGGTCGACGGTTTTGAATGACATAAGCGAAGAATTTCCGCAAAAGTAGTCAAGGACGATGGGTTGGACAAGAAACGAGTTGACAGTTTACAGTTATCAGTTTACCGTTACCGGTTATCAATTTATTGGTACCAGGTTAGAGATTACTTCCATTGGAACAACCGGCTAGTATTTGCTGGTTAAAAGCCGGAAATCGGGCCAGCAGAACAGTACCAAACGACAACTTCCAACTGTAAACTGACAACAGTTAACCGCTCCTTTTATTCGAGCAAGAAGCAAAAAACTACTTCAGAACAACTGTCTTACGAACGGTTTCGCTTTGTTCGAGGCGGATATAATCCTTGGCGCTCTTGGTCTGATGCGTGACTTCAACATTGAGCACTGCTTCCCAGGAGAAAGAGAAGATTGCTTCGCCGTTTCCTGCTGTTGTTTCCTCATCGAAAATATTTGCCCGTACTCCGGTTTCCGGATTGATCACACTATCCTGACGAAGCACCACAATGGCCCCGGCAATGGGTCGGCCAAGCGAATCAGTCACAGTAATAACTGCTTCACAAGGCTTGGTTTTCTTGCAGGAAGTGGTAGCAATGATGCCCATAAAGGCAAGGATCAGGAACGGTACGTAGCGGTTCATCAGGCGATTCATTTAGCCGTTATACGGTTTGGCGTGAAGGATTGTTCAAATTTAACTAAACTTGCAACAAAATCCGGAAAATTTACCCGGATTGTTACACACCAAAAGTAAAGAATTCAGCAACATATGAAAAAAGGACTCCTTATCTGCCTGACCTTAATTGCCTTACTGGCTCAGGGAGCCTACGCTCAAAAGAAGAAAAAACAGATGGAAAAGACCCCAAAAGACACGCTGGTAGAAATTACTACCGATTTCGGAACCATGAAGCTTAAACTTTATAAGGAAACGCCGTTGCACCGGGCTAATTTTATCAAACTGGCAGGAGAAGGGTTTTACGACAGCCTTCTTTTTCACCGTGTTATAAAGGATTTCATGATTCAGGGTGGTGATCCTCAATCTAAAAACGCTGCTCCAGGCCAGATGCTGGGAGCCGGCGATGTGGGCTATAAAATCCCTGCCGAGCTGATTGACACCCTTTTCCATAAGAAAGGAGTACTGGCTGCGGCACGTGACAATAACCCTCAAAAAGCTTCCAGCGGTTGCCAGTTTTATATTGTTCAGGGCAAGAAAATGACCGAACAGGAACTGACGATGGCCGAAGGACGACTCGGGTTTAAACTCAGTGAAGCCCAGCGTCAGGCCTATATGAATGTTGGT
>WBZL01003106.1_pt1 | contig 15496 bp, 15 predicted proteins | sample 5204291 | NCBI WGS metagenome assembly WBZL01 (sample SAMN12344345, study PRJNA552823) | activated sludge metagenome | biome: Activated sludge suspended growth; feature: Nitrification reactor; material: Wastewater; isolation source: activated sludge from nitrification reactor of wastewater...
GGAACTCCGATGTCCCCCAGTACGCGCTCAACCTGGTCGCCCTGCTGAACTCGATCACCGAGTATGCCTATCGCTACGGCAGGCAGGACGTCACCACGTTGCCCGCGCCGCTGCTCAGCCCGGTGGCGCCTGCCCGGCCAGCATCAGATCCTGGAAGCCCAGGCCGCCCAGCTCGCGGATCTCGCGCGCGATCCACCACATCAGCGCGAAGCTCATCGCCAGCGACGGCAGCGTGATCACCGGCCAGCTGATCAGCGTGAAGCGGCCCAGCTCCTCGTTGAAGGCCTCGGTGCCCGAGGGGCTGTGCACCAGCCAGCGCGCCAGCACGTAGTTCAGCGCCGCCGAGACCGCGAAGGTGCCCGACAGCCACAGCGTGGCCTGGCGCATGCGGTCGGCGAAGTCGGCCGTCGTGCCACGTTGCGCCAGCGCGGCCTGCAGCCGCGGCACGTCGAAGAGGCTGGGGTGCAGCAGCAGCGCGTGGATCAGCGGCTTGCGCGTGAAGGCCGAGATCGCGACCGCCACGCCGAACAACGCCGACACCCCGGCCTCCTTGACCGCGAACCACGAGCCGTCGAGCTGCAGCAGGCCCATGCCGCCGGTGAGCAGGGTGCTCACCACCCCGATCGAGGCCATCGTGCCGAAGCCGCGTGTGCGGCGCCAGCTGCGCAGGCCCCACAGCAGCGGGAATGCCAGCGCCACCAGCAGCGCGCCGGTGGGGCCCAGCGCCTGTTCGCCGCTGGCCTGCATCAAGACCACCGATGGCGCGACGATGGTGACGAGGATTTCGACCCAGGGGTTGGCACGGGTGGACGTTGTCATCGGCAAGGCGGCGTGTCGGAGCGCGCGCATCGTAGGGGCACGGCGATGCCCGTGCAGGACCAGCGGGCGCCGAACCCGGGCAAAGTGGACGGCCCGAGCAGCCGTCGAGCGCCATGATGGTGCCGACGGCCGCGGCCGACTCGCAGCGGCAGCGCCCGAGCATCCCCCGGCAGCTGGCGCCGACCGAGGGCGCCATCGGTCCGCCTTGCCACCCCGGAACCGGTTCATTACAGTGGGTCGACATGGCGCAGGCCGGTGGGACCGGCGTGGCGGGAGGGGTGGGACATGTTGAATCTCGCTGGCAGCGTGTTGTCGGGAAGCGTGCGTGGCAAGGCCGTGGCCGGTGCCGTGCGTTTGGGGCCGGGCGTTCGGCTCGTACCTGGGCGCTACCGGCTCCTGCCGCCGGTGGACGACCCGATCTACGGCACGGTCGTCACGGCGCTGCCGGTGAGCGCGGCGCCCGTCGGTCGAGCCTACGAGCTCAGGGACGTGATGGTCTCGTCGGCTCACCGGACGACCCTGGCCAGCAACGCCTTCGTCTTCTGTGATCGCGTGCTACCCGGCGTGCCCACCGCCATCGTCTACAACGGCCATGCGGGCCTTGGGGCGGCGCTGCGCGAGGCAGCCGGTGGTGACCTCACGGTGGCTTGAGTCCACGGCGCGGTCGCAGGGATAGGCGCCGTCCAGGATGGCCCGGCCGGCGCCTGCCGCTGCCCACGCGCTGGCACACAAGGGCTTCGTGCGCGGCACGCACCGCGCCTGCGAGCCGGCCCGGACGGTGCAGCGGCTGCGGCCGCTGCTGCCCGGGCTGGGCATCACCCGGGTGGCCAATGTCACCGGACTGGACCATCTGGGCATCCCGGTCTGCCAGGCCTGCCGGCCTGCATCGCGCTCCTTGGCGGTCTCGCAAGGCAAGGGCCTGGACCTGGATGCCGCGAAGGCCTCGGCGATCATGGAGAGCGCCGAATGCCATCATGCCGAGAACATCCGGCTGCCTCTGCAAGTGGGCACCCGGGTGCAGATGCGCCAGCGCGGACCCGTGCTGGACCTCGATCGCCTGGTGCTGGTCGCAGGCAGCCCGTTCCACGCCCAGCTGCCCATGTTGTGGCTGCAGGGCGACGACTGGTTGCGTGGTGAGCCCGTCCACGTGCCCTATCAACTGGTGCACACCAACTACGTGCTGGCCGGCCCTCACCGCATGGAAGTCTGCAGCTTCGCGATGTCGACCAACGGCCTGGCTTCGGGCAATCACGTGGCGGAGGCGGCCTCCCATGCCTTGTGCGAGATCATCGAGCGCCACGCCTGCCACGCCTTTGCGCGGCGGCCGGAAACCGAGCGCGGCCTGAGGCAGCTCGACCTGACGACGGTGGACGATCCCGACTGCCGCGCGGTCATCGACCGTCTGCATGCGGCGGGCATGCAGGTCGTGGTCTGGGAGGTCGGCGCCGGCCTGTCCCTGCCCGTCTTCGAGTGCCGGGTGTCCGAACGGGCCCCGGGTCCGCTGACCCCGCTGCCTGCGACGCGGGGCTTTGGCTGCCATCCCTCGCGCGGCGTCGCGTTGCTGCGGGCCTTGACGGAGGCCGTGCAGAGCCGGCTGACGCTGATCGCCGGCGCCCGGGACGACATCGTGGTCGGTGACGACTGGGCCGATCCCGCCGCCCGGCGCCGGGCCGTCGAGCCGCCGCACGACGAGGGGCCGGGGACGCTGGCCTATGACCGGCTGCCGGACCACGACGAGCCCTCGTTCCAGGCCGACATCGCGATCGAACTGCAGGTGTTGCGATCGCTGGGCTTCGAACAGGCCGTGGTGGTCGATCTCAGCCAGCCGGCGTTCGACTTTGCGGTGGTGCGCGCCATCGTGCCGGGCGCCCGGTGGGAGGACCATGGGCGCGCCGAGCCGGCGCTGCCGGCGGGGCGGCCATGAGGCCGGTCGTCTTCCTGGGGCCCACGCTGAACGCGCGCGAAGCGGCCACGCTGCTGGACGCAGACTTTCGCGGCCCGGCCGCACGCGGCGATGTGTACCGCGCGGCGGTCGAGCGCCCGCCGGCCATCGGCCTGGTCGACGGCTTCTTCCACAGCCAGCCGGCCGTGTGGCACAAGGAAATCGCCTGGGCGCTGAGCGAAGGCATCGCCGTGTTCGGCAGCGCCAGCATGGGCGCGCTGCGGGCCGCGGAGATGGCCACGTTCGGCATGCGCGGGGTCGGTCGCGTCTTCGAAGACTTCCACAGCGGACGGCTCGAAGACGACGACGAAGTGGCCATCGTGCACGGGCCTGCCGAGCTGGGCTACCTGGTAGCGTCGGAAGCCATGGTCAACATCCGGGCCACGCTGCAGGCCGCGACGGCACAGGGCGTGCTGTCGGACGACCTGGCACAGGCACTCACGGGCATCGCCAAGGGCTTGTTCTACCCGGATCGCAGCTATCCCCGCCTGCTGGAGCTGGCGCAGGCCGAGTGTCCGGCCGGCGAGGCCGCGGCGCTGGCGCGCCTTGCCGCCTGGCTGCCGGACGGCCGCATCGACCAGAAGCGTCTCGACGCGCGGGAGATGCTGGTGTCGATGCGCACGGCCTTGGCCACGCCGGACGCCACCGCGCCACCCGGTCCGCGGTTCGAGGAGTCTCTCGGGTGGGCGGTGCTTCAGGAGGAGACCCGGCAGCTGGGCCGCCATGACGAGCGGGACCAACGCGTGCTGGCTCGCCTGCGCCAGGACAGCGTGGCGTCACGCCGTGCCGAAGCGGCCGCCCTGGGCTGGCTGCTGGCTCGCGACGCGGCGCCGCCGGGCGGTCCGGTGGTCGGTGCCGACGGCCTGCTGCAGGCCTCGCGAGACTTCTGCAGCCGTCAGGGCCTGGCCGACCGTGCCGCCGTGGACACCTGGCTGGCATGCCAGGGCCTGGCGCAGGCCGACCTGGACCGCTTGCTGGTGAACGCTGCCTGGGCGCGGCATCTCGGGACCTACCACCGGGTGCGCCACGAACAGGCCCTGATCGACTTCCTGCGCTGGTCGGGCGACTACGAGCGTCTGCTGCGAGCGCCGTGAGCGGCGTCCCTCGCAACGAAGGCAGGCCGTCGGGGCCGCGGCGGCGCGCGCCGGACTCCTGCCATCGGAACGCTCGGCGCCGACCCGATGGGCGGCGTGGCACGGCGGCTGGCGCCGTCCCGACCTACCAGTTCAGCGGATCGAGGCGGTAGCAGCGGCGCAGCTGCTCGTACAGCGCCGGCCGCTCGGCCGCCAGCGCGGCCGGTCGCTCGAAGAAGACCTCGGTGGCGACGGCCAGGAACTCTGCCGGATCGGTGGCGGCATAGGCGTCGAGCAGCCCCTCCTCGTGGCGCGCCAGGCGTTCGTGCAGCGCGCCGAACTCCAGGTTCATCACGCGGGCCCAGTCCTGCTGCAGGGCGCCGCGGCCGACATACGGCGCCCCGTTGGCGCGGCCGGTGTCCTGGTCGAGCTGGTGCGCGAACTCGTGCAGCACGACGTTGCTGCCGTCGTGCGGGTCGGCGGCCGCCAGCGCCTCGGCGTCCCAGGCCAGCAGCACCTGGCCGCGCTCGGCACTCTGGCCGGCCAGCACCGCGCGCCCTTCGTGCACCACGCCGCCCGGCCCGGGCCGGCTGCCGGGCACCACGAACAGGCCCGGATACACCAGCACCTCGCGCAGGTTGCCGAACGACCCGCCGCGGCCCAGCAGCAGCAGCGCCGCCTGCGCCGCGATGGTCACCCGCACCTCGTCGTCGACCGTCAGCCCGGCGCAGCCGATGAACGGCACCTCGGCCAGCAGCACCTGGACATGCTGCTTCAGGCGCAGCTGCTGGCGCGCCGGCAGCTGGCGCACCAGCGGCACCCGGCGGCGCAGGGTCTCGCGCCAGGCGGCGGGGAAGGGTCGCCGTGCGATGCGCACGCGCCGCCAGCGACGCAGCAGCGTCGGCCCGGCCAGCACCGCCACCGCCGCGACGGTGATGACGACGACCACCAACAGGGCGACGAGCGGGCTCACCTGCGGCATGTGGGCCGGCCGGGCGCCGATTTCAAGCCCCGGGCTCGCCGGGCGCCGGCGTCGATCGGCGCAAGCCCTGTCGGGGCAGCCGGGCGACGGCTACCCGGGGCTCAAGGCGAGGCGCGTGACCTCGTCGTCGGACAACCCGCGCCCTTGCACCTGCCACGTCGTCGACAAGTCCTCCGGGCAGTCGGCCCGGATCAGCGCCAGCGTGCGCTCGTGCGCACGCTGCTCGTTGACCTGGCGCACGCTGGCGGTGGCCGCGTAGCGGGTGTCGGCGGCGCCGACCAGCTGCGCCGCGTGAGCGGGGCGCCCTTGCAGCGCGGCCAGCAGGGCCAGGACGTCGACGCACCAGGCGTGGACCCGGGCCCGCGGCCGCTGCGACGACCGCGGCAGGCCCGGCCTGCCCGCCGTCGCCGAAGACCCGGTCGGGCCCGGCGCGGCCCAGAGATCGAGGAGCACGCCGCGCGCCGCCTCGACCTGGTCCAGCGCCAGGTGCGCGGCGGCCAGATTCACACGCGCGAACAGCACGAAGTTCTCGTCGCGCCGATCACGCAGCATCGCCACCAGGCGCTCGCCGCTGGCCACCGCGGCCGCGGCGTCGCCGGCTGCCAGCTCGGCGTTGGCCATGTTCAGCAGCGTCACCTGGTTCGCCTCGCCGGCGCCGCGGTCCGCATCGAGCAGCCGCCGGTACAGATGCCGCGCGGCGTCGGCGTCGCCACGCGCGGTGGCGATGCTGGCCTGCACGCGCAGCGCGGGGCGCCGCCGGTAGGCCGACCAGGACGGGTCTTCGAGGCCGCGCGCCTCGTCGACCAGGCGCATCGCCTCTTCGATGTCGTCGTCGACCACCATGTGGGCCACGCCGCACAGCGCGTCGTAGAGCTCGTAGCGGTCGGCTGCCAGGGGCGCACGCTGCCGCGCCAGCGCCAGCGCCCGGCGGCCGGCCGCCAGGCTGCGGTCGGGGCGCAGATTGGCCAGCGCGATGCTGATCTCGCGCCAGGCGCGGCAGGCGAGGGCCGAGCGCGACCGCTGCGCGTCGGGTCCGCCATCGGCTTCGGCGTCTGCTCCTGCGTCTGCGTTGGCGTTGGCGTTGGCGTTAGCGTCGGCATCGGCATCGGCGCCGGCACCCGGCGGCCCGCCGCGCCCGGCCTGCAGCGCCCGCTCGCAGCGGTCGGCCAGGGCCAGCCGCTCGTCGCCTTGCGCGGCCTGCAGCATCGCGCTGGCCAGCGCCAGTTGCAGGTCGGGCCGGCCGGCGGGCGGCGCGGCGTCGTCACGGTCCAGATAGGCCAGCGCCTCGCGCGCGTTGGCCAGTTCGGCTTCGATGCCGCGGCGCCAGTCGCGCACGCCGAGCTCACCGGCGTGCAGCGCGCGGCGCAGCGCCTCGTACGAACGCCGCACGCCGTGTGCATGGCGCAGGCGCACGGCTGCCTCCTCGCCCGAGGCCGCCAGCAGCTCCAGTGCCAGTGCCCGCGGCGACTCGAGCAACCGGTAGCGCGGCAGGCCCTCGTCCTCGGGCGTCACCACCTCGACCAGCGAGCGCTGGATCAGCGTGTCGAGCGCATCGACCACCTCCCAGGGGTCGGCCGATGGGTCGTCCGGCTGCGCGTGGCCGACCTGCTGCACCAGGTCCATCGAGGCGCTGCCGGCCAGCACGGCCAGGCGCTGGAACAGCTGCTGCTCGCGCGGTGCCAGCAGGCCCACGCTCCACGCCACCGCGGCGCGCAGGCTCTGCTGGCGCGCCGGGGCATGGCGGTCGCGGTTGCGGCTGAGCACGTGCAGCCGCTCGCCCAGTGAGGCCAGCAGGCGTTCGATGCCCAGCGCCGGCGCACGCGCCGCCGCCAGCTCGATGGCCAGCGCCACGCCGTCCAACCGGCGACACAACTCGATGACCGCCGGCACCTCGGCGTCGCGCAGGGCGAAGCGATGGTCGGCCGCCGCGGCACGCTCGCAGAACAGCGCCACCGCACCGAAGGCCTGCGCCTGGTGCGCGGGCAGCGCGCCCTGCGGCACCGCCAGCGGTCCCAGGCGCAGCACACGCTCGGCGGCCAGCCGCAGCGGGGCCTGGCTGGTGACCAGCAGGCCGACGCCGGGCGCGGCATCCAGCAGCGCCTGGGCCAACGTGGCCACGCCGTCCAGCAGATGCTCGGCGTTGTCCAGCGCCAGCAGCAGCTGCAGCCCGCTGACCGCTCGCGCCAGGCGGGCCAGCGCATCGCCCGGCGGCAGCTGCACGCCCAGTGCCGCGGCCACCGCCGCGGGCAGCGCGTCGGCGGTGGTCACCGGGCCCAGCTCGACCCAGCACACGCCGTGCGCCTGGCTGCCGGCGCGCAGGTGCAGCAGGGCTTGCGCGAGTCGCGTCTTGCCCATGCCGCCGGCGCCGACGACGGTGACCAGGCGGTGCTGCTCGATCAGCGTGCCCAGCGCGGCCAGGTCGTCGCTGCGTCCCAGCAGCAGCGGTTGCAGCGCCGGCAGGTGCGTGCGGGGTCCCGGCAGGGCGTCGGCCGCGAAGCCGGCGTCCGCGGGGGGAGCCATCAATGCGGCGGGCAGGATCGCCGCGCCGGGCACGGCCGGCAGGTCCGAGGGCCCGGCCGATCGGGCGGATGCCTCCGCCCCCGCGGCGGCGACAGGGGCCGCGGCCTCCGCCGCAGGCGGCGGCGCCATCGGCACCACGAAGCGGTAGCCGCGCCCCGGCACGGTGGACAGCCACTCGTTGCCCAGCACCTTGCGCAGCGCGTTGACCTGCACGCTGAGGTTGTTCTCCTCGACCACGCGCCCCGGCCACACCCGCTCGATCAGTTCGTTGCGCGTGACCAGCTCGCCCCGGCGCTGGGCCAGCGCGATCAGCAGGTCGAAGGCCCGCCCTCCCAGGGCCACCGGCTGGCCGTCGGCCAGCAGGCGATGCTCGGCCGGGCGCAACTCGAAGCGGCCGAAGCGCAGGCTCTCAGGCAGCGGGGCGGATGGGGCCATGGCTGCGTGCGAGTGTAGGTTCGGCGCTGGAGGCCACGAGGCCTTCGCCGAGCCGACCGCAGGCCAGGCCGCAGGGCCGGCCGCAGGGTCGCGGCGACCCGATCCGGCAGGCCCAGGCCATCGGCTACATGTCCTTGGCGTCGCGCGAGCTGCCCTTCATCTCGCGGTTCAGTGCCAGCTGCTGTTCGAAGCGGGTGCGCTGCGACGCGGTGAGCACGGCGCGGATCTCGTCGTTCTTGGCGTGGAAGATCTGGCGCAGTTCCTGGTGCAGCTTCTCGCCGGCGGCCTCGTGCCGCGCCAGCGCCGCCGCATCGTTGGCGATGCGCGCCCGGCGCGCCTGGCGCAGCTCGGCATTGCGCTGCTGGCGCTTGGCGGCGAAGGGCTGCCGGTAGCGGGCCTCGATGGCGTCGACCTGGGCGGCCTGGGTCATGTCCAGACCGAGGGCGCTCTTCAGCGGCTGGTCGGCACGCGCCGGGCCCGAGAGGGACAAGGTCAGTGCCGCCACGAGGGTCGGCAGCATCGATCGAAGAATCAGCATCATGCGAGCTCCAAGGGTTGTGGGTCGGGATAGCGGCATTCGTGCCGCACGGAAGGGGCCCGTGCGAGGTCGGCCGCCCGGGCGTCGAGAGGCCATCTGAACGTCGTGTGCGCGACAGTCCGAGGGCGGTGTGTCCGTAAGGCGGCAGCCGATGCGGCACGGCCGGCGCCGGGGCCGGGGCCGGGTTTCAGCGTGGGCGGGTCCACCTCGTACCGGCCGCCCCCAGCAGGCCCAAGACGGCCAGCGCCAGCGACTGCGGTTCGGGGACGCCGGATCCCCCACCGTTGCCGGGCGTGACCAGCGGCAATGGCACATCACCGGCGCGAACGGCCAGTGCATGGTACGCATAGTCGTTGTCGCCGAAGTTCTGCAGACCGCTCGAGGAATGGAAGCTCCAGACAAGGTCCGGGTCCGCTTCGAACGCCGTACCGGACCAATAGGCGTCGGCAACGGCCTGCACGTTGCTGAACAGGGCCAGATTGGCCATCTGCTCGGCCGTGTCGCCGGTCTGGTCCAGCACGGACTCGCCGGCCTTGTTGCCCAGCTCCGTGACGAACAGGCCACTCAGTTCACCGCCGGAGCAGTTGTAGCCGTAGTACTGCAGCGGGAAGCCGCCGCCGGGGTCCACGGTATTGCTGCAACTCGTGTCCGACGACGCGTTGAGAGTCGGCAGGCGCCAGTCGTCAAACCCGCCGTAGACCAGGCCGTCAGCCCATTGCTGGGCATTGGCCCAGCTCATGAGGCCATCGTCGTCATAGCCGCTGGTCGCGGCAAAGTTCATGTCCGCCAGCCAAGTGATGTTGCGCGTGGTGTCGTAGATCATGCCGCCGCCGCGGTCGATGAGCGCTGCATGCGCTGCCCCCGTGGCGGTCAGAAGGGCCGCTGTGGCGAGTGTGCCGGCAAGTGATGTCATGGTGTGGCTCCTGGGTGAGATGACTTCGGATCGCTGCGACTCTTCCCTGCTGGCATCCCGTGCGCGTCCGGTTCGTGGTCTGGCCAGATGCATGGCGGCTCGTCCTGTGATCAAGCGGGTGGAGCGCCGCCCGCGTGGCGAGGCGGCGCAGACGGAACTTGCGGGCGTGCCCGGGTGCGCTCAGGTCAGGGAAGCGGCGCGGGTGCGGGCGGCAGCCGCGTCCGGATAGGCGGCCCGTGTCATCGCGCCGGCCAGCGCGTCGTAGGCGGCTGCCCAGGCTTCCTGCACCGAGGGCGTGAAGGCCTTGCCCAGACCTTGCTGCAAGGTCCACAGCAGCGCGTTGCCGACCACCGCGTAGTGCTCGGCGCGCACGCCGTAGGCCACATGGCGACGCGCCAGCGCCTCGGCGGTGGGCAGCACCGCATCGAGGTGATCGAGGTTGTCGACGACGCCGGCCAGCGTGGCCATCAGCATCGCGCCTTGCGCATGGATGTCGCGCTTGAACATCGGCCGCACCTCGGGGGCCAGTTCGAACAGGCGGCCGTAGAACAGGTCGGCGGCGGCGGCGCGGATGGGCAGCACCTGTTGCCAGGTGGTGCGGACGAGCTGGATCTGCAACGTATTCATGATCGCGGCCCTGCTTCAGAACACCACGCCGTCGTACAGGTTGCCGCCGCCGGAGCGCAGCGGGCCCGACACTTCCGGCCCCAGGTTGCCGAAGAACTGGCTGCCGCGCACGAGGCTGGGGTCGCCGGAGCCGAGCACGCCGCCGAAAAAATTGAACGAGGCCATCGACGCACCCAGGTTGCTGCTGCTGAGATGGAACCCGTAGCCGCCGTTGCCTTTGGCCACCGCGCCATCGATCAAGGTGCGTATCGCGAAGATCCCATTCAGGTTGTTGACGCTGGCGACGCTGTGGGTGATGAGTGATCCGGTCGAGGCGCTCTGCAGGCGGATGCCGTCGTGCCCGTTGGACCAGACGCGCATGCCATCCACCCAGGTCGCGGGTTGATCGGAGTAGATGCCGTGCCCCTTGAAGCCCTTCACGACTCCGTTTCGGATCACCACGTTCGACCGCTGTATCCGGATGCCGGCGCGGATGGATGCCTCGCTCGGCGCCGCAACGTCGCCGAAGCAGCTGACGGTGCTGCCTTGCGCTTCACACTGGGTGGTCGACATGAGGGTAAAACCATTCAGGTCCAGCGTGACGTTGTGAGCCTTGATGTCGATGCCACCCGTCTCGTTGGCTCCGACCTGCAGGTTGCTGGTCAGCTTGTAGCTGCCGGGTTCGGTGATCGTGATCGGGTAGCCCGGTGCGTCGCCCGGCGTGACGTTGCCGGCCAGGGCCTTGTCGTGGTTCAGTGTGGTCTGGGCTTGTGCGCCGGCAGCGGCCAGCAGCGGCAGCATCCAGGTCGACAGCAAACGGATTCGGTTCGTCATGGGTGGTCCTTCAAGCGGTTGAGGTGCGGGTGTTGCGCCCGCGGTGGGTGCTGGGACTGGAGGGAAGGCTTTGCGGCTCGGGATCGGGGCGTGCCGCGCGTGTCAGGCCGCGGCATCGCTGGTGGCGACCCAGGACCGCCAACCCTGGACTTCGTCCACCTCGACACGCTGCGTGCGGCGCCGGTGGCGTCCGTCGGGCTGCGGCTCGTAGATGTCGAGCCGGTCCAGGGCCGTCAGGTAGACGTGCACGGTGACCGCGGGGTCGCCCTCGGCGTGCGCCATCTCGTGCAGCTGGTGCCCGTCCTCGGGCAGCAACGGGGCGATGACACGGCCGACGATGTGCGTCCTGCCGGCTTCGATCAGCGTCACGCCGGCGCCATCGTCGGCGACGATGCGGTAGCGGGTCTCGGTGGTGCTGCCGACCAGCGTGGCCACCGCACCGGTGGCACCGGCGTGGTCGTGGATCGGCGTGCGGCGTCCCGGTGCCCAGGACACGACGACGATGCGGAAGTCGTCGGCCGGATGGTTGAGCAGGATGCGCAGGGGTTCGACGCGGCCGCGCAGTTGCCCGGCGGCATGCCGGTTGTCCGGGTGTGTCGCGAAGGCGGCCAGGAACGGTGCCAACGCGGCCACGGCGGCGCGCGGGGCCAGGCGTCTGGCGGTCAGCATGGCCACGTGGTTGACGAAGTCGACGGCTTTCATGGGGCGGCGCAGGCAGGTCGTGCGATGGAGTGGCAGTGTTCCCGCCGGGCGCCGAAAGCACCTTCAGGGTGTCTTCAAAGTCGTTAAACCGGCACTGGATGCGGGGCGTGGGCGCTGCTGCCCCGTGGCGGCAGGCGGCCACCGGGCTCGCCGCAGAATCCGTCCTGCCAACCGAAACCTCCTGGATGCCTGCCGATGAAACGCCTCGTTGTCCTGCTGGCCCTGGTCGCGTGGATCTCCACGCTGGCCGCACCTGCCTTCGCGCAGACCCTGCGCTGGGCCGGCCGCGGCGACGTCGGCTCGATGGACCCGCACGCCTTCAACGAGGGCTTCAGCGACAGCGTCGTCGGCCATGTCTACGAGCAGCTGGCGCGGCGCGCGCGCGACCAGCGCATCGAGCCGGCGCTGGCCGAGAGCTGGACCGTCGTCGACGACAAGACCTGGCGCTTCACGGTGCGCAGCGGCGTCCAGTTCAGCGACGGCACGCCCTTCACCGCGGCCGACGCGGTGTTCTCGATCGAGCGGGCGCAGCAGGGCACGTCGCAGCAGGCCTACTTCGCGCGGCAGCTCGGCAAGCCGGTGCTGCTGGATGCGCGCCGCTTCGAGCTGCGCCTGGACAGGCCCAACCCGCTGCTGCTGGAGCACCAGCTCAACGTGCGCATGATGAGCGCGGCCTGGTGCAAGACCCATGGCGCCGAGCGCGTGCCCGATTTCAGCAAGAAGGAGGAGGCCTACACCAGCCGCCACGCGATGGGCACCGGGCCCTTCGTGCTCGACGGTTGGCAGCCCGGCGTGAAGGTGGTGCTGGTGAAGAACCCACGCTGGTGGGACCGCTTCGACGGCAACGTCGCGCGCGTGGAGTACACGCCCATCGGCAACGACGCCACGCGCACCGCGGCGCTGCTGGCCGGCGACGTGGACTTCACGCACGACACGCCGCCGCAGGACACCACGCGCCTGGCCGGACAGGCCAACGTGCGGCTGCACACCGGGCCCGAGAACCGCGTGCTGTTCTTCGGCATGGACCAGGGGCGTGACGAGCTGCTGTACGCCAGCGTGAAGGGGCGCAATCCGTTCAAGGACCCGCGCGTGCGCCAGGCCTTCGGGCTGGCCATCGACGCGCAGGCGATTCGCGACAAGACGATGCGCGGCCAGTCGGTGCCCACGCTGTGCCCGGCCACCGCCGGCATCGGCTGCCTGGCCACGGAGCTGGACCAGCGCCCGGCCGCCGACCCCGAGCGCGCCCGCAAGCTACTGGCCGAGGCCGGCTATCCGCAAGGCTTCGAGCTGACGCTGGACTGCCCCAACGACCGCTACGTCAACGACCAGGCGATCTGCGTGGCGGCGGCCGCGATGCTGGGGCGCGTGGGCGTGAAGGTGCGCGTCGACGCGCGGCCCAAGGTCATCTTCTTCCAGAAGGTCGAGCGGCTGGACACCAGCTTCTACCTGCTGGGCTGGGGCGGCGGCACCACCGATCCCCAGGCCTTTCTCGACCCCATCGTGCACCGCCACGATGCCCAGACGAAGAAGGGCGAATACAACTACGGCCGCGGCGGCAGCGCCGAGCTCGACGCGCTGATCGACGCCGCCGGCAGCGACATGAACGCCGAGCGCCGCCGGGACACGCTGGCCCGTGCGCAGCGCCTGGCGATGCAGCAGGTGCAGTTGCTGCCGCTGCACCGCCAGATGATCACCTGGGCCGCACGGCGTCACGTCACACCGGTGGTGATGCCGGACAACGCCGTGCGGTTGCAGTGGGTGCGGATGGATTGATCGGGCACGGCCTGCCCACGCCCTGGCACCTCGCTGGCGACGGTCCGCACGCCCTTGCCGCCCAGGCTCAATTGCCGTCAACTGTCACGGAGGTCTGATGTTCTCGCACATCTTCATCGGCGTCGCCGACTTCAGCCGCGCGCATGCCTTCTACGCCGCGCTGATGGACGAACTCGGACTGCGCCAGCGCTTCTTCAACGTCGACCACGCATGGGCGGCCTGGCAGCAGCCAGCCGGCGGGCGGCCACTGTTCATCATCGGCAAACCCTACGACGGGCAGCCTCACGACGCGGGCAACGGCCAGATGACGGCCTTCATGGCCGCGGACCGCGCCACCGTCGACCGCGTGCACCGCGCGGCCCTGGCGGCCGGCGGTGCCGACGAAGGTGCGCCGGGCCTGCGTCCGCACTACCATGCCCACTACTACGGCGCCTACTTCCGCGACCTCGACGGCAACAAGCTGTGCGTGGTGTGTCACGACGCGCCGGATGCCGGCACGTCCTGAGACCCTGGCGCCCGAGTCCGGTGACCCTGTGGCACCGCGGACCCGACCCGCGCCGCGACCGAGGGCCTACTGGCGAGCCAGCGAGGTCGTGCCGGAAGACACCTGCGAACGGCTGCCGGTCTGTGGACAGGTGGTTGGGACGGTGAGCGTGACGGTCCCCGTCAGGCGGTCCTGCGCCCGGCTCAGCGTCAGCGAGCCGGAGTACCGGCCGCAGTCGCTGCGCGCATCGGACCGAAACGACATCGCGCCCGTGTCGGCGGCGTATGACCCCGCCAGCGCGTAGGTCCTGCTTCCTAGCGCGATCGAGCCGGTGACGCTGCTTCCGCTTTGCGAGAGGCTCAGCACCATGAGGCTGTCGCGCCACGTGCCCGCCCACTTGCCGTTGAGCGGCGGGGGCGCCGGCGCCGGGTCGGGTTCTTCGCCCCCTCCCCCGCAGCCGGTGAGCATGGCTGCACCGACGAAGGAGATGGCGGCCAGCACGCTGGCCCGCCGGCGGACGCCGGGGCGAGTGGGGGGCCTTGGTCGCATGCGGATCGCAGCATCTCCTGCGACGGGGGCCACGGGTTCGATCGACATGGTTCACCTTCCTGATCGCAATGGGTCGTGCACTGGCTAAGGCAGGAAGTGGCGGGCGATTCCCCGGCGCCGGGCGATCAGCTGGCCGCGAGGGAGAATCCGGCCATCCCGCTGCCCCTCTCGATGAGACGCCCGTGCAAGACTTCCATGACTGGGTCGGCCGCACCGAAGCGGCCACCGACACGCTGCACCCCACCCCGCTGCGTGCGATGGCCGCCACGCTCGACCGGCCGGCCGACGACGTGAACGCCGGCACGCCGCTGCCACTGCTGTGGCACTGGCTGTACTTCCTGCCGCTGCACCGCGCCAGCGAGATCGGGCCCGACGGCCATGCGCGCCGCGGCGGCTTCCTGCCGCCGGTGCCGCTGCCGCGGCGCATGTGGGCCGGCAGCCAGTTCGAGTTCCATGCGCCCTTGTGCGCGGGCCAGACCGTCGAGCGACGTTCGACGATCGCCTCGGTCAATGCCAAGGACGGCCGCACCGGGCCGCTGGTGTTCGTCAAGGTGCGCCACGACTACCACGCCGACGGTGCGGCTGCCTCGTCGGTGACCGAGTTCCACGACATCGTCTACCGCGCGCTTCGACAGCCCGGTGACGTGGATCCGCCGGCGCAGGCCGCGCCGGCCGATGCCGAGTGGTCGCACGACTGGCACCCCGACGAAGTGATGCTGTTCCGCTACAGCGCGCTCACCTTCAACGGCCACCGCATCCACTACGACCGGCGCTATGTCACCGAGGTCGAGGGCTACCCCGGCCTGGTGGTGCACGGCCCGCTGATCGCCACGCTGCTGATGGACCTGCTGCGCCGCCACCTGCCGCAAGACCAGGTGGCCACGTTCAACTTCAAGGCCGTGCGGCCCACCTTCGACGGACACCCGATGCGCGTGAACGGCCGGCGCGACGGCCAGGCCGTGCGGCTGTGGGCCCAGGACCACGAAGGCTGGTTGACGATGGACGCCCGCGTCACGCTGCGTTGAGGGCCGCCGGCATGCAACCATTGAAGGGCCTGACCGTCGTCACGCTCGAGCACGCCATCGCCGCGCCCTTCGCGACGCGCCAGCTGGCCGACCTGGGCGCGCGCGTCATCAAGATCGAGCGGCCCGGCGTCGGCGACTTCGCACGCGGCTACGACCAGCGTGTGCATGGCCTGGCCTCGCACTTCGTGTGGACCAACCGCAGCAAGGAGAGCCTGACGCTGGACGTCAAGCACCCGGAAGCCAACGCGCTGCTCAAGCGCCTGGTGCTCGAGCAGGCCGACGTCCTGATCCAGAACCTGGC
>WBZL01003107.1_pt1 | contig 15495 bp, 16 predicted proteins | sample 5204291 | NCBI WGS metagenome assembly WBZL01 (sample SAMN12344345, study PRJNA552823) | activated sludge metagenome | biome: Activated sludge suspended growth; feature: Nitrification reactor; material: Wastewater; isolation source: activated sludge from nitrification reactor of wastewater...
GCCGGTCGGCGTTGCGCCGCGCGCCGGGCGCGGAGCGGTGTAAACGTCGAACGTCGCCGGGCCGGAGCCGCCGTCGAGGCGGGCAATCAGTGCGCCGCCGATATCGGCAATCAGTTCGTCGGACAGGCCGAGAGCCATGAATCCCCCTACGCGGACAGCCGCGCGATGATGAAGAGCGTCACGCGCAGCGCCGACGTATCGGCCTGCGCGCGCTGGATCGCGGCGCGATAGACGCCGGACGGAAACGTGACGACGACGGTGGCGTGCGTGGCGACGAGGTGACGCACGCGGGCGAGCAGCGCCGGCGACGGGGTCGGGACGCTGACGGTCACGGTCTCGTCGCTCGGCGTGGCGCCCTGGTCCGTGATCCAGCAGCCGCCGTCGAGCGTGGCAGTCCGCGACATGCGTCGGGCCGCATCCACGTCGACCGGCGTGCTCGACGGCAGGATCGCGATGCCGTCGAGGTCGAATAGCTCGGAGCAAATCGTTACGGGGAACACGAATTACACCGCTATTCCGGCCACGCCGAGCAGCCGCTCCTGTCCTTCGGTGCTGGCCCGCAATTCGATTGCACTCAGGATTTCCCACATAAAAGCTTCCAAATGCGGTTTCAGCCCCGGCGCATTTACCGTAATTGCGGCATCGCCTCGCGCTAATGCTCTGGCTTTCTCGCGCAGGTAATCCGCCTGCGCTTCAATCAGTTCGCGCTGTAATTTCAGCGCGTCATCACGGCGTTTTGATTCGCGCTCAACCTCTTTCTGGATAGACGACTTGTCCCATGACGACTGCGCATCGGCAAACTCACCTACCAGCTTTGCCAGCGTTTCGCCGGTGCTGGTGACGGTATTATCAATGCTGGCAAACGAGGCTTTTAGCCGTTCTGTTTGCGCTTCGATATCGGCAATGTCGATCTTCGCCTTGATTTCGAGCGTTTTAATACGCTCGTCACTGGCGATTTTCTCCAGCGACTCCCTGAGCTTGTCGGATGCGGTTTTTGCTTCTTCTGCGGATTTCTTCGCCGGCTCGAACATCTTTTCGCCGGCCTTCGCGACTTGCGTGTAGGTCGGGATGCCGTTGATTAGCTCGACATGAAATCCGCGCTGCGTGTCCAGCGCCCTGCCGGCGGCATTGTTTTGCGCCTCGAACCCGCGCAGCAGATCGGCCTGCACGTCCTCGGTGCGCCGCAATGCGCCCGTGGTCGCGTCGTACTGGTAGCCGAGCCGTTCCCACATTCGCACCAGCGCATCGGCCTCGGCCGCTTGCTCGCGTGACGCGGCGGCGCCGAGCAACTGCTCGCTGGTGTGCTTCGCCTCGTCGGCGATGGCATCGCGGATCAGGCGGGCGTTGCGCTCGCTGACCGACTCGACGTTGCCTTGCGCATCGGCGAGGCGCTGCGCGGACGAGGCCGCTTGGTCTGACGCCGTGCCGAATTTGCCAATCCAGTCCGCTGCGTCCGCCAGCGCGGTTCCGAGCGTCGCGCCCTGGTATCCGGCCAGCCAGTCGGGGATCAGAACGTCGTTGAGCCAGTCGGCCACGCCACTGCGCCGGCTCGCCTCGACTCCGGCGGCAAACGAGGCGGTAAGGAGTGCCGCTGACCCAAGCGCAGCCGCGGTCGCCCCGATTGCCGCCGCCGATCCAAGCGAGCCAGCGACGCCGCCGCCTGCGCGGATCGCCGCCAGCAGCGGAGTCACGACCGACAGCGCCGTACCGACAGCAGACAGACCGACCGCCAGCCCGCCGACCGTGCCGACGAAGGCGACCGTATCCGGGTTGAGGCTGGCGATGGTGCTGGCGATGGTCGCCAGCCCCTGCGAAAACGGCCCGATGCCGTCGATGGCGCCGGCGACGTACTGGCTCAGCAGATTGAACGCGCGCCCGGCGCCTTCGATCGCGACACGCAGCCCCTCGACGCTCGTCAGGTCGGCGCCGCCGAACAGGCGGCCGAGCGCGGCCGCGACCGCCTGCACGCCGTCGCGGAATCCGGACAGGTCGGCGCCGGCCAGTGCGGCCGGCAGGTTGCGGGCGACGGATTCGAGCACGGTCTGCACGCGCCGGAATCCGGCTTCGAGGTCGTCGACCAGCGGCTTGAGGTTGCCGCTGTTGGCGCTGCTGCTGATGGCGCGCACGATGTTCGTGATCGCGTTGACGATGCCGGCCGATTCGTCGAGCAGGCGGTCGCCGATGCCGGTCAGGCCAACCTCGATCGCATTCTTGAGCTGCTGCACATACGGCCCGAGCGCGCCGGCGAATTTCTCGAATGCCGTCTGCGTGGCGCCGGCCGAGTCGGCCATGCGCTTCTGCTCTTCGGAGAATTTCGCAGCCTTGTCGCCGGTCAAGCCGAGCACGGCGGACAGCGCCTCCGTGCCGCCGAACAGTTCCGCCATCTGCTGGACGTTTCCGCCAGTGGCGCGCTGCACGTCGTTCAGCACCGCAGCGAGGCCGCGCGATTTCAGCGCCTGCGCGTCGAACTGAATGCCGAGCTGCTGCGCGAGCGTCGCGGCCTGACTCGACGGATTGATGATCGCCGACAGCGCGCTGCGCAGGTAGGTAACGGCTTCGGACGGCTGGATACCCTGCTGCGTCAGCACGGCCAGCGCCGCGCCGATCGTTTCGATGGGCACGCCGGCCGCCGCAGCGAGCGGCGCGATGCGGCCGAAGTCGTTTGCCAGATCGCTGATCTTGATCGTGCCGTCGCCGACGGTGCGGAAAAACACGTCGCTGACGCGCCGCACCTGATCGACGCCGAGCCCGTAGGCGTTGAGCGTGCCGACCAGCAGTCGCGTGGACTCGCCGAGCTGCGCGTTGCCAGCGACCGCGCCCTGCTCGGCCACGCGCAGCAGCGCGAGCGAGTCCTGCCAGCGCACGCCGGAGCCGATCGCATCGCCGAGCGCCTGCGTGATCTGCTCTAGCGGCTGCGTGCTGCCCTGCGCGTAGTCGAGGATGGACTGCCGGAATCCGCTGAGCGCGGATGTCGGCTCTTCGATCAGCGTCGTGAGACCGCGGAATGCTTGATCGAATTTTGCCGCGGTGTTGACCGCGAATACCGCCGCCGCCGCGCCGGTGGCGAGGATGCCCGCCTCCAGCCTCGCCGCGCCGGCCGTGAATCCGGCGAGCGCATCGACACTGCCGGTCAGGCCGGTGCCGAATTCCGACAGCGTGCGCTGCGCGGCGCGGGCGGCAGGCGACAGGCGGTCCTCGCCGGCGAAGATGATGCTGACGACGCGCTGGATGTCCGACGCGGCCATGTTGGCTCCGGGCATGAAAAAGCCCCGCCGGGGCGGGCTTGTGGGGTGTTGGTCTGATTGTGCTGCGGCGCTATTCTGGGTCCGCCGAATCGATATCCTGATCGATGTTCAGCGCACGCCAGTATCTGGCCATGCGGATTTTATCGTCCGGCATTTCTATTAAATTGCGCCCCTCAAAATAGACTTGCCGTCTTTGCTAACTACATCAATCCATGATGCAGCAATAATTATCTCTGCGGGCGCATTAACTATAATTCCGTTTATCGTTAATGCACCAGAATCCGGAACAGGGCATGTATAGATTGGCTTTCTATTTGTGCCGTTTCTAATCTGCGGCATTTTGCCGTCATAAAAAGAAATCACCCCTCCTTTTGCGAATTCGTTAACTGCATCGGCCGCCAGTTGGGTCAATTTATCTTCGATTTTTTGCTCGGCCATGCTCATCTCCGCGTATCGTGTGGGATACGCGGATAGTAGCACTACCGGCCGGCCCGTTCTCTGCGGCGGTCGTCGTAGTACAGCGACCACACCTGCTCTTCCAAATCGGTCAGCCGGCCGCACGGGAACGCGTCCGGCCGAATCTCGTACAGGAAGCGCCCGCGCTGCTCGGCGAGCGCGCAGGCTATGCGGATGCGGTCGTCGGCGTACAGCCGTCGGGCTCCCCCACGCAGGCGCCCTCCCCGGACAGTTCGAGGATGCGCTGCACCAGCCCGAAAAACTCGACCGGGAAGTTCTCGGCCAGCCGCACAGCCTGCGGCATTGATAGCACCGGAGAAACGCAGCCGGACACCAGCACGGAAAGACTGTATGCGTACTCGGTAGGGACGTCCGTGCCAATACCAAGCGCCGAGCGTATGGCATCTACGCGCACAATCCCTTGCGCGCTTGCCAGTGCAGAAACAAGGTCTGAGATGCTGGAGTTGCGCTTCTGAGCCTCGCGGGCGCACGCAAAACCTACGCCAGATAGCGCGCGCACCTCGAATTCAGCCGGCGCGCCGTCGGCAAACCAGCGCGCCAGCGCCGGCACCGGCACGCGCGCCGTGCGGGCGCGCAAGTCGGCCTGCTCGAATGCGTCGAGGTCGAAGCTCATGATGCAAACAGCTTCGCTGGCGACTCGGAACTGATGGTGCACGCCAGGCTAACCGCGCCGCTTGCCGGCCTTGTCGGGTCAACGCCAAGAATCCCTTGGCACACCAGATACGCCGGCTTGTTTCGGTCCTCTTTGTATCTGAAAAACAGATTGCTGCCTGCCAGTGCCCGCAGCGCATCCGTGGTCGCGTTGTCCGGGTACGCCGTAAATCCACCCTGAGAAATTGAGCGTGATGACGCGCCAATCGCTCCGCCGTAATATTCCGTGGAATTGACCGAGTAGGAATAAACCGGCTCTTTAAAGTCGACGGCCCGGCCAACAGAAACAAACACCGGCGTGCTGTAATTGGCGTAAACCCTTCTGGTAATGCTGCCAGTGTGACTTGCATCAAGCGCCGGCGAGTACGTCACTACGCCAGAAAGCGAATCCACCGTCGCCACTGGATACCCGGCATATTCCTGCGTCAGCCCATGCACCTGCGACACGTCGGTGGCGGTCACCACGGGCGCCGCGGTCGAGCCGCTGCGCGTCACCTGCGCGATTTCGATGCTGCCATCCGGGATCAGCGGCGGACCGCCGGCCGCGGCACGGGTGGTGCTGACGCTGGCGCCCTCGGTGCCAGCGACCACGGCGAGCGCACCCGAGCCGTTGACCGTGATCGAGGACACCATCTTGTTGCTGCCGGTCGGGCGAGCGCCGAGCGCCAGCGCGCTGTTCGCCGCAACGGCGATCAGGCCGTCGCTGTCGGCGCCGGAAACGTGCGGCATGTAGGCCGTCAGCGCTGCGACCGACACCTGATCGTTGGCGCCGTTGCCGGTGACGGCGCCGCCGGTCGCCAGGCCGGTCAGGCGCACTTTGTAATCGGCGCTGCCGGCGCGCGACCAGAACTTGTGCGGGGCCGCATAGATCGCGTGGTCGCCGGAATCGACAAGCTGCTGCCAGCCGCGCGGAGTTGCCGCAGCCTCGTATTCAACCGATGCGTTTTGCGCACCCATGGGATTACCTCGCGGGCATGAAAAAGCCCGCTCGCGGCGGGCTGTGGGCGAAACGAAAAAGCCCGCCGGGTGGCGGGCCTTGTTGGCGTCGAATCAGGTCAGGCAGGGGTGTACGGGTCGCCTCGGGCGTGGCGGTAGGTGACGCTGAACTCCACGCGCGCAGCGAGCAGCGCCGGGTTGCCCTCGGCGAGGCCGGCGGTCGCGGACGTGATCGTCGGCGGATCGGCGAGAAATGCGCCGTCGTCGATCTCGCCGGCGCCGAGCGCTGCGATCAGTTCGGCGAGCGCGGCGGTAGCTCGGGCATCGACCGCAGCGACGAACGCCGCCACGTCAGCGCCGGGCGTCGGCACTGGCTCGACCTGCTCCAGCGTGGCCGTCAGCGTCAACTGCTGACCGCCGTAGACCGGGATCTGCCCGTCGGTGTCCGGGCCAACGAACAGGCCGCGGGCCGGCAGCGCGTCCGGGCGCGTGTAGGCGCGGGCGGCAGAGGTGCGCGTGAGCAGCACGCTGACGATGCGCTCGCGAACGGAGTCAACCATCTGGATTCACTCGGGCAGCCTGCTTCGTCAGCAGGTAGGTGGCGGCCTGCAGCAGTTCGGCCGGCAGCCGGCCGGACGCGGACTGCGCGGCCTCGTCGATCAGGGTCTTGCCGGTCTTGCTCTGCGACAGGACTTGCGAAATTGACGGACCGTACAGCGGCCTGATTGGCCGGCCCCACCGGCGATCTCCCGGATCGACCGGGGTGAAAATCTGCGTGATGCCGCGGCGGGTCGTGCCAACCCACGCGCCGGCGAACTTGTCCACGCCGCCCAGCGACTCCCCGAGCACGATCGTGATATTTCCCCCGCGGGCCACCTGGACGAACGGCGCCTGCGCCAACCGCGTTGTTGCTGGCTTTCCGATCTCGAACGGAATCAGCATTGAACTGATCATGTACTGCACCAGCGGAACGCCTTTTTCCGGAGTACTGATGCTGGCGCGCATCCGACCAATGCGCGCTTTCTGCAATTCAAGTGCGGCATTGACGTATGCCGCGCGTAACGCAACCTGCTGGCGCACGGCAGTCGACATCGCAGTACGGATGCGCGGGGCAACGCGGTTGATCGCCATCGCCAGCGCGCGGTCGGTGCCGTTTCGCACGTCGGTCAGCATGGCGCTGGCCTCGGCGAGCGCGGCCTGATCGATCTGGATGACGGCGGTCGTCACGCCAGCACCAGCCGGTACTCGCCGGCCTCGCCGGTGCGCGCCGGCGGCTCCATCACGCGCCACGACTCGTCGCCGACCACGAGCAGCGCGCCGGCGATCGGTGCGGCCGGCAGCATCCCGTCGCCATCTCCGACGCGCACCACGGCAGTGACTGACTGGCCGGATACCTGCGCGTCGTAGCCGGTTGGGCCGGTGTTGCTCGCGCGGGACAGGATGACGACGCAGGCGAGGCCGCCGCAGGTCGCGGCCTCGCCGAACACGCGGTAGAGCGCGAGGTTGGCGCGGGCAGTGAGGGCGGCGAAGGTCATGGCGTGGCGCACCCGTCGAGGCCGCGGCCGAAGGCGAGGTTCACGCGCGCATCACTCCGCCGGCGGCTCATCCGGCGGCGGCGGCTCATCCGGCGGGGCCGTGAAGCGCGGATTGCCGTCCGGGTTGTACTTGAAGTCCGGGCCTGCGGCCTCGCCGAGCATCAGCTCGACGGCGATCTTCGTCGCCGGCACATCCGGGCGACCGACCGTGACGCGCTCGACCGTGCTGATCGAGACGATTACCACTGCAAAACGACCTGTGCTCATTCGATACCTCGTCAGAACAACGTGATGATTTCCGCGGCCCCGTCGGCGCCATCGCCGCCGGCCCCGGAATTGCCAACAGAATCGACAGACGCGCCGCCGCCCGACCCGCCTCCGCCCGGCCAGCCGCCTTTGCCGCCATTGCCGCCATTGCCGACCAGGCTGCTACCGCCTGACCCGCCGGCAGAGCCGCCGAAGAAGCCGAGAGAAAAGTCAGTCGGCTGGCTCTGCCCGTCTGCGCCATTTCCGCCGGCAGACGTGCCCGCTGTACCGCCGGCAAGATCGTTGCCCATGCGCCCGCCACGGCGCCCGGCTGCACCGGCCGAATCGACGTTGCCCGACGTGATGCCGCCGCCGGAAGACCCGCTGGCCGATATCGCGCCATGCGTCAGCGACTGCACGCCGGCCGCGCCGGTCGTGCTGGCGGTGGCACCTGCAATCGCGTTGATCGTACCGACGCCATTGGTGGAGCCGCCGGACCCGCCGGATGATGTGCCGCCGAATCCGCTGGAGCCGCCCTGTGCGACCAGCAGCGTTCCGAAGCTGGTCGGACTGCCGCTGATGCCGCTATTGCCGTTCGTGCTGTTTGCGGTCTGGGAAGACCCGCCAACGCCGAACGCGCCAATAGCCACCTGCACCTGCGTCAGTGGCGCACCAAGCAGTTCAGCCCGGAACAACCGCTCCGAATAGCCGCCGGCCTGTCCGCCGCCACCGCCGCAACGCACGCTGCCGGCCGCGCCCTTCCTGCCTCCGCCTCCGCCGCCGCCGGCGCCGATCAGCTTCGGATACACGTATCGCGATAGCGGCGGGCGGGTGTAATAGGCCGTAGACAGAAATACCTGACGCACCGGAGAAATTCGCCAATCGAGCGCCCACCACGCCGAATTGGTATACATCCATTGCACGACATCTCCCTGCGCCAGCAACCACGCCGTATCGGAATTGACATTGGCCTTCCCGGCGCCGGTGTCGGCCTTGCGCGTGAACAGCATGTCGCCATCGCGAACGCCGGATGTCGGCAGCGTCACGGCACTGTCTGACGCGCCGGTCGTGACATCGACCAGACGGCGCAGGGCGGACGAATTGAGCGTGATTGATGCGCCGGACACTGCGAGCACCGGCATGCGCTGCACGCTTTGCAGCAGTCGTGTTGGGTCGGTCACTGGTAGTAACTCACGTTGACCACGGCGCCGGATGCCGTCTGAATGAACCGCACGGCAGACAACCCGCCATCGAATACGCGCTCGGCGCCAGCCGGCAACAGCATGCCGACGCTGGCGGTCGGGGCGGTCGTCGCGCCATCCGGACGCCAGCGCACGTCGGCGACATCCGCCTGCACGACGGCGATGGTCGCGCCGCTCGGCACGGTCAGTGCGGCGGATGACGACAGCGACGTGATCTGCTCGAACCCCATTGCCGTCAGGCCGCCGCGAGCAACGACGGGGAGCGCTCCCGCTACCAGCGCGGTCGGCAGCCGGTCGCGGATTTCGGTCTCGCGCGTGATCTGCGTGGCCTGATTGGCGGCGGATGCGTCGCCGGCACCGCCACCGGGTGACGCGCCGGCGAAGTCGGCGGCGGTCGCCGGCCTCCAGCCGCCCGGCACCGACGGGTCAGCGATATGGATCAGCGCGGCAGACATGGTCGCTTACCGAACCGTGCCGTCGAGCAGGACGCTGACGGTCGTTGCGCTGGTGCCAGCCGCTGCGGTTGCGGCACCGACCAGCGTGTTGCCGCTGCTGGTCAGGGTCAGGCGCTTGTTGGTGTTGTCCCAATAGAGCTTTGCGCCGGCTGTCACGTCATCGGCCTGCAGCTTCGGCAGGGTCCAGACGCCGGTGCGCTGCGCCTGCACGTTCGCGCCGTTCGAGGCGGCGGCGAGCGCGACGGCGAAGATGCTGCCGACCCGCATGCCTGCTCCACTCGCAACGTCGTAAGGGGCGGTGAAGGTCAGGACGTCGCCGTCCTGCAGGTAGTTCGTGGCCATTTTCTGATCTCCGGAAACGGAAAGGCCCGCGCATGGCGGGCCTTATGGCGAAGTGGACGGGGCTGGCCGGATCAGGCGCCGGCGGACTTGTAGAGCGTGCGGTAGTCCCACGCCTTCACGCCGGCGTCGATGCGGACCTTGAACTCGGTGCCGTCGACGTTCCAGCCGGCCTGTTGGTCGAGGAACGGCGCGTCGTTGCCGTCGAGGTAAAGCACCTCGATGGCGTCGTATGCAGTCGGCGATGCGGTCAGATACCACGCGGTCGCGCTCGCCGCGTCGAGGCGCGGATCGGCGATCACGTCGACCATGCCGCGGACCGGGTTCGGCGCCTGCAGCTTGTTGGTCGCGTCCGGGTTGTATTCGGACGCGAGGATCACGGCAGCGGCGTCGCGCAACGCCACCGGCACGATCAGGTGCGCCGGCTGGATGTTCAGCGGCTCGGCCTGCTGGCCGGTCTGCTTGGCCATCTTCACGCGGGCCGCGGCGAGGCTGGTGACGGACAGCGCGGAGCCGCCGCCGGTGTCGAGGTTGCTGTGGTTGGCGTGGAACAGCGCAACGCTGTCCCCCATCGTCGGGTTGCCGGTCAGGATGGCGTAGACCAGATTGCCGACCGTGCGCCGGGCGGCGCGCGCCATGCTGGCCGGGATGCGCGTGAACGCGTTCAGGTCGTCGTTGATGATGGCCTGCCGGGTGATCGAGAACAGCTTGCCGTAGGTGGCGATCTGCGCCGTTTCACCGCGGTCGGACAGCGTCGCGTAGGTGTATTCGGCGCCTTCCGGAATCAGCGACAGCGCCGGGAACGCGCCGATATCGACGCGAGAGGTCGCCTTGAAGTCGGGCAGCGAGCCGGTCGAGGTCCACACGCCGAATGTCTCGGGCGCCTCCGTCCAGCCCTTGAGCATCGCCTTGCTGGCGGTCGAGGCCAGCAGATTGCTGAAATCGCCGGTCGTGTGCGTGAAGGCGCGGCCGACGACGGCCAGCTTGTCGCCGGTCGCCGATGCGCCGGCGCGGGACAGCGAGGCGCGGGCGATCTCCAGCAGCGTCATGCCGCGGAACTCGCTGCCGGCCTCGGCGGCGCGCTCGGCGGCCGGGAGCATGCCGGCGCGGGCGAGGATGGCGCGCTCGACGCCGGCGCGGAAACGCTCGGCGCTGTCGGCGGTGGTGGTGGCGTGCGCGCCGTTGATGCGGGTCGCCTGGTCACGATCGGCGGCGGCGTCGATCAGTGCGGCGCGGGCCTGCTCCAGCGGCGTTCCGTCGGCGATGAAGCGCTCCATGGTCTCGGCGTCGGCGCGGACGGCCTGCGCGCAGCGGCGGATACCGGCCTGACGCTCGCGCTCGGCACGGGCGCCTTCGGCGCGGATGGCGGAATGGTCGACGGTCTGCTGTTCGGCAGGCGCGGCCGGGTTGACGACGGTTTCGTCGGTCATGGCGTGGGCCTCGGAGGTAGGCGCCTGCTCGGCGCGGGTGATGATGACGGGATAGGCTTCCGGCTCCGCGCGCACCTGTGCGGACGGGTCGGCCGGGATCGGGACCAAGGAAATTTCAAGAGGGGTCCAGCGCACGGCGGTGTACGTGTCCGGCGCGCCGTCGCGCTCGACGACGTGGTACTCCTCGACGCTGTAGCCGACGGACACGTTGCGGATGATGCCGGCGGCCACGTCGGCGACGATGCCGGCCACGTCCTCGCGCTCGCTGAAGCGCACGACGGCGCGACCCTCGCCAGCCTCGATCCATGCGCGCTCGACGACGCCGATGATGTCGGTCAGCGTCCAGTCGTCGTGCGAGTTGAGCAGCGGGGCGCCGGCGTTGAGCCGCGACAGGTCGGCGCCGGCCATGTCGAGCTGCTCGGTGTACGGGTCGTCCAGAAACGGGCGGCGCAGCACCGGCGCGCCCCGGCCCCACGACAGTTCGATGGTGCGGGCTTCGGCATCCCATGTGCCGGGGCGCGCGGATGCCTGCGTCTGCTGCTTGGGCAACAGGCGGGTCAGTGCGGTCATGGAGTCGATGCCTCTTGCAGATTGCCGGCGACGGCCTTGCGTCGCGCTTCCACGCGCGGGTCGATATCGAGAATCAGGCCAAGTTCGTCGATTTTCTTCGCGAACTCCTGCCACTCGGCGAGCACCTGATCCGGGTCGTATCCGCGTTCGCGGATGGCTTCCTGTGGGCTGATGAGGCCGGACCGGATCTGGTCGATGATCGGCTGCGTTTCTCGGGCCGGGTCGACCAGCATCCGGCTCGGCGGGGTCCAGCGCACCGACAGGCCGGCGGTGTCGTAGCCGGCGGCGGTTGCCGCTTCGAGGAACCACGCGCCGATACGATCGAGCCCCTGCGGCATCAGCATCTGCCAGCGCCACGACTCGATGTTGCGGCCGAACTCCTGCCAGCCCATGCGCGCACTGCTGAAGTTGACCTGCGACAGGTCGCCGGTCAGCGCCTCGTAGGGCACGCCAAGCCCGGCGGCGACACGCCGCAACTGCGTGGCGGTGTACGGTGCGTAGCCCTCGGCGGCCGGCGGGGTGGTGAAATCAAGCTCTGTGCCAAGCGGCAGGACGCTGATGGTGCCGGGCTCTACGGTGCGGCCCTCCCATTTTTGCCTTTCCGCCTCTTCCACCTCGGCATCCGGCGTGCGCAGGCTGCCGGCGAAGCAGGCGGCGACCTTCTGCCGCATCAACTGCGCGTCCTCGTACTCGTCGAGGGTGCGCAGGGTGATGATCAGCGGGGCGAGCCACGTGACGCCACGCACCTGCCCCTGCCGATCGACGCGGAACACGTGCGCGATGTCGTCCGCCGGCACGCGCACGGTCTCGCTGGCCTGTCGCAGGCCGAGCCAGTCGCCGGGGTGGTCGCGGTACAGGTGGTAGGCGGCGCGCCGGCCGATGCCGTCGAACTCGACGCCCTGCACGATGCGGCCGGATGCAAGCGCCTGTGTCGTGTTCTGCAGATAGTCGCCTTCGAGCAGTTGCAGTTGCATCGGCACCGGCAGGCCATCGGACAGGCGGCGCATCCGGCGGCGGATCAGGATTTCCCCGTCGCCAGCCACACTCGCGGCTACCAGTGACTGCAGCCCGGCGAGGTTGCTCATGCCGTCCGCGTCGCAGGCCGTGGACTCGGCCCACGCTTTCAGTGCCGGCATCAGGCGCTCGGCGCGCTTCTGCGCGCCCTTGCCGTTCGCCTCGATGCTGGCGGCGATGCCGTAGACGACCAGATTCGACGCGATCAGCGCGACACCGCGCGCGGCCCACGGGTTGTTCCGGCGCAGGTCGCGGGCGCGTGCGCGCAGCAGTTCGAGCGCCGGCGCCACTTCGGCGGCGGCGGAATTGCTGGTCGTGCGCCAATCGGACATTCGGTCGGCACGGCTGGCGCCCTCGTAGGCGCGCGCCCCGAGCGCGGACAGCGCAGCACGGGCGCGCGCCCTGCGTAGCGCAGTCTCCGGCGCGATCCATGCGATGAACTGATCGAGCATCACAGGCCCTTGCTGGTGCGCACCGGGATGAACGCGCCACGCGTCGGCGGGCCGGCAATGCCGATTTCGGCGGCGATGCGGTCGCGCGCGCGCTCCATTTCAGCGATGGTCGCGTATTGGACCTGACTGCCGTCCGATTTGGTCACGCTCTTGATGCCGGAATTGATCTGCGCGCAAATCTCGTCGTAATCGGCTTGCGTGGACATGGTCAGCGTCGCCAGAAGGATTTTCGTGGGCCGAAGAACGAAGAAGCCCGCGCGGGGCGGGCTTCTGGGGGTTGTGGATGTGGGGCCGGGGTTGGCGGATCGTTCGCCGTCTCAGCCGGAATAATTTCCGGGTTTTCGTTCCACGGGGCCGCCCATGCCGGCGGGCGGCTCCAGTTGATGCGCTCGATGCCAAGTTCCAGCGCCACGGCGTGCGCGTAGGCCAGCAGGTCGAAAGACTCGTTGCGGATGCCCTTCTTGACGGTCATCCAGCCCTTGTCCGTGCGCACCTCGGACGCGATCTCGTCGAACCACGACGACGCCAGCCAGTTGGGCAGGTGGATGTAGTTGCCCCCAGGCTCCGTGCGCTTCAGGGCCGCGTCGATGCCGTCCTTAAGCGCGTTGGCATTGAGCAGCCACACCGGGATTTGCCCGCGGGCGTTGGCCTTGCGCTTCGAGCCGCTGGCGTTGTCCGGGAAGCTCTTGCTGACGCGCGGGATTCCGGGGCGATGGTCGCCCTTGATCAGCATCAGCTTGCTGCCGATCCCGGCCTTTCGGCACTGCCGCCAATAGGCATACGCGCGCTCGGTCACGCCGTCGCGTCCGCCGGAATCGCATGCAGTCACGCGCACCGGCATCCGTCGACCGCTGCCGTCGGCAAGCGGGTAGTCGCGCAGTAGCACGCGCGCGGTCAGCAGGCTCCAGTCTTCGAGGTATGCAGCCGGGTCTGCGGCCAGTGCATCGCCGGTGCCGAGGTCGATGCGCGCGGAAACGGAAACGTCGAACCGGTCAACGATCCAGCGCTCGCCGTCGACGCCATAGCCGATAACCTGCGCGACCCATCGGTGCGCCTGAACGTCGGTGGCGGCCACCAGAAATCGCACGCCATGCGGGACGATTCCGCGCGGCAGCTCTTCGCGCCGGGCTTCGAGCGCGCGCGCGTCGCGATCCGACAGCATGGCGCGCGGCGTGTACGGCGCGCCCTGATCGTTGGTACATGTGCCCTTCAGCGCAGATTCGTCACCGGTCGCCTGCCACGTGGCCAGCGCCTGCAGGTGCTTTCCGACCAGCTCTGGCCATGGCTGAAAGCATGCCGCCACGCCGCCGAGCCAGAAGGACGCGATCGGCGATTCCCGTGGCGTGCCGCTGATGCGGCGCTCGCGGTCGATGCTAAGACCATCGGCCAGCCACACGCCGCCGGCGTTCATGGCCCGCCGATGCTCGCGGCCGATCGACACGCCGCAGTGCGGGCACGCGATGCGCGCGAACCTGTCAGCGAGCGCGGACGCGCTTTCCGTGCGCACCATCTCCAGCAGATCGGATTCCGGCGGCAGGCAGAAATTGCCGAGTCCGGGCCGGGCCTGGTGGAACTCGCCGCACTCCGGGCATGGCCAGTACCAGCGCCGGCGGTCGCCGCGGTCGTACACCGACAGGATGCCGCCTGCGGGCGGAGCAGCGTGACTGCCGTCGAGGGCGCGCCACTTCGGGTCGCGCACTTCGCGGCCCGGACTGGACTCGATGCAGGTCATGCCGCGCGACAGGAAGGTCTGCGTGCGCTTGCCGGCGAGGGTGAACAGGTCGCCTTCGCCGTCGATGTCGTCGCTGCAGCGGTCGTAATCCGTGACGAAAACCCAGCGGATGGACTTCGACGACACCTGAGAAATCGCAGGCCACCCGATTTTGACGACCATGCCGGATCGCATGGCCTTGTCGAAAGTGTTGTCATCCTGCGCGCTCGCGGACTGCTGGGCGCGCAGGACTGGCGAGGCGCGGAACATGCGCGCAAGGCGCGTAGCGCTGTAGTCGCGGGCCGCGTCCTGCGACATCTGCACGATCAGCGCGTCACCCGGATCGCAGGTGACGACGTAGGTCAGTCCGCCCTCGACCAGCGCCATCGTTTTCATGGCGCGGGCCGGACCGACGAACACGACGGACGAGTGCTTGCGACTGGCCAGCGTGTCCATCGGGTCGATCATGTACGGCGCGATCGACAGGTCGAGCGGGCCGTAGTAGCCGCCGGGCTCGTTGACGACATATGCCGCCTGCGCCGCCTCACTGACCCGCATGCGCCGCGGCGGGCGGATCATCTCTGCGCGCTGGCGCAGCGAAGAAACCGCGAGACTCACGCAATGTCCTCTGCGCCGAGCGCGTCGCACAACTCAAGAAGTTGGTCGTACAGCGCCTGACGCGCTCTATCCACGGCCGTGATGCACTGTTGCACCGCGTCCACCGACAGGCCGCATTCGCGCTCCAGCACGTCGGGGAGCATGTCGAGCGAGCCGGACAACGACTTGAAGGCGGCGGCAAGCACGCGGTCGACTTCGGCGGCCGGGACAACATCGCGCTGCTCGGCCTGCAGTTTCAGCCGTTCACGCTCGGCGCGGTAGTGGTCGAGCCGATCCCTCGGAATGAACTTATCCGGGTCGATCGCATCCGGATCGGATTGGGCGGCTCGCTCCACCAGATGCGGCGCAACGTCGCGCACCGTGTACACATCGTATCCGCCGCGCTGCCCTGCCGGGCTGACCTTTGCGATTCGCTTCGTGACCGTGGCGCGATCAAGACCGAACAGGCTGGACAGGCGGTTGATGCTGAAAAGGTCTGCGTCCTCGCGCTTTGAAAGCGTGCCCATTTCAGCAGAGCCAAGAATGGCAAGCGCGCGACTTTCCTGGCGGATCATGCGCTTGCTGTTGATTCATAGGGAGGCCGAAAACTGTCGAGTGACGCGGCTCCGCGCACC
>WBZL01001752.1_pt2 | contig 15491 bp, 13 predicted proteins | sample 5204291 | NCBI WGS metagenome assembly WBZL01 (sample SAMN12344345, study PRJNA552823) | activated sludge metagenome | biome: Activated sludge suspended growth; feature: Nitrification reactor; material: Wastewater; isolation source: activated sludge from nitrification reactor of wastewater...
CCGCAGCTCTGCGTCGCGCAGCTGCAACTCCGTCGCGAAACGCAGGTAATCCGGGTTGGACTTCAGGCGTGCGACCAGATCGTCGAAAGTCCCCGCCGACGGCAATGCATACAGGTCCGCCCGTACCGGGCCGATCGGGCGGCCATCCAGCGAATTCGTCATCAGCCCGACGACCATCCCGCCCGGCCGCTCCGGCGACCTGGAGCTCTACACCATGGATACCGACGGTTCCAATGTCAGACAGATAACGAACGAACTGGGCTACGACGGCGGCGCCTTCTTCTCTCCGGACGGCACCAAGCTCGTCTGGCGCGCATCCCGGCCGAAATCGGCGGAAGACGTAGCGGTTTACAAAGACCTGTTGTCCAAACAAATGGTTCAACCGACCAATATGGAGATCTTTGTCGCCAATGTAGACGGCAGCGATATGCGGCAGGTTACCCACCTCGGTAAAGCCAATTGGGCGCCCTATTTCACGCCCTCCGGGAACAAGATCGTTTTCTCTTCCAACCACCACAGCGAAGAAGGCGGCCGGCCGAAATTCAACCTGTTTGCCATCAACCTGGACGGAACCGGCCTTGAACAGATCACCTACGATTCGGTATTCGACTCTTTTGCCATGTTCTCTCCCGATGGGAAAAATATGGTTTTCTCCTCTAACCGGCACAACGGCGGTACGCACGATACCAATTTGTTTGTGGGGGAATGGGTGGAGTGATGCTTGATGCTTGATACTTGATGCTTGATACTTGATGCTGCCCGCCGTCGCCTGGGGCTATGGCGGACGGGGGATGCTTGATGCTGCCACGCTGAGGAGTGGTGGATGCTTGTTGCTTCACTTCGACTATGCTCAGTGTGAAGGTGCTGCCCGCCGTCGCCTGGGGCTATGGCGGACGGGGATGCTGGATTCCAGGACTGCCAACTGCCAACTGAAGACCGGTGGTTGTCCGCCGCGGGGAACGCAGGCTTACGCTTTAATTTATAGGGGATAAGGTTTTTTTGTCGGCGGTTTTGTAGACGCATGATGACGCGTCCCTGCTTACGGCTGATTTTTTTGGTTGAGCAGCCATTGCAGAGTCGAATCCCTGCCTTACCCCTCCTTATGACTTACGACTTACGACTAAAAATCACATACCGGCCCTACAGGCCGGAAACGTAAAATACAACCCGGGTGCTACCGACATGGCGGACCTGACGGCCCGCGCTGCCGTTGTAATGGGATGTGGGGATTTTGGTGCATGCGGCGGAAAATGTGACGGAAAATTCGACGGAAAACGAGAGGGAAAATTCGACGGAAAACGAGACGGAAAATCTTCCGTCTCTACGGACATGGCGGACCTGACGGCCCGTGCTGCCGTTGTGATGGCCGACACATCGCCTTACCGACACTTACCACTTACGACTTACGACTTACGACTTACCACTATCAACTATCAATCCCCATGCTCAAGGCGGCGAGTTGTTCCCCGGTGATGAGCGGGCGGTCCTGGGAGATGCGGTCGATCATGGCGGAGAGTTCTTCGTCGTCGACGGGTTTGAGGAGGTAGGGGATGCCTGTTTTCCTGAGGATGCGGACGATGGGCCCGTTGTGGGCGGTTACAAAAAGCACGGAGAAGGGCACGGGGAAAAGCCGGGTGATCAGGTCGAACCCGTTCATGACCGGCATGGCGATGTCGAGGATGAGCAGATCGGGTTGGTGTTGGTTGATGAATTCGATGGCTTTCATCGCGGATTCGCACATGCCGATGATCTCTACATCGGGGCAACATTCTTCCAGCAGCCATTGCATGGTTTCGAGGCTTCTTTTTTCGTCGTCCACCAGAAGCGTCTTTAATTGTTCATTGGATTTCATATTGGCAGGTTTAAACGTACGCTTGTTCCGGCGGGATGTCCGGTTTCGTCGTACAGGTCGATGATTTCCACCGGCGTTTCTGAGCCGGCTTGTTGTTGGTGCAATAAAATGCGCTTGGCGGTTATACTCATGCCCTGCGAGGTTTTTGTCGCCAGGGACTGCTGTTGCAATGTTCTTGCGGCCTGACGGCCGATGCCGTTGTCTTCGATAATGCATTCCAGAAAACGCCCGTTCGGCCTGAGCCGGATCAGCAGGCGGCCGGGATAGGGGGCCTGCATCAGCCCGTGCCAGATGGCGTTCTCTACATAAGGCTGGAAGATGAGCGGCGGTATATTGATCTCTTCCGGGTCGAGTTGATCGTCGACCTCAAGCTGGAATTCGAATTTTTCGTCAAACCGCATGGCTTCAATTTCGATATACAACTTGAGGGCTTCCAGTTCCTTTTCCAGGGTGATCTGCCGCGCCTTGGAGTGGTCGAGGATCAGGCGGATCAGGCGGGAAAACTTGGTCAGATACCGGGAGGCTTCCCTCGGCTTGTTTTTGACGATATACCAATTGATGGAATTCAGGCAATTGAACAGAAAATGGGGATTCATCTGGGCTCGCAGGGCGATCAGTTGGGTTTCGGCCAGGTGCTTATCCAACTCCAGCAATTGGGTTTCTTTCTCGGCAATGGCGACTCCGGCCCTGGCGGCGGCCAGTTTGTTGGCGCACAGGGCTGCCAGGGTGGATAAGAGCTGAAAATGGTAAGGTTTGAAAAAACCGGCCTCGGAATGCTCCGCGTCAATGATGCCGATCACCTTTTCATCCTGGATGATGGGAACTGCAATCTCGGATCTGCCGGCAAACTGATCGGGAATGTACCGCGGATCCTTGCGGATGTCCTGCACGATCACGCCTTCCCCGGAAACCGCCACCGAACCGACAATTCCTACACCCACCGGGATCTCGATAGGCTGGTAGATCTCGTTTGCTTTGGGATTTTTAGGGCCGAAAGCGGCTTTCTGGACCAGGACCTGCCGGTTTTCGTCCAGCAGATAAACGACACAATCCTCAAAATGGAGCCTGGAGATGTAATTGCTCGCCAGATCCCACAGGATGTCGTCTTCGGTTGAGAAATTATAGGACGAGTTGGCGTAATAATCGATGAGCTGCTGGGCCTGTTTTTCGCGACGCTTGAAGCGACTGTAAGTACTGAAGCCCCATCCGACGAGCGCAAGGCCGATCGCTACCAGCATCCTGAACCAATCCGCTTCCCAGAAATGCGGACGGATATAAATATCTACCCCGGCAACTTTGTCCGACCACGCATTGTGCCGGTTGGCGGCCTTCAATTCGAACCGGTAAGGCCCGGGCTTCAGGTTGGTATAGGCTACATAATTCCGGTCGCCGGAAAAGACCCAATCCGGATCGTGGCCTTTAAGCCGGTACATATAGGTGTTCCGGGCATTCAGATTGAAATTCAGCGCGCCCAGTTCCAGTGAAAAGTGGTTTTGCCCGGGCGCCAGCATCAAGGTGTCCTTCAGCTGGAAATTCCGGTCGAAAACCTTGAAGTTTTTGATGTACGGAACCGGGACGGATTCCGACCGCAGCAATGAATCGGGATTGAACAGGTGAAACCCCATGTTTCCGCCGCTGAGGATATCGCCGTCGGGTAATACCTGAAGCGACCCGATCTTGGCAAACAGCCCGTCGCGCTTGTCGTAATTGATGAAAATCCCGGTTTGGGGATCCAACATGCTCAGACCGCTGTCGTTGCCGAGCCAGATTTGTCCGTTAGGGTGGATCTGTATCTGATAGATATTATTGCATCCGGGCGTTCCGTCGTTCATGAAATACTGGAAAATGGGCTCGTCTTTTGCGGGAACAGGCGGGAGAAAATTGATGCCGCCGCCCAGCGTAGCAATCCACATGCCGCCCTTTTCATCCCATTCAAAATCATTCACCTGAGCATTGCTGAGGCCTGCTTTCTTGCGGGGTGACTTCCCGAAACAGGTATAGCGCGATGATGCTGGGTCAAAAAAACTTAACCCGCGGTTGCAGCCGATCCAGATCCTGCCGTCGGGGCCCTCAGCGATCTTATTGACCGTCACTTCCCTTAAAAAAGGTTCCTGGACCACTTCCAATTCGGCACGCTCCAGGCTCAGGGTAAAAAGCCCGTTGTGCTCGGTACCCATCCATATGCGGCCCGCTGCGATGCAGACGGCGGTCAGGTGAGCGTTGGACAGGCGCTTTAACGCCGGGTATAAAAGGGTTGCCGGTTTGATCCGTTCGGCGCCGGGGTCCCAGAACAACAGGCCGGCGGCTGAACCGATCCAGATCCTGCCTGTCTGATCCATGAACAGGTCATCCATGAAAATATCCTGGACATTCCTGTCGGGATTGTACCGAACGGCCGAAAACTCGTCCTTTTCAAGATCCCAGATCAGCAGGCCGTCCCCGTGCAAAGTACCCAGGTACAGCCGGGTGTTGTCCGGCGAAAGGAGTGAAGCGCGCATCCAGTTGTTGCTGGTCAGGTTCGGGTTTTTGCGCGGTAAACTGATGGTGGGAATGGCCGGCGGTTTTTGGGTCAGGATCACGATATCCGTTCCCCGCCCTAGCCATATATCGCCGTCCGGCCGTTTGAGCGCGCTGTAAATGGCAGGCGCCAGGCCTTTTACGCCGGGTTGGAGGTTCTCTACTTCCAGCGCACCGGTTTTCCGGTCAAACCACCAAATTTCGCCGGTGCGGACGGTGATGAGCAGCAGATTATCTCCTGCATCAATGATTTCAATGATGGAATTGGCGATGGCGTCTTCGAAAGCGCTGTTTTGATTGCGCCAGGAATGCCAGGAATGATCTGACGGATTGAATTGTAACAGCCCCGTATTGTAACTGCCGATCCAGATTTTCCGATCTGGGGTTACCAGCAGTTCGATGGGGTAATCCCGGTACCAGGTTTCGAACACCCTTTGCTGCGGATAGGGGAAATAGGTAAAACTGCCGGTCGATTTGCGGAAGGAAAAGAGGCCGGTTTTGGAGCCCAGCCAGAGCAGGTCCGGATCAAGGGGGTCCTGAATGATCTCGCCGAGTGTGCCCGGTTCGGATGCGGATAAGGCGATCCCGGGCGGCAGGGCGGGCCGGTAGCGCCTGAACGTCCCTTTCGCCCGATCCAGCAGGTTGAGGGTAAAATCGGAGGCGCCTACCCATAGTCTGCCATCGGGGTCTTCGAACGGCACAGTCACCTGATTGCTGCTCAGTGAAGCGGGGTCGTCCGGGTCATTTAAATAATTGACGGCCGTTTCCGTGTTCAGGTCAAAAAAACTCACACCTCCGTTGAGGCTGCCGACCCATATGCCGTTATCCCGGCTGTTTTTCAGGTAATTCAATCCGCCGAAGGTAATGCTTTGGGTATCGATGGGCGAATTGGAAAATATTCTGACGGAGGTGCCGTCGTACTTCATCAAGCCGTAATAATTGGACATCCAGATAAACCCTTTCTTATCTTCGGTGATGCTGAACACCTCGGCCATGGAAACGCCGCCTGCCTCTTTAATGATGATTTTCCGAAAATCCGGTTTTTGGCCGATCAGGTCCCCGCATCCCGATAGGATCAATATGTACAAGGCTGATATGTACAACGACCTGTTCAATTCACATAGGTTTATTTGCCCATTAAAGCTGTTTTTACTTCTTCTTTTCTGCGGCGCGCCACCAGGATTTCGGTTTTATCCTGCATGCGCACGCTCCCCTTGCCCAGGTAGTTCTCCACATACCGGATATTGATCAGGTGTGATTTGTGGACCCGGATGAAGCCGTGTTCGGTGAGCAGCTCGTCAAACTCCTTGAGGGTTTTGGCGCACAGGAATTTCCGGTTCTGCGTCAGGTAGAACATCGTATAGTTGCTGTCGGCTTCGCATCGGATGATCTCGTCGGTCCGGTAAAAATAAACGCCGTCGGTGGTTGGAATGGCCAGTTTCATTTCCCGGTCGTTGCCGGGTTGAAGGTTGTTGATCAGGTTGCGGTATTGCGGCCCTTTAGCGGTTTGTTGTTTGGACAAGAACCGGTCGACAGCCAGGCGCAACTCATCAGGGTCGACCGGCTTCATGAGGTAATCCAGCGCGCTGAACCGGATGGCCCGGATAGCGTACTGGTCATACGCCGTGGTGAAAATAATGTCGAAATCCCAGGCGTCAAGCGAGGTCAGCAGATCGAAACCGTTCATAACCGGCATCTCAACATCCAGAAAGACCAGGTCGGGCTTGAATTCGCGCATGACATTCAGGGCTTCGGCCCCGTTTGCAGCTTCCCGGATCTCACCGATTTCCGGTGCTTCTTCCCGCAGCAGAAAAACCAGCAACGATCTGGCTTTTTCTTCGTCATCAACTACCAGCGTCTTGATCATAGGTTTCGGATTTTAGCCTTTGAAAGGTACGATTTTTTTGATGGAGTCCCGCAAAAAGCGCAAGAGGCCGACCGTTGATCAAAAATCCTCAACGGCCGACCGCTGCTGTTAAAACCACACTTAATCTGTTCTCACCCAGCAAATCGCTTTTTCTGTTTTCATTTGGTTTCTTTCTGGTGACTGGATGCTAGATGCTAGATACTAGATGCTGGATGCTGGATGCTGGATGCTGGATGCTGGATGCTAGATGCTGGATGCTAGATGCTTGGGACCAGCATCCAGCATCTGGTATCCAGTATCCAGCCACCAGTATCCACCACGCCTCAGCGTGGCAGTATCCAGCCACCAGTATCCAGCCACCAGTATCCACCACGCCTCAGCGTGGCAGTATCCAGTCACCAGTATCCAGTCACCAGTATCCAGTATCCAGTATCCAGTATCTAGCGTCTTACCACCGACCGATAGCATAGGCAGCGGAGACCTGGAATACCTGCTGCCTGGAATCGACGGCTTGTTTGTGGAATTGGGAGATGCCCACGTTCATGCGCATGCTCAGGGTGAGGCGGTCCATGACCTCGTAGCCGGCGCCGAAGACCAGCGACCAGTCGCCGCCTTCGTACTTGTACTTGCGATCGGATGAACCGCCCTCGTCCAGAAACCTGAGCTTGGCGCTGAGCAGGGAGCTACCTTGAAAACCTGCTTCTACGCTTAATTTGTCCATGGGTTCATAAACGGCCATTGCCGGAAAGAGCAGGTAAACTGTCTGATCTTTGTATTCGCCGTTCTCTGATTTGATGCCTTGGGTCGATAACAGCGCTTCAACTTTCACGGACCATTTTGGCGCTACCCTGAGAGAGGCGAAACCGCCGGCGTGCCAGTTAAGGGCTGCTTTCGAGTTCGTGGTGTGGGTGTAATTGGTGATCTGACCGCCCGCTTTTACGCCGGCGGTAATGGATTGTGCCGAAAGGGCAGCCGAAAAGCCGGCCAGCAACAGCATCAGGATTCCTTTTTTCATTGTTTTCAAAATTGATTTTAGGATTAAAACAAGTGTTGTATTGATGATTCAAAGGTAAGGGCGAACGGGCGTGGCCGCCAATTCCGCTGAGTAAACGGCATGGGTGGTTATTCTTCGGTTGATTTTGTTTGCAAATCGCATCCATGTCAGTTGTCAATCATAAGTCGTAAGTACCCAGTCATAAGTCGTAAGTACCCAGTCATAAGTCGTAAGTACCCAGTCATAAGTCGTAAGTGGAAGATAAATGGCGGCATGCTGCCTTTCTAACGGCCGCCCAACCATAAAACAGTCGGCAGTTCGCCAGTCTTCAGTTGGCAATCCGCCGGGAAACAATTGCCCATGTAAATCCAAAACCCTAACTTGGCCCCAAAAGCAATTCATTTATGCGCATTTCCTTTCCGGATGGGTTTTTATGGGGAAGTTCCACGTCTGCAGCCCAGATCGAAACGGCTTCCGACCACAACTGGAGGGGGGTGAAATCCAGGGACGGCTTCATTTTTGACCGGACGTCGGACCACGAACTGCGGCGCGAGGAAGACCTGGAATACATTTGCAGCTTCGGTACCGTTTACCGCTGCGGGGTCGATTGGGCCAAACTTCAACCGGCGCCTTTTGCACCCTTCAACCCGATTGTGACAGGAGAATACGTCCGGTTTTTTGAATCATTGCGGTCCTCCGGGATGTCGATCATGCTGGTCCTGCATCATTTTGCCCATCCGCGTTGGTTTGAAGCTGCCGGCGGCTGGCAGACAGAAGATAACCTCAATGCGTTTGTTGATTTCGGACAACGGGTCATCCGGCATTTCGGGCCGTATGTGCGGTTCTGGAATACTTTCAACGAGCCCAACGTCTTTGCCATGAATGCCTATACGCTGGGCATTTTCCCGCCGTTCAGGAAGAACTACTTCAAATCCAACCGGTGCCTGCGCATGATGAGCATCGCACACGGCGTGTTGTACGACCTGATCAAGGCCGCCGATCCGCATGCCTGGGTAGGCATTTCCCTGAATACGGCCTGGTTCCATTCCCTGCATCCGCTGGGCTGGATACCCGCGCGGTTTGCCGACTGGTGGTTTCACAGGAGGGCTTCAAAGCGGTTCACGAAATGCGACTTCTGGGGGCTCAGTTATTATGCTTACGTCCCGTTTACCCCGTTCGCCGTTACCGAAGTGGATAAACCCGGCAAACTCGGCCGGCTGGGCATCCCGCACGATAAAATGTGGGGCTACCGGCCGGAAGGGCTCGGGCAAATGCTCAGGCGATTCACCAAATGGTATCGCAAGCCGATCATTGTGGTGGAATCCGGGATCTGTACGGACGACGCCAGGACCCGGATTCAAAGCATGAAGGACTACCTGATGGTTTGCAGAAAGGCCCTTGACCAAGGCGTAGATCTGCGCGGGTTTTTTTATTGGAGTACCATCGATAACTTTGAATGGAACCTGGGGCCAACCTACCGCTTCGGCCTGGTGCAAGTGGACCTCAACACCAAAGACCGGCGGATGACCGAGGCAGGCGATTTCTTTTCGGAGATCTGCCGGGAGAACGGGGTGGAGGTTTGATGCTGCCCGCCGCCGCTCTTGGGGAGCTTTGGCGGACGGGGGATGCTTGTTGCTGGATGCTGCCACGCTGAGGCGTGGTGGATGCTGGATACTGGATGCTTGTTGCTGGATGCTGCCACGCTGAGGCGTGGTGGTTGCTGGATACTGGATACTGGAGGCTGGATTGGGGGCAGATTACTAAGCCCGAAGTGCAGCGCAGACCTGGCTGCTGTAGGCAGGGATTGGTAAGCTTGATGCTGCCCGCCGCCGCCTTAGGGCTATGGCGGACGGGGGATGCTGGCGACTGCCAACTGAAGACTGCCAACTGAAGACTGAAGACTGAATATACAATATCAATACAATTTCCTGAAACTCGCGGAGATGAAATTCAAACCTGACGCTTTACTGATGACTGTTTTCCGGGAACGGCTTTTGCTGTTACTTTTATGCAGCGGGCTTCCTTTGTTCTTGCATGCCCAAACGGCCGGTTCCATTTCAGCGGGCACGCGGTCGGTGGCCATGGGCGGGGTACGGGCTACCCTTACCGATATCGGTGCGGCCTGGGGCAACCAGGCGGGGCTGGCGCATGTAGAGGCTTTTACGGCAGCGGTACAGGCCGAACGGCGGTTTGGATTGGCAGAATTGCAGAGCATCGGAGCGGCGGCTGCTCTGCCGACCGGGTCGGGGGTATGGGGGCTGACCTTGCACAGTTTCGGGTTTGAATTGTACAGCGAACAGCGCGCAGGGCTGGCTTACGGCCGTAAACTGACCGATAATTTTTCCCTCGGCGCACAAATGTTGCTGTTCAACCACCGGATTGAGGAATACGGCAGCCGGCTTACTTTTTCGTTTGAATTGGGGCTGATGGCTGAATTGAGCCCGAAGCTGTCTTTCGGGGTACACGCTGCCAACCCGATGCGGGTAGAAGTGGCGCCCGGGGAAAACCTGCCCACCGTATTCAGATTGGGATTCAACTACCGCCCTTCCGGCCAGATCGCCCTCCTGGCTGAAGTGGAAAAGGATATCGAATTCGGGCCACGCGTGAAAACGGGGATCGATTACCGGCTTGTCGATGCGCTTTCGCTCCGGATAGGGGTAGCCACCGAACCAACGGAAATTACCTTCGGCGCCGGCTATAAGGTGAATGCTGCGCTGGCTGTCGACGTGAGCGCCGCTTACCACCAGATATTGGGCTTCACGCCTGCGGTAGGGGTGGTTTATACCGGGAAATAAACGCTGAATATGAGGATCCTGCTCGTTTCTGCAACCCCGTTTGAGGTCAAACCTGTTCGCGACTGGCTGGAGGAAAACTGGTCGTCGAAAGGGCTTGAACGCTATATTGCCGGACAAACAGAAGTGGACCTGCTGTATACCGGCGTCGGGATGACGGCTACTGCCTACGCTTTGGGCAAGTGTTTCTCCCTCAAACACTACGACCTGGCGATCAACGCCGGGATTGCAGGCGCCTATCACCGCGACCTGAACCTGGGGGCTGTGGTGCAGGTCATCTCCGAGACGTTCGCCGACCTGGGCGCCGAACAGGCCGACGGGGAGTTTTCCGATATCTTCGATCTGAAATTGAACGACCTGGATGCCGTACCTTACCGGGAAGGCACCCTGATCAACGAAGCGGCGGGTGAGTTCGCTTTCCTGCCGCCTGCCAAGGGCCTGACCGTCAACAAGGTGCACGGCTATCCGCCCAGTATCGACCGGATCCGGACGCGCTACCCCATGGCGGATATCGAAACCATGGAAGGCGCCGCTTTTTTTTATGTCTGTCTCATGGAATCTGTCCCCTTTTTCGCCATCCGCAGCATTTCCAATTATGTGGAAGCCCGCAACCGGGAAGCCTGGGATATTCCCGGGGCGATCAGGGCCCTGAATGATGTGGTGAAGGGATTATTGGAGATTTTGGCAGTTTAACTTCGCAAGTAGTGACGTAAATTTTTACGTGGCATGAGTCGTAAATCGGGCGCAAGACCACATTCCGGTAGCTGAGCGAAGTCGAAGCTGCAACGGATACCCAACCCTAAAACCATGAAAAAGTTGGCAGTTCGCCAGTCTTCAGTTGGCCGCCCAACCCTAAAACCATCTTATATCAAAACCGGGATAAAAGACGAAACGGCGCCGAAAAGCGGACGCCCGGCAAAAAGATCATCAAATGCATAAAAACATATTCGAAGATCATCATTTTGAAGGAACAGATTATACTCAAAACGGGTTGGAGAAGGGGCGGTATGAAAACTGCGTCTTCAAGGATTGCCTGCTTTCCGGGTCGGATCTGTCGGAGGTCGTGTTCCTGGAATGCACCTTCCGGAATTGCGACCTCAGCATGGCGGCACTTAAAAAAACGGCGCTCAGGGATGTCCGGTTCCAGGATTGCAAATTGATGGGGCTTCACTTCGACGACTGCCACGATTTTCTGTTCAAAACGGCATTTGAAGGATGCCTGATGAATTACGCCACCTTTTGCCAGTTTGGGCTGAAAGGCACGGTCTTCAGCCATTGCAACCTGGAAGAAGCGGATTTTACGGCAGCCGACCTCACTGCTGCGGAATTTGACCATTGCGACCTGACCGGAGCGATCTTTGAGGATACCATCCTGCACAAAGCAGATTTCCGGACGGCAACCAACTACGCCATGGACCCCGAAAAGAACCGCCTGGCCGGTGCGAAATTTTCTACACCCGGGGTATTGGGCTTGTTGGTAAAGTATGGCATTGAGGTGGACGGATCAGGCTTGAGATAAAAAACTTTTTCCTGTAAACCTGTAAATCCTCCTTTGCAGCGTACAATTTTTTTATTTCAGCGCTGTCTTTGGTATTTTGAGCTCCATATCCATAACGGCCACCCGTTGAAAGGGTTTCCGGTTACCAAAATCAATCCGTAAGCATGAGAAAAACAATGACACGCAGGACGGCCATCGGCAGCCTGGCAACGATAGGCGGCGCCATCGCCATGTCTCCGACACTGCTATCCGGAATGGTAAGCGAAGACAAAAAGCTCGGCGTTGCCCTCGTCGGCCTGGGCAATTACGCCACCCTGCAGCTCGGCCCCGCATTGCGGCAAACCAAGGTTTGCGAACTCAGGGGGATCGTGACCGGTACACCGGAAAAGGCGGTGAATTGGCAGAAGGAATACGGCATTTCCCCTGCGCATACCTATGATTATGACACCTTCGACCGGCTCAAAGACGACCCTGCCATTGATATCGTGTACATCGTATTGCCCAATTTCATGCATGCCGAATACACCATTCGCGCACTGCAGGCAGGCAAACACGTCATTTGCGAAAAACCGATGGGCATGGATGCGGCGGAGTGCGAAACCATGATCGCGGCCGCCAAAAAAGCGGGCCGAAAGCTGCAGGTCGGGTATCGGCTGTTTTACGAACCGCACCACCTGCAAATGATGAAATGGGCGCAGGAGCCGTTCGAAGGCCGCATCCGGCTGATGGAAACCAGCCTCGGGTTCGATATGGCCCGCCCCGGCCTTTGGCGTATCGACCCCAAAATGGGCGGCGGCGGCGCGCTGATGGACCTCGGCCCGTATGTCATCCAGGCAGCCAGGCGCGCAGCCGGTCAATTGCCGGTCAGCGTCATGGCGCAAGGGTATATCGATGACCCCGGGCTGTACAAAGGTATTTACGGGACTTATGCCTGGCAACTGCGGTTTGCAGACCATACCGTGTGCAATTCCACCGTGAGCTTTTCGGCCTATGTCGATCGCTACTATGTGGCCAAAGGCAACCAGTTCCTGGAGCTGAAACCCGCCTTTGCCGCCAACTCCAAGCTGACCCTGCAAGACCGGGAGAACGCAACCACCCTGCCGTCCGCCGAATTCCAGCAGGCAACCCAAATGGACGCTTTCGCCCGCAATATCCTGGACGATACCCCGGTGGTCGCTTCCGGCGAGGAAGCCCGGACCGACATGCGGATCATCGATGCCATCAAGGAATCGCTGAAATCCGGTAAGGAGGTGGACATTCCGCATTGAAAAAAGGCCAAGATGGGCGCCTTAGTGCGCTGAGTGCCCTTAGTGGCCCCAATGCAGCTTATCAATCCCGCCCGCACACGTCCTTTCGCGCGGCTTAATAATCTGCCGGCTTAGTGCGCTGAGTGCCCTTAGTGGTCCCAATGCAGCTTATCAATCCCGCCCGCACACGTCCTTTCGCGTGGCTTAATAATCTGCCGCCTTAGTGCGCTGAGTGCCCTTAGTGGTTCCAATGCAGCTTATCAATCCCGCCCGCACACGTCCTTTCGCGCGGCTTAATGATCTGCCGCCTGAGTGCGCTGAGTGCCCTGAGTGGTTCCAATGCAGCTTATCAATCCCGCCCGCGCACTTCCTGTCGCGCGGCTTAATGATCTGCCGCCTGAGTGCGCTGAGTGCCCTGAGTGGTTCCAATGCAGCTTATCAATCCCGCCCGCGCACTTCCTGTCGCGCGGCTTAATGATCTGCCGCCTGAGTGCGCTGAGTGCCCTGAGTGGTTCCAATGCAGCTTATCAATCCCACCCGCGCACGTCCTTTCGCGCGGCTTAATAATCTGCCGGTGACCTTTTGGCGCTAACCAGAATAATTCGTAAATTGTGTTCATAAACCGGAATCATGAATAAGACCTACAAACCCAGGAAAGATCTTCAGTTCGGCATCCTCATTTGGGCGCCGGCAGTGATTGCGCTCCTTTTTGCGGCCCTCGCCTATTATGAGGCGTTTGCCTGGACAAAAAAGCTGACTCCATCAGGACCCTGGATAGCCTTCATTGTTTGGTTTCCCATCGCCGCACTGACCTGGTTCCTTACCGATTACCGTATACAAGACAGGAGCCTGGTGGTTCGCTACGCCGGTTTCCGGTTTCACAATCTTCTGATCGATAATTTCGAGGAGATCACCTCCGTCCGGTGGAGCGCCGGCCGTTCCCACGCACTTGCTTCACGGCAGATTCGCATCAGCAGCAAAAATGGAGACAGCATCGCCATCTCGCCTGACAATCAGGAAAATTTCCTGCAAGACCTGCTGGTTATCAACCCAGGTATCCAAATGAAATTGGAAACCTCAATGTAGTTTCTGCGTGTCCTTCCTTTCGCGCGGCTTAATAATCTGCCGCCTTAGTGCGCTGAGTGCCCTGAGTGGTTCCAAAAATCTTTAACTTTACACCCAAAAACCGAATCATGAATAAGCCGCCTGATTATATCCAACCCCTCCTATACAGCATTGAAAAGGCCGTTACCAAAACTTTCGAAGCGCATTCGCGGTTGTCGGATAAAGAAGTCGAACTCACGTACGACCAGATCCGGGATTATTTCCATAAACTCGCCCAGGGAAAAGACCCCGATGATCCTTATTCCACCTCTCCCATGCGCCAGGCCCTGATCGACGCAATTCTTGACGTCATTGAGTTCCGGGAAGATGCAAAAGTAGACAGCGGCTTCATCCGGAATCCGGATTACCAACCCGATGGCAGGCCCATCCCTTCCCTGGAACATTTTTATGTCATAGGATTGAACTACCTCCGGCATTCCGTCCGGTTTTGGCGCAAAAAAGATGGCCGCACAGGGTACTTGCGGTTCATTGGGGATCAATTGTCGGCTATATGACGGCTTTCAGATCAGGGATTTCTTCAACCGCAGCTCCCTTTTTGTGGGCTTGTATTCTCCTTTTTGCATCGGGATGCCGCTCAGGCCAAAAAGCCGCTGTCAGCATACTGGACAAAGTGCTGGTCGCACACGAATTGCGGGTCGGCCTGACAGGGGATTATCCGCCATTCAGTTATCTGAACGACCGGGGTGAATACGAAGGCATAGATGTGGTCCTGGCTATGGATCTCGCCGAAACCCTGGATGCGGAAGTACGGTTCGTCAAAACCACCTGGCCGACGCTCATCGCCGATCTTAAGGCGGGGCGGTTTGATATGGCTATGGGGGGAATTTCCAAAAACCTCCTTCGCCAGCGGGTCGGGCTTTTTTCAAAAGGTTATTCCATCGGCGGGAAAACGCCGATTGCCCGGTGTGAGGACGCAGGCCTGTATGCCTCGCTGGAGCAAATTGACCGCGCGGGCGTTCGGGTGATCGTCAACCCCGGCGGCACCAACCAGGCGTTTGTCAACCGGAACATTCACCAGGCCACCGTCATTGTATTCAATGATAATACGGCTATATTCCGCGAAATCCGGGAAGACCGCGCCGATGTGATGATCACCGATTCGGAAGAAGTGCGCCTCCAGCACAAGATCTCCCCGGACCTGTGCCCGACCATGCCGGGTAAAACATTCGATCAATTTGAAAAAGCCTGCCTCCTGCCCCGCGATCTGATCTGGAAGGCCTATGTGGATGCTTGGGTCGAACAACGCCTCCTGGACGGGACCATAGCCGGGGTCTTTAGCCGGTTTCTGGATTGACGGACGAATTTCAATCCCCAACTCCTTCCACCCCGCCTCGACTTATCCATCCCAGCAGTACACTTTCGCCGCCCGGGCTTAATCATCGGCCTTAGTGCCCTCAGTGCGCTTAGTGGTCCCTGCAACCCTCAACTCCTTCCACCCCTCTCGACTTACACATCCCAGCAGTACACTTTCGCCGCCCGGGCTTAATCATCGGCCTTAGTGCCCTCAGTGCGCTTAGTGGTCCCTGCAACCCTCAACTCCTTCCACCCCGTCTCAGCATCCGCTTCCCGCAAAAATTCGAGCCCCCCGGTTTCCCCCAT
>WBZL01003109.1_pt1 | contig 15489 bp, 20 predicted proteins | sample 5204291 | NCBI WGS metagenome assembly WBZL01 (sample SAMN12344345, study PRJNA552823) | activated sludge metagenome | biome: Activated sludge suspended growth; feature: Nitrification reactor; material: Wastewater; isolation source: activated sludge from nitrification reactor of wastewater...
GTCCTTGTTGGCCTTGATCGCCTCGATCTCGTCGGCGGAGCCGGCGTCGGGGTTGAGCTCGTTGACCTGGATCTCGGGGTACTTCGCCTTGAAGCCCTCGATCACCTTGCCGTAGCCGCACCAGTCATGCGGCAGCGCGATGGTGGTCAGCATGCCTTCGGCCTTGGCGGCGGCGACAAGCTCGTCCATCGATTGCGCCTGCGCGCCGACGGCGAGCGAACCGGCCAGCACCGCCGAGGCGGCGAGCGCGGATGCGGTCCGTTTCAGAATGCTCATGTACATAACTCCCTGTTGTCCGCGCGAAGGCGGTGCCGGTTCCGGCTAAGCCGGTTGTCTGACACCTGTGTGACAGGCGCTCCCGCCCGTCTGCCCGGCGTGGGACGAAAGACAACCGTATTTTTGTCGCTGGCGCAACGGAGGAAGCGAGCCGGCAAACCGAATTTTTTCCATTCGGTCAGGAAACATCGAGCACGATCTTGCCGATGTGCTGGCCCTCTTCCATGCGTTCATGCGCGCGCCAGGCGTCGACGAGCGGGAAAATCCGGTCGATGACGGGCGCCACCGCGCGGGTCGAAAGCAGCGGCCAGACCCTGGCTTCCAATTCGGCGGCGAGGCGTGCCTTGAAGTCGGCGGAACGGGGCCGCAACGTCGATCCGGTATGGGTGAGGCGCTTCATCATCAGGCGGGAGACATCGATGGTCGCCTTCGCTCCGTTCATCGTCGCGATCTGCACGATGCGCCCGTCCTCGGCGGCGGCCTCGTGGTTGCGCGGCACATAGTCGCCGCCGACCATGTCGAGGATGACATCGGCGCCGCGCCCGCCAGTCGCCTCCTTCACCGCGGCGACAAAATCCTCCTCGCGGTGATTGACGGCGCGATCGGCGCCGAGCGCCAGGCAGGCGGCGCATTTTTCCGCCGATCCGGCGGTCGCGATGACGTAGGACCCGAGGGCGGCGGCAAGCTGGATCGCGGTGGTGCCGATCCCCGATGATCCGCCATGCACGAGCAGCGTTTCGCCGGGCTTCAGCCCGCCGCGCTCGAAAACATTGTGCCAGACCGTGAAGAACGTCTCGGGAATTGCCGCCGCCTCGGTCATGGTCAGGCCGACGGGGACCGGCAGGGCGTGGCGGGCGTCGACGCGAACATACTCGGCATAGGCCCCTCCGGGCGTGAGCGCCGTCACCGTGTCGCCGACGGTCCAGCGCCCCGCGCCGTCGCCGATCATGGCGACCTCGCCCGCGGCCTCCAGGCCGGGCAGGTCCGAAGCGCCTGGCGGCGGCGGATAGGCGCCGCGGCGCTGCATCACGTCGGGCCGGTTCACGCCGGCGGCGCGTATGCGGATCAGAATTTCGCCCGGACCCGGCAATGGCAGCGGTCGCCGTTCCGGCTTCAGGGCCATCGGTCCGCCGGGCTCCGGCACGGCGATGGCGGTCATGGTCTCGGGCAGGAGGGTCATGGCTGACAGGCCTTTCGCGTTCGATGAGGTTGCGTGCCGGTTTGCACCGGCTAGTCTTGCGCACCGGGACTGGATGGGGAAGCACGATGGCGCTGTTTGACGATCCGCCGCGAAAGCCGGCGCAACCGCACGAGATCGGACAGGACCTTGCGCTCCTGTCGGTCGACGAACTTACGCGGCGCATTGCCCTTCTCAAGGCCGAGATCGCCCGGCTTGAAGCGGACATCGCTGCGAAGAGCTCGACCAAGGCTGCAGCCGAGGCGCTGTTTCGCCGATGAGGCACGGCGGATTGCAGCGCATGGCGATTCGCGCTTAGGTGCCACCATGACGGGGAACGATCCATTCCTGGCGATTGCCGACGGCAACCGGCGTGCACTCATGGAGATGCTGCGCGACGGCCCGCGCAGCGTCGGCGATCTTGCCCGTGACCTGCCGGTCTCGCGGCCGGCGGTCTCGCAGCATCTCCGGGTGCTGCTCGATGCCGGACTCGTCAGTGTCGAGGCCGCCGGCACCCGCCGGCTCTACAGGGCCGGCGGTCCGGGGCTGATGCGCCTCAATTTGTGGGTCGACCAGTTCTGGGCCGACTGACGGCGTGCCGCATTCAGGCCTTCAGGCGCTCGATTTCGTCCTTCAGCGCCAGTTTCCGCCGTTTGAGATCATTGATTTCCGCATCGCTGGCCGACGGGTGCTGCATCGCGTCGGCGAGCGCCCGCTCCATCTCCGTGTGCTTCCGCTTCAGTTCCACGATGTGGGATTCAAGAGCCATGAACGGTCATCCTCCGGTTCCGGTTGCTCCGTCCCGATGGTGCCGCTTCACCGCCCGAAGCGGCCTTCGTGACGGAATGGTGACACTGTGCCACCAAAGCCGGTTCATGTCGAATGGTGCATGGGAGGATTTATGAAACGGAGAAACTATGGTATGCGCCCAATCGTCCAGTCGGTCGTGCGGCCGGCAGGGCCTCCTCCTGCATGCGCGCCGTCGCCGAAATCTGGATTGTCATGAGTGAACAGGATCAGGCGGACGTCCGCCTCGAATACGCGCGGTTGAAGCAGGAGCATGCCGATTTCGACGCTGCCATCGATGCGATGGTCGCCACCGGATGCGATCCGTTGCAGATCCAGCGCATGAAGAAGAAGAAGCTCGCGGTGAAGGATCGGCTGAAGGCGGTCGAGGACCGCATCATTCCCGACATCATTGCCTGAGGCCGGCCATGACCGAACAACGCGCCGACGTCGCCATCATCATGGGAAGCCAGTCCGACTGGGCCACGATGAAGGGGGCGGCCGAAACGCTCGCCGCGCTCGGGGTCCCGCACCGCGCGCTCATCGTTTCGGCGCACCGCACGCCCGACCGCCTGGTGACGTTCGCCAGGGGCGCGGTCGATGCCGGCTACAAGGTCATCATCGCCGGCGCCGGCGGCGCGGCGCACCTGCCGGGCATGTGCGCGGCGATGACGCGGTTGCCGGTGTTCGGCGTGCCGGTGCAATCGAAGGCGCTTTCGGGGCAGGATTCGCTGCTCTCCATCGTGCAGATGCCGGCCGGGATCCCGGTCGGGACGCTGGCCATCGGTCCGGCCGGTGCCGTCAACGCGGCGCTGCTAGCCGCGGCCGTTCTCGCCCTTGGCGATCCGGCGCTCGCAGCCCGGCTGGAGGCGTGGCGCCAGCGCCAGACCGACAGCGTGGCCGACGCGCCGGCGGACCCGGCATGACACCGCTTCCGCCGGGATCCGTCATCGGCATTCTCGGCGGCGGCCAGCTCGGCCGCATGCTGGCGATGGCGGCGGCACGGCTCGGCTACCGCACGATCGTGCTCGATCCGGCGCCGGACTGCCCGGCGCGGCAGGTCGCCACGCGCCAGATCGAGGCGGCCTTCGATGATGCCGACGCGCTCGACGAACTGGCGGCCACGACCGCGGTCGTCACCTACGAGTTCGAGAACGTGCCGGTGGATGCTGCCCGGCGCCTGTCGCGCACGGTTGCGGTGTTGCCGCCGCCGCGGGCGCTGGAGGTGGCGCAGGACCGGGTGGCCGAGAAGACCTTCATCAATGCCGCCGGCATCGAGACCGCGCGATTCCAGGCCATCGATTCGCTTGGCGATCTCGAGGCCGCGCTCGGCTCGTTCGGCGGCGCCGGCCTGCTGAAGACGCGGCGGCTCGGCTATGATGGCAAGGGCCAGGCCATGATCCGCGACAGGGCCGATGCGCCTGCCGCCCTTTCGGCGCTGGGCGGGCTGGACCTGGTGCTGGAATCGATCGTGCCGTTCGAGCGCGAGATCTCCGTGGTTGCGGCGCGGGGCCGGGACGGCGCGCTTGCGGCATACGATCCGGCCGAGAACGTGCACCGCGACGGCATCCTGGCGACATCGCTGGTGCCGGCGCGCATCGGACCGGACACCGCGCACGCCGCCCGCTCCGCCGCGTTCGGGCTGCTTGAGGCGCTCGATTATGTCGGCGTGATCGGGGTGGAGTTCTTCGTGCTTCCCGGCGGTGGCCTGCTCGTCAACGAAATCGCCCCGCGCGTGCACAATTCCGGCCACTGGACGGAAGCCGCCTGCGCGGTCTCGCAGTTCGAGCAGCACATCCGTGCCGTTGCCGGCCTGGCGCTCGGCAATCCCGCCCGTCACTCCGATTGCGTCATGGAGAACCTGATCGACGCCGACATCGGCCGGCTGGCGGCGCTGGCCGGCGAGGCGGGCGTCATCGTCCACCATTATGGCAAGGCGAAAACGCGGCCGGGCCGCAAGATGGGCCATTTCACCCGGATTTTCCCGCGGTCCGCGCCCAGGGCGTGAGAGAAGGCGCCGCGGCGGTTGACATCACCGCCGGCTTTCCCTTAAGAGCCTGCATCCTTTTCGGCGCGCCTCGCGGCGCGCTTTCGTTTGCAGGCCCTCGGGCCGAAAGCTCACGGGCAAGACCATGAAGATCAAGAATTCGCTCAAGGCGCTCAAGGGCCGTCACCGTGACAATCGCATGGTGCGTCGCAAGGGCCGCATCTACATCATCAACAAGACGGCTCCGCGCTTCAAGGCGCGCCAGGGCTGAGCTTCACGCGAATTTTCATTGGCGTTGCCACATTCGGGGGATAGGCTCTCCCGGATGAGGCGCCTTCTTGTCCCGATCCTGCTGCTTTGCCTTGCCGCCGCGCCGGCGCGTGCCGATGCCGATCTCGACGCGCTGTTCGGCAAGCTGAAGAAGGAAGCCAACGCGGCGGCTGCCGGCCGCATCGCCAAGGACATCTGGGCGAAGTGGACGAATTCCGGCAGCGCGTCCATCGACCTGATGGTCGGATGGGCGAACGATGCGGCCGAGGCACGGAAGTTCGACATCGCGCTCGACTTCCTCGACCAGGTGGTGTTGCTGCAGCCGGACTATGCCGAGGGCTGGAACCGGCGTGCCACCGTGCATTTCATGATGAACGACTATGCCAAGGCGGCCGCCGACATCGAGCGGACGCTCGCACTGGAGCCACGCCATTTCGGCGCGCTGTCGGGCCTTGCAATGATCCTGCGCTCCACCGACCGCGAAGCCGGCGCGCTCGTCGCCTACGAGCAGGTGCTGGCCGTCTATCCGGCCAACAAGGAAGCGCAGGACGCCGTGGCCGAACTCTCGGAAAAGCTCGCCGGAAACCGCATCTGAATGGACCGAACCGTGGTGCTCGTCGCGGTCATCGTGCTGTCGGTCCTCCTGGCACTGTGGGCATTCACGGCGGTGATGGCATGGCGCATCGCTCGCGAAACGCCGCCTCAAGGCGGTGTCCGCACGATCGACGGGGTGAACCTGCACGCCATCCACGAGCCCGCGCCGTCCGGGGCCGACCTGCCGCCGATCGTCTTCATTCACGGGGCCTCGGGCAACGCGCTCGACCTGGCAATCCCGCTTCGCCCGGCCTTTTCAGGGCGTGCGGAGCTTCTGTTCGTCGATCGTCCCGGGCACGGCTGGTCGGGCCGCGACCCGGCTCGCCACGCCACACCCTACGGACAGGCGGGTGCGATCGCCGCCCTGATGGAAGCCGAGGGGATCAGGCGCGCGGTGATCGTCGGGCATTCGTTCGGCGGCGCGGTCGCCGCGGCATTCGCACTGCGCCACCCGGAGAAGACCGCCGGCCTCGTGTTCCTTGCGGCCGCCAGCCATCCCTGGCCGGGGGCCGGTACCAACTGGTACTATAAGCTGACGGTGCGGCCGTTGCTCGGCGCGCTGTTTGCCCGGCTCGCGGCCCTTCCGGCCGGGCTGTTCCTCATGGACCGGACGACGCATTGCGTCTTCTCGCCGAACCTGCGGCCGGACGACTACGTGGCACGTGCCGGCATCCGGCTGGTGCTGCGTCCGGCGGCGTTCCGTGCCAATGCCATCGACGTGGAGGGCCTCTACGCCCATGTGGCGGAGGCATCAACGCGCTATGGCTCCATCGCCGCCCCGACCGTCGTGGTGACGGGCGACCGCGACACGGTCGTGTTCGAGGAAATCCATTCGATCGGGCTTGCCCGTGACATTCCCGGCGCGGCCTATGTCGAGGTCCGCAACCTCGGCCACAAGCCGGACTGGATCGCGCCGGATCTGGTCGTGGCTGCGGTCGAGAAGGCGGCAGGCCGCGCGGTCGATCTCGACGCGGTCAAAGGGGATGTGGAGGCGCGGATTGCCGCCGACCGGTACGGCCCGGCCGAGCGCTGCCCGGACCTCCCGCCGCCGCCTGGCTGAGCCGGGGTCAGATCCCGGACGCGCCGTCCGAACCGATATAGGCGATGCGCAGCATGTTGGTGGAACCGGGCGTGCGCAGCGGCACACCGGCGGTTATGATGATGCGGTCGCCGGACTTGGAGAACCCTTCCGAGTGGGCGATCCGGCAGGCGCGGTTGACCATGTCGGCGAGATCCTGCGCGTCCTCGGTGACCACGCAATGCAGCCCCCAGACCAGCGACAGGCGCCGCGCCGTCTCCACCACCGGCGACAATGCCAGCACCGGCACGTTCGGGCGCTCGCGCGCGGTGCGCAGGCCGGTGGTGCCGGAGGCGGTGTAGGTGACGATGGCGGTCAGGCGCAGCGTCTCGGCGATCTGGCGCGACGCGGCGGAGATGGCGTCGGCGCCGGTTGATTCGGGATCGGAACGCTGGGCGGTGAGAATCCCGGGATAGTTCGGATCGCGCTCGACCCGGTCGGCGATCGAATTCATCATCGCCACCGATTCCACCGGATACTGGCCGGCGGCCGATTCGGCCGACAGCATGATGGCGTCGGCGCCCTCGAACACGGCGGTGGCAACGTCGGAGACTTCGGCGCGCGTCGGCACCGGCGCGGAGATCATCGATTCGAGCATCTGCGTGGCGACGACCACGGGTTTGCCGGCACGGCGCGCAGCGCGGGTGATCTGCTTCTGGATGCCGGGCACCGATTCCAGCGGCATCTCGACGCCGAGGTCACCGCGGGCGACCATCAGCGCATCCGACAGTTCGATGATTTCCGCCAGCCGGGCCACGGCCTGCGGCTTCTCGATCTTCGACAGGATCGCGGCGCGGCCACGGGCAATCTTGCGCGCCTCGGCCAGGTCCTCGGGGCGCTGGATGAACGACAGCGCCACCCAGTCGACGCGGGCGTCGAGAACCGCGTCGAGGTCGCGGCGATCCTTGTCGGTGAGCGCGCCGACCGGCAGGTCGGTGTCGGGCAGGCTGACGCCCTTCTTGTCGGAAATGCGGGTGCCGGTCTCTACCTTGCATGTCAAGCCGCGCTCGTCGGCCTCCACGCAGCGCAATTGCAGCTTGCCATCGTCGATGAGCAGCCGATGGCCGGGCTTCACCGATTGCAGGATTTCGGGGTGGGGCAGGTGAACGCGGGCCGAATCGCCCGGCGTCGGATCATTGTCGAGGCGGAACGATTGTCCCGGCATCAGGAACGCGGCTCCATCGGCGAACCTGCCGACGCGCAGCTTCGGGCCCTGCAGGTCCGCCAGGATGCCGATCGGCCTGCCGACTTCCTTCTCCACGCCGCGGATGCGCTGCACCAGCGTGCGCATCAGGTCATGGTCGGCATGGCTCATGTTGATGCGGAACACGTCGGCGCCGGCTTCGACGAGGCGGCGGATCATGGCCGGCTCGGACGATGCCGGACCGAGGGTCGCGACAATCTTGGTCTTGCGCGAACGCCTCATTTGGTCTCCCCGGGCAGCGCGACGGCCGCATCGTCGGCGGGCGCGTCGTCGGTCAGCTGCACCATCCAGTTGGCCTGCTCGCCGGTGTCATACTCGCGAAAGCCGGCACGCTGGTATCCGCGCGCGAAGCAGTCGTTGATGCCGTTGATCTTGAACTCGGCCTCGGCCACGCACATGTTGATCGGGCCGTCCCAGCGGCCGCCGCGCTCGGCATCCTCGGCGTAGAGGTAATAGTAGCGCGACGACAGCGGCCCCTCGATCAGCGTCGAGCAACTCGATCCCTTCACGTGCCACCAGCCTTCCGTCATCCAGCCCGACTCGGTGCGGTAACCGATGGCGACGCCGATCAGGCTCTGCGTCGCGTTGCAGACGCGGAAGTCGGCCTGCGCCGGAACAATCCCGGCCGCCGTCATGACCAGGGCGAACGCCAGTCCGGCCCGGGTGGACTTCCCGTTCACGCCCGCACGACCCGCCACATGAAACCGATGATCCCGCATCTTCAAGGGCCCCTTTAAGGAACGCTTCCCGCGCCTGTCAACGCGGCGAACTGCGCATTTTCAATCGATTTGAACGAACCCGCCGCCCGCAACATCCGTTTCGCCCCGTTCAACGCAACAACCGTGTCGAAACAGCGGCATTGCGCGCCGCGGTGAAGGGCGATTAAGAGTGGGCCGCACAACCCGCCCCATGCCCCGGACCCGCGCAGCCATGACGCATACAGGAGACGAAGCGGAAGAGCCATTCCTCTTCGTCGACGGCAATTCGGCGCTCGGCATGGTGCTGCTCGCCGACCATGCGCGCAATGCCCTGCCAGCCCGCTACGGCACGCTCGGCCTGCCGCATGGCGAACTGACGCGCCATATCGCCTACGACATCGGCGCGGAAGGCGTGACGCGCCATCTGGCCGCGCTGACCGGCGCGCCGGCGGTGCTGTCCACCTTCTCCCGGCTGCTCATCGACCCCAATCGCGGCGAGGACGATCCGACGCTGATCCGGCAGATCTATGACCGGGCCATCATTCCGGGAAACCATCCGCTGCCCGAGCGCGAACGCGAGGAGCGGCTCGATCGCTTCTACCGGCCCTATCACCGCGCGGTCGCCCAGGCGATCGCGGCGGCGGGCCGGGCGTGCGGGCATGCGCCGTTCGTGGTGTCGATCCACACCTTCACGCCGCAGATGCAGGGCCATCGCCGCCCCTGGCATGTCGGCCTGCTGTGGGACTGCGACGACCGGGCCGCGGTCCGGCTCATCCGCATGCTGGCCGCCGAGGACGGCATCGTCGTCGGTGACAACGAACCCTATGACGGCGCGCTGCACGGCGACACGATGTTCACCCATTGCACCGTGCACGGCATCGCGCATGTACTGATCGAGATCCGGCAGGACCTTGTCGCCGACGAGGCCGGCCAGGCGGCGTGGGCCGGGCGGCTGGCGCCGCTGCTCATGCGCGTCAACGCCGATCCGGCCCTGCATGTCGTCCAGTACTTCGGCACGCGCACCGGGCCTGGCGCTTGACGGGGGCGGACGCGTCGGGCAACCAGCCGGCACCATCTGTCCCGATTCCTCTCGCCGCCGGAGCCCGACCATGGCCGAAGACGACACCCCGACCTCCCAGACCGTGGCCGCCGGCCAGCTTCGTGCCTTCATCGAGCGCATCGAGCGCCTGGAGGAGGACAAGAAGACGATCGCCGACGACATCAAGGAAGTCTACGCGGAGATGAAGGGCACCGGCTTCGATACGAAGGCGGTGCGCACGCTCATCCGGCTGCGCCGGAAGGACCAGGCCGAACGGCAGGAGGAAGAGGCGATCCTCGACCTCTACAAGGCCGCGCTCGGAATGGCCTGACGTCTCGGGCCCATCGGGGACAGCGTGCCCTGTTCCCGACCCTGCCGCTGTCCGATGGCTGAGCCGGACGGTCCAGGAACAAGGTAGACTGTCCCCGCATCGGAGGTCATCCCATGATTCGCGTCGCATCGTCCGTCGCCGCCCTTGCCGTTCTCGCCGCAATCCCCGGCTGCGCGCCGGTGTCGAAGGACATTGCGGCCGCGTGCATCGGCGGCGAGGTCAACCAGATCGTCGAACAGGCGGCGCGCGTTTCCGCCATCCTCGGGCTCGGCAAGCAGATCCCGACCTTCTCGGTTGCCGAGATCGCCATTGGCGAGTGCCAGGAAACCGCGGTCGGCGAGCATACCTGCCTGGTCGAATACACGCTGAAGGCGGAAGGCGGCGGCGACGATGTCAACGCCTTCATCACCCATGTCGAGGCGCTGCTCGGCCGCAAGCTCACCGACAAGCGCCAGCAGCGCTGGGCCTTCACCAGGGGCCCGTCGATGACCACCTGCCGCCGGGCCGACTGAGCGGCATCACAGCCAGCCCTTTTCGCGCATCGCCTCGACGATGAGGTCGGCGATGCGGCCGGCCGCCACCGATGACGGGTGGTGATCGTCGACATAGGCCGGCAGGCCGTCGAATTCGGCCATGCAGCGGCCGGCAATCGCACTGTCGCAGAACAGGGTTTCCGGGCGCACCCTGAGCAGGCCGGGATGATCGGGCACCGCGTCGAGCGCGGCGTGCGCAGCGGCGGCGCGGGCGCGGAACCGCTCGGCCGAGGTGGACAGCGGCGCGGCGCCTATCTCGCCGCGCATCATCCGCGCCGCCATGGTCATCGGCACGTCCCAGCCGACTTCCGGCACCGGATAGACAAGCACGACGCGGCGGCCGTGGCCGATGTGGCGGGCGATTTCGGCGGCTATCGCCGCGCGATAGGCGGCAAGGCGGCCCGTGTCGGCGACATAGGAATCCGCGGCATCGACCGGAACGACGAACCCCGCCGGCCCGCGGCCGATCCCGCCTTCGCCATTGTCGTACTGCGTGCCCTCGGCATAGAGCGTCCAGCGGGCAAACAGCACCACGGCGCGCGGCCTGACGACCGTGTCGATCTCGGCCTGGAAGCGTGCGTTGAACAGCGGACAGCGCTCGCGGGCACCGACGCGGCGCAGCCCGGCGACCGGAATGCAGCCCGGACTGGTCAGCTGCAGCAGTCCGTGTCCGCCATCGGCGCCAAGACGCTCGCCGAGCCGGCGTGCCAGCGTCATGGCGTGGCTGTCGCCGAGAAGCACGGTGTCGACGCGGTCGCGGTTGCCGAACACGCAGGTCGCCCGGTCGATCGGCGCGTCGGGCGCATCGATGGCGCAGCGGCGCGCCTCGGCCCAGTCGCGATCGCGCCATGTGGCGATCTCGCGCACAGCCTCCGGCAATCGGGCGGGCAGGCCGCGGGTGACGTTGGCGACGATGCCGAAACCGACAAACGTCGCGCCGGTAGCGATCGCCGCGGCGAAGATGGCCCGGCGTCCGCCATGGAGGCTTGAGGACGGACGGCGGAACGGCGTTTCGACGAACACCCAGCTTGCCCAGGCCAGCGCCAGCGACAGCAGGGCCAGCCCGGCCATCAGCGCCGTCGACGGCTCGCCGATCGAGACGGTGCGGGCAAGGACAAACAGCGGTACATGCCAGAGATAGGCCGAGTAGCTGATCAGGCCGAGGCCGACGGTAACGCGATGGCCAAGCAAACGGCCAGCGAGGGTGCGCGGCGAGGCAAACAGGATGAGGAGCACGGTGCCGCCGACCGGCATGAGCGTGGCCGGGCCGGGCCAGGGCGTTTCAGCATCAACCAGGATGAAGGAAGCAAGGGTCAGCGCCAGGCCGGAAAGCGCCAGCGGCCCGCTGTCGCGGACCGGGCCATTGCGCAGCGCCAGTGCGGCAAGCACGCCGGCTCCGAGTTCCCAGGCGCGGGTGTGTGGCAGGTAGAAGGCGGCGTCCGGCCAGCGCGGCGCCGAGAGCCAGGCAGCGCCGAAGCTCAGCGCGGTCACGACGATCATGGCGATCGCGAAGGTCCGCCGGCCGCGCGGCCACAACCATGCGGCAGCCAGCGGGAAGACGATGTAGAACTGCTCCTCGACCGCCAGGCTCCAGGTGTGCAGGAGCGGCTTCAGTTCGGCGGCGGTGTCGAAGTAGCCGGCGACGTTGAAATAGAGGATGTTGGCGGCCGAGAGCGCGGCCGCCGCCATGCCGGTGGCGAGCTCGCGGAACTGCGCCGGCGGCAATACCGTCCAGAACAGCGGGATGAGCGCCGCCATCATGACGAACAGCGCCGGCACGATGCGGCGGATTCGGCGCTCGTAGAAGCGGGCGAGCGTGAACCGACCCGCCTCGATGTCGTCGAGCACGATACCGGCAATCAGGTAGCCCGAGATGACGAAGAACACGTCGACGCCGGCAAAACCGCCGCCGAACGGACCCAGTCCGGCGTGGAACAGGATGACCGGGATCACCGCAACGGCCCTGAGGCCGTCGATTTCGCGCCGATAGTGCATCCTGTCCTGTTCCGGCGGCCGTGGCTTTCCGGAAAGGGTAGGTCACCGGTCGCCCCGAAAAGTCAACGCTCAAATCCCTTTTGGCTTGGGCGCTAACAGCTTCTGCACCTTTGGCGTGCATCCTCCGGGTATGAGCAAGCAGACCGCCGACCAACTCGCGCGTCTTCTCGACGCCGCCGCCAACCCACCCTGGCATGCGGACGACCGCAAGCACCGCTGCGCCTATTGCGGCGAGGCTACCGACCCTGCGCTCGAAACGACGCATGCCCGAAGGCCAACGCGCGACCACATCCTTGCCAGGGCCCAGGGCGGGCGGTTGACCGTTCCGGCGTGCCGTGCCTGCAACCAGCGCAAGGCGAAGACGCCGTTTCCCGATTTCCTCGCGCATGCGGATACAGCCGCGCTGCGAATGCGGCCCGGCGCGCGTCCATGGCCGGAACATGAATTGTGGGCGGCCTATGCGGCGGCGGTCCTGAAGCGCACCCATGCGCTCATGGCCGCTTCGCTCAGTGCTTCCGACTCAACTCCCGCGTCGCCCGCTCCAGTCCCGAAAGCGTCAGCGGGAACATCCGCCCGGAAAAAAGCTCGCCCACCAGCTTGATGGAGTGGGTGAAGCTCCAATGCTTCTCCGGCACCGGGTTGATCCAGGCGGCATTCGTCCATTGCGCGGTCACGCGGTCGAGCCAGACGGCGCCCGCCTCCTTGTTCCAGTGCTCGACCGAGCCGCCCGGCTGCACGATCTCGTAGGGGCTCATCGAGGCATCGCCGACGAACAGCACCTTCCAGTCGCGCCCGTACTTGTGGATCAGGTCGGCGGTCGGGATCGTGCGGTCGTGGCGGCGGCGATTGTCCTTCCAGACGCGCTCGTACAGGCAATTGTGGAAGTAGAACCATTCGAGGTGCCGGAATTCGGCGGTTGCCGCTGAAAACAGCTCCTCCACAACGCGGACATGGTCGTCCATCGAGCCGCCGACATCGAGAAACATCAGCAGCTTCACCGCATTGCGCCGCTCGGGCCGGGTCCTGACGTCAAGATAGCCGTGCTCGGCGGTGGCCTGGATGGTGCCGGGCAGGTCCAGTTCCTCCTCCGCCCCCTCGCGCACCCAGCGGCGCAGCCGTTTCAGCGCGACCTTGATGTTGCGGGTGCCGAGCTCGACCGAATCGTCGAAATTGCGGAACTCGCGCCGGTCCCAGACCTTGACGGCGCGGCGATGGCGCGAGGCCTCCTGGCCGATGCGCACGCCCTCCGGATTGTAGCCGTGGGCGCCGAACGGCGAGGTGCCGGCCGTCCCGATCCATTTCGATCCGCCCTGGTGGCGACCCTTCTGTTCTTCCAGCCGCTTCTTCAGCGTTTCCATCAGCCGGTCGAAGCCGCCGAGCGCCTCGATCAGCTTGCGGTCCTCCTCCGTCAGGTGCTTCTCGGCCAGTTTCCGCAGCCATTCCTCGGGGATTTCGGCCACCGCGACTTCCCCGGCCGCGCTGCCGCCAACGGCTTCGACGCCGCGAAACGCCTCGGCGAACACGCGGTCGAAGCGGTCGATGTGGCGTTCGTCCTTGACCAGGCTGGCGCGCGCCAGGAAATAGAATTCCTCGACGTCGAAGGTGGCGAGCCCCGCCTCCATACCTTCCAGGAGCGTCAGGTACTCGCGCAGCGACACCGGAACCCCGGCGGCCTTCAGAGCGAGGAAGAAGGGCAGGAACATCGGCGTTTCACCCCGCGGGCTTCGTGTGGGCGCGCAGCCAGGCGTCGAGATTGTCCTTGGCGAAGGTGCCGGCTTCGAGGTGGCGATAGATGAAATCGATCACCTCGTCCTCGCCGCAGAAGAGCTCGACCCCGTTCAGGTCGAGGAAGATTTCCATGCAGGCAAAACCGACCCGCTTGTTGCCGTCGACGAAACCGTGGTTCATCGACAGGCTTTCCCAGAGTGCAGCGGCTTCCTCGACAAGGTCTGCATAGTAGCCGGTCTGCGGACGCAGAAGCGCTGCTTCGATCAGACCCAGGTCTCGGACGCCGGGCGAGCCGCCGTAGGTCGCGATCAGCTGCTCATGGATATGCAGCGCTTCGCGCAAGGTGATGTAACGATACGGCATGGCTATTTCGCCAGTGCCTCATATACCCGGCTCCAGCGCTTCATGCTGCGCTCGAGCGATGTCTTCAGTCCCGGATCGACGCCTGCTGCGCCCGCGAGCCTTTCGTACTCTTCCACGGTCAGCACGACGCGCAGATCGCGCCCGTTCTTCTGGATGAGCACCGGTTCGCTCGCCGACAATTCGAGCAATTCGCCGAAGCGGTTCTTGGCTTCCGTCGCCTGCATGATCTTCATGGCCATCTCCCGACCGCACCGGATGTTTAGCTAAAATAGCTAATTCGTTGAGGACATTCAAGCGCCGCCGCCGACGGTCGCGGCATCGGGCTGTGCGAAACGGGTCATCCCGGTGGCGTGGCGACCGAACTCAGGCATGCCGGAGGCGATGCACCAGTATCCTGTCGACAGTCCGGATCTTGCCGCCGGCTTCGCGGCGTGGCTCTGCTCCGGCAAGGCCGACCGGGCCAGGGGCTTCCATCTCGGCGCCACCTGGGATGTCGGCGAACTGGCCGCGATGGAACACGAGATCCTTGGCGAGGACTTGCAGGTCAACCGGCTGCCGGCGAAGGCGTAACCTTCACGCCTTGCCGATCTCCGCCATGTCGTAGGGCGTCGTCTGGTAGACCTGGTTGATCCAGTTGCCGAACAGCAGGTGGGCGTGGCTGCGCCAGCGGTTCAGCGGCTTTTGCGACGGGTCGTCGTGCGGATAGTAATTGTGCGGCACGACGATCGGCACGCCCATGGCGACGTCGCGGTCATATTCCTCCTTCAGCGAGGTGGAATCGTATTCGACGTGGTTGAACATGTAGAGCCGGTTGCCGGTCTTCTCGGCGAGCATGCAGGGCCCGGTCTCGTCGCTTTCCATCAGCAGCTCAAGGCCGGAGCCGGTCGGGATGTCGGCACTGCGCACTTCGGTCCAGCGCGACACCGGCACGGAAAAGTCGTCGGAAAAACCGGACAGGTACGGCGAGGCCGGGGCGAGGTTGCGGTGGCGAAAGACCCCGAATGCCTTGGTGTCCAGCGCGTGCTTCGGCACGCCGTGGAAATGCCTGGCCGCTGCCATCGCCCCCCAGCAGATGAAGAAGGAGGAGTGCACGTTGGTGGTGGTCCAGTCGAGAATGCGGGTCAGTTCGCCCCAGTAGCTCACATCCTCGTACGGCAGCAGCTCGATCGGGGCGCCGGTGACGATGAAGCCGTCGAACGTCCTGTCGGCCACTTCCTCCCAGGTGTCGTAGAAGGCAATCAGATGGTCCTCGGAGGTGTTCTTGGACCGGTGTTCGCCGATGCGGACCAGCGACAGCTCGATCTGCAGCGGCGAGGCGCCGAGCAGGCGGGCGAATTGCGTTTCCGTGCGGATCTTGTTCGGCATCAGGTTCAGAAGGCCGATGTGCAGCGGCCGGATGTCCTGCCGGCGCGCCGTGGTCTCGTCCATCA
>WBZL01003110.1_pt1 | contig 15482 bp, 12 predicted proteins | sample 5204291 | NCBI WGS metagenome assembly WBZL01 (sample SAMN12344345, study PRJNA552823) | activated sludge metagenome | biome: Activated sludge suspended growth; feature: Nitrification reactor; material: Wastewater; isolation source: activated sludge from nitrification reactor of wastewater...
TGAGTGCACGGCAGTTTTTTGAACTACTCAAACAGTCTGTAGTACAACATCTCCTGTTCCCCATTTCGACTGAGTAAAATTCGCTTTTTACTTGTACTCAATAAGTTACACTTATGTAATCTTCACCTTGAGAAAGAAAAAAGCAGAATCCCTATGTTCATCATTTACAGATCCATCCTGCCGCTTGCTCTGTTGGCAATACTTATGGCCGCATCTGGCTGCTCTGTCTACATGGCTGCAAAGCAACCTAATGCCAAAAAGACAAGCCTTTTTCAGCCCGGAACCCCCCGAAACCTGCTTTTAGGCGAATTCGGCTCGCCCATCGTCAGCGAAGATCGCGAAGGCAGAAAAATCGAAATATTCAGATTCATTCAAGGATACAGCACGGGCGTCAAAACCGGAAGAGTTATTTTTCATAGCGTCGCCGATGTCTTCACGCTAGGATTGTGGGAAGTCGTTGGCATGCCGACCGAGACGGTTTTCAGTGGCAGTGAAATGGCTTTTCAAGTAAGCTACGACGATGATGATCAGGTAGATGAGGTTATTGTTCTTAAGAAGAAATAGCTTCGAGAAGGCTGGTTGATTCATATTTTGTTCCATTTTTTTCAAGGAGAATTTCATGAAAAAACACATTTACGCAACATTGACTGCGGCAAGTGCGGTCTGTTTGATAGCATTGACAGGATGCGCGACAAATGGCGGCGGTGGCAACGTTCTGGGCGCGGTCGACAGCGGTCTGGCTTCCGTGGAACAATCAGCCCAGATTGGCAGGCAGGCGATCTCTTCCGGCACCATGGCCGCATCCGGAATGACCACGGCACCAGGACAGATTGGACTGGTCGACATTCTCGTCCAGCAGCTTGGCATCTCTCCACAACAGGCACTGGGCGGCAGCGGCGCAATTTTCCAGCTGGCGCAAGCCAGCATGACACCACAAGCTTTCTCCACACTATCGCAATCGGTACCCGGAATGACGGATATGCTCGGCGCCGCGCCTGCTGTATCCAGTCCGCTGGGCATGGGCGGCATGTCCGGATTATTGGGGAATACGGGCGCAGGTGCTGCGATTAACAATGCAGCCGCGCTAGCATCCTCATTTCAACAGCTCAATCTGTCTCCCGACATGATCGGTCAGTTTGTCCCCATCGTGACAGATTATGTCCGCTCCACCAGCGGCCAGTTAACGGCCGATCTGCTGAATTCTGCGTTGAACGTACGCTGATTGATATTTGACAGGTGCGGGAAATTCATCACGCACCGCATGGTTTATGGCCGCGCATAAAGCAAAGCATTAACGCTTGCGCGGCCTCTTTGCAGTTTACTTTAAAGTAAACTGCGCCCGGCTGCCTTTGTCATTCGCCGCATTGTCATTTTGCAATGCGCCGGTTACAAAAACCCGGTCTCCCGCAACACCCCCTTTTTCCAGCAACCAGCTCTGCGCCGCCAACGCTCTGTTTTGCGCAAGTTCATTCATTTCATCAGCACTTACTGTTGCATGCTGAAGCAATAACTGCTCCATTTCCTGATCCGGTAATTTTTTTGTCAAACCTAGAAAATTAGTCGGTTTCTCAAAATCGGCTGCTTTATATTCCACCTCAAGATATTCACTGTACTCATCCGGTGTCAGCTCAACTTCGGCAAACGCTCCCCCGGTTTCACCCTTTTTGGCGTCAGCCGCGCGTTTATGCGTAACAATCTGCTGCCGCAGTTTTACCTGTTTTATGCCTTCATAATCGACCGCCGGATCGATATGACCGGCGATTTCCAGGCGCAATGCAGGACGGTCGCTGAGTATTTGCGATAAAGCCTGTAAACGATTCTCCGCTTCAGCTTCAATCACGGCGGAACCTGGAGAAAATGCAATCTCGGATAATTCCACATTCTCTCCCAGCATTGAACCCAGCAAAGTAAAAGGCGCGGTTACCGCGCGCGTGATAAGATTAATGAATGCTTCAAGCATAATGTCGCCCAGACTGAACTTGGGATCATCCAGCGAACCTTTAATCGGCAGATGAATATCGATCTCACCCTGCCGGTTTTTCAGCAGTGCAATCGCCAGCTCCAGCGGCAGCGACAATGCGTCCTTGCTTTCCACGCGCGAACCCAGTGTCAGTTGATCGAGAAAAACATTATTTTTAGCGGTTAATGCGCCTTCCTCAACACGATAATGCACGTCAACCGACAGCTTTCCTTTCTCAATGCCGTAACCGATATATTTACCTGAATACGGACTGAATGACGGCAGATCGATCGCTTTTGCCTTTGCGGCAATATCCAGCGCAAGCCTGGAATCAAATGGCCGAATACTGCCCTGAATTTCCAGCGGTGCTGATTTGTCGATAGCGCCTTTGATATCGATTGCCCCCGCTCGCCCGGCCTGAATCGGGCCGATCTGACCGTGCAGTCCTGTCAGCCGGGCATGGTAATTCGGTCGGATGAAGCGATCGTGGAAATCGACATCACCTTGTTGCAATACGATTTTACCAATCTGCAGCGGCAACGGTTTTTCTCCTTTCGCTTTGCCAGCATCCGCTCCGGCCTGACTGCTTTCACCGGTCGCTGCTTGCTCTTGCCGCACAATGTGATGCAGATTCAATTCACCGTCAGGCTGTAGTATGACATGCGCATAAAAACCATCCAGTCTCACCGCATCCATATTTATTTTCAGAGGATCGCCGGTAAAATCCAGACCGCTAATGTCGACACTTTTCCAGCGCGCCACGTCTCTGGAAATTCCAGGATCAAGAATGCTGAAGTTTCCCAGCCGGGCCTGTCCGTTGACGGCCGTATTCATCGGACTCCCGCTGGCTTTAATGCTGCCGCTGAAAGAAACATCGCCGCTCGTCAGCAGCACGTTCAGCGCATCACCCGCCCAGCCCTGCAAGGACACCAGATCAACTGTTTTTAAATCGAGATTCATATCCGCAACAAAAGGCGACCAGGCCAGCAAACCGCGGATTTCAATGCTGCCGCGATTGTTAACTACCGCGGTCATCGCCAGATCAAGCGGTTTTTCACCGCTGATGTCGATATTTTTCGCAACCAGATCCAGCGGATCAATCGTCATTGGCACGCTATTCGCCATTGTCTGGTCGGTATAATGGATTGCAGCGGCGTTTAACCGCAACTGATTAATGTTTACGATCCACGGCCGCGTTTTATCTTCGGTTTGTGGCGTTTCTGCCTGCGCAGCTTCAGCTTGTGCAACATGCGCAATCCGTGCTTCAGGCGATGGCTTTCTGCCGGGTATCGGAATCGTTGCCGAAGCAGCCTGAGTATTCGAAGCCACCGCCGCCGTTGCATCCTCCGCTGAACCGAAAAAACGCATCAACTCAATGCTGCCATCCGGGTTACGGTTAATCACACTACTCAATCTGTCCAGCGTAATCGCATCCAGAACGATCCGTTTATCCGCAAAATCGAGTTTGACGTCATCGGCCGAAAGCTTCTTCAGTGACAAAATGCCCGCCTTGTTTTCCGCCAGACTGGATAGTGACGTCAACGTAAAATCATCCAGCCTGAACACCAGACTGGAAGGCGATTGACCTGTCAGATCAAACTGATCCAGGCTGACATGAAAGCTGCCGAGATCAACCTGATAAGGTATTTGCGCGGACTGGTTACGGATGGCGGTTCGTTTTATCGCCGACTTGCCCGAGAGCGTGATCGCGGCGGTATTTTCACCGGATTGACTGAATGTAACTGTCAGATCACTGTCAAAATAACCCGACACCAGACTGATTCCCGCCGGTAGCGGCAGATAGTCCGCGATATCCGCCAAATCGGCGTCAGTCAGTTTAAGCGACAGCGTAGCCTCGCGTTTGTCCGTAAAAGGCCGCAGCTTGCCATCCAGTAAAAAAGGCGCGCCATTGATTCTGGCGCTGAAATGCGGCCTCACCCAGTCAGCCTTAACTTTATCCAGATTGGCGATAAACGGTATGGCAAAATTGATTTCAGATATTGATTGATGACTCGACTTAAGACGATCAACCCACTCGATACGTCCGTTCTTGAGTTCGATATTACTGACCGAAAATAAGGCTGGCGCCTTATCTTCGGCAGGTTGCGAGAATTTTTCGTGTAAATCCGAAAAATTGAACACCGCCGCATCATTACGCGCCAGACGGATAGAGGGCGCATCCAGAGTGATCATGCTGATCACCGGCGCACGATGCGTTATAGACGCGGCAGGGTCGATATCGACATACAAATGATCCAGTGTAAAAAATGTTTCCGCTGCATCCACGCCGCCTGGTTTTTCGCCGACACGAAAACCGCGCACCGACAGCTCCAACGTGTAAGGCTTAATCTCGATTGCCTGCACCGTCACCGGGCGTTCCAGCAAAACCGACAATCGCATTTCCAGCTGGGATTTGACAAAACCCGGCAGCCAGTAATAGCCGAGCAGCCCGAACAAGGCAATGAGGGCCAGTACGCCGGCCAAACCGGCAATCAGGCGCTTGCGTGTTATAACACGGGATTTCACAGCGCGGGGGGATTGTGCTTGTATCGTGGTTTGCGTCATAGCTACATCCTCTTTGCTACGAAGTAGCGCTAATCCTGCAATGGATTGAGTGAAAAAATTCAGAAAGACAGCTTACACACTGCAGATGAATCTGATTTGTAATCTGCATCGCATCCCAAAGCTGAGTGAGATGCGATGGATGGCGTGATGCGTTAAATTGACCTCATTATCAAACGGTTAAAAATGATCAAAACACTATCCGGCTTATTACATCATGGCTTTGGACAACAAGCCGGTTATCCATTGCGCAATCGGATTAATAATGCGGATTTTTTTCCTGTATGCCAACAAGCTCAACATCAAAAATCAGCGTTGAATTCGGCGGAATCATTTTACCCACGCCACGCGCGCCATAAGCCATGGCCGGCGGAATGATCAATGTGCGTTCGCCACCGACTTTCATACCCCGTACACCGTGATCCCAACCTTTGATTACTTTACCTGTACCGAGCATAAATGAAAAATGCGCATTACGGTCATGCGAACTGTCAAATTTTCTGCCTTTGTTGTCCGGTGCGGTTTCATCATATAACCAGCCCGTGTAATGCACGCTAACAGTTTTACCAACGTCGGCTTCTTCACCCTCACCGACTTTACGGTCAATTTTTTCAAACTGCCGACCCGCTTCTGCGGCATTTTCCTGCGCGGCATGGGCAGGCTGCGACAGTAGAAACAGCGCAATCACAGCAATTGATAAAATAAAAAAACCTGAATCGATATAAAATTTGGCACTGAACATCATTTTCCTCAAAAATTAACAAAAACTTTATTTTAATTGCCCACTCTTAAATAGTATAACCCAATATGGATTTATCCTTACAGACGAACCCTATTTATCCAGACCATGCATTCATCCGAAAAATCCGAAAATACCGCATTAAACATGAATGAACAGGAAATGCCGACATCCCAGGGCGCAGAGCTTCTACGTCTGCATCATTCGCCTCTGGTTCGCAGCCTCTACCTCGGGGCGGGTTGTGCTGCTCTCATGCTGGGTGCTCTGGGCGTTCTTCTGCCGATTTTGCCGACCACGCCTTTTGTGCTGCTGGCGGCGGCCTGTTTTGCAAGAGGCTCTGAACGATTCCATACCCGGCTGATGACCAATCGTTATACCGGCCCGGTCATTCTGGAATGGCGCCTGCATCGCAGCGTGACGCACAAAACGAAACGCATGGCCTACATCATGACGGCTTTGTCATTCAGTGTTTCAATTCTGATTGTTCCTGAAATGTGGCAAAAGATCATGCTCGCGGCGATTGCCTGCATTCTGGCTTTTTATCTTTCGCGCCTGCCTGTCAGGCCCGCTGACAATCGTTCCGGCGCGCCCTCGGTCTAGTCTGACTTATCACTTGTCTTGATGCCTCAAGTCAATGTTGATTCTGCCTTGGGGCCGTCTCGCATACGCTTGATTGTTAAAAAATCCATGTTCATAGCCGTCTGAGAATAACATCATCATGAATACCCTGCTGTCAAAGCACTGGCATCACCAGCCGCATGACGAGGTGATCGCTCTACTCGACTCGGATATTGTCCAGGGACTTGAACCATCAGAAATCATCCGCCGCCAGAAAAACTTCGGCCCCAACAAACTCACGCCTAAAAAAGGCAAAAGCCCGCTGGTTTTGTTTCTGCTTCAGTTTCATCAACCACTGGTTTATATCCTGCTGGCCGCAGCGGCTATTACATTTGCATTACAGGAATGGGTGGATAGCGGTGTTATTTTCGGTGTCGTTCTGGCAAACGCGATTCTCGGTTATACCCAGGAATCGAAGGCAATCAAGGCAATCGAAGCACTCACCTGTACCATGGATGGCGCAACAACCGTGATTCGCGCCGGAATAAAACAAAAAATCGCGGCTTCCGAACTGGTTCCCGGAGACCTCGTTGTATTGCAATCCGGGGACAGAGTACCCGCGGATTTAAGATTATTGCAGATCCGCGCACTGCAAATCGACGAATCCGCATTGACTGGCGAATCCGTCCCGGTGCACAAGCAAACCGGACAACTGCCGCTGGAAAGCGTACTCGCTGACCGCAGCAACATGGCTTATTCGTCGACACTGGTGACCTACGGCACGGCAACCGGTATTGTTGTCGCGATCGGGGATGATACTGAAATCGGCCACATCAACACGCTGATTGCCAGCGCCGACGTGCTGACCACACCACTCACCCGCAAAATAAACCATTTCAGCAAAACTCTGCTGTGGATCATTCTCGGACTCGCAGGCCTGACTTTCCTGGCGGGCAGACTGCACGGCGAATCACTGCTCGATTCGTTCATGGCGTCGGTAGCGCTGGCTGTCGGCGCGATACCTGAAGGCCTGCCGGCGGCGATGACTATCATGCTGGCCATCGGCGTCAATAAAATGGCGCACCGGCACGCGATTATCCGCAAAATGCCTGCCGTTGAAACACTGGGCAGCACGACCATCATCTGTTCCGATAAGACAGGAACGATCACCCGGAATCAGATGACTGTTCAGCGTATTTATGCCGGTGGCAAGCATTATGTCATTTCAGGAACAGGCTACGCGCCTGCCGGAGAAATAACTCTGGATGCATCAAAAATCGATCCCGGTACACAGCCTGCTTTACTGGAATGCCTGAAAGCAGGCTTATTATGCAATGACTCGCGGCTAATCCAGACTAATGACCATTGGTTAATCCAGGGCGACCCCACAGAAGGCGCGCTGATTGTCGCCGCCGCCAAGGCGGGATTGCAGCGCGATGTTCTGGAACAGGATTTTCCGCGTGTCGACGCGTTACCGTTCGAATCCCAGCATCAATACATGGCGACCCTGCATGCGCTGAACGCGGAGACTGCGGTGATTTATGTGAAAGGCTCCGTTGAAAGCATTCTAGCGCGTTGCGAAACGGCCAGTGACGATGATTTTCAGTCGCAACCGCTGAATAAAGAACGCATTCATCGCGAAACGGAAGCCATGGCGGCGCATGGTTTGCGTATTCTCGCCTTTGCCCGCAAACTGCAACCAGCGTCCACTCAGACCGTCAATCACGACAGCGTAGCGGAAGGCCTCAGTTTTCTGGGTTTACAGGCAATGATGGATCCGCCCAGGGAGGAGGCCATCGCTGCCATCAGCGCCTGCCAGATGGCCGGCATTCAAGTGAAAATGATCACCGGCGATCATGCCGCTACAGCTGCAGCAATTGCCCGTCAGATCGGACTTGCCGGAACGGCTGACACAGCGCCGCGCCATTTTGCAGTCAGCGGGCATACACTTGCCGCGCTGCCGGATAAGGAATTGATGGATATCGCGCAACAGGCCGCCGTATTTGCACGCGTCGCACCCGAACAAAAATTGCGACTGGTTGAAGCGCTTCAGGCCACAGGCCATGTCGTGGCAATGACCGGTGACGGCGTCAACGACGCACCGGCGCTTAGACAAGCCAATATCGGCATAGCGATGGGCATGAACGGTACGGAAGTAGCGAAAGAAGCTGCAGATATGGTGCTGACGAACGACAACTTCGCCACGATAGAAGCCGCGGTCGAAGAAGGCCGCGCCGTTTACGACAACCTGGTCAAGTTCATCACCTGGACATTGCCGACCAACATCGGCGAAGGCTTGCTGGTACTCGTCGCCGTGTTTTTTGGACTGACGCTGCCGATCACACCGGTCCAGATTCTCTGGATCAACATGACAACAGCGGTACTGCTGGGTCTGATGCTGGCATTCGAACGCAAGGAACCGGGTATCATGGCGCGCCAGCCACGGCAGCCGGAAACGCCGATACTTACCCGCGAACTCGGCTTCCGCATCGGATTGATGGGTCTGATGCTGCTTGCCGGTGCTTTTGTTTTTTTTGAATGGGCGTTATCGCAGGGAAAAAGTATCGAAACAGCGCGCACACTGGCAGTCAATATGTTTGTCTTCGGTGAATTGTTTTATCTGTTCAACTGCCGTTCGCTGCGCTACTCGATGTTCGAACTCGGCGCCTTCACCAATCGCTGGCTGTTGCTGGGGGTAACCGCAACAATCCTGTTGCAGGTTTTTTTCACCTATTCCCCGGTAATGAACACACTGTTTGGCAGTGCGCCGCTGGCGATGATCGAATGGGTATTTATTCTGTGCGGCGGTCTACTGGTTTATGGCGTGGTAGGTGTCGAAAAATCACTGCGACGCCGCGCTGAAAACAAGAGAGACTATTAGTGGAAATGCTTCCGGATATTTTCGCTGAAGTGGCGCTGCTGCTGCTGCTCGCGATCGGCGTGGGCGCGCTGGGCGTGCGTCTGCGTCAGCCCCTCATCGTCGCATTTATTGCGGCAGGTATTCTGGCCGGACCTTCAGTGCTGGGCTGGATGCAAGCCAATGATCAGGTCGACTTGCTGGCCAAGCTCGGCATTACTTTGTTGTTATTCGTCGTTGGGCTTAAGCTTGATCTGCATATTATCCGCACCATGGGACCGGTAGCACTGGCGACGGGTCTCGGCCAGGTTGCATTTACCAGTATTGTTGGCTATCTGATCGCGCTGGCGCTGGGCATGCCGCCGATTGCCGCATTATATGTGGCGGTTGCACTGACGTTCTCCAGCACGATTATTATCGTCAAACTGCTGTCCGACAAGCGCGAGGTGGACACACTGCACGGCCGCATCGCACTCGGCTTTTTAATCGTCCAGGATCTGGTTGTCGTGCTGGCGATGATTGGTCTCAATGCTCTGGCCGGAGCAAATACGGACGAAGGCTCAATGAGTCTTGAAGTTTTGAGCGTACTGCTTAAAGGCATCGCTTTTCTCGCTGTCGTTGGACTGGCAATACGGTATGTTTTGCCCAAACTGTTGCACCTGCTGTCTCATTCACAAGAACTGCTGGTGCTGTTTGGCATCTCCTGGGCTGTGGCGTTGGCCGCTCTGGGCGACACGCTGGGTTTCAGCAAGGAAGTCGGCGCTTTCGTGGCCGGCGTTTCCCTGGCCTCAACTCCCTACCGGGATGCCCTGGGTGCGCGACTGGTCAGTCTGCGCGATTTTCTGTTGCTATTCTTCTTTCTTGACCTGGGCGCACGCCTGGAGTTTGGATTGCTCGGCGAACAACTGATTGAAGCCGCAGTATTTTCATTGTTCGTCCTGATCGGTAATCCTTTAATTGTAATGGTAATCATGGGCGTGCTGGGTTACCGCAAACGCACCGGATTTCTGGCTGGTCTTACGGTCGCGCAGATCAGCGAGTTTTCATTGATTCTGGGCGCGCTCGGCTTGAGCGTGGGCCACATTGACGCCGCGACCATGGGACTGATTACGCTGGTCGGCATTATCACCATCAGCACTTCAACGTATATGATTCTATACTCTCATCCATTATATGAATGGCTGGCGCCCTGGTTAAAAGTATTCGAGCGCCGCCAGCCCTACAGGGAAAATGCGCAAAATGAAATTTCAGATGATCCGATGCAGCAAATGATTCTGTTCGGCCTCGGCCGCTATGGCACGGGAATCGCACAAGCACTGCGCGAACGCGGTTGTCAGGTAGTCAGTGTCGACTTTAATCCGGAGCTGGTTCGCGCGGGCGATCCCGCCGGATATCCGGTACTCTATGGCGACGCCGAAGATCCCGAATTTATCGCATCGCTGCCGCTTGCGCGCACGCAATGGGTCATCAGTACCGCGCGTGAACAGCATGTCAGCCGGATATTGATTCATACCCTGAGAAATCTGGGCTATGCAGGCCGGATTGCGGTTACCGCGCATCATCAAAATGAAATAGCCGGACTGGAACAGGCTGGCGCCGATCTTGTATTGATACCGTTTGCGGATGCGGCACGGGAAGCAACCGACCGGTTATTTGAAGAAGCAGATCTGGATCCGGAAAAATGAAAACAAACCCTCAAAAAATACACAACAATTTATCGGATATCGCGTTGCGGGTATTGCTTTGTACCTTGCTCTGGGTGATTTTCAGCGGCGGGGGTCCGTCGTCCTGGACAATCGTCGCGCCCGCGACACTGCTTGCATTCATCGCCAGCATCGCACCGATTCCGCCGGGATTGCCGCGGGTGTTCATGGCCAACACGGTCAGCCTATTGCCGGGTACGTTAAGCGTTGAATTAACCACTGAACTCAATCGGGATTTTCTGACAGTGCATGTACTGGACAGAAAGAAAGCTGTTACAACCGAACTTGAAACGGTCGAACAATGTGTGGCGCGGCTGTTTGGCGTACCTCCGCCAGTCGCCAGTCAACGACAGGAGTAACTGAAATGAAAAGTATCCGTAACATTCTCTGTGTAACTTTTCCCTGGAAAAATTGCCAGCCCGTTGTGGAGCGCGCCGTCGCGCTGGCGGAAAACAATCAGGCCAGCCTGACTGTCGTCAGCCTGATTGAACGTTTTGCAGCAGCAACTGAAATGCTGGAAAGTGAAGCAACGCCGGCTGATCTGCAGGCCTTGGTCGTGCAGGGACATGAACAGCATCTGGCCGCGCTGATCGAGCCTTATCAAGATAGAAAGCCAATCCAGACCCAGGTGCTCACAGGCATTCCGTTTCTGGAAATTGTGCGCAAAGTGCTGCGCAGCGAATACGATCTGGTCATCAAACCAATCGAAGCGCATGACTGGCTGGATCGCCTGTTCAGCAGTGATGACATGCACCTGTTGCGCAAGTGCCCGTGTCCTGTCTGGCTAATCAAACCGGAAGCGCATAAAACCTGCCGGCGCATTCTGGTTGCGGTAGATGCGGGCGACGATTATCCTCAGGCAGAATTGCGGATCCGTTATGCCTTGAATCAGCAGGCTCTCGAAATGGCCGGCTCTCTCGCGCTGTCGGAATTTGCCGAGCTGCATATCGTGCACGTTTGGGATGCTGTGGGCGAGAGTCTCATGCGTACGCGCGCGCCTTTCATGAGCGGCGCGGATGACACAATCACTCAGTATGTTGAACAGGTGCGCAAGCGCCATCAACACAATCTGGATACATTGATACTCGAGATGACCCGTCGTCTGGGGCAGGATGCCATCGATTATCTCAAGCCGCGAATACACCTGATTAAAGGTTCGGCACGCAAGGAGGTTCCCGCGCTATCCAGGCAGCTTGAAGCGGATCTGATCGTCATGGGCACGGTAGCCCGCACAGGCATACCCGGATTCATCATAGGCAATACCGCCGAGGCGATCCTCAATCAGATCGACTGTTCGGTACTGGCGATCAAGCCGCCCGGGTTTGTTACGCCTGTTACACTCGAGGTATAAATAGCAGTGCAGATGCTTTATTTTGCACTGGCGCTGTTTCTGCTGCTCAATTTCTGCGCGGTAATATGGCGTGTATTGATCAGCATAGGTTTCATCGGGATAAATACGCACTGACGGAAATATCGCATCATGCAAAAAACATTTGCCTGCACCCTCATCATCGCTGTATTGCTGCTGAGCAGCTGCAGCATGGTGCAACTGGGATACGACCGCGGGCCGCAACTTGCCTGGTGGTGGCTGGATAGCTATATCGATTTCAGTCGCGAGCAGAAACCACATGCAAAACAAGCCATTCGCCAGTGGTTTGACTGGCATCGCGCCACACAGCTGCCGGAATACGCCGATTGGCTTGCTGCGGTGCGTAGCTTGATCAATGCCCCGGTGACGCCGGAACAGATTTGCCGCTGGTCTGATGAACTGCAAGACATCCTCGCACCTGCCTTCGATCACGCCGTGCATCTCGGCGCGCCGGTTGTTCTGAGTCTCGATGAATCGCAACGACGCCACCTTGAACAACGCTATACCAAAAGCAATGACAAGCTGCGCCGCGATTATCTGCAACCGGATCCCAAAGACCGCCTGAATGCTGCGATAAAACGCTCGGTAAAACGCATCGAAAATCTTTACGGCAAAATCGACCAACAGCAGCGTGACCTGATTATCGCCAGCATCACGGTTTCACCTTTCAGTCCCGAGGCTTGGCTGGCAGAGCGTCAACGCCGTCAACAGGTTACACTGACAACCCTGCAACAGCTCGCCGACGCCTCCCTTCCGTCCGAACAGGTTGCTACCGTGCTGCGTGGACTGATAGAGCACACTCACCGCTCCGACAGTCCGGATTATCGCGCGTATCAAATCAAGCTGACCGAATATACCTGCGACTTTATTGCCCGCATGCATAACACCACCACACCGACCCAGCGCCGGCACGCACACGACAAGCTGAAAAGCTGGGAAAACGATTTGCGCGTGCTTACGGGAGAAGACCGCGTTTATACGATATTGCAATAAATCGGGTCAGGCCTTCTCCACCGGCCATGGCGACGGAATCCGTTCGATAGGGAATTCCTGGTTAAACCTAAAAACCTCAATTGACTGTTACCCGGAATGGCTAACAGCATGAATAAATCGAATAATCTGAACAATACCCGCTCACCCAATTGGTGAGTCACACTATAGTATTTATAGCGCGCTGCTTTTTAATTCTGGCTGCGTTGCAATTCGTTGTAATAACGCGTTATTACGCCTCATCGCGCCTTGCCGGAAATAAAAATCAACGCACTCTAAATCCCATTCAATTGAGGTTTTTAGGTTAAACCATTACACGATCACTCCGTTAATGTTCAGAGCCACATCATGATTTTTAATTTCAAAGGTAATGAACAATGAGCACAATAGCGACAGATCAGGTATTTATGGGCAGGCAAGTAACCGAAGAAGCACAACCAGACGAAATCCGGCGCCACTTAACAACGCACCGGATAGCCTATGATGGCCAGACTGGTCAGGTCTATAAAATCTGGTTACTCAATATCGTCATGAATATCTTTACGCTGGGTATTTACAGTTTCTGGGGAAAGACGCGATTGCGTCAATATGTGGCGGGTGCATTCAAACTCAATAAAGACCGGTTTGAATACACCGGAACAGGAAAAGAGCTTTTCGTCGGATTTCTGAAAGGCATGCTTGTCTTTTTCGTGCTTTATCTGCCATTTATGGTGGCATCATTTATCGCGCCCGACGCAGTCTGGCCGCTGGTATTTTTAATACCCTTCTTCTATGTACTTCCTGTCGCACTCTATTCCGCATGGCGCTACCGCATAAGCCGCATACAATGGCGGGGTGTCCGTTTCGAACTGGATGGTTCAGTCATGAAATATGCCGGTATTTTTCTCTGGAGATGGCTGATCAACATTATATCACTTGGTATATTAATCCCTTATTCCGATATCCGGATATATCAGTATATTGCGGATAACGCTTATTATGGAGATATCGCATTCCGCTTCGAAGGGCGCGGCAAGAATCTGATGGCCATACATCTGGCCACCTATTCAATCATCATCGGTTTGTTCATTTTCGTTTTTTATGGTTTACAGCTGATGGCAGCATCCTTTGTTACCGCGCAAATGGCAATTGGACAACAAGACCTGTCATTTGATGAAGCTTTGGTGATTTTTTTCAGTAATGCATCGTTTTTCGCTGCCCTGACCTGCATTATCGTTCCATTTATTCTACTGCCCATGATTCGATTGATTTACAAAACGGCGCTTATTCATGAAATAACCAATCACTTGTATGCCGGTGAAATCAGCTTCAAAAGCACCATTACAACTTTTGCGCTGATAAAGCTCAAACTGGGCAATTTTTTAATTCTCATCCTGACGTTAGGTCTGGGTTTACCTGTTATCATGCAGCGTAACCTGCGCTTTTTTGCGCAGCATACGCAAGTCAAAGGTAATCTGGAAACTTCCAGCATCAAACAAACCGCCAGCCGCAAACCTGCTGACGCTGAGGGCTTGCATGCTGTCATGGGGCTCGATTCAGGTTTTATTTAATCCTAAAAGCCTCAGTTGAATGGCATTGACTGCTTTCGAAGCCAGGTTTTTTGACGGTAAAACGGCAAGGCCGCATCAGGTCAGTGTCGAACTGCATGCCAGCCGTTTGCGCATCTCGATGTCTGGAGAATCGTGTTCAAGCGACTGGCTGTATAAAGAAATCGTAGTTTTGCAACAACCCATACCACCGCAGCCAGCCATGCTGACTTCCCGTAGAAACATGGCTATGCGGCTATATATCGAACCGGAAAACTGGTTTTCATTCAAAACAAAACTCCCTAAAACGGCGTTTCCGGCAATAACGCTTTCTACGCGATGGAGATCCCTGGCGGGCTATGCCGGATTATCCGTAATTTTTGTGTTAGCGGCAGTTGCTGCAGGGCCCAGGCTGTTTGAACGCGCAAGCGAGCTCATTCCTCCCAGTACTGAAATACAGATTGGCAAAATGGCGCTTGATTCGTCAATCAACCATCCGGTATGTGCAGCGCCACAAGGAAAAGCGGCGCTGGATAAATTAGTGCTTATGCTGAAACAGGGGATAACGCGCGACATTCCCTTTAATGTGCGCGTTGTTTCTGCTGACGAAACACTTAACGCGCTGGCCGCACCAGGCGGGCACCTGATCATTTTCAGCGGCATTCTTAAAAAAGCTGATTCGGCAGAAGAAGTAGCTGGCGTACTGGCGCATGAAATGGCGCATCTCGAGATGAATCACCCGATGAAATCATTGATGCGCAATCTGGGCGTTACTTTAACGTTACACATGATGTTCGGCGATGCCGGTGTCCTGAGTAACACCGCCCATTTTGCCGGAATGATTCATCAACTGCACTATAGCCGTGAAGACGAACTGGAAGCGGATAAAATTGGTTATGCGTTGCTTGAAAAAGCCAATATCGACCCATCGGGGCTAACGCTTTTTTTCGAGCGTATTCAACAGGAAGAAACAAAAAGCACGGGTCATTCCTACTCCAATCGGTCTGATCTGGATGAATATTTTTCAACGCATCCGCACACGGAACAGCGTATCAACACGCTAAAAAGCAATGCCACCACCTTAAAAAACTATCGACAAGCACTGGATGATTCCGAATGGCAAGCGCTTAAAGATATCTGCTCAGAACAGGCAGATTAATACGAATTCACCCGGCAATTTTTTTAGATTGCCATCCACAATCAGGCAGACACAGACAA
>WBZL01000472.1_pt2 | contig 15479 bp, 11 predicted proteins | sample 5204291 | NCBI WGS metagenome assembly WBZL01 (sample SAMN12344345, study PRJNA552823) | activated sludge metagenome | biome: Activated sludge suspended growth; feature: Nitrification reactor; material: Wastewater; isolation source: activated sludge from nitrification reactor of wastewater...
CATCCATCAGGCCGTCCGCGGTGTCGTAGGCGGTCCAGGTATTGCCTTTCCGGCAGACGGCCTTGCCGTGCACGTCCAGAAACCACTGTTCCAGGCCGGTTTCGCATTGGTAGTTGAGGTCGGCGTAGGTCATCCAGCGGTCGGTCGAAAAATCAAGCAGGAAGATCTTGGATTTGTAACCGCCGACCCAGAGCTTGTTCCCTTCGCTTTTTTGCAGCATCAGCCGGTTGGCGGGTATGGCGTAATCCGGCGCGGCGTAGATCTGCCATTCGCCGTTGCGGAAGGCGTACAGTTTGCCCAGCGATCCGATCCAGATGGCGCCGTCGGTGGATTGGATGATATCGGTCATGTATTCGTCGCCGCCGAACAGGGCTCCCATGGAGATGTATTCCCATTTGGCGCCGTCAAATACGGAGATGCCCACTTTGTAGGAGGTATTGATGATCCAGATCTTGTGGTCGGCCGTCTGGATCATTTCCTGGGATTCGCCGAGGTGAATGTTGTTATCGGAGGAGATCAGTTCGTATTTCCCGATGGAAGATTCGGGTTGGCCTTCCGGCCTGAATTTCAGGATCCGGCCCAGTTCATTGGGCAGGGTCAGGGCAAACCAGAACGTGCCGGTATGGTCTTCCAGGATATCGGAGATCTCGTTGAAATCGCCGCCGTCCAGTATTTTGGACGGGATAATTTTCCAATTGACCCCTTCGACCTCGTTGCGCAGTCTGGACACTTTGGCGGACGAGGTGTAGAAATCCGGCCTGCCTTTTTTCGAAAAATGGAGGACTCCCTGGTCGGAACAGGCCATGAGGCTGCCGTCGGAAAGTTCCTTGATCTGTAAAAAGTCGAAGGTGATGCCGCCCTCAGCGGAAAAAATGGCTTCCCAGAGGGCGCCGTCATAGCGGAAAATGCCCTTGGGCGTGGTAGCGTAAATATAGCCGTTGCGAGCGGCAAAAACCTGTTCGGCGGGGTAGGAGGTCAAACCGTTCTCGGCATTATGGACCTTCCAGGAATAGCCGTTGTATTCGAAAATGCCGTTGTTGAAGCTCATCCAGACCTTTTGGTCCCGGCCTTCCATAATGTACCGGACCCCTTTGCCTTCGAGCTCCGGGAACGGCTTCCACCGCCAGGATTCTGAAAGCGGGTTGACCACCTGCGGTTGGTATGGCCCTGAAGACTTGCCGGTTGCGGCCAACAGCAGCAGGCATAGGACGGACAATAGTTTAATTTGGCGATATCGGTTGGTGAACATAGTTTGGATGTTGCTGGGAACAAGTGTCTCCAGTGAGTGCTGTCAAAATGGTATGGGCAGGGATTATGGTGTCGGAATTCTCATGCTAAAATATAAAATAATGACCATTTTACTTAACTTAAGCATTATTTTATACGATTGCCGCAGACAAAACGGGGATTAAAATTTAATTTGCCGTACCGCTGTTAATGATGATAAAAATACGGAATCGGCCAAAATGTTAAATAAGGGTGCGCATTTGTTAAATTCTGCGACCCGAGATCTGCGAGGCTGATTTACCTTGGTGTCCCGTTTAAAATGGGTCATTGAAAGCTGAATTATGAAAGACCTTTTCTCCCTGAAGGGAAAAACTGCCCTGATCACCGGGGCCAGCCGCGGCCTGGGCAAAGCGATGGCGGTTGCGCTGGCGGATGCAGGCGCTTTTGTCGTTTGCAGCAGCTCGAAACCGGGCGGCGCTGAAGATACCGTTCGCCGGATACAGGATGCGGGCGGTCAGGCGGTCGGGATCGCAGCCGACCTTTCGGATCGCACCTCGGTGGACCGGCTTTTTGAAACGGCCATGCAGCAAACCGGCCGTATTGATATCCTGGTGAATAACGGCGGCACCATCGCGCGCTATCCTGCTGCGGATTTTCCGATGGAAGCGTGGGACCGCGTACTGGAAGTCAACCTGACGGCCTCCTTCCGGCTGGCGCAACTCGCAGCCCGCCAAATGATGGACAAAGGCGGCAAGATCATCAATATCGCATCGCTGCTGTCGTTCTCCGGCGGGATCACGGTGCCTGCATATACCGCCAGCAAGCACGCCGTAGCCGGCATCACCAAAGCGCTGGCCAACGAATGGGCCAAATACAATATCCAGGTGAATGCCATCGCCCCGGGGTATTTTCGCACCGACAACACCAAAAAGCTCCAGGAAGACAGCGTTCGCTCAGTTGAGATCTCCAAACGGATTCCCGCCGAACGATGGGGCGAACCGGAAGACCTGGCCGGCGCCGTGGTTTTCCTGGCGGCCCCGGCCAGCAATTATGTCAACGGCACAGTGCTGACGGTGGACGGCGGGTGGATGGCCCGGTGACTTCGACTTTGTTCAGCCACCCGGGGGAGGGGCGAGGAGTTGAGGAACTGAGGAGCTGAGGAATTGAGGAACTGAGGAACTGAGGAATTGAGGAACGGAGGAATTGTCTCCTTCGTCCCGCTTGTGGTGGGACTACGGCGACCAGTGGAGGAACTACCTCCTTTGCTCTTGATGAGCTGCGGCGGTCGGGGGAGGAACTGAAAGACGTCCGTAAGGAGACCAGAGGTCCATAGGGCCGAAATATCTGTAAACCAGGTCCGTAGGACCGAAATACCTGTAAGAACCAGGTCCGCAGGACCAAAATATCTGTAAATGATACAACCGAAAACCATAGGCGCTGACAAGAGCGCAGCGCCCAAAACGCCCGAAGAGCGCCGATACGACCTCCAGGTCATGGTGCCAATAAAGAATGAGATCCGTAAGGTGGAAGCCTTCGACGCGACACCCGCCGGGGACGGCGTACAGGAGATCATCACCGCCGGGAATTCCACTTTTCGCTTCCTGCGGCTGGCCAGGATAACCCTCAAGGCCGGTAAAAAGGCCGAACGGACCCTGGGAGCGGAAGAAGCGGTTTACTACGTCAACCGGGGAAGCGCGATCATCAGCGCCGGGGGCAAATCGCATACCCTCGGGAAGGGCGATGTCCTGTATGTCGGGATCAACAATGCGGTCACGGTCGAAACGCCGGAGGCCTGCGATGTCAGCGAATTCAAGGCGGTCGATTGCCATATCGCGCATCCCGTCCAATTGATCCGGCATACCGACATTGAAGGGACCGAACTGGCTGCCGACCTGGGGAGCCGCCGCCCGATGTCGAAACGGACGGTCTTCAAACTGGTCGACAAGAACGTGCAGGCCTCGCGCCTCCTTTTCGGCGATACCTATATGGCGCAAAAAGGCGGAGTGGGGAGCTATCCGCCGCATTTCCACGGCCCCGACGGCCCTCACGGCCTGGGTAAGAACGCCAAGGAAGAGATCTACCATTTCCGCTGCGAGACCGATATTCCGGGCGATGTGCCCTATGTACTGCAAAACTGCGCCCTGCCCGAAGAAAAGGTCAACGTTTACGCCCATATCTTCGATGAAACGGCCATCAATGTAACGCCGACCTATCACGACACCATCGCACCGCCATCGGTCGACTTCATGTTCACCTGGTGCCTCGCCAGTTTTACGGAAGGACACCGCGACTGGGCGGAGATCTACAACAAGCCCGGTTATGAAAATGAATGGTAAATTTTATTGAGGAATTGAGGAATCGAGGAACTGATCAAAGGCCTTTCGATTCCTCGATTCCTCGATTCCTCAATTCCTCGATTCCTCAATAAAAAAGCATGAGAACCACCCTTTGGGCCATTGCCCTACTAACCTTGACCATGGGCTGCAAGCAAGCGCCCAAAGAAGCTGCCGAAGCGGATCCCTGGGCTGTCATGACCGGGATCCTGGCCAATATCCAGCCGCCGGTTTTTCCCGACAAGGATTTTGTCATCACTGATTTCGGCGCTGTAGCCGACGGCGCGACCGACTGCCTGCCCGCCATCCGCCAGGCCATTGAAAAATGTAATGCCGAGGGCGGCGGCCGGGTTGTGATCCCCGCCGGCGAATACCTCGCAAACGGACCGATCCACCTGAAGAGCAACGTCAATCTCCATGTTTCGGAAGGCGCTACGGTCCGGTTCAGCGTCAATCCGAAGGATTACCTGCCCGTGGTGCACACCCGGTGGGAAGGCGTGGAATGCATGAATTATTCGGCCCTGATCTATGCCTACGAACAGGAGAATATCGGCATCACCGGAAAAGGCACCCTCGACGGTCAGGCCGACAATACCAACTGGTGGCCATGGTCCGGGGGCAGGGGATACGGGTGGTCGGAAGGCGTACCCAGTCAGAAAGACAGCCTCTGCCGGCCTCGGCTTTACGCCCTTAACCAGGCGGAGGCCCCGCTCGAAGAACGGGTTTTCGGGGAAGGCGGTTACCTGCGGCCGAATTTCATCCAGCCTTACCGGTGCAAGAACGTACTGATCCAGGGCGTGACGGTCAAGAATTCGCCCATGTGGATAACGCATCCCGTATTGTGCGAAAACGTGACGGTTGACGGCATAACCGTGATCAGCCACGGCCCCAACAGCGACGGATGCGATCCGGAAAGCTGCAAGAACGTCCTTATCAAAGACTGCTTCTTTGATACCGGCGACGACTGCATCGCCCTGAAGTCCGGTAGGAACCAGGACGGCCGGCGGTTCAACGCGCCCATTGAGAATGTGATCGTCCGGGATTGCGAAATGAAGGACGGACACGGCGGGGTGGTGATCGGCAGCGAGGTGTCCGGCGGAGCCCGCAATATCTTCGCTGAAAACTGCAATATGGACAGCCCCAACCTCGAGCGCGCCATCCGGGTGAAAACCAACAAAACGCGCGGCGGCGTGATCGAAAACCTGTTCTTCCGGAACATCACCGTCGGAGAGGTCAAGGAAGCCGTCGTGCGGGTCAACATGCATTATTCCGTATTCTCCGACACCACGGTGCTGTACATTCCGACCATACGGAACATTTACGTCGAGAACGTCACCTCCAAAAAAAGCAAATACGGCCTGCTGATCGACGGATATGACGCCGAACACCCGGTGAGCGGCCTGCACCTGAAGAACTGCCGTTTCGACGGGGTGGAAAAGGGCAATTCGGTCAAATTTGCGGTTGATCAGGCGTATTCGGAGTTGTATGTGAATGGGGAGGTGGTGGTGGAGTGAGCTGGATGCTTGTTGCTGGAAGCTGGATGCTAGTTGCTGGTTGCTGGATGCTGCCCGCCGTCGCTCTTGAGGAGCTATGGCGGACGGGGGATGCTTGTTGCTGGAAGCTGGATGCTGGATGCTGGATGCTGCCCGCCTTCGCTCTTGAGGAGCTATGGCGGACGGGGGATGCTAGTTGCTGGATGCTGGATGCTGGTTGCTGGATGCTGCCCGCCTTCGCTCTTGAGGAGCTATGGCGGACGGGGGATGCTGGATGCTTGTTGCTGGATGCTAGTTGCTGGATACTTGATGCTGCCAACTGAAGAATGTCAAACAAATAGATCAACATGTTCAAACGAATGAAAACGGGATTTACGCTTCTTTTGATCCTGTTTGCGGCCGCTTCCTGGAGGGCGCCGGAGCCTGTATTGACGCTGTTCATGATCGGGGATTCCACGATGGCGGACAAGGCCGATCCGGACCGGAATCCGGAAGTGGGCTGGGGGCAGGTCATGCCGGAATTTTTTACGGATCAGGTGCAGGTGCGGAATTTCGCGGTCAACGGCAGGAGTACCAAGTCCTTTATCGATGAGGGGCGGTGGGACAATGTGCTGAAGGACCTGAAACCGGGGGATTACGTATTCATCCAGTTTGGACACAATGACCAGAAAGTGAACGACCCCAAGCGGTATACCAACCCCTGGACGGGATATCGCCGGAACCTGGAACGATTTGTGAAGGAAGCCCGGGAAAAGGGCGGCGTACCGGTGATCTTGAGCTCAATCGTCCGGCGGAAATTCAACGAAAACGGTACGCTGGAGGATACGCACGGGGTCTATCCGTTCGTAGCCCGGCAGGTTGCAGCCGATCTGGACGTGCCTTTTATCGATTTGCAACTGAAAACTGAGGATCTTGTGGCGTCATTGGGGCCTGAAAAGTCAAAAGAACTCTATCTTTGGCTGGACCCGGGACAGGACGCCTACATGCCCGACGGAAAACAGGATGATACCCACCTGAATATCCGCGGCGCAAGAGCGGTGGCTCGCCTGGCAACGGAGGAGGTCAAGGCCATGAAATTACCGCTGGCCGCCTATTTGAAGTGAATCCGGGCCGGGAATAACCAACTTTTGAACATACGCAACATGAGCAAGGAAATAAAGCCCTTTATTGACGACAACTTTCTGCTTGAAAACCGCACGGCGGAGCTCCTTTACCACGAATACGCCAAGGTGCAGCCGATCATCGATTATCACTGCCACCTCCCGCCGGACGAGATCGCGGCCGATAAACGCTTTTCCAACCTGACCGCCATCTGGTTGTACGGCGATCACTACAAATGGCGGGCCATGCGCACCCTGGGCGTTCCTGAGCGCTTCATCACCGGCGATGCATCCGATGAGGAAAAGTTCGCGAAATGGGCGGAAACCGTACCTTACACGATGCGCAATCCGCTTTTCCACTGGACGCATCTGGAACTGAAGCGCTATTTCGACGTCGGCGGGGTCCTCAATCCGGCTTCGGCGACGGCTGTCTACGAGCAGTGTTCCGCCATGTTGAACACCGAAGCCTACAGTACCCGGAACATCCTCAGGAAAATGAACGTTGCCGTTGTCTGCACCACCGACGACCCGACGGACAGCCTGGAACACCACCGGAAGATCGGCGCGGATGGGTTTGATGTGAAAATCCTGCCCGCCTTCCGCCCCGACAAGGCCATCCTGATCGAAAAGGAGAATTTCAACAGTTATATCGGAAAACTCGGCGAAGTTGCGGGGGTAGAGATCAGGGGATTTGCCGATCTGCTCGACGCGCTCCGCAAAAGGGCCGACTTTTTTGATGAAAACGGCTGCAAGCTTTCCGACCATGGCCTGGAGCAGGTTTATGCCGATAATTTCACCGACAAGGAAGTGGACGATATCCTCCGGAAGCGCTTGTCGGGTTCGCCGGTCAGCGCGGCTGAAGCCCGCAAGTTCATGTCGGCAGTGTTATTCTTTCTCGGGAGCCTGTACAGCGACAAAGGCTGGACGCAGCAATTCCACCTCGGGGCGCTGCGCAACAACAGTTCCCGGATGCTGCGGGTCCTTGGCCCGGATACCGGCTTTGATAGCATCGGGGATTTCGATCAGGCGACCGCCCTGGCCCGTTTCCTCGACCGGCTCGACACGGAAAACAAGCTGGCCAAAACCGTTCTGTACAACCTCAATCCGCGGGACAACGAGATCATGGCCACCATGATCGGCAATTTCAACGACGGATCGGTGCGCGGCAAGATGCAGTTCGGCAGCGCATGGTGGTTCCTCGATCAGAAGGACGGCATGGAAAAGCAGATGAATGCCCTTTCGAATATGGGCCTGTTGAGCTGTTTCATCGGCATGCTGACGGACAGCCGCAGTTTTATGTCTTTCCCCCGGCACGAGTATTTCCGCCGGCTGTTGTGCAACCTCATCGGGAAGGATGTCCACAACGGCGAATTGCCCAACGATACCCAATGGCTGGGCGGCATCGTTGCGGACATCTGCTACGGCAATGCCAGGCGATATTTCGATTTTTAAAAAATAAAACTTCTATTTTCTGTGAAAAAAGTAGTCACTTTCGGTGAGATCATGTTGCGCCTGACGCCTCCGGGATTCCAGCGTTTTTCCCAGGCCAGCGCATTTGACGTGGTATACGGCGGCGGGGAGAGCAATGTAGCCGTTTCCCTGGCCAATTACGGACTGCCAACGGAATTCGTTACCCGCCTGCCCAACAACGAGATCGGCGAAGCGGCCCTGATGGAGATGCGCAAGCGCAATGTCGGTACGCAATACATCCTTCGCGGTGGCGAACGGCTCGGGATCTATTTCCTGGAAATGGGCGCTGTAGCGCGCGGCAGCAAGGTCATTTACGACCGTGCCCATTCCGCCATGGCCAGCATTCAGGCCGGTATGGTCGATTGGGATGAGGTCTTCAAGGACGCCCAATGGTTCCACTGGACCGGGATCACGCCCGCCATTTCACAGGGCGCCGCGGATGCTACCCTCGAAGCGATCCGGGCGGCCAACCGGTTGGGCGTTATGGTATCCACCGACCTGAATTACCGGAAGAACCTCTGGAAATACGGCAAGAAATCGTCGGACGTCATGCCCGAACTGGTGGAAGGCTGCGACGTCATCCTGGGCAACGAAGAGGACGCCGAAAAGCACTTCGATATTCATCCGGAAGGGGTTGACGTTACCCACGGCGATACGATCGATGCCAAGGCGTATGAATCCGTTTGCCGCCAGATGATGCAGCGTTTCCCGCGGGCCAAAAAGATCGTGGTGACCCTGCGCGGTTCGATCAGCGCCTCGCACAATACCTGGTCGGGCGTCCTCTACGACGGCAAGCAGCTCCTGGAAGCGCCGACCTACCAGATCACCCATATCGTCGATCGCGTCGGCGGCGGCGACAGTTTCATGGGCGGCCTGATCTACGGCCTGATCCAATACCCGGGCGACGACCAGAAAGCGCTGAATTTCGCCGTGGCCGCTTCCTGCCTGAAGCACACCATCTACGGCGATGCCAACCTGGCCACCGTGGCTGAGGTGGAGCAGTTGATGAAGGGGGATGCCAGCGGGCGGGTTAGCCGATAAAAGTTAACAGTGGTCAGTTGTAAGTCGTAAGTCGTAAGTCGTAAGTTGTAAGTCGTAAGTTGTAAGTCGTAAGTTGTAAGTCGTAAGTTGTAAGTGGTCGGTCGTGAGGCGAGATGATTGGATTTAATAAAAAGGATAGGGATTTGTCTTTCCTTTAACTTATGATTCTCTGTATGATTTATGATCTACGACTTACAAGTATCATTTACTTGCGACCATCCACTTACGACTATCTACCTGCGACTAAAATAAAATCTCTGATTAACTAACTTAAACACAAACGCGCGATGAAAATTCAAAAATTTGAAGAAATTATAGCCTGGCAAAAAGCCCAGGAATTGGCTGTCCGAATATATCGAAAATTCAGCGAATTGGAAGACAAGACTTTCAAGAGCCAGATCTGTAGAGCGGCGATATCAATTTCCAATAATATTGCCGAGGGGTTTGACCGAAAATCGGATAAAGAATTCTCTTATTTCCTCTATATTGGCTTAGGGTCTAATTCGGAGGTAAAATCTATGGTGTACCTGGCAAACAAACTAGTGGCGCGAAATTTAAGTAACGTGGTAGTTTCGGGAGGCTATTTGGCCTCGTGGCTAGGCGCGAAGAGGGAAAATAGCGGGACTATGTGACCGATGAGCAACGACGCCACGGGGACAAAGAGGCCGCGAAACTGCTGTGGTATTTAGATTTCGCGCCACTAGGCTATATCCAACAGGATGACCAAGAGGAATTGTTAGGATTTTCTTCCGAAGTTGCAAAGGTGATCAGAGGTCTTATCAAATCAATCAAAATAAACCCCTGATACAATCTGAAAATATTGACTAATGAGTTGTAATTGATTGTAAGTTAATAACTTATGACTTATTACTTACGACTTATGACTAATAACTTACGACTAAAGAATGGCAAGATTCACAAGAATCCAAGTAGCGCAAAAAATGGCCGAAACCGGCATGGTGCCCCTGTTTTACCACCCGGATGTGGAATTGGGCAAGAAAGTGCTGACGGCTTGTTATAAAGGCGGCGCAAGGCTGCTGGAATTTACCAATCGCGGGGATTTTGCGCATGAGGCGTTCGGCGAGCTGAACAAATTCTGTGCGAAGGAGCTGCCGGAGATGATCCTCGGCGTCGGCTCGGTGACGGATGCGGGTACGACGGCCCTGTATCTCCAGCTGGGGGCCAATTTCGTGGTGACGCCCGTTTTTCGGGAAGATATCGCGATCGCCTGCAACCGGAAGAAGGTGCTCTGGTCGCCGGGTTGCGGATCGCTGGCGGAGATCGCCCGGGCGGAGGAACTCGGGTGCGAGATCGTGAAGCTCTTCCCCGGCGGGGTATACGGTCCCGGATTCGTGAAGGACATTAAAGGCCCGCAACCCTGGACGAGCGTCATGCCTACCGGCGGCGTATCGCCTACCCGCGAGAGCCTGAAATCCTGGTTTGATGCCGGTGTGACCTGCGTGGGGATGGGCTCCAAGCTGATCTCATCGGAAATCCTCAAAAGCGGAGATTTTGCTACTTTAGAGGCGAATGTGAAGGCCGCTCTGGATTTGATCCGGGAATTGAGGTGATGATGGAGGCATTTCATTGCTTCAATGTTGCATTGTTTCACTGTTGGGCGCTTGTTTAGGGCCGGTGCGACTGAAAATTTTCCGGCGCTATGACGGCTAAATTCGACTCCGCCCGACGAAGCCTTTCAAAGGCGGATAACTATTTTTGATGGCCACGACGGAAAATCTTCCGTCGCTACCCGACTTACATCTTACAACCGTTCTATCATGATACGAAATCGATTGCATTTTCTTTCCCTTTTTTCACTGGCGATCCTGGTGATGCTCAACCCGGGATGCAGCAAGCTCAGTTCCGTCAAATACCTCAAGCTGGCGCACGGCCTGGATACGACCCACCCGGTCCACAAAGGCATGGAGTTTATGGCGAAGCTGGTGGCCGAGAAATCGGGCGGAAAACTGCAGATCGAGATTTATCCGAGCCAGCAACTTGGTACTGAACGGCAATGCCTGGAATTGCTCCAGATCGGGAGCCTGGCCATGACCAAAGTGTCGGCAGCGGTAATGGAGAATTTCGCGCCCAATATCGAGGTATTGAGCCTGCCCTATATTTTCAAGGACCAGGAACACGCCTACCACGTGCTGGACGGCGAGATCGGCCGGAAACTGCTCCGGCAAAGCGAGAAATACTGGTTGCGCGGCCTCACCTATTTTGATGCGGGCCAGCGGTCGTTTTATACCAAGACCAAACCCGTCCGGACGCCCGAAGACCTCGAAGGCCTGAAAATCCGGGTGCAGGAAAGCGTCACGGCCATCAACCTGATGCGGGCGCTTGGCGCAGCGCCGACGCCCATTTCATTCGGCGAACTTTATACGGCACTCCAGCAGGGGGTGGTAGACGGCGCCGAGAACAACCCGCCCAGTTTTTATACCTCGCGGCATTACGAGGTTTGCAAATACTACACCCTCAACGAGCATACCTCGGTACCCGATATCCTCGTGATCGGCACCATAGCCTGGAACAACCTGACCCCGCAAGAGCAGCAATGGATCCAGGAAGCGGCCGATGAAGCCACCATTTACCAGCGCAAACTCTGGCAGGAATTTGAACAGTATTCCCTTGAGCAAGTGGAAAAAGCCGGCGTGGAGATCATCCGCCCGGATAAATCCCTGTTTGCCGCAAAAACGAAGCAACTATTCGAAAACTACCGGGACCGGCCGGAAATGTACCAGCTGATCCAGGAAATCCAGGCGGCGCAATAACGTTGCCGGAATATTTTTCCAAAAGCCCAACGGCTGCGGGAAACAAAAGCACGACAAAATGAAAACCAAAATCGACTATTACCTGGGCCGTTTCCTGGCCCTGCTCATGGGCGTCATGACCGTGGATGTGCTCTGGGGCGTTTTCACCCGCTACGCCATGGGCAACCAGGCCAGCTGGTCGGAAGAGCTCGCCCGTTTCCTCCTCATCTGGATCGGCATACTGGGGGCGGCCTACGCTTCCGGCCAGAACATGCACCTGGCCATCGACCTGCTGATGCCCAAGCTCACGGACACCAACCAGCGACGGCTCAAGGTCCTGATCAATACCCTCATCATCCTGTTTGCCCTGACCGTCCTGGTGATCGGCGGCGCCCGGCTGATGTACATCACCAACGTGCTGGGGCAGCTTTCGCCGGCATTGCGGGTACCCATGTACGTGGTGTACTCCGTTATGCCCCTCAGCGGCCTGCTCGTGATCTACTACAAGATCGTCGACCTGAAAAGGCCCGAGGCCGCCTGACTCGGGGTCGGGTTTTAAACTTTTAAATTTTTCATTTTTCATTTTTCATTTTGACTTTAACATGGAAATCCTGATACTCGTCCTTTCCTTCGTCATCCTCATCGCCATCGGCGTACCCATCGCGTGGAGCATCGGCATCAGCAGCGTATTCACCATGCTGGTCAGCATCCCGGTGATCCCGTCATTCACGACCGTCGCCCAGCGCATGGCTACCGGTCTGGACAGCTTTGCGTTGCTGGCCATTCCGTTCTTCGTGCTGGCCGGCCAGATCATGAACCGCGGCGGCATTGCCCGGCGACTGATCGATTTTGCGAAGGCCCTGGTGGGTTCGTTACCAGGCGGCCTGGCCCACGTGAACATCATGGCAGCCATGCTGTTCGGCGCCATTTCGGGTTCGGCAGCGGCGGCGGCTTCGGCCATCGGCAGCTTCATGACCAAGACGATGGAAAAAGAGGGATATTCCCGCCAGTTTGCCGCGGCGGTCAACATCACGTCTTCCACCACCGGGCTGGTCATCCCGCCGAGCAATATCCTGATCGTGTATTCGCTGGCGAGCGGCGGGGCGTCCATCGCGGCGCTGTTCCTGGCGGGGTATATTCCGGGCATCCTCACCGGCGTATTGCTGATGGTGGTGGCGGCGTTCTGGGCCCGTTACCGCAAATTCCCGACCGGCGAGCGGACCAAGTTGAAGGAAGTCGTGCGGGCGTTTGTTCATGCCTTCCCCAGCTTGTTGCTGCTGGTGGTCGTGATCGGCGGCATCGTAGTGGGCATATTTACGGCTACGGAGGCGTCGGCGGTGGCGGTCCTGTATTGCCTGGTGCTGACGTTCATTTACCGGGAAGTATCGCTGAGGGACCTGCCGGATATCCTGCTGGGGTCGGTCGGCACAACGGCCATCGTCACCCTGCTGATCGGCGCCTCGATGAGCATGAGCTGGATCATGGCCTATGAGAACATCCCGCAAAACATCACGGACTTCATGCTGTCCATCAGCGACAATAAAGTGGTCATCCTGCTGATCATCAACCTGCTCCTCCTTTTTGTCGGCGTATTCATGGACATGACGCCGGCGGTCCTGATCTTCACGCCCATCTTCCTGCCCGTCGTCACCAAACTGGGCATCGATCCCATCCATTTCGGCATCATCATGGTGCTGAACCTGTGTATCGGCCTGTGCACCCCGCCGGTTGGCTCGCTGTTGTTCATCGGGGTGAGCGTGGCGGGGACGTCCATCCAGAAAGTGTTGAAACCGCTGTTGCCGCTGTTCCTGGCCATGCTGGTGGCCTTGATGCTGGTGACGTATATTCCGGCGTTGAGCATGTGGTTGCCGCGGGTGTTTGGGTTTTGAAAAGGTCCTGCCTTCGCTGAAGCTACGGCGGGCGGGGGAGGAATTGGGGAATTACCTCCTTCGCTCTTGGTGAGCTTCGGCGGTCGGGGGAGGAATTGAGGAATTGATATACACCATTGTTCTACCGATATTTTGTGCCTGACGGCATATTCGGCGTAAATTCAACCCTTGTTCGCATGACTTGTGGCTAGATTTCGCGCCACTAGCTGTCGAACAACCCCAAAATGCTCTGGCCTAGCCGCTGGCAAATTGTGCGCCAATCTGCATCAGTGATCGTATTCAGGTGATAAGCTTTCAGGTCCCGATTGTATTGCAGTTTTAATAGGATTGCCTCATCCGGATTGTAAATTTCAAATAAATCCAAAGCAGCTTCGATCTTTCCTTTTTCGATCAGATCGGGTATATTATCCTGTATTTTAACAGCTTTTTCGTCGTAAACGCCGTCCAAAATTTGTTTGACGTTCACTTCGGTATAATTTTGAGTTTTTTCACATTCCACGGTCGACTTTCCCCTGTTTTTTCGGGTCATTAATTTGCCGTAATCATAAAAATAGGGTTCATCAGATCCTTTACAATCCTCACAATTGCATGGCACCATCTTCGCCACCTTGATCCGCTCAAATCCCGAATTCAGTTCATCAATCTCACTAATGATAATGCTGGACAACCGAACGCAATTCTTCCCCCGCACCCTGATTTCGATCTTTTTATTCCCATACGTCTCGATCACCTGGGCATCGGTGTTTTCGTAGGTGAAAATGCAACCGCTCCGCCAGGCGAGGGAATTGATATCCTTGATGTACCGGTGCAGGCGCACGATCAGGCGACCCATCAGGCCCTTCGGCATGAATCCGTAATCGTAGTACAGGGTCAGGTTTTGGGTATTGTCCCAATCGTATTTCGGTTTTTCAATGGGCAGGAGTTGGGGGGAGACGAATTGGGTCGGTTGTATATCGGGGATCTCATAACAGAGTTCAAATTTTTTCATCAACTGAAGCAACTCATGGTGCATATCCTCGAATTCGGTGCCTGCCCAGATCTCCTCAGCTTCTTCTCCGCTGAAATGCCCGTTTCGTTTACGGGTCCGCTCATCATCCAGAATGGTATACACCCCTTTGGTGGCCCAGCTGTTTTGCAGAATGACGGTATACCGCAGTACGGGGTCGTCTTGGAAGTGCAGGAATACGCCGAGATCGTGGAGGAAACCGCCGAGGCGTTTGACGGCGTCCTTGTCCTCGATTTTATTTTCCCTGCATATAGCGTAAAAATCCCTTGCTGAAATAAAAGGTTCCTCTTTTGCCTTCTCTTGCAGTGCATTTCGGACGGCAACCCAAAGCTTCGGCAATTCACTCCCCACATGCGGCAATTGCTGGATGCCCAGTTCAATGCTTTGGATCAGCTTTTGCAAGCGGCCGTCATCAGTATTGGACAGGTCTGCATCCTTTACAAAAAGGATATTGGAAAAATGTGCCTGTAATCCCCGCAAATCCAGATCTGCGGGCGATCCCGCTACCTGATTTTGCACGATGATCACCGGGCTGTTGTCGCTGAACAGGCTGATCGTTTGCAGCCATTGATTGAAATCCGTGAGGTTGGAACGGGTATTGTTTACGATGACATACAGCGATCGTTTGGTCAGGAAAAACTGGTGTGTGGCGTGGTAGATCTCCTGGCCGCCGAAGTCCCAGACGTTTATCCGGAAGGGCTTTTCCTGGGTATGGATATTAACTACCTCCAGCGCCTGGATGTCGATGCCTTTGGTGCGGTCGTCGCCCTTTTTGGGCATGGCCGCGCGGATGTCTTTCAACTTCCAGGCCAGGGTGGTTTTGCCGGATTCGCCTTCCCCTACGATCAGGAGTTTGGCTTCGTAAAGCCGGTCGATACCCTGTTCTTTGAGGTCTTTGAAATAATCCAGAATGGCCTGGTTGCCTTTTTTGACGACCTCCAGGGGAGGGGTCTCAACCGGATTATCATATAAATTGATCTTTCCTTCCCGGTCGTATTGCTCAATGGAAACCGCCATTATTCCGGCCTTGACCAAGGGAATAAGCGGAGAAATATCGCTGATCTGATTGGAATTCAGGTATAAAGAGTGGAGATTGGTCAGCTTTTCCAAAAAACGGATATCGCTGATCTGATTGTCGTTCAGGTCTAAAGTGTGGAGGTTGGTCAGCTT
>WBZL01002146.1_pt2 | contig 15476 bp, 14 predicted proteins | sample 5204291 | NCBI WGS metagenome assembly WBZL01 (sample SAMN12344345, study PRJNA552823) | activated sludge metagenome | biome: Activated sludge suspended growth; feature: Nitrification reactor; material: Wastewater; isolation source: activated sludge from nitrification reactor of wastewater...
TTCAGCCGCAGGTGGACATCGACGTTCTTTCGGTTTGCGGCCTGGAGGCCCTGTTGCGCTGGCGGCATCCGGAGCGGGGCATGGTGTCGCCGGGCGAGTTCATCCCGGTTGCCGAAGAGACCGGCCTGATCCTGCCGCTCGGCGAGTGGGTGCTGGCCGAGGCGTTGCGCCAGAACCGCCGTTGGCAGGAGGTGGGACTGCCGTCACTGCCGGTGTCGGTGAATCTGTCGCCGCGTCAGTTTCGGCAGAAAGGGCTGGCGGAAAGTGTTCGCCGCCTGCTCGCCGATACCGGACAGCCGGCGGATCTGCTTGAGCTAGAAATCACCGAGTCGTCGTTGATGCATGACGTGGATGAGGCGCTGGATACCCTCCGGGAACTGGCGGCGATGGGCGTGCGGCTGGCCATCGACGATTTCGGTATCGGCTACTCGAGCCTGAATCACCTGAAGCGATTTCCGGTGCACAAGCTGAAAATCGACCAGAGCTTCGTCCGAGACCTTGGCATCGATTGGGACGATGCCGCCATCGTCTCCGCGATCATCGGCCTCGCGCGGGCGCTCAATCTCGAAACTCTGGCCGAGGGCGTGGAAACCGACGAGCAACTCCGCTTATTGGTGAAACAGGGCTGTCGTCAGTTCCAGGGTTACCTCTTTTCGCGGCCGCTGCCCACCGACCAGGCCGAGGCACTGTTCCGTCCCGCGCTCTTGTCGGCGCTGGCCAAAGCCGGGTGAGCATGGGGCGGCGGCCGTACAATGACTGCATGCCGCCCAGTTCAGCCAATGCCGCCCCGCGCGTTGCCATCTATCTAGCCTTTGTCCAGTGGCTGTTCGCCTTGGGCTGGACGGTGTATGTCCTGTTCCTGCCGGAATTGCTAGTGCGCGCCGGTGTGGACAGGACGTGGACACCCTGGGTGCTGGCGTTGGACCAGCTGATCTTTGCCGGCGCGGATCTGCTGATGGGGCTGGCAGTCGATCGTGCCCGCGCCGGCTTGCGTCGTATTGGGCCTGTCTTGCTGGCCATGACGGCGATATCGTCGTTAGCCATGCTGCTGATGCCGGTCGGTTCGACCGCGGGTGGTGGCATCTTCCTCGGCCTGACCATGATTTGGGTGGTGACGTCGGCTGCCCTGCGCGCGCCGCCCTTTGCCCTGCTGGGTTGCTATGCCGCCAAGTCGGCGCTGCCCCGCCTGGCCGCCCTCCAGTTATTCGGCTTGGCGGCGGCGGCGGCCTTGGCCCCATATCTTGGGCTGAGCCTCAAGAATGTCGACCCGGCGCTGCCCTTCGCGCTGGCCAGTGTCGCGATCCTCGCCAGCAGCGGCGGCTTGGTGTGGGCCGAGCGGCAACTCGTGCAGTCAGCGGTCACAGCCGGCGACTCTGATGAACCGCTGCCCTTCTTTTCGCCGCTGGCCCTGCTGCTGATGGCTGGCTTGTTCGTCGCGGTACTGGGCTTTCAGTTGCATGTCGCCGTCAACGCGGCCACACAAATCAAGCGAGTCGGCGATGCCAGTTGGCTGCCGCTGATTCTGCCCGTCTTCTGGGCTGGCTTTGCGTTTGGTTTGCTGCCGGCGGGGATGCTGGGCAAGCGCTTGGGCGAAGCGCATGCCGTCGCGCTCGGCTGCATCCTGGGTGCGCTCGCACTGGCAGCCGCGGCCGCGAGCGGGACCATTCCAACTGTTGCCGGCGCCCATGCGCTGGCCGGCGCTGGCTGGGCATTGGCCATGGCCAATGCGATCGGCCTGGCTGGCGCCAGCGGACGTCGCGGTGCCGAAGGCCGCTATACCGGACTGTTCTTTTCGCTGCTGGCGCTGGGGACTCTGTCGCGCATCGTGCTCGGCATTGCCGGTACGCCTCAGGCGTTTGCCGCCAGCTTCGACTGGTTCCCGGTCATTGCCTGGGTCGCTGCTGCGCTGGTCCTGTTCCCGCTGGGCATGCGCCGCCGAACATAGGCTGGCGGTCGAAAATCACGGAGCCACCGGCGTCACCGCCCCTTGCCCGCTGATTGTGCGGCAAGTCGCTCCGGGTCAGGCTTGGCCGGACTCGAGCCAGAGCGCGCGGCCAAAGGCCTTCCACACCGGGCCACCGTGGGTTTCCATGCCTTCCTCGGCGCTCTGCGCCATTACGTTCAGCATGAGTTGGGCCAGTCCAAATAGCTCGAGCCGCGTGCGCCGCTCCAGCGCGTCGCCGCCCTGATCGAGATGGTCCGCACGGCTGGCCAACGCCTGACGCGCCAGCGCGCGGATTGCGACCTCGTCGCCCCAGTCAATGCCGAGGGCGATGCCCAGACGGACGATCTCCTGCTCGATGCGCCGGGCTTCCTCGGTGTAGTGCTCGAAGTTGGGCATACCCCTGCTCCTGGTCTACTTTCGGCCTTTGCTCTTGGTCGCTGGTGCCAGCAGTGGCGCCAGATAGCGTCCGGTGTGGCTGGCGGCGGTCGTTGCCACGACCTCGGGCGAACCCGTGGCGATGATGCGTCCACCACCGTCGCCGCCCTCCGGCCCCAGATCGATCAACCAGTCCGCCGTCTTGATGACGTCCAGGTTGTGCTCGATGACCACGATGGTGTTGCCGTGGTCGCGCAGCCGGTGCAGCACCGACAGCAGCAGCTCGATATCGGCGAAGTGCAAGCCGGTGGTGGGTTCGTCGAGGATGTAGAGCGTCCGACCGGTGTCGCGCTTGGATAGTTCCAGCGCCAGTTTGACCCGCTGCGCCTCGCCACCCGACAGCGTGGTGGCCGACTGGCCGAGCTGGATGTAGGTGAGGCCGACGTCGATCAGCGTTTGCAGCTTGCGCGCGACCACCGGCACGGGCGAGAAGAACTCGTGCGCCTGCTCGACCGTCATCTGCAGGATTTCGTAGATGGTCTTGCCCTTGTAGCGGATCTCCAGGGTTTCCCGGTTGTAACGCTTGCCGTGGCAGACGTCGCAAGGCACGTAGATGTCGGGCAGGAAGTGCATCTCCACCTTGATCATGCCATCGCCCTGGCAGGCTTCGCAGCGGCCGCCCTTGACGTTGAAGGAGAAGCGTCCCGGGCCGTAGCCCCGCTCCCGCGCTTCGGGCACGCCGGCGAACAACTCGCGGATCGGTGTCAGCAGGCCGGTGTAGGTGGCCGGGTTGGAGCGGGGGGTGCGGCCGATCGGCGACTGGTCGACGTTGATCACCTTGTCGAAGAACTCCAATCCTTCGATGTCGCGGTGCGCGGCCGGTTCCACCGCGGAGCCGTAGAGGTGGCGAGCCGCCGCCGCGTAAAGCGTGTCGTTGATGAGCGTCGACTTGCCGGAGCCGGAGACGCCGGTCACGCAGGTGAACAGCCCGACGGGGATCTCGGCGTCGACCGTCTTGAGGTTGTTGCCGGTGGCGGCGTGGATTTTCAAGTGGCGCAGCGGGTTTGGCGCGGCGCGTTTCCTGGGCGTGGCGATGGCGCGCCGGCCCGAGAGATAAGCGCCGGTCAGGGATTCGCTGTTGCTGGCCACCTGTTTGGGCGTTCCCTCGGCAACCACCCGGCCGCCGTGCTCGCCGGCGCCCGGTCCCATATCGACCACGTAGTCGGCGGACTCGATGGCCTCGTGATCGTGCTCGACGACGATGACGGTATTGCCCAGATCGCGCAGGTTCTTCAGCGTTTGCAGCAGGCGGCTGTTATCGCGCTGGTGCAGGCCGATGGAAGGCTCGTCGAGCACGTACATGACGCCCGTCAGGCCGGACCCGATCTGGCTCGCCAGGCGGATGCGCTGCGCCTCGCCGCCGGACAGCGTCTCCGCCGAACGATCGAGCGACAGATAGTCGAGGCCGACGTTGATGAGAAAGGTCAGCCGCGCGGTGATCTCCTTGACGATCTTCTCCGCCACCTGCGCCTTGTGGCCGGTCATCTGGAGGAGGTTGAAGAAGTCACGGCACTCGATCAGCGACAGATGGCTGACTTCGGTCAGCGTGCGGCCGCCGATCAGCACATGCCGCGCCTCGCGGCGCAGCCGCGCGCCGCCGCACTCCGGACAGGGCTTGTTGTTCAGGTACTTGGCGAGTTCCTCGCGCACCATGACGCTATCGGTTTCCCGGTAACGCCGCTCGAGGTTGGGGATGATGCCCTCGAAGGTGTGGCTGCGGTCGAAGCGGGTGCCCTTCTCGTTCAGGTAACGGAACTTGATCTGCTCGCGGCCGGAGCCGTGGAGGACGATCTGGCGAATGCCCTCCGGCAATTCCTCGTAGGGCACGTTGGTGTCGAAGCCATAGTGACCGGCCAGCGATTCCATCATCTGGAAATAGAACTGGTTACGCTTGTCCCAGCCTTTGATGGCACCGGCCGCCAGGCTGAGGTGCGGGTAGGCAACGACCCGCGCCGGGTCGAAGAACTGGATCGACCCCAGACCATCGCATTTCTGGCAGGCGCCCATCGGGTTGTTGAAGGAGAACAGGCGCGGCTCCAACTCCTGCAAGGCGTAGCCGCAATGGGGGCAGGCGAACTTGGCGGAGAACAGATGCTCGCTGCCGCTGTCCATCTCCACCGCCACTGCCCGGCCTTCGGCATGGGTGAGCGCGGTCTCGAAGCTCTCGGCCAGTCGCTGGCGCGCGTCGGCGCGAACCTTCAGCCGGTCCACGACGATGTCGATGGAGTGCTTGGTGTTCTTGTTGAGTTTCGGCAGGGTGTCGATGTCATGCACCTTGCCATCGACGCGCAGACGCACGAAGCCCTGGGCCTTCAATTCGCCGAACAGGTCCAGCTGCTCGCCCTTGCGGTTGGCCACCACCGGGGCCAGGATCATCAGCCGGGTGTCGGCGGGCAGGGCGAGCACATGGTCGACCATCTGGGAAACGCTCATCGCCTCCAGCGCGTCGCCGTGGTCGGGGCAGTGCGGCGTACCGGCGCGGGCGTAGAGCAGGCGCAGATAGTCGTGAATCTCGGTGACGGTGCCGACGGTGGAGCGTGGATTGTGGCTGGTGGCCTTCTGCTCGATGGAAATGGCCGGCGACAGACCCTCGATCAGATCGACATCCGGCTTTTCCATCATTTGCAGGAACTGGCGGGCGTAGGCCGACAGCGACTCGACGTAGCGCCGCTGCCCCTCGGCATAGAGCGTGTCGAAGGCCAGCGAACTCTTGCCGGAACCGGACAGGCCGGTGATCACGGTCAGCCGGTTGCGCGGCAGGTCCAGGTTGATGTTCTTGAGGTTATGGGTCCTGGCGCCGCGTATCTTGATTTCGTCCATAGGCAACCTGAAACGGAGGGGGCTGGGTAAACCGATAACTATACGCTTGGGTCAAGTGCGCTTTTATGCTTTAATGTGTTTATGCGTACCACCGTCGAACTCTCCGATGAGCTGTTTCGCCGCGCCAAGGCGGAGGCGGCTTTGCGTGGCCGTAAATTCAAGGACTTGGTCGAGGATGGTCTACGCCGGGTGCTCGATCAGCCGGAAGCGCCGGCGCCGATTGCGACATCCTTGCACGACCTGATGCGGGATTGCTGCGGGGTTGCGGAACCAACACCACCCGATTACGCTTCGAATCGCGACCATCTGGAAGGTTTCGGCCGCTGAGCCGGATCATGCAACGCGGCGTTCTGCTCGATACCGGGCCACTGGTGGCTTATTTTTGTCCCACGGATCGCTTCCATGAATGGGCGGTGAGTCAATTTGCCACCTTTAGCGCACCGGTGCTCACCTGCGAACCGGTACTGGCGGAAAGCTGTTACCTCCTTGCGCGTGCCGGTGTGCCGGCGACCCGCATTTTGGCCAAGGTTGCACAGGGCGTGTTCCGCATCGGTGTCAATATCGAAAAAGACGCCGCCTCCATCTCCACCTTGATGCAACGCTACGCCGATTTGCCGATGTCGCTGGCCGATGCCTGCCTGGTACGTCTGGCGGAAAATTCATCCGGCGCTACCTGTTCAATTTGTACGCTGGACAGCGATTTTCGCGTCTATCGGCGCCACGGCCGAACGCCGCTTGACCTGATCATTCCCGACACGATTTGACCATGCTCGCCCCGACGATCGATTCGATGACCTCCACCGAGCGGCGCGCCGGCGTTTCGCTAGCCGCCATCTTTGGCCTGCGCATGCTCGGCTTGTTCCTGATCCTGCCGGTGTTCTCGGTCTATGCGCCGACCCTGGCCGGTGGCGACGACGTGCTGCTGGTCGGCCTGGCGCTCGGCGCCTACGGGCTGACCCAGGCGTTCTTCCAGATTCCCTATGGCATGGCCTCCGATCGCTGGGGCCGCAAGCCGGTCATCGTCGCCGGCCTGCTGCTGTTCGCGGCCGGGAGTTTTCTGGCGGCCGCCGCCGACAGCATCCACTGGGTGATTGCCGGTCGGGTCATTCAGGGCGCCGGCGCCATTTCCGCTGCCGTCACGGCGCTGGCCGCCGACCTGACCCGCGAACAGCATCGCACCAAGGTCATGGCCATGATCGGCTCGACCATCGGGCTGGTGTTTGCCATTTCCCTGGTCGGTGCGCCACTGCTGTATGCGGCGCTGGGCATGCCCGGCATCTTCGCCCTGACCGGCCTGCTGGCCTTGGCCGCCATCGTCCTGCTGCTCAAGGCGGTGCCATCGCCGCCGCCCGCCGTGGCCCGCGGCCGGGTGCCGTTTTCGTCCGTGCTCCTGCATGGCCAGCTGGCCCGGCTCAACTTCGGCGTGCTGGCCCTGCATATGATGCAAACGGCGCTCTGGGTGGTGGTGCCGCCCATGCTGGTCGCCACCGGCGGCCTGCCCGTGGCCGAGCACTGGAAGGTCTATTTGCCCGCCGTGCTGGTGTCGTTCGTCGTCATGGTGCCGGCCATCATCGCCGCAGAACGGCATGGCCGCATGAAGGCGGTATTCGTTGGCGCCATCCTGTTGCTGATCGCCGTGCAGATCGGCCTCGCCACGCTGGGCGGCAGCTTGTATGCGATCGGTTTCTGGCTGCTGGTGTTCTTCGTTGGCTTCAATGTGCTCGAAGCCATTCAGCCCTCGACGATTTCCCGTCTGGCGCCGGCGGCGGCCAAGGGCGCCGCGCTGGGCGTCTACAATACGACGCAGTCGATTGGCCTGTTCCTCGGCGGCGTGCTGGGGGGCTGGTTGCTCAAGCATCACGGCGCCGGCGCGGTACAGGGTTTCTGCGCCGCGATCGGCGTTCTCTGGTTACTGCTGGCGGCCACCATGACCCCGCCGGTGCGCAAGACATCCACTTAGGGAGGAGAGGGCAATGGCTTCGATCAACAAGGTGATCCTGATCGGTAACCTGGGCAAGGACCCGGAAATCCGCTACATGCCGAGCGGCGAGGCGGTGGCCAACATCACGCTGGCAACCACGGATTCCTGGAAGGACAAGACCAGCGGGGAAAAGAAGGAGGCCACCGAGTGGCACCGCGTGGTGTTCTTCGGCCGGCTGGCCGAAATTGCCGGCCAGTACCTCAAGAAGGGACGGCAGGTCTACGTCGAGGGCGCGCTGCGCACCCGCAAGTGGCAGGACAAGGAGGGCCAGGAGCGCTACACGACCGAGATCGTCGCCAATGAGATGAAGATGCTCGGCAGCCGCGAAGGCGCCGGCGAGGCGCCGCCGCGCGAGAGCAGTGGCGCCGCTCCCGCCCGCGGTGGCCAGGCGGCCAAGCCTGCGGCGCCGGCCGGCGGGGGGTTCAACGATTTCGAGGACGATATTCCGTTCTGACCGGCTCGGTGCTGTGAAGAAAGAATCGGCCTCCGCGGAGGCCGATTTCTTGCCGGGCCGAGTGCGTGTCGGCGTTCCGCCGCACCTACATTCGCCAGGATGCCTGCAAGGATAAGCGTGCCTTGCGCTCGAATGCCGCCCCGGGGCGCGAGAGCAGGTTGTCGACACCGGCACTGAGCGCGAACTGCTTGTCGGTGCTTTCCCAGGTGGTGTTGATGCCCAACCGCCAGCCGCTGGCGAGCACCGTGCTGTTGATCTCGTCCGTCGGGCGTTCGCTGCGCCAGGTGGCCAGCGCGCCGAACTTGAGGCGGGGCGCGGCGATCCAGGTGCCGCCAAGTTGAACCAGATGCTTCGGCAACAGCGGCAGGGCCTTGCCGGGCGCTACGCCGCCCGTGTTGCTGCTGCCATGCCAAAGCCACGCTGTCGACAAGGCGAGCCGATCGTCGATGATGCGATTGATGGCGAGTCCGGCGCGGTCGATCCGGCCCGCCGCGAAATCGGGGATGTCCTCGTAGATGTCGACCGCCCCTTGTCCGGCGGCGAACAGCTTGCGCAGGCGCTCCAACGAGTTGAGCGACGTATTGCCGACCAGATTGCCGCCGGGGTTGGGCGCATTGTCGATCTTCAGGCGATCGGCGAAGAGGTTGGCGAAGGTCAGGGCGTCGAGCTCCCATTCGAACTGGCCACGCAGACGCTGTACGCTGCCGCCGATTGCCACCAGTCGATCTTCCATGGGGATGCCGACCGTGTCGATCGGTGCCAGGGTGTTTTCTCCCGCCGGCCGGCGCCACTTCTGCCAGGCCAGCCTCAGGGTCTGACCGGTCATGTTGTGCCAGGCCAGGCCGAGCCGCGGATTGATTTCCCTGCGCTTCTGGTCATCGATGGTGAAGCGGGGCACTTCAAAGAAGTTGACTACGCCGACGAACTGCTCCCGCTGAAAGGACTTGTGCAGGCGCTGGTGCGCGAGGTCGAGTTGCAGTTCCAATGATTCGTGCACTTTGACCCGGTTCGACAGCGTGAAGTCGGCGGAATCGAAACGGGTTGCCTCGCGCGTGCCGTAGTAGAAGAGGCCCGCGTCCGTGGGCAGATATTGGCGAATGAAGAAGGGTGTGGCCCGGTGCGCCGCTTCCATGCCCCAGGTGACCTGCCAGCGCGGATCCGCTTCGAAAGTGTGGCGCCACTGGGCATCGCGCGTCGGTATCTGCGTGTGCATGGTGAAGTCGCCGGTGTCGCCAAAGGTGGTGGCGGGAAAGATTCCGCCAAACGCCCGCGCGCCGGCCAAGTCCTGCGCGACGCCGGCGACCAGCCGGTCCACGGTGCCGGAGCCGAACTTGACCCAGGCCTGCGACCGCGGCGTGAACTTGATGTTGAAGCCGACATCGGCGCGCGAACTGCGCGAACGCTGCGGGGTGCCGAAATAGCCGACTGCGGGATCGACCAGCTTGCTGTCGATGCGCTCGCGCGTGCCGAACAGGAAGATGCCCAGATCGTGCGCCGGACGGGCGCCCAGCCCGACCGTGGCGATGCCGGCGTTGCCATCCAGTTGGCCGTCGATCGGTCGCACCGTCAGGCCGGTGACATCCATGAAGTAGGCGCTAGGCAGCAAGGCGTCGTGATAGCCGTTGACGACAGCCTGTGCTCGGTTGGCCTTGACCGACTGGCGCACCGCGCCGGCGGTGAGCGTGGCGTAGTCGCCGGGCCGGGCGATCAGGGTGCTGTATCGGTTCGATGCACCGAATACCAGGGGGTCGCTGAGGAAACCCTGGAACAGCTCGGAGTTCTTGTTGTAGGTGCCGTTGAAGCGGTCGGCCAGGAACAGGTGGCTGCCGGCCCAGAACGGGTTGTAGGCTTGGTAGGCATAGTGCTGGGCCCACTCTTCGAGACCGAACGACGCCAGCGCCGTGCCGAGGTTGGCGCTGCCTTTCTGGTCGTTCAGCACTTGATCGAGCGACTTGAGGTAGGGCAGCCGGGCGGCCGCCTCGCGGGCCGCCCGTACCGCCGCGCCGGGTTCGACGGCGTCCGTGGCGACGACGCTGAGCAGCAGGTGTGGCAGCGGGTCGCGCGGGTCGAGTTCGGCGGCGTGGCGGAGCATTTCGTCCGCCTGGCGGCGGCGCCCCTGCTGATAGTAGGCAATGCCCGTATAAAGCACGGCCCGGGCATATCGCGGTTCGATGACGCCGGCCTTGAGGAAGTCGTCCAGGGCGCCGTCGGTGTCGCCGCGCTTCAGGCGCAGCAGGCCGCGCCCGGTCAGCGCCACATAGTCGTCCGGCTGAGCGCGCAGCGCCGCGTCGAAAGCCTGGCTTGCGGCAGGGAAATTGTTGGCGAAAGTCTCCAGGGTGCCGGCTTCGCCGAGGAAACCGACCCCGGCGGGATCCCGGACCAGCGCTTCGCCGAGAAAGGCGCGGGCATCGCGGACGTGCTCGCGTTCGGCGGCGACCACGCCAAGTCCGAACCATGCCAGGGCGCTTTTCTCGTCGATGACCAGGGCGCGCCGATAGGCGTGGACGGCCTGCTCGGCGTCGCCCTGGTAGCGGGCCAGATCGGCGCTGGCCAGCCATACCTCGATTTCCCCCGCATGGCGAGCGCGGGCGGCGGCGAGTACCGAGGTGGCGACCTCCGGTCGGCCGGCGATGAGATGCGTGCGGGCCAGCAGCGCCTCGACGCGACCGTCGGCGCCGGCGCCCCGGGCCGACTCCAGTATCTCGATCGCACCGTCGAGATTGCCTTGCGCGATCAAGGCATCGGCGCCGATCAGCGCGTCGGCGATGGCGGGCGTCGACGCGCCGGCCGGCCCGCCAACCCAGCGCGTCGGCTGCGGCCGGTAGGCGGTCACCCACTGGATTCGTTCGCGCGAATGGGTGAGGAGAATCTTGACGGGCGCCTTGCCGGGTTCGACGCGCGCCTGTTCATCGGGACGCACGCTGACGCGGCCGAGCGCGTTGTAGAACTCGGCTTCACCGGAAAACACGGTCAGCAGCGACACGCCGGCGTCGTCGACAACCAGTTCCCAGTCGGTGCCGCGGATGGCGGCGATGGCGTTTGGGGTTTCGATCTCCAGGACGGCGCCCCCCGCCGCCGGGGAAGGCGCGCCCGTGCGGGCCTTCAGTTGCATCCAGCTGCGCCCGCTCTGCAACTCGAGCCGCGTCGGTTGTCCGTCGGCGGCCAGCGACTTGATCCGCAATACGCTGTTCTGATTCAGCCGGAGTTGGGTCCGGTCGCGCAGCAGAAGGGCCATCTGACTCTGGTCGAGCGTGCGCACGAAGTCGCCGGCGACCAGCCATTGGTTGATCGCGGCGGCATGCCAATCCGCCGCCCGTTCGTCGCGGAACTGTCCCTGGCCGAGTATGGTGACGATCTGCGCATCGCTGGTGGCACCGGCGACGCCACCGGCCATGCCGAGGCCCAGAACGGCGGCAATCGTACGCAGCAGAGGGAAATACATCGTCATGACGTCGAACGGGAGTAGCACAATCCACAGACCGGCGGCGTGTTGGCCGAGCCACGTCTTATGGCCGCAGGCTATACCTCTAGAGTCGGAGGCGCAACCCGTCCGTCCCCGGGTCGAGGAGTGGCGGGTCTCGGTAGCGCTTGTCGGCGACTCGCGGGGCAAGGGATAATCGAACCCACATTCGATCAACTGGCAGTGCTCGTCCCCTGAACAGCCGCTCATGAACGCGTCCCGTCGTCCCAAAATCCGTCGCCGTCTCAGCGAGTATTCGCCGCGGGATCTGTTGATTGTTGGTCTGCCGCTGCTACTGGTCCTGATAGCCGGGTTCTGGGGGGCATCGCGTTTCATCCGCCCGGCGCCTCCGGATACGCTGGTGATCGCCAGTGGCGGCGAGGGCGGCGCCTACCAGCGCTTTGCGGCGTCCTATGCCGATTTCCTGGGTCGCTATGGTGTCAAGGTCGTCGAACGGACGTCGGGCGGTTCTCTCGACAATCTGGCGCGGCTGCGCGATCCCGGTCAGGCGGTGGATGCCGGGTTCTTCCAGGGTGGCACCGGGGAGCCGCTGGAAGGCGATGCGCTCTATTCGCTGGGCGCCTTCTACTATGAGCCCCTGTGGATCTTCTATCGCGACGGCGCATTGTCCATGGCACCGAGAGGCGCCAGTCTCGATCAGATCCGGCAACTGAAGGGCAAGCGGATCGCGGTCGGCGGTTCCGGTAGCGGCACGCGCTTTCTGGCGCTGGCCCTGTTATACGTCAATGGTATCGATGCCGGCAACACGACGCTGCTCGACCAAGGGGGACTCGGTCTGGTCGAGTCGTTCGACAAGGGTGAGATCGACGCCGCCTTCGTGGTCGGGCCGACGCAGTCGGCGGCGGTCTGGTCCCTGCTGTTCGCGGAAGGGGTCGGGCTGATGAGCCTGGCGCACGCCGACGCCTACACGCGGCAGATGCCCCACTTGTCCAAAATCATTTTGCCGCGCGGTGCCGTCGACCTGAGTCGCGACATTCCGCCCGCCGACGTGACGCTAGTCGCGTCGACGGCAACGGTTCTGGTGCGCGAGGACACCCATCCGGCGCTGGTCGATCTGCTCATGCAGGCGGCCAGCGAGTCGCACGGCGGGCCGGGCATATTCCAGAAGCCGGGCGAATTTCCGCGCGCCACGGCGGTCGATTTTCCGCTGTCAAAGGAGGCGGAGCGCTACTACAAGTCGGGCAAGCCCTTCCTGCAACGCTATCTGCCGTTCTGGGCGGCAACCCTGGTCGATCGCCTGGTGGTGATGATTATTCCGGTACTCGCTCTGCTGGTGCCGATTGTCAAGTTCGCCCCGTCGCTCTACGGCTGGCGGGTCCGCTCGCGCATCTACCGGCGGTATGGCGAGCTGAAATTTCTCGAGGCGGAGGTGGAAGCCGAACCCGCGCGGCACAGCCGCGCCGAATGGCTGGCGCGGCTGGATGCCATCGAGAATGACGTCAATCACATCCCGACGCCGCTGGCCTTTTCGGACATGCTCTACACGCTGCGCAGCCATATCGACTTGGTGCGCGAAACGGTCGCCAAGCGGACGGCTACAGGCGCCTGATCCTGTCCACCAGCCCGGTCGTCGACCGCTGGTGGATGAACGGAATCGAATGCACTTCGCCTCCCCGGGCCAGCACTTCCCGGCTGCCGACGATCTTGTCGACCGGCCAGTCGCCGCCCTTGACCAGTACGTCGGGGCGACTTTCCAGGATGCGGGCGAGCGGCGTATCCTCATCGAACCAGGTGACCAGAGATACGCACTCGAGGGCGGCCAGCACCGCCATGCGGTCGTCCTGGCTGTTGATCGGCCGGTCGGCACCTTTGCCCAGCCGTCTGACCGAGGCGTCCGTATTGACGGCCACCAGCAGACTCGCTCCCAGGGCGCGCGCCTGCGCCAGATAGGTCACGTGGCCGCGGTGCAGGATGTCGAAACAGCCGTTGGTGAACACCAGCGGCCGGGGCAGTGCCGCCAAGCGTGCCGGCAACTCCGCCGGAGTACAGATCTTGGTTTCGAACCCCGGCGACGCCGCGGTCACTTCTCCGGCGCTTTCTCGGGAGCCTTCTCCGGCGTGCGCTGATCGAGGCGACGCGCGTCTTCGCCGCCGATGATCTCGAAGACCCGCACCACCTTCTGTACGCCGGAGGTGGTGCGGGCGATGTCGACGGCGTCGTCCGCCTCGCGCTGGGTGACCAGACCGAGCAGAAAGACCGTACCGGCCTCGGTCACCACCTTCACCAGATGCGGTGAGAACTTGGCGTAGTCGATGAAGCGCGCCTTGACCTTCGAGGTGATGTAGGTGTCGTTGCTGCGACCGCCCAGCGAACTGGCCCCGGCCACCTGCAATTCGTTGGTCACCGCCTTGACGTTGGGTACGCTGGCCACCACCTTCTCGACTTCGGCCTTGGCCGCCGCGTCCGGCGCCTCGCCGGTCAGCAATACCATGCGGTTGTAGCTCGTGACGTTGACGTGCGTGTTGCTGCCAAACTTCTCGCCGATGCGGTTGGCCGCGCGGATCTCGATGCCCTCGTCCGCCAGGTAGGTCTCCGATATCCGTCGGTCGGCCACCATCAATGCGCCGGCGCTGACGCCGACGACGGCGGCGCCGAAACAGCCGGCCAGGGACGGTGCCAGCGCTGCCATCAGCAGCCAGACCGTCAGCGAGGGGGCGAGGCGGGGAACACCAGCGTTGTTCTTCATTGTTGAGAGTCTCCGAGCAAAAGCGCGTCGATGCCGTCGCACAGACAGTGCAGGACCAGGAGATGGACTTCCTGGATGCGTGCGGTTCGATCGGCGGGAACGCAAAGGTGAATGTCGTCGGTGCGCAAGGCGGCGGCCATTCGGCCACCGCCTTTGCCGGTCAGGGCGACCACCCGAACGCCGCGCTCGCGGGCGGCTGTCACGGCTGCCAGCACGTTGGGCGAGTTGCCGGAAGTCGAAATGGCCAGCAGCACGTCGCCGTCGCGGCCGAGCCCGCGCACCTGTTTGGCGAAAACCTGGTCGTAGTGGTAGTCGTTGGCGATCGAAGTCAGCGTCGACGTGTCGGTGGTGAGGGCGATAGCGGCCAGCGGTGCACGCTCGCGTTCGAAGCGGTTCAGCAATTCGGCGGCGAAATGCTGCGAATCTGCCGCCGAGCCGCCGTTGCCGCAGGCCATGACCTTGCCACCGGCCTGGAGGGCCGTCGCCATGGCTTCGATCGCGGCGGCGATCGGCCCCGCCATAATGCCTGCCGCATGGCGCTTGGTCTCGGCGCTATCGGCAAACTGCTGGGTGATGCGGTCTTGGAGGTTCATGGGCGGCCGGTATTTCTGGTGTGCCAATTTTAGCATGGGGTCCGACCGCCTCTCTTGTCGCTAGAGCGCGACAAAGACATCGATCAGCACGCGTTGCCAGGGATTGCGCTGCTCGCGCAAGCGGGCGATACGGCCCTCCACCCTGCCGCCGCGATCCATCTCGGCGGCGACGGCCCGGTTCTCCGCCTTGGGCAGATAGCCGAGCAACCGGCCGCGCCACTCGACGCGCACGGCGTTGGCGTCGTGGGGATTGTCCGGCTCGCGGACCAGCGTCAATGGTTCGCCGGTCCGCAGGTCGTGCCAGAGCGCCGGCGCGGCGTGATACTGGAAGCCGGCCAGGGGCGAGCTTTGCACCAGTATCTTGATGCTCTGCGCCTGGCTGCCGGTGGCAAGCCACCACAGGCTAATCAGCAGAAAACGCATCGCGCAGCCATTCGATACCGGCGCCGTCCATCAGGACACAATCGAACCGGCAGGACCGATCGGCGTATTGGCCGTGCCGGGCCAGCCAATAGCGCGCGGCCATGACCAGCTTCGCCTGCTTGGCCGAGGTAATGCTGGCGGCCGCGCCACCATAGTCGGCGCGACGGCGCAGACGGACTTCGACGAATACCACGGTTGCTCCGTCGTGGCAGATCAGGTCGATCTCGCCGCTGCGGATGCGGAAATTCCGTTCGACGACCCGCAGTCCGCGTTCGGCCAGGAAGCGGGCGGCCAACTCTTCGGCGACGGCACCTTGGGCTTGCGTGGTGGGCATGGCGGCCGGACAATGACTCCGATGAATACGACAGATAAGACGACGGCATTGTATGTCGTCGCCACGCCGATCGGTAACCTCGCCGATATCACCCTGCGCGCGCTCGAAGTGTTGCGTACCGTCGACCTGGTCGCCTGTGAAGATACCCGCCATGCCCGCCACCTGCTGGATCATCACGGCATCCGCGCCGCAACGCTGTCGCTGCACGAGCACAACGAGGCCGCGGCGGCGCAGAAGCTGGTCGCCGCCTTGCGCGAAGGCAGGCGGGTGGCGCTGATCTCCGACGCCGGCACGCCCGGCATATCCGACCCTGGTGCCCGCGCC
>WBZL01003113.1_pt1 | contig 15466 bp, 14 predicted proteins | sample 5204291 | NCBI WGS metagenome assembly WBZL01 (sample SAMN12344345, study PRJNA552823) | activated sludge metagenome | biome: Activated sludge suspended growth; feature: Nitrification reactor; material: Wastewater; isolation source: activated sludge from nitrification reactor of wastewater...
ACCACGATCTGGGACGCCGGGCTGATCCTCGGCCCGCCGCCCACCCCCACGCCCACCCCGACCGCCACGGCCACCCCCAGCCCGACCGCCACGGCCACCCCCAGCCCGACGGCCACCCCCACCCCCACGGCCACGGCCACGGCGACGCCCACCCCTGATCCCTCGGTCACGCCTACGCCCGAGCCGTCCACCACCCCCACCCCCACGGCCACCGCAGACCCGTCCGCCACGCCCGACCCGTCGACGACCCCCACCCCCGGCCCGGGCCCGTCGACCACGTCGACCACCGACCCCGTTGCCAGCACCAGCTCCACCACCCCCACCTCCGGCGGCAGCTCCACCACCTCCAGCACGCCCGGCGGGATCTCGCCCAGCAGCGCTCCGCCCAGCGGCACCGCGGGCGCCGGCGCCCGCCAGGGGTCCGGGCCGCTCCCCCGCACCGGTGCCGACCGGATCGGCCTCCTGGTGGTGCTCGGCACCACGTTGGCGCTGGTCGGGGCCGCGGTGACCGTGGCGGCGCGCCGACGCGACACCGCCTGATCGCTCCGCCGCTCGACCCCCAGCCGCCGTCAGTTGGTGCGGTCGGGCACCTCGCGGTCGGGGTGGTCGATGCGGATGTGCATCTGCAGCTCGGTGAGCAGCACGAAGCGCAGCTCGCAGAACGGGCACTGGTGGACGTCGGTCATGGACCCCATCCTCGCACCCCTCCCGGATCCAGGGGGCCCGGGCCCGGTGGTGATGCTCAGGCCAGGAACCGGCTGAGGCTCTCCACCACGCACACCGGCTTGTCGGATCCCTCGCGCTCCACGGTGATCACCATGGTGGTGTCGATGCCTCCGGGCACGTCGGCCACCTCGGTGAGCTCCACGCCCGCCCGCAGCCGCGAGCCCACCGGCACCGGCGCCGGGAACCGCACCTTGCCGGTGCCCCGGTTGACGCCGAGCGACACGCCCTGCACCTCGACCACCTGGGGCAGGAACAGGTTGGTGAGCGACAGCGTGAGGTAGCCGTGGGCGATCGGACCACCGAAGGGCGACTCGGCCCGGGCCCGCTCGGGGTCGACGTGGATCCACTGGTGGTCACCGGTGGCCTCGGCGAACGTGTTCACCTGCTCCTGGGTCACGGTGACCCAGTCGCTGTGGCCGAGGTGGCGACCGACGGCCTCGCGCACCTCGTCGATCCCGTGGAAGGTGGTCACCGCCATCAGATCACGCTCGCTGCGAGCTGACCGGCACGACCTCGCCGGTCATGTAGCTCGAGTAGTCGCTGGCCAGGAACACCATCACGTTCGCCACCTCCCAGGGTTCGGCGTAGCGGCCGAAGGCTTCCCGCTGGGTGAGCTCGGCGAGGAGCTCCTCGCTGGTGACCTTGGCCAGGAACGGGTGCATGGCCAAGCTGGGCGCCACCGCGTTGATGCGGATCCCGTGCGGGGCGGCCTCCACGGCCGCGCACCGGGTGAGCGCCATCACGCCGGCCTTCGCCGCCGCGTAGTGGGCCTGTTCGGTCTGGGCCCGCCAGCCCAGCACCGAGGCGTTGTTGACCAGCACCCCGCCCTGACCGCGGTCGATCATGTGTCGCAGCACCGCCCTGGTGCACCGGAACGTGCCGTTGAGGGTCACGTCGAGCACGGTGTTCCACTGCTCGTCGGTCATGTCGACGAGCAGGGCCGAACCGCCCAGCCCGGCGTTGTTGATCATCACGTCGATGCCGCCGAGCCCGCTCACCGCCGCAGCCACCAGGGCCTGCACATCGTCCTCGGAGGTGACGTTGCACACCTGGGTGAGCGGCCGGGTGCCGGTCTCCTCGGCGAGGCGGTCGGCGGTCTCGCCGAGTCGACGCTCGTGGAAGTCGGAGATGAGCACGCTCGCCCCCTCCTCGATGGCCCGCCGGGCGACGGCCGAGCCGATCCCGGTACCGGCCGCGGCGGTGACCACCACGGTCTTGTCGACCAGCAGGCCGTGGCCGGGAACGTAGGGGGGAGCTGAGGTCACGGTCATCCGTTCGCGGGGGCAGTCGGGGGGACGGTCTTGGGTTCGGGCGGGAGGCCCAGCGCCCGCTCACCGATGATGTTGCGCTGGATCTCGTTGGACCCGGCGTAGATGGTGTCGGAGCGGGTGAACAGGAACAGCCGTTGGAGGGCGGTGAGCTCGTAGCCCTCGCCGTGCTGCTCCCCGGGTGGGACGTCCTGTTCGGCCAGGAGGGCGTCGGGGCCCACCACGTCCATGGCCAGCTCGCCGAGGTCGCGGTGCCAGTTGGACCAGAACAGCTTGGTGATCATGGCCTCGCGGGGCAGGTCGGCACCGTCGGCCTTGGACAGCACCCGGAGGGTGTTCCAGCGCATCACCTCCAGACCGGCGTGGGCCGCGGCCAGCCGCTGACGGATCACGGGGTCGTGGATGCGCCCGTTGGCCCGGGCCACGGCCACGATGGTGTCGAGCTCGTTGCGGAAGTTGAGCTGCTGGCCGAGGGTGGAGGCGCCCCGCTCGAAGGCCAGGGTGCCCATGGCCACCTTCCAGCCGTTGTTCACGCCGCCCACCACGTCGATGGCCTTGGCCCGGGCCCCCTCGAAGAACACCTCGTTGAACTCCGAGGTACCCGTGACCTGGCGGATCGGGCGGATCTCCACGCCGTCCTGGCGCAGCGGCATGAGGAAGTAGGTGATGCCCCGGTGCTTGGGCGAGGCGTCGCGGTCGGTGCGGGCCAGCACGAACACCCAGTCGGACCAGTGCGCGAGGGAGGTCCACACCTTCTGGCCGGTGATCAGCCAGTCGTCACCGTCGGGCTCAGCCCGGGTGGCCACGTTGGCCAGGTCCGACCCGGCGTTGGGCTCGCTGTAGCCCTGCGCCCACAGCGTGGTGCCGGCCACGATCCCGGGCAGGAAGCGCTCCTGCTGATCGGGTGAGCCGAAGGCCATGACCGTGGGCCCGACCAGACCTTCGCCGATGTGGCCGAGTCGACCCGGGCCGCCGGCCCGGGCGTACTCCTCGTACCAGATCACCTGCTGGTGCAGGCTCAGGCCCCGACCACCGTGCTCCTTGGGCCAGCCCACGCAGGTCCAGCCGTGGGCACCGAGGTGGTGCTCCCACGCCAGGCGCTCGTCGAACAGGGCGTGCTCGTCGCCGGGCCCGCCCCGGCCCCGCACCACCGCGAAGTGGTCGCTGAGCTGCTCGGTGAGCCAGGCCCGGGCCTCGGCCCGGAACGCCTCGTCCTCGTCGGAGAACCGCAGATCCATGGCGGGAGCGTACCCCGCACCTGACGACCCGTCAGAAACGGGGCGTGTCGAGATCGGCCCAGAAGGCGCGCACCGACCGCAGCCGATCGGGGTCGTACCCCTGCCACTTGGCCGCCGGCAGCGACTCGGGCGGCACCTCAGCGAAGCCCTTCCGGATGAACAGCTCGGCCGCCGGGTCCGACACCGTCACCGCGAACACGGCCCGCAGCCCGAGGGCGGCCGCCCGCTCGAGCAGGCCCTCCACCAGGATGCCCCCCGCTCCCGACCCCGAGAACCGGCTCACGGTGTAGAGACCGGCGACCTCGCCCACGCCCTCGGCCCGGTAGGCCTCGGTCTCCAGGCCCACGACGCCCGCCAGGTGGCCGCTGCCCACCACCTTGGCGCCCAGCCCGGTGGCCGCCAGGCGGGCCACCTCCAGGCGGGACCGGGGGCGGAGCACGCCGTCGGCGGTGCCCTGGGCCACCAGGTCCTCCACCGCGGCCAGGTCGTCGATGCGCAGCGGCGCCAGCGCCACGTAGCCGCCGCTCGTGAACAAGGTGCCGGTGCCGTCGAAGGTGAACAGCTCGCTGTCGAGGTCGTCGGCCCGGCACAGGTTGACGCTGGTCACCCCGCCGGCCAGGGCTACCTCGACCGCCTCGACCACCTGGCCGCCCTGGCGGTCGGCCAACTGGGCCCGGTAGGCGTCGCGGTGGGTGCGGACGTCGGCGAAGCTGCGAGGCGGTCGACCCCAGCCGCCCCGATCGTCGGTGATCACGAGCTTGAGGGCCCGCAGCGACGCCGCCAGGTGGGCCGCCACCACCGAGCGCCGGGCCTCGGGCGTGCGCACCGTCACCCGGGACGCGCCGGCCACCGCCAGCCAGAGGCTCGCCAACCCCGCCGGATCGAGGTCGTCGTCGGTGAGCCACAGCTGGTCCCCGGGGTCGGCCGGCGGGCCGGACGGGTCGCCGGGACCACCACCGTCGACGGCGTCGTCGCCGACCGAACGGTCGTCGACCGGGCTGGCGTCAACCGTGCCGTCGCCGACCGGGCCGCCGTCGACCGGGCTGGCACCGACCGGGCCGGCACCGGTCGCCTCGTCCGGCTCCACCCCGACCACCAGGACCAGGCGGGACGCACCCTGGGCCAGGGAGGCGGCCACCCGGTCGACCTCGCCGCCCCCCAGGTCGGCCTCGCGCATGGCCACCACGATCGTGGCCCCGGCGAACTCGGCCACGTAGAAGGCGCGCTCGCCGGCGGGGACGGCTCCAGGATCGACCACGGTGCCAGTCTGGCCGACGGGTCCCCCGCCACCCGTCCCGGATCGCTACTGTCGCCCCGATGCGTACCACCCCGTTCCGCCGCCCGCTCCTCGCCCCGCTCGTGGCCACGGCCGTCGCCGTCCTGGTGCTCACCGGGTGCGGCGACGGTGACGACGCCACCTCGGTCGACGAAGGGGTCACCACCACCACGGCCGCCGCCGGTGCCCCGGACCTGAGCGACGCCGAGTGGACCGACCTCACCGCCGAGGCCGAGGTGAAGGTGCAGGCCCGCGACAACGTGTTCGTGAAGCCCTACATCGAGGTGAAGGCCGGGACCACGGTCACCTTCACCAACCGGGGCCGCAACCAGCACAACGTGATCGCCGTCCCGGAGGGCACCTTCGAGACCATCGAGGCCGACAGCCTCGAGCCGGGCAGCTCCCAGGACATCACCTTCACCGCGCCGGGCGACTACCCGTACTACTGCTCGCTGCACGGCACCACCACCAAGGGCATGGTCGGCGCCATCCGCGTGGTCGAGTAGCCACACCGCCACCCCCGGGCCCCGTCCCGCTGCCAGACCCACCTCGCAATCGTGTGTGCGCGCGGCGCGCCACCAGCGACCCGGGTGCACAACCGACGGCCGCCGCTCCGTCGTGTGTGTACCGGGCGCGCCACCAGCGGCCCTCATGCACACGATCCGGCGCCCGCGTCCCGTGTGCAGCAGGGGCGCCACCAGCGACCCGGGTGCACGCACGATCGTCAGGGCTCAGACGTGTGTGCACCAGGGGCACCACCAGCGGCCTTGGTGCACCGGCGATCCCGCGGGGACGTCGGTGCACGCGGTCAGGTCGGGGGGCGCGCCGGCACGGTGATGGCCTCGATGTCGGGCCGGTCGGGGGCCTCGAAGCGGGGGTGGGGGGCCGTGGCCGGGTCGGGCATGTTCTCCTGCGGGCCGGGCGCGGGCATCCGCTGGTAGATGTCGCGGTCGGGCTCGGGCGGCCGTTCGGTGATGAACAGGCCGAAGTCGAGGGCGTCGATCTCGAGGTCGACGCCGTTGCCCGGCCGGTCGCAGGGCACGATGTCCTGCAGGCCGGGCGGGGCGCTGGAGACGATCCGGTTGTCCGAGAAGCAGTTGCCGTCGGCCGCCACCGCCACGCCGGGGAGCGGGTTGCGGATGAACCCGCTGGCCAGGTCGGCCACCCCCGATCCGCTCACGTCGTTGCCGATGATCCGGTTGCCGGTGGCGTCCCACAGCACCTGGCCCACCGGTTCCTCGGGCAGCGGGTCGTCACGGGTCTCCTCGCAGGGCCGGTCGTGCTCGCTGGCCGGGGGCGGGGTGTCGGACGCGTCGCCCTCCACGAAGGGGATCACCGAGATCCCCGTGCGGTCGTGGTCGAAGACCAGGTTGCGCTCGACGCGACCGTCGATGGTGCCCGCCAGCAGGATGCCGTTGCCCTGGGCGATCAACGCGGTGGCGAACCCGGGACCGTCGAGCAGGTTGTTGTCGTGGACGATGTTGCCCACGATCACGGTGGACCGGCCCGGGTAGCAGAGCTCGTAGGAGCCCGAGTTGGGCACGATCCCGGCCCGGTTGTTCCGGAAGGTGGAGTTGACGATGTACAGCTCGCCACCGGAGTTGGTGCCCGAGTAGCCCAGGCCGTTGTACTCCGAGACCACGTCGTCGATGACCGCGTCGCACTCGAAGCACTCGCCGATGTAGAACGCCGATTCCGTGTTGCCGGAGCCGTAGCTGTGCTCGATGAGGCCGTGGTAGGCGTCGAAGGCGTAGAGGCCGTACCCGCCGTTCCGGTACACCGTGAGGTAGGAACCCCGGTAGCGGTCCGAGCCCGTCCAGAACACCCCGTTCGACACGTAGTTCCGAACCGTGAGGTTCTCCACGACCACGCCGTCGGTGTCGAGCACGCGGATCCCGTTCTCCAGCTCGAAGCCGCCGTCGAGGATCACCTCGTTGCGGTCGACCCCTCGGATGGTGACGTCCGCGGTGGTCACGTCGACCGCCTCCTCGTACACCCCCTTCCCCACCAGCACCAGGTCACCCGGCGCCGCGGCGTCGAGCGCGGCCTGGATCGTCTCGTGGTCCTCGGGCACCCGGATCACCGAGCCCTCGCCGCCCCCCGCCACGTCGGCCGTGGTGGCCGACCCGGCCCCGGTGGAGGGGGTGTCGTCGTCGCTCGAGCAGGCGGTGACGCCGAGCGCGAGGACCACGGCGCACGACGCGGCCACCAGCCGGGGCCAGCCGGACAGCGGGCGACGCCGGTGTCGCGCCGCAACAGCCAGGTGGGGAGGGTGGGAGGTGGGACCGGTCACGGACGAGGATCCTGGCACAGGGCGCTCAGCCCGTGAACAGGGCCTCCTCCTCGCGGTTGGAGGCCAGGTCGCAGACCGCGTCGCGGTGGATGCACTGTTCGATCTCCCGGAGCAGCCCGTCGGGCTCCCAGGCATTGAGGAAGTCGCCGTGGGCCGAGTGGACGTTGCCCGAGGCCAGGGTGAGCTCGTGGCCCGGACCGGAGACGGGGAAGGCGACCGACACCGTGATCTGGGGGATGTGCACCGCGTGCGAGGCCGGGCACCGCCCGTCGACCGAGTACGCCACGTGGGACTTGTGGTCCCGGCTGTCGACGTTCTGGCCGTCCCAGCAGTCCTGGAACGTCAAGACCAGGTGCAGCGGGGCGCCGCCGGGGCACTCGGGCGGGTCGTCGGCGAGGCGGGTGCGGCTGCCGCACACCCAGCCCGCGGCGTCGCCCTCCTGGGGTTCGGTGGCGGTCTGGTCGCCGGCGATCAGGGCCAGGCCGGTGGGCATGGTGACCACGGAGGACGGGTCGACCCCGGGGGCGGCCCGGTAGTAGGCCGAGATCGAGCGGGGCGTCACGACCTCGCCGTGGTCGTACAACGTGGGATGCCAGTACCCGGCCTTGTCGGCCCGCTTGTCGCAGGTGGTCCCCCCGGCGAGGAGGTCGTCGGCCGTGGTGGAGGCGTCGACGACGTCGGAACCGTAGAAGTCGTGGCGGTGGGACCGACCGGCATGGCCGAAGTGCACGATGGGATCGTGCGGGCCCGAGTGGCTGTAGGTGCAGTGGACCACGAACTGTCCCACCCGGCCCTGGGGGCCGAGGTGGCGCGCCGGGCCCACCCCACCGCGGGCGGGCGCGGCCCCCTGGGCCCGTGCGTCGTTCTCCGCGGGGGCCACCGACCCGCCGCCGCTGCGGGCATCGCGGGCGTTGACCACCAGGCTGGCGCCGAGCACCACGATGGCCACCGACACCACCGCGGCGAGGAAGCGGCGACGGCCGGGGGTCAACATGGGGGCGGGGTCAGCACGATGCTGCCGTCACGCCGGCTTGGCGGGGACCTCGATGGCGTCCACGTCGGGCTTCTCGGGCCCGTCGAAACGGGCGTACGGAGCCGTCTCGGCATCTGGCATGGACTCCTGCGGAGCGGGCTCGGGGGTGTCCTTGTAGGAGTCCTTCGGCGGCTTGGGCGGCTGTTGGGCCATCAGCGCCATCAGGTCGAACGCACCCGCCTCGAAGTCGCCGCCGCTGCCCTCGCCCTCGCACGGGGCGAGGGTCTCGAGGTCGGTGGGGGCCGAGGTGGCGAACGTGTTGCCCGAGAAGCAGTTGTCGAGCTGGGCGGTGGTGAGGCCACCGTCCAGGGCAATGGTGCCCGAAGCCAGGTCGGCCAGGCCGGAGGCCTCGACCACGTTGCCGGCGATGCGGTTGCCGGTGGCGTTCCACAGCACCAGGCCGACCGGTTCCTCGGGCAGCTCGTCGTCGCGGGTCTCTTCGCAGGGCACGTCGAGCTCGTCGGCCGCGGGCGGCGTGTCGCTCGCGTCTTCCTCCGGGAAGGGCACGGCCGCGATGCCGGCCCGGTCGTGGTTGTAGACGAGGTTGCGCTCCACGATGTTGTTGATGCTCCCGGCCAGCAGGATGCCGTTGCCCTGGGCCAGGAGGGACACGTCGATGCCGGGCCCGTCCAGGTAGTTGTTGTCGTGGACGATGTTGCCCACGATCACGTTGGACCGGCCGGGGTAGCACAGCTCGTAGGAGCCTGAGTTGGGCACGATCCCGGCCCGGTTGTTCCGGAACGTGGAGTTCACGATGTAGAGCTCGCCGCCGGAGTTGGTGCCCGAGTAGCCGAGGCCGTTGTACTCCGAGACCACGTTGTCGAGCACGGCGTCGCACTCGAAGCACTCGCCGATGTAGAAGCCGGCGTCGGGGCTGCCCGACCCGTAGCTGTTGTCGAACTGGCCGTGGTAGGCGTCGAAGGCGTAGATGCCGTAGTCGCCGTTGCGGTAGGCGGTGAGGTAGGACCCCCGGTAGCGGTCCGAGCCGGTCCAGTAGAAGCCGTTGGACACGTAGTTGCGGGCCGTCATGTTCTCCACGACCACGCCGTCGGTGTCGAGCACCCGGATGCCGTTCTCCAACTCGAAGCCGCCGTCGAGGATCACCTCGTTGCGGTCCACGCCCCGGATGGTGATGTCCTCGGTGGTCACGTCGACCGCTTCCTCGTACACCCCCTTGCCGACCAGCACGAGATCACCGGGCTCCGCCGCGTCGACCGCGGCCTGGATCGACTCGTGGTCCTCGGGCACGCGCAGGACTGCGCCCCCGCCATCACCCCCGCCGCCGGCGGCCGTGGTGGACGACCCGGCCTCGGTGGAGGTGGTGTCGTCGTCGTCGCTCGAACAGCCGGTGGCGGCGGTGGTCAGCGCGGCGAGCGCGGTGGCCACCACAGCGAGGCGGCGGAAGGCGGAGGTGTGGGTTCGCATCGTCTTGTCCCCTTGTTCCGACCCGGTTCCGGTCTCGCCCGGGTCGCCCACGATCCTGCCACAGAGCCGAGCACTGGCTCGGTTCGCAGCGCGGTGGTGCGGTCGCGGGCGCGCGGCCCCACCCGCACCTGCCGACGTCAGTAGCGGAGCCCGGGGGCGCGGGTGCCGAAGAGGTCGGTGGCCAGCTGCGTGCCGAGCTTGGTGGCGTCCCAGCGCTTGCCGCCGTTGTTCAGGGTGGGTCCGTCGGTCCAGCCCTTCATCCAGATGATGTTCTCGGCCACGGCTCGGATGACCTGGCCGGTGACGTACTGGGCCTCGTCGGAGGCCAGCCAGGCCACCAGGGGCGAGGACACCGACGGGTCCATCCGGTTCCACTCACCCTCGGGCACGTCGTCGGCCTCGATCACCTCGGGGGCGCCGGGCATGGTGCCGGTGATGCGGGTGGCGGCGGCGGGACCCACGCAGTTCACGGTGACGCCCAGCTTGTGCAGCTCCAGGCTCAGGGTCTGGGTGAGCCCGGCGATGCCGGCCTTGGCGGTGGCGTAGTTGGTCTGGCCGAAGTTGCCCACCAGACCGGCTCCGGACGTGGTGTTGATCACACGACCGGTGAAGGACTCGCCCGCCTGCGACCGCTCCCGCCAGTGGCGCGCCGCGTGGTGGCACGGCGCCCAGGTGCCCTTGACGTGCACGTTCAGCACGGCATCGAAGTCCGACTCGGACATGTTCCAGATGGCGCCGTCGCGCACGATGCCGGCGTTGTTCACCAACACGTCGAGCTTGCCGTAGGTGTCCACGGCCTGGGCGATCATGCGTCCGGCGCCCTCGAAGTCGGCCACGTTCTCGTAGTTGGCCACCGCCTCGCCGCCCCGCCCGGTGATCAGATCCACGGTGAGGTCGGCGTCGCGGCCCTGACCCTCGCCCTTGACCGACACGCCCAGGTCGTTCACCACGACCTTGGCACCGTGCTTGGCCAGCTCCAGGGCGTGGCCCCGGCCGATGCCGTGGCCCGCACCGGTGACGATCGCTACCTTGCCGTCGAGCATGCCCATGGGTGGTGTTGCCTCCGAGGTGCACCGGCGGGTGGGGCCCGGCCGGCAGTTTCTGACTGGTCGTCAGATCCTAGGGGTGCCGGCCGCTGCGGCGCGAAGCCACCGACCCCCGCCAGGGCGGGCGCCTACAGGTCGAAGCAGGCGTAGAAGTCCTCGCTCGACGGGTTCCCGGAGGGATCGGCGGCGGTGACCTCGTTCACGCACGCCCGACCCGCGGGCGTGAGCAGCGACCAGCACTCGGGCTCGGCTGGGCCGTTCGCCATGTAGTCGCCCAGCGATTCGTAGGCGTCGGTGGCGTTGCGGGGGTCGTAGCGGCAGGGCTGCACGGGCGCAGTGGTGGTCGTGGTCTCGACCGGGGCGGTGGTGGTCGTGGTGGCGTACTCCGGCCCGTCGCCCACGTCGGGCAACTCCTCCACGAAGGGTTCGCCGCTGTCGAGCGGGTGCACCAGTTCGACGGGATCGTCGCACCGGCGGGCGTCGGTGACGAACCAGAGGTCGATCACCCGCTGCACCTCGACCCGCTTGCGGACCAGGCCGAACACGTCGGTCCAGGCGTAGACGACCTGGTTCTGGTTCCGGGCCAGTTCGATCCGCCGGCCCTCGGGTTCGCCGAGGCGGTCGATCACCGCCTCGTCGGGCACCAGCTGACCGGCGGCCAGGAAGAACGGACCGTCGAAGAGGTCGGGCCGCCCGAAGGCGATCGGGGCGGCACACCCCCACACCGGCCGCTGGGGCGGCGGGCAGGTGGTGACCGTCCACACGAGCATGCGTTCCATGCGATCGACGGACGCCTCCTGCTCGGCTCGGGTGATCGACCCGGGAGCGACCTCGATGCGACGGGCGAGGGCGCGCACCGCGTCGACGTCGGCCCGCACCGGGCCCTCTGCCAGCACCTCGACCTGATCGAGCAGCCGTTCGGTGTCGACATCGGCGGCCGCCCCCAGGGGGTTGGGGTCGATGGCGGCCCGCAGGAACAGCCGCCGGGCGGCCCGACACCGCGGGTCCGGCACCGCGTGGGCGGGAACCGCCTGGGGCGCGGGCACGCGGCGCACCACCACCGAGGTGGTGGTGCCGCCAGAGGCCGCCCGCCCCTCCAGCCGGTGGGGTGCGACCCGTTCGGCCACCCCCCGGTCGCACGAAGCCACCAGACCGGCCACCAGCACCAGGACGACCACGAGCCCCACCACCGCTCCGGCCACCGGGGCGGCGCGCGGACGATGATCCTCTGAAAGCTCCAGCATGACGTGCCAATTCTGGCAGCGACCCGGGGCCGCGTCAGGTATGCCTGTCGCGGTGAACGCTCCCGTCGGCACCAGTCCCTCCACCTCCGACCCCGCCGGCAGATCCATTCCGCTGTCCGCCGAGCCACCGTTGCGGGAGCTGTTGCGCTACAGCCGGGCCCATCGCGGCCGAACCCGGCTGGCCGTCGGCATGTCGCTCCTCAACAAGCTCTGCGACGTCGCCCCCGAACTGCTCATCGGTGCTGCCGTCGACATCGTGGTGAACGGTGACGGGGGCCAGTCCTTCGTGGGCCGCCTGCTCGGCATCGAGGACCGCTTCGCCCAGCTCAGCGTGCTCGTGGCCGTCACCGTGGTGATCTGGCTGGCCGAGTCCGCCACCGAGTACCTGGCCGTGATCACCTGGCGGAACCTGGCCCAGACCATCCAGCACGAGGCGCGCATGGACGCCTACCGCCACGTGCAGACCCTGGAGATGGCCTACTTCGAGGACCGCACCTCCGGTGGCCTGATGGCCGTGCTGAACGACGACGTCAACCAGCTCGAGCGGTTCCTCGACCTGGGTCCCCACAAGCTGATCATCACCGCCGCCAACGTGGTGTTCGTGGGGATCACGTTCCTCGTGGTGTCGCCGATCCTGGCCGCCCTCGCCTTCCTCCCCATCCCGGTCATCATCGTGGGTTCGCTCTGGTACCAGACCCGCCTCGAGCCCCGGTATGCCGCGGTCCGGGAGTCCGCCGGCGTGATCGGCGACACCCTCACCAACGGCCTCGGGGGCATCGCCACCATCAAGGCCTTCAACGCCGAGGACCGCGAGGTGGCCCGGGTCACCGCCGACAGCGAGGCGTACCGCGACACCAACCGTGAGGCCATCCGCTACTCAACCGCCTTCAACCCGCTGATCCGCATGGCCGTCCTGGCCGGCTTCACCATGACGCTGATCGTCGGTGGCCGGGCCGCCCTCCGGGGGGAGTTGGCGATCGGCGTGTTCTCGATGCTCGTGTACATGACCCAGCGGCTGCTCTGGCCGCTCACCGCGCTCGGCGAGACCCTCGACCAGTACCAGCGGGCCATGGCGTCGTGCCGTCGGATCTTCGGGCTGCTGCGCGCCGAGCCCCGCATCCTGCCCGGCACCCACGACCTGCCCCAGCCGGTCCGGGGCGCAGTCCGCTTCGACCACGTGTCGTTCGCCTACGGGCCCACCGCCGACGACACCCACGTGCTGCGAGACGTCACCATCGACGTGCCCGCCGGTGAGACCCACGCCATCGTCGGGCCCACCGGATCGGGCAAGTCCACCGTGGTCAAGCTGCTGCTGCGGCTGTACGAACCGACGGCCGGCCGCATCACGCTGGACGGCCAGCCCATCTCGGACCTCACCTTCACCTCGCTGCGGGGCGCCACCGGGCTGGTGGCCCAGGACGTGTTCCTGTTCCACGGCACCGTGCGCGAGAACCTCACCTACGGCCGCCCCGAGGCCACCGATCAGGAGGTGCGACGCGCCGCAGAGCTGGCCGAGGCCGCCGAGTTCATCGAGGCGCTGCCGCTGGGCTACGAGACCCTGGTGGGCGAGCGGGGCCAGAAGCTGTCGGGTGGCCAGCGCCAGCGGCTCACCATCGCCCGGGCCATCCTGCGCGACCCCGCCGTCCTGATCCTCGACGAGGCCACGTCCGCTGTCGACAACGAGACCGAGGCCGCCATCCAGCGCTCGTTGGCCAAGGTGTCGGCCGACCGCACCACCATCGTGATCGCCCACCGGCTGTCGACGGTGCGCCACGCCCACCGCATCCACGTCCTGGAGGCCGGCCAGGTGGTGGAGTCGGGCACCCACGAGGACCTGGTGGCCGAGGGCGGCCTGTACGCGGCCCTCTGGCGCGTCCAGACCGGCGAGGCCGCCCTGGTCGACTGACCGACCGACCCGGGCGCACGCCATCGTTCGTGCATCAGGGTCGCCACCAGCGCCCCACAGGCACACACGACCGCGGCGCCATCGTTCGTGCACCAGGGTCGCCACCAGCCGCTGGGTTGCACACGCCCACACCGCGGCGACGTCGTCTGTGCATGGACGGCGCCAGCAGCGACCCCCATGCACAGACGACAGCGGCGGCGTCGTTCGTGCACGAGGGTCGCCGCCAGCGTCCTGAGTGCACAGACGACCCGCGCCAGCCCATCGTCGGTGCGCCAGGGCCGCCACCAGCGCCCCGGGTGCACTGACGAGCCGATTTGGGAGGAAGAGGGTTGACAGGGGGACGGGAGTTGAGCGTATGCTCAACGCACTTGCACTAAGCGTTCGCTCAAAGCGAGTGCTTCGATCCTGAGGAGAAGCCGTGCACGACTACCTGGTCCCCGTCTACGCCACCTACCTGCTGGCCACCGTGGCGCTCTGCGCCTGGCTGGCCCGCACCCTCTACCGCAACGGCGCCCTGTTCCTGCGCGACGTCTTCCCCGACCGGCCCGAGATGGCCGAGGCGGTCAACCACCTGCTGGTCACCGGCTTCGCCATGGTGAACCTGGGCTACGGCTTCTTCATGATGCAGGCCTCAGCGGCCACCACCAGCACCGAGGCGTTCGAGGTCCTGGCCCGCAAGCTCGGGCTCCTGCTGTGCAGCCTGGCCGCCGTGCACTTCGTGAACCTGTACGTGTTCCACCGCCTCGCCGCCCGCCGCCGCCAGGCCGAGCTGGCCCCGCCCGTGGCACCCCAGCTCACCGTGCACCGGGCGGACCCGCCCGCGACCCAGCTGCCTCCCCCACCGGCGCCGCCCGCTCGCCCCGGACCGTTCGCCCCTCCCGCCCCCTTCGGGCCGGCCCCGGCCTGAACCCCAGGACACCACCGAGCACCCCGAGGAGACCGACGTGGACTCGCTCACCGTCTACTACGACGTGCACTGCGCCCTGTGCCGCCGGTGCCGGGCGTGGTTGGAGGCCCAGCCCACCCACGTGCCGCTCCGGTTCGTGGAGGCCGACGCCACCGAGGCGGCCCGGCTCCTCCCCCAGCTCCCGTGGCTGGGCGAGGAGCTCGTGGTGGTGGCCGATGGCGGGCCTGATCACGGTGGGGCGTGGATCGGCCCGGCCGGGTTCATCGTGTGCCTCTGGGCCACCGTGGGCTACCGGGAGTGGGCCTGGCGCCTGAGCCGACCGATCCTGGCCCCGACCGCCGAGAGCTTCTTCCACCTGGTCTCGACCAACCGGGACCGGATCGGTCGCCGCCTCGATCCGCCGGCATGCACCGGTGACCGCTGCGTCCACCGCCTCGATCCGGTGCTCCACCCGGCGCTCCATCCACCGAACCCGGCAGGGGCCGCGACGTGAGGGCGATCCTGTGGGTCCTCGTGCTCCAGGCGTGGCTCGCCCTGGTCAGCGCCGCGGTCAGCGCCGTGGTCTTCGCCGTGGTCGTGACCGTGCGGCGCCTGGGCTCCTGGCTGCGCCGCCCTACGGGGCCGCCGCTCAGGAGGCGAGCCGACAGGCGAGCCGACCAGACAAGCACGATGGGTGAACCGAGGCGCCAGCCGAGGTCCAACCACCTGTACCCGACGACGGGCGACCTACCGACTCGAGTCCTCAGCGGTCTGGAAGGATGACGGCCATGCCTGCCGCCAAGCGCACCGCCTCGGGCACCTCGCGGACCGCCAGCGACTCTGGGGCAGAGACCCGGGACCGGCTCCTGGCCGCCGCCCGGGCCTGCCTGCGCCAGGAGGGCATCGCCGGGGTGAGCGCACGGGCCATCGCCCGCCACGGCGACCTCAACCAGGCGCTGGTCTTCTACCACTTCGGCTCGGTCGACGGCCTCCTCCAGGCCGTGGCCCGCACCGACGCCGAGCGCCGGGCCCTGCTCTACGCCGATCGCCTCGTGGGGGTCACCACCCTGAAGGAACTGGTGTCGGTGGGGCGCCAGATCCACGACGTGGAGTTCGCCGAGGGGA
>WBZL01003115.1_pt1 | contig 15462 bp, 12 predicted proteins | sample 5204291 | NCBI WGS metagenome assembly WBZL01 (sample SAMN12344345, study PRJNA552823) | activated sludge metagenome | biome: Activated sludge suspended growth; feature: Nitrification reactor; material: Wastewater; isolation source: activated sludge from nitrification reactor of wastewater...
GAAGGAGCCGGTGCGCCGGGAGGGGCGAGCCAGCTCAGGATGATGTCGGCGACGACGCGGCGGCGGCCGGCGACATCGCCCTTGGCCCCCATGTCGCGCTGGAACAGGGTGCCGAAGGTGAACTGGCTGGTGACGTTGAACATGCCCAGCGCCGCGATGGCCATGTGCACGTCCAGCGGCTGGATGTCGGCGCGGAACACCCCGGCCTGCCGGCCGCGCGCGATGACGGTGGCCAGCCGCTCGACGATCGGGCGATTGAGCCCGCGCAGGGCCGACGAGCGCTTGAGGTGCCGGCCGCGGGCCTGGTTCTCGGCGACGACGATGCGCACGAAGTACTCGTGGTCGACGTAGTAGTCGAAGGTGAACTCGACCATCCGGCGCATCGCCTCGAGCGGCGCCAGATCGTCCAGGTCGAGGCCTTCCTCGGCCTCGCGGATCTCGGCGTACACGTGCTCGAGCACGGCGCCGTAGAGCTTTTCCTTGCTGCCGAAGTAGTAGTTGATCAGTGCGCGGGTGGTCTGGGTGCGCGCGGCGATCGAGTCCATGCTGGCACCGTCGTAGCCGTGCGCCGCGAAGGTGGCCGTGGCGGCGGCGAGGATGCGCGCACGGTTCGCCTCCGGCGACTTGGGCTTGCGCATGGCAGCCGTGCGACTTGTCGAAACTTGCAGCAAGACCCGGCCCTGTGTTGGGAAAATTGGCGACTCAGTCAAATTAATTTAACCGTGTTGCCAATTCTGCGCAAGTGTGGCGACCCCGTAGCCCCTGGGTCGCGGCCGCGCACGAGCGCATGGCTCGTTCATCCATTCCAAGCATTGCTGGGTGCGCCGCGGCCGAGCGGCGCACGGCACTATGGCGGGATGGGTCCCGCGTGCGCCAGGCCCAGCCTCGCGGCTTCCTGCACGCCGACCAGCCGCGGCGTGGGCTTGTCACCGAGGGTGGCAAGCACTTGGCCAAAGGCCTGGCGTGCCGCCTCCCGGCGACCTTCGGCCAGTGCAACCTGGCCATCCACCAGTGCGGCGCGGGCGAGCAACTCGGGATTCTGCGAGTCGCGCAAGGCGGCCCGGGCCGCGTCGGCGGCCACTCGTGCCTGTGCCGGCTGGCGCAGCGCCAGGCGGGCCGATGCCAGTTCCGTGTACAGCGGGGCATGGCGGGGCTTGATCTGGCCCCCGTCCACCTCGCGTGCCAGTGCCAGGCCCTCCTCGATGTGGCGTGTGCCGGCCTGGCAGTCGCCCCGTTGGCATTGCACCGCCCCCAGCTTGGCCACCACATTGGCCAGCCGGAAGTCGTGTTGGCTCGCCTTGCGCCGCAGTGCCACTGCGCGCTCGAATGCCTCCTGTGCCTCGGGCAGCCGCCCCAGCTCGCGCAAGGCTCGTCCCAGGTTGGTATGAAAGGTGGCCAGCGGACTGGTCCCGCCCCCTGGTGGCCAGGTGGCGACGAGTTCACGGGCCTGTGCCGCCGCTTCCTCCAGCCGCCCCTGCGCATGGAGCAAGGTGACGTAGGTGTTGCGCACCAACAGGGTGCCCGGAAATTGCGGGCCCCGGTACCTCTGCATGTGCGCGATCAGCTTCAACGCATGTCGTTCGGCTTCGGCGTGCGCGCCGCTCTGCTGCAGCACGTGCACCAGCTCCGCCATGGTGACCTCGGATGCGGTGCTGGCGTGGCCGGGCAACGGCGACAGTTCGAGCGCGAGCCGCAGGTGCGTGGCGGCCTCGGCGGGTCGGGCCATCCTGGCCAGCAACTGGCCCGCATGGGACTCCAAGTCCGCCAGCAGGTTGTTGCGTGACGCGGACTCGTTCAGCCTCTTCACCTGATCCCGCGTGGCGTCGATTTCGGCCAGCGCGTCCTGCTCCTGGCCGAACGACACCAGGGCCAGGCACAACGCCACCCGGGCGCTCAGGGTGTCGAGGTGCAGCGGCCCAAGCCGCATCGCTCGAATGCCGTGCGCGCGCCGCAAAGCCTCGATGGCCTCCGGCTTGTGCATCTGGCCCAAGATGCCGGCCAGTTCTTGCAGCGCCTGGGCCCGGGTCAGCGTGTCCGCTTCCGACGCATCGCTGCCGATCTCGGCCGCGCGCTGCAGCATGCTCTGGGCCTCGGTCCACAGGCCCAGATTCCGGTAGACCCGTCCGAGGATCAGCATCAGCCGCTGACGCGTCTCGTCCTGTCCCTGCAGTTCGACCTCGATGCGCTTGCCCGCGGCCAGCGCCACATCGCGCGCCGTCCGCTTCGGGTCGGGTTCGGCCTCCGGGTCGGCGCTGGCGAAGAGCGACTCCATGAAGACCGTCACCTGTTCCGCGGTGGCGCGTTCGTGCCGGGCATGGTCACGCTCGGCAGCCAGCTGCCAGGTGTAGAAGGCGACGAGAGCAATCACGCCGAGCAGGCCCACGCCAGCCCCGGCAAAGCCCCGCGGGTGGCGCCGCAGCAGCTTGGTGAATCGATAGCCGAAGGTGTCGGGCCGCGCCGCCACCGGCCTTTGCTGCAGGTGGTTCTCGATGTCGTCGGCCAGCGCGGCGGCCGACGCGTAGCGGCGCTGAGGCTCCTTGCGCAGCGCGGTCATCACGATGGCATCCAGGTCGCCGCGCAGTTCGGCGCCACCCGACGCGGCCACCGTGCTGGGCAGCGGCGGAGTCTGCTCCAGCACGGCGCGCGCCAGGCGTCCGGGATCGTCCCCATGCACCTCGTGAGGGCTGTGCCCGCTGAGCAGCCGGTACAGCAGCACGCCGAGGGCGTACACGTCGGTCGCAGCGCTGACGGGTTCACCGCGGATCTGCTCCGGGCTGGCATGCGATGGCGTGAGCATGCGCTCGCCGGCGCGCGTCAGCCCTGCCGTCTGCTCGAGCAACTTGGCAATGCCGAAGTCGAGCAGCTTGGGAACGCCATCGCGGTCCACCAGGATGTTGCTGGGCTTGAGGTCGCGATGGATCACGAGGTGGCGATGAGCATGGTGCACGGCGGCGCACACCTGCTGGAACAGCCGCAGTCGTTGCTTCTGGCGCAGGCCCTGTTCGCTGCAATAGGCGTCGATGGCGACGCCATCGACGTATTCCATCACCAGGTAGGGCGCGCCGTCGGCCGTGTAGCCGCTGTCGAGCAGGCGGGCGATGTTGGGATGCGCCAGCAGCGCCAGGATGCGCCTCTCGGCTTCCATGCGCTCGACCGCGTGCGGTGAGACGAAGGCCGGATTGATCAGCTTCACCGCCACCTGCTGCTGATAGAGGCCATCGGCGCGTTCACCGCGGTAGACGGCGCCCATGCCGCCATCGGCCAGATGCGACACGATGCGCCAGGGTCCAAGCCGCTCGCCGGCGCGGGCCTGGCCGCGCAGGCCCATGGCGTGTTGCGCAGCCAGGCCTACGGCATCGGTGATCTGGGCGCCGGGCGTCTGATCGGCAGCCAACAGCCGCCGCACCTCATCGCGCAGGGCGTGGTCGTCGCCGCAAGCCTGCACCACGAAGCTGTCGCGCTCGGTCGCCGGCAGCGCCAGCGCCTGCGCGAACATCGTTTGCAGACGCTCCCACTCTGCTGGTGACACGGTCGGGCTCCGCGCGCGTGGCTCGGCCGGCGCGGCCGCGATACATTGTCAGCTATCTGAAGGCGGCGTTCCATGCGCCGCGGCCAGCCACGCGTCGCAGGACCTGCTCGGCGTCCTCGGCGGGTCTCAGTAGCGGACCTGGGCCACAGCCCGCAGCTCGTCCGGCGTGGTGGTTCCGAAGCCGAAGAACTCCAGGTAGGCCGGGATCATCTCGAACAGCATGTCGGTGCCCACCTGGTAGCGGCAGCCGCGCGCACGGGCGGCCTCGAGCAGCGGGGTGATCTCCTGCTTGAGCACCACCTCGCCGACGAAGGTGTCGGGTGACAGTCGCGCCGGGTCCACCGGCAGCGGATCGCCCGGGCGCATGCCCAGTGGCGTGCCGTTGACCACCAGGCCGTAGCCGGCGGGGTCGTTGGACGTGATCTGCACCGCCACCGCCGGGTGGTGCTGGCGGATGCGGCCGGCCAGCGCCTCGGCCGAGGCCGCGTGCGTGTCGCTGAGCGCGATCGTGCCGGCGCCGGCCGCGGCCAGCGACGCGGCGATCGCCGAGCCCACGCCGCCGGTGCCCACGACCAGGCAGCGCGAGCCGCCGATCACGAAACCCTTGCGCGCCAGGCCGCGCACGAAACCGGTGCCGTCGAACATGTCGCCCAGCAGCGTGCCGTCCGGGCGCAGCAGCACCGCGTTGCAGGCCCCGGCGATCTGTGCCGTCGGCGTGAGCTCGTCGACCAGGCCGGTGGTGGTCACCTTGTGCGGCATCGTCACCAGCGCGCCTCGAAGGTTGGTCAGGCGGCACAAGGCCTTCAGCACCGCCGGGTAGTCGTCGGCCTTCACCCCCATCGGCATCACCACCGCGTCGATGCCGCGGCTCTCGAACCAGGGGTTGTAGATCAACGGGGCCTTGAACGACTCCGTCGGGTAGCCGAGGTGGGCGATGAGGGTGGTCTTGCCGCTGATCATGGTGGGTGCTGCAGGGCCGGCGTCGCAGCGCCTGCACGGTCCGGGGAGTGCCGTCGAGCATACGCCGGCGGCCCGGCGAGGCGCCGCTGCCGGCGGCCGGTTCAATCGAGCCGCGTCAGTCGGTCACCGGCCTCGGCGCGGCAGCCATCGGCCAGGGCCCGGCCGCCGCGGCGCCAGACCACGCGGTCGCCGGCATGGCACAGCTCGACGCGCTCGGTGCCCGCGACGCGGCGCTGCACGAAGGCCTCCAGCGACGCCGGCATGCTGACCCGAAAACGTGCCGCCGCCAGGTCCTCGGCCGGGTGGTCGTCGCGATGCAGCCAGGGCACGAAGCGCGCGAGGTCCATCCACACCGCGGCGCGCAGCTCGAAGCTCGTGGGCTCGTAGGCGTGGTCCTGCAGCCAGCGCTGCGCCCGCGCGCGCAGCCGCTCCGGTGGGCCCGTCAGAGGCGCCCAGGCCGCCGCCAGCAGCTCGGCGACCCACTGGTTGCAGTTCTGGTAGCGCGTCGAGAACGCGTAGGCGTTGGCGCTGTAGTCGGCGGCGAGCAGGCCCAGCACCAGCGGCCTGTCGAGCGCGGCACGGCGCAGCGCGTGCGCCGCGTCGGCCGGCAATTTCAGGATCGACACGTAGCTGGACTCGGGATCGTCGGTGCCCATCACGAAGCCGGCCAGCCCCTGGTCGAACAGGCGCGGCTGCTGCGTGTCGCAGTCGAAGTACAGCTGCCGCACCGACCAGCGTCCCGACGCGTCGTCGCGCAGCGCCACCGCCGCATGCGAGTAGCGCGCCCCGAAGCGCGTGAGGTCGGTGCCCGAGCGAGCGATCAGCGCGGCCGGCGCGGCCTGGTCCTGCAGCAGCTCCTGCACCAGCGCGGCGATGCGCAGCAGGCGGTCCTGCTGGATGGCGCTGAGCGGGGGCGGCGCGTCGCAGGTGCGCGGCGAGCCGGCATGGGCCGGGGTGCCGGCCATCCAGCAGACCAGCGAGCAGGCCAGGGAGCAGGCCACGGCGGCGAGCCCGCGGGCCGGACCCCGCCGTGTGGCGCGCCGTCGCGGGGGCTTCAAAGTGGCACGGGCCGCGCGGCGAGGTCGCCGTGCCAGTCGTCGTGCAGCACCAGGAAGAAGGCGGCGCGCGGCTCGCCGGCGCTGAATTCGACGCCGTAGGGACGCTGGCGGGCCACCACCTCGTCGCCGGCGCCCAGGCGGGCCTGGCGCACGGTTTCGCGCGGCAGCTGCAGCTGCACGGGCTCGCCACCCTGCGTCGGCACCAGCGTCAGTTGCACGTGCAGCGGCCGGCCGGCGACCGCCGCCACCTCGGTGATGCGGTAGGGGCCCTCGGCGGTGTCCTGGCGGCGACCCGACGATGCGTTGCTCGATCCCTGGACCGAGTCGGACACGCTGCCGACGGTGGCACCGATGCTGTCCGAGGCCGACGACGCAGCGGTGCTCGACGCCGCCGCCGGCAGCGTGCCAGCGGCGCCCGCGGCACAGACGAGGACGAGGCGGGCCAGGTGCTTGGGCATCGGGATTTTTCGTGGGGTCGGGTGGGGCAGGCGAAGCATAGCGTCATGGGGCTCGCCGCGTCGCCGGCGCGGTGCCGCACCCACGTGGCAGCCGCGCCGCACCCACGCCGCACCCACGCCACACCCTCGCGGCTTGCCCGACGCCCGACGGGCGGATGCGGGATCAGGTGCCCTGCGTGTCCGCGCCGGCGGCGCCGGCCACCGGGTACTTGACGGCGTTCTTGTCGATCTTGCGCCGCACCGCCTGCACGAGGTCGACGCCGCTGCGATCGGCGATCTGCAGCAGGTAGATCACGACGTCGGCGATCTCGTCACCGATGTGCTCGCGGCGCGTGGCGTCCTCGCCGGCGGTGACGGACTGCTCGGGCGTCATCCACTGGAAGATCTCGACCAGCTCGGCGGCCTCGACGACCATCGCCATGGCCAGGTTCTTCGGCGTCTGGTAGGGCTCCCAGTCACGCTCGGCGGAGAAGCGGCGCAGCTCGAGCTGCAGGGCCTGGACGTCCATCGTCGGTGACCCGGTTCAGGCCGCGATCTCGTCCAGCGAGGTCTGCAGCGCGCTGGCCGGCAGGCCGTCGCGCCACGGCAGGTCCACCGGGTAGGGCTTGACGAGGCAGTCGTCGGGCAGGCAGTCGATCGGCGTGAAGACGCGGTGCGCGATGTATTCGGGCCGCTTGAAGCGCCGCACGTGGTTGCTCACCGCGCACAGGCTGAGGTACACGCTGACGCGGTTCCATGGCGAAAGGTTGCTCGTCGACGCGTGCAGCAGGCAGCCGTGGAACAGCAGCATCGAGCCCGCCGGCCCCTGCGGCGAGACGATGCCGCCGCGGCGTCCGCCGGCGCGCTCGACGAGCTGGCGGATCAGCGCGTGGTCCACCGTCCACAGCGGGTAGCTGGTGGTCGTGAGGTCGTGCTGGGCGTCCACCACGCCCAGGCGGTGGCTGCCGGGGATGAACATCAGCGGCCCGTTGAACTGGTCGACATCGTCCAGGAAGATGGCCACGTTCATGGCCCGCGGCTCGGGCATCAGGTCGTCGTTCTTCCAGGTGCCGTAGTCCTGGTGCCACTGCCACACGTCGCCCTCGAAGGCCATCTTGCCGTTGACCTTGAACTGGTGCATGTAGAGCTTCTCGCCGAACAGCTGCTCCACCGGCTTGACCATGCGCGGATGGCGCGCCAGCCGTGCGAAGGGCTCGCTGACCAGGTGCGCCGCGAAGTTGGTGCGCACCGCGTCCGAGCCCTTCTCACGCACGTTGTAGGCCTCGCGCCGCGCATACAGCGCCGGCACCTCGGCGATCAGCGGGGCCATCTCCTCGGGCGAGAACAGGCTCGGGAAGAACAGGTAGCCGTCGGTGTGGAAGGCATCGATCTGCTGCGGCGTGAGTTGCATCGGGGGTCTCCGGGTCGGCTGCGGCGCGGTTGCGGCGCGGTTGCGGCGCGGTAGCGCCAGGCGCGGCGGCGATTCTCGCCCGAAGCCCGCCCGATGGCGTTTGCCAAACCCAGCGTCGACGGCCTGGCCGGCCGCGCGGCGCCGCCCCGGTGCTGACAGGCCGGGCGGTGCGGGCACGCCGGCCGTGCGGCTGGACGATGGAGTGATCCACCTCGCCCGCGCTGCGTACAAGAGCCATCGTCACCGACGGGGAGAGGGCCGATGGCCGACACGGGAACCGCGCGCGCGCTGCGCTGGGTCGAACAGGGCCTGGTGCCCGACCGGGTGGTGCGGCTGGGCATCCAGCGCCTGCTTCGGCAGCGCCTGGACGAGCAGCGCGCCGACGACGTGGCGCGCACCGCCGAGCTGACCCACGCCTTCGTCGAGGCGCTGCCCGACGCCCCGCTGGCGCCGCTGCCCGACAGCGCCAACCAGCAGCACTACGAGCTGCCCGCGGCCTTCTTCGCCGCCGTGCTGGGGCCGCATCGCAAGTACAGCAGTGCCTGGTGGCCGCAGGGCGTGTCCACGCTGGACGAGGCCGAGGCCGCGGCGCTGGCGGCGACGGCCGAGCGGGCGGGGCTGGCCGACGGGCAGGATGTGCTCGAGCTCGGCTGCGGCTGGGGCTCGCTGTCGCTGTGGATGGCCGAGCGCTACCCGCGCTCGCGCATCACCGCGCTGTCCAACAGCCACTCGCAGCGCGCCGACATCGAGGCGCGCGCGGCCGAGCGCGGCCTGCTCAACCTGAAGGTGATCACCGCCGACATCAACCGCTTCGACACGCCGCAGCGCTTCGACCGCGTGGTGTCGGTGGAGATGTTCGAGCACCTGCGCAACTGGCCGGCAGCCTTCGAGCGCGTGGCCGGCTGGCTGCAGGCCGACGGGCGCTTCTTCCTCCACGTCTTCGTGCATGGCGGTGCCCCCTATCCCTTCGAGGACCGCGACGACAGCGACTGGATGAGCCGCCACTTCTTCACCGGCGGCATGATGCCGTCGGACGACCTGGCGCTGCGCTGCCAGGACCACCTGCGCCTGCGGCGCCACTGGCGCTGGGACGGCACCCACTACCAGCGCACCGCCGAGGCCTGGCTGGCGCGCATGGACGCGCGGCGCGACGAGCTGGCGCCGCTGTTCCGCCAGACCTATGGCGACGAGGCCGATCGCTGGTGGTCGCGCTGGCGGCTGTTCTTCCTGGCCGTGTCGGAGCTGTTCGGGCATGCCCACGGACAGCGCTGGTGGGTCAGCCACTACCTGTTCGAGCCGCGCGGCGGCGCCGACCGGGACGGCCTGGCCGACCGGGCGTGAGGCCGACGGCTGCGAGGCCCGCGACGCCGTTCATGCCGCCGGTGCCGACGGGAGAGGATCGATGAGCCCGGCGAGTGCGACGAGCCCGTTGGGCTGGATGGGTCTGATGGGTCTGCTGGTCGCCGCGGGCCTGTCGCTGGCCGTGTGGCTGGCCAGCCTGCCACGCCGCGACGCCAGCCTGATCGACCGCTTCTGGCCGTTGCTGATCGTGGCGCCCGGCGCGGTGTATGCATGGCACGCGGCGGCGTTGTCACCGCGCGCCGCGCTGATGCTGGCCCTGGCGGGGCTGTGGGCACTGCGCCTGGCCGGCTACCTGACCTGGCGCAACTGGGGCCACGGCGAGGACCGCCGCTACGCCGCGATGCGCGCGCGGCATGGCCCGGCCTTCGCCTGGCGCAGCCTGGTGTGGGTGTTCGGCCTGCAGGCGCTGCTGGCCTGGATCGTCGGCGCTCCGCTGCTCGCCGCGGCGAGGTCGCAGGTGCCATGGAGCACGCTCGACGGCGTGGGGGCCGCAGTGGCCCTGTTCGGCATCGTCTACGAAGCGGTGGCCGACGCGCAGATGGCCCGCTTCCGGCGCGATCCCGCGCAGCGTGGCCAGGTGATGGACCGCGGGCTGTGGGCCTGGTCGCGCCACCCCAACTATTTCGGGGAGGCCTGCGTCTGGTGGGGCCTGGGGCTGATGGCGCTGGCCGCCGGCGCCGCCTGGGCCCTGGTGTCGCCGCTGCTGATGACGGTGCTGCTGCTCAAGGTGTCCGGCGTCAGCCTGCTCGAGCAGGACATCGCCGATCGCCGCCCCGGCTATCGCGACTACGTGCGCCGCACGCGCGCCTTCTTTCCCGGGCCGCCGCGGTCCGACGCGCGATGAGCCGGGCCGGCACCGCGCTGCGCGCCTTCGGCACGACGGCCCTGATCTTCCTGCCGCTCGACGCCGCGTGGCTGAGCCTGGCCGGCCCCGCGCTGTACCGGCCGGCGCTGGGCCACCTGCTGGCCGAGCGTCCCGACTTCGGGGCGGCGGCGCTGTTCTACGGGCTGTACCTCGCCGGCCTGGTGGTGCTGGTGCTGCGGCCCTTCGAGGCACCCCGCCGCGTGGGCGCGGTGGCCCGCGATGCGGCGATCTACGGGCTGGTGACCTATGCGACCTACGACCTGACCAACCAGGCCACGCTGGCCGGCTGGCCCTGGCACCTGACCGCCATCGACCTGGTCTGGGGCACGACCATCACCACGGTCGCTGCCACGCTGTCACGCGTGCTGCGGCGCCAGGGGCGCCCGATCGAGACCCGGCCGGCCGCGTAGGCGCCGCCGGTGCGGCGCGTGGCCACCGTCAGCGCAGCGCATTGGCCGGCGCGCTGTGGGGCAGCAACTCGTCGTTCCAGACCCGCGCGATGGAGGCCACCAGGGTCAGGCCGAGGCCGACGAAGAGCACGACCAGGCCGCGGAATCCGACCGCCGCGATGATCGGCCCCGACACCAGCAGGCCGATGGGCAGCGTGTAGATCGCCAGCATGCGCACGCCCATCACGCGGCCGCGGAAGCGGTCGTCGCCGGCGCGCAGCAGCACGATCGACAGCGCCACCATGCTCAGGCTCTGGTTCAGGCCGGCGGCCAGGTAGAAGGCCATGGCCAGCGGCGCGCCGATCGGCAGCGCCAGCCCCAGCAGGCACAGGTACCAGACCACGCAGGCCACCAGCATCGTGCGGGCCGGCCGCAGCTGCGCGCCGAAGGTGCTCATCGCCAGCGATCCCAGCAGCGCGCCGGTGGCGTAGCTGGCCACCAGCCAGCCCAGGCCCTGCTGGTCCAGGCCCAGCACGTCGCGCGCGACGTACGGCATCAGCCCGCCGCTCAGCGGGAACGCACACAGGTTGACCAGCGCCGCCAGCGACATCGCGGCGCGCAAGCGCGGCGTGCGCCAGACATGCCGCAGGCCCTCCAGCACGTCGTGCCACGGCGAGACCGGTCGCGCCGGCGTGGCGGCGGCCGGCGGCGCCAGGGCCGCGGCCGGCGCCGCAGGGTCCGCAGTGGCGAGCCTGGCCGCGCGGCCCGATCGCAGCGTCAGCACCACGCCGACGACGTACAGCGCGACGATGGCGACATAGGCGCTCACCATGCCCAGGCTGGCCATGAAGCCGGCGCCGGCCAGCGCACCGCCGACGCGCGCCGAGTCCTGCGTCGTGCGCGAGATGCCCATCGCCGCCACCAGCTGCGCCGGCGGCACGGTGGCACTGACCAGCGCCGTGCGCAGGCCGATGTCCGAAGGCTTGATCAGGCCGACCACGAAGGCCACCGCCAGCACCGCCGACGGGCTGAGGCCGCCGCTGGCGGCCAGCACGAGGATCACCCCGGCCAGCAAGGCGTAGCTCGACCGCATGCCGGCCAGCACCCGCCGCAGACCCACCCGGTCGCCCCAGGTGCCCAGCAGCGGCGACAGCAGCGTGCCGCCGAACATCAGCGCACCGAACAGCGTGAGCTGCACCACCGAGCCCGACTCCACCAGCACGTACCAGCCCAGGATCAGCGTCTCCATCTCCAGCGCCCAGGCCGTGCACAGATCGGCCGGCCACTGGTGGCGGAAGCTGCGCGTGCCGAAGGGGGCCAGGGCCGGCCAGCGGGGGTTCATCGGCAGGGCCCGCCCGTGACGCCGTGGAGGCCGGGACCGGGCCGCGATGCGGCGCGCCCCATGGGGCCCTGCGCGCGGGGCCGGGCGCGGGCCATCGGGCGCCTCGTCGGGATCGCGGCATCGGGCAGGTGCATGCGCCGATTGTCGGGCGTGGCCGGATTGCGAGCGTGTGGGCTGGCGAACGGCGACGCTCGCGCGTCGATCGTGCGGTGACGTGGGGGCCGATCGCCGACTGTCGGGCGAAGCGCACGTGCGGGCCGAGGGACCTGAATCGACACTTCGGTGTGCAGGCCGGTCAGGTGGCCCGGACTGCGGACGGTCGTTCGCTCCGCGGCGGCGAATGTCGGTGGCCGCCGGAACCGGCCGTTCAACTGCTTCGGCGACCAGTGACCGCAGTGCCCGGGAAGGTGCCGCTGGACCCGCTGGCCGGGTTTGACTTGGCGTCGCTGGCGGAGAGCTTGGCGGCGTCAGCTCTCTAGGGGCGCCATGTGGTGGAACCGACCCCTACCAGTCCTTCGGCACACTCCGAAGCTACCCGACGACCGGTCCGGATCCTTCACGTTCCAAATCTCCGAAACTGCCGTTCGTGGCCTCCGGTGGTCGGCCACAAGCGGCCAGCCGGGCCACGCTCGAAAACTCGGCCCCGGCAGGCCGGCGATGGTCAGCATTCTGGCGACGAACTTGCTGGCCGCTTGGACTGGACCCGGCCAGGAAGAGACGCTCGCGAGACTCGGCCGCAGCGTCTGGTCATACCTGCAATGCCGACACTCCAAGGCGCTCGGACCGATCACCCGCGGACGTCAACACACAACTTCAAGGCAGAGGTGGGTCGGGTCGCTTCGGGAACTTGCGTCGATAGTGACGCAGCAAGTCTGCAGCGCACAGAAACTCGACTTCGATGCCCACTGCACGCAACGCCCCCCACCAATCCAGCCACTTGCTGTCAGCCGCCTGCCAGATGGGCGGCTTGCGACGGCGACGCGCTGCCACGGCAACGAACTTGCGGTCGGACCGATCGATGTTGATCGACAGTCCGAGCGCATCGACCTCGGCATAGCTGTGCCCAGCGCTTGCCGCGATCGGTACCCGTTCCACGCGGGCCGCGTTGTGCTGGTTATTCAGCAACCACTTCAGGAACACATCGCCCGCGCGCCGGCCCTTGCGCGGCTCAGTTCGGCGAAGGTACTCCTCCAGAATCTCGAAGTCGTCGTCAATGATCACGCGCCCGCGTTTGGCCATAGCCTCCAGCCGCTCGATGCACGCCAGCCTGCACTCGTCTCCCATGTCTGGATGGCGGCCGTTGGCGACGAGGATGACGTTGGTGTCGATCACTGCGCGCATCAGGCCGCCCGCCGCACTTGGCGCTTGCGCAAGTCGGCCGCGGCCCGCACGCGGGCTGCGATGTCGCCCATCTCATCGCCGAAGAAATTTGGCGGCCAGTTGGTGATCTCGCCGAACATATCGACTGGCAAGGGCTCAAGCTCGGCCGCTGGGCCCTTGCGTTTGACGTAGTAGATCGCCACGTCCTCCGGCCCGATGACCTCCTCGGCCACTCGCCGCTGCAGCCGGGTCAGGAAGTGCTCAGAGTGACTCTCGATGATCAGCTGGGTTTGCCGAGGCTGACCGCCCTCACCGGCTTGCACGGCGGAGATGAACGCGTCGGCCAGGTTAGCCTGTGCCAGGGGGTGCAAGTGAATCTCAGGTTGCTCCATCCACACCACGGAGCCCGGCGGCGCATAAAAGGCCTGCACCAAAGCCGGTAGCACCTGCGACACCCCGAAGCCTACGTCGGTGAGTTTGACCTGCGCGGTGCCGGGGTGCGTGCGAATCAGCACCTCGTACTCCTTGCGACCATCGGCCACGGGCTTGATCTCGAAGTTGTCGATCACGCCCAGCGCCTTGAGCCACCCCGCGATGAACTCGTCAAAGCGCTTGAGCGGCTTCCTCGGGCCCCGGTTGAGGCGCCGATCGTCACGCGTCGCAGAGAGGACCGCCGCGATGGTCTGCTCGCCGAGCTTGCCGACGTCGGGCGGCGTATCACCGGCCCATCCGTACTGGCGTCGCGGGTAGTTGCGTAGCGGGCCTAGGTAGTAGAACTGCGTCAGAAGGCGTTCGGTTTCCAGTGCGAACTCGGCCAGGAAGTCGGCGTTCTGGTAGCGCAGCAGAGTGCGGTCGGTGAAACGATAGAAGCGTTCCGGCGGTTCGACAGGCCATTTGCGGCCGATCGCGTGCACAAGTTTCAGCGGATCGCTTGCCAGAATCCCGGCGCTGTCCTTGCGTGCGTGCACAACCTTCAACCCTTCCTTGGCATCGTGCAGCAGCCGGTAGCGGAACTCATTGGTCTGCGGCTGGCCAACCTTGTCTCGGCCGATCACCGTGCGCAACTCCATCGCGTTGCCCTCGTAAACCTCGTCTCGGCCTGCGGCATTGCGGACGACCAACGCCTTTGGCAGGCGCCAACGAAGCGTCAACTCCAGGGCTCGATCGGTGGCGTGGCCGAAGAGGCAATCATCGAAGGTGCCGAGATCAACCAGCGTGTTCTCATCGCCCAGGTGTAACGCACGCTTGCGATCCGTGGACTGCACGGTTTGCTTCAATGCCAACAGCAGGTGTCCAAGACTGCTCTTGCCCGAGCTGTTCGTCCCGAAGACTACCGTGAGCGGCGCTAAGCGCATGTCACCGGTGTCCTGCCATGCCTTGAAGTTCTTGATACGCAGGTGGGTCAGCATGGCCGAAGTGTCTCCGATGCGTCGCCCGACAGTCGAAACCCGCGGCAACTTCATGTCGCGGGTCAACGTCATCCTTTGCGGGCTGACGTCGCAGTCTAGTCTGATGCTGGCATCCGTCGAGCGTCAGCAGCGTGGCCGAAGGCGACACTGGGGGCGGTGTCCCTGAACGGCTACAGCGGGTCGTGAAGAGTCCTATGCGCGAGCATCCGCCGACAAGCTTGCCGCGAAAGACCGCGTCGCGCTGCCGACCGTGCCCGACTCGCCCGCGTAGCCCCGGTCGTGCGTGAACACCGGGTTGTCGCCGGTGCGGATCTCGGGGGGGGTAGGTCGGTTTCGCGAACGCCATCGGGGCCGATCTCGAGAAGCAGCACGGATCGGCGCGTGTCGTCGCGCAGGCGCGCTGCAAGCACACGACCGGTGGAACCGGCCCACGATGGCGACGTCGCAGATTGCTGCACCTCCTTGTGCGCGATCCGCGCACGGGCCGGCGCGGCGCCGGGCGGCCATGGCACTTCCGAAAGTGCGCTGCGGGCGGGGCGCGGGTGGCGGCGGGAACAGGCTGCGCGCGATGCACGCGCCGACCGAGCGCGGCAGCCCGGCCGGCGCCACCCGGCTGGCATCCGATCCTGCTGGCGCGAGCCGTCGGCAGGGCCTTAGGATTGCCGGCGCCCGCGCGTTCGGCGGCGGGATCGGTGCCTGAAGCGCCGATGCATGCGAATCCTCACGACCTCTTCTTTCCGGATCTGCACATGCCCGAGATCGACGGCGCGGGAGGTTCCACCCGGGCGGCCGAGCCGCCCGTCAGCACGCCAGGGGCGAGCGCGTCCGAAGACCTGGCGCTCGCTGCGATGCGCCGGTTTCGGGACGCTTTCGAAAGCGGTCCGGTCGGCATGGCGCTGGCGACGCGCGACGGCCGGTCCGTCGAGATCAACCGCGCGCTCGCCTCGTTTCTCGGCCTCGGCGCGGAGGACCTCGCGGCCGCCAGGGAAGACCGCCCGGACGCCGGGGACGAAGCGCGCGCCTTTCAGGCGTATCTGTCGAAGGTCGTCGCCGAATGCCGACCGTCGCGCCCTCGCGAAGAGCAGCGCTTCCGTCGCGCCGACGGGGCGGAGGTCTGGGGCGAAGTCTCGGGGATACCGTTGCCGAGCGCCGATGGCGCGCCGGAGTACTGCTTCATCGTCATCGACGACATCACCGGCCGAAAGGCGGATCAGGCGCTGTCGGAACGCCTGCTCGCGGCGATCGACGCCTTCTCGGAGCGGGTGGTCCTCTATGACGAGGCGGACCGCCTGGTCTTCGGGAACAAGGCGTTCCGGGACGTGAACAAGGCGGTGTCCGAGACTCTGGCCCCGGGCACGCCCTACGAGATCTATCTGCGCG
>WBZL01003116.1_pt1 | contig 15459 bp, 9 predicted proteins | sample 5204291 | NCBI WGS metagenome assembly WBZL01 (sample SAMN12344345, study PRJNA552823) | activated sludge metagenome | biome: Activated sludge suspended growth; feature: Nitrification reactor; material: Wastewater; isolation source: activated sludge from nitrification reactor of wastewater treatment...
CGATCATCATGGTAGTTGGGCTCCTCGGGCGCCTTGGCGGAGTTGGTCAATCAACCCGCTCAGGACCTCGCGCGCCAAGAATAACGGATAGCGCTTCTTGTCTATATGATCGTCCGGGACGCTACAATTACATCAGCAAGTCTTCCAGAAACTCCGAAGCTGGTTCAACGCTGGTGACGAGCAGGTGATCGCGGGCACGAGTGCAGGCAACGTAAAGCAGATGCCGCTCCGTGTTGTAGACCTCTTCGAGGTCTGAATCGTCGGCGGCGGTTTCGATGCGCGATTGCAGGGGAATGACCTCGTCGTCGCAGGCCATCACCGCCACGGCGCGGAACTCCAGGCCTTTGGCCAGGTGCATGGTGCAGATCGACACTTGGCCGGTGACGGTTTCCACGTGCTCATCGACCACCTTGAACGGCAACCCGGCCTTGGCGACGGCGGCACGGGCGCGGTCCAGTTCGGCATCGGATCGCACAAACACACCCATTTCATGGGGCGCCACGCCCTCGCTACTGCGCTCTGCCAGCCAGGTTCCAACGGCATCGATCTCCGCTGCCTCACTATCGAATGCACGAACGACAGGGGGCGGCCCGTTGAATACGGAAACCGTGCCGCGCCGCTCTTCCTTGTTGCCGTCCACATCCGAGACTTCCGGCCCCAGCAGCCGGTCGGCCTGCATCCTGATCTGGTGTGAGGTTCGGTAATTGATGTGCAGGGTGCGCGAACGCCCGCGTATATCCACCCCGAGCGATTTCCAGGAGAAGGGCTGCTGGAATATCCGCTGGCCCAGGTCGCCAGCAAAGAAAAGGCTGTTCGGCCGATCCACCCCCGCCGTGGCGCCCATGGCCGCCAGAAAGCGCAACTGCGCGACGCTGACATCCTGGGCCTCATCGACCACGACATACTCGAAGGGGGGGTGTTTGCGCTCCGCCAAGTGGGTAGCCAGCTTGCTGAACAGGCCTGAATAGGTGGTCAGCCCCTCCGCCTTCAGGCGGGCGCGAACCGCATCGAAGATGGTCCAGAGGGCGGCGCGTTGCTGCTCCGGCAAGCGCGTCTTTCTACCCAGTCGTTTGACGTCGCGGTAGGACTCCCAGCTATCCAGTTGCCAGGCATCGACCAGGTCTTCCCACTCCGTCAGCAGGAAGTTCATGCTGAATTTCTGGCCAGCCGCTGCGTCTGACATGAACTGCTTGATCACCCCACGCGAAGCGATTTGCGGGCGTCCGAACGGCTGTTCATAGAGCCGCTCGCCGATCGCATTCATGGCATGCACTTCCAGCCGCTCTGCCAAACGCGGCTCATTGCTGATCAATCGCCTGAGCTTGGTTCGCAGGGCATTCGCCAGGGTGTCGGAGAAGGTGGCCAGTAGCACCCGGCTATCGGGCTGGCTGCGCGCCAGAAAGACGGCCCTGTGCAGCGCGACGATGGTCTTGCCCGTGCCCGCCGAGCCGGAAACGCGCGCCGGCCCACTGTAGTCGCGCTCCACCCATTGCCGTTGGGCGGGGTGCAGGAAGATCGTCCACTTTTCCCACGGAAACTCCAGGGCACGTTCCAGTTCCGCCACATCGTTCATGACTCGGAAGCGGCGCTGGGCGTCGGGGTGGCTGTAGGGATCAGCCCCCGGCAGCGGCGGGCTTATCTGCGGCTTGCCACCCGTGGCGAGTTCCAGCAAGGCCTCGGCAGCCTCGGCCGGCAGATGGTCGGCCAGGTCCAGCAAGCTGTCCTCGTCGGCATGGCGGACGTCGGCCAGCCACTCGACAGGGATGCCGTAGCTCAGCAGCACATCGTCGGAGAGGCCTGAAAACAGGGGTGGCTTCGCACGGGTGGGTGCCGCCACGGGGGCGGGTACTTCCGCCGCGGCGCGATACGGAACCCGGACTTCCTCCACGCGCTCGCGGATTTCCACCCACTGTGCCGCCCCGGTTTTCGGGTGGGTTTCCAGCTTGCGGCGGTTCGCCCACTCGTATGCCGGGTCATGATGATCCACGTAGCACAACAACAGGCTGTCAGACGTCTTGTGCACGATCAGCCGAATGTCGCTGCTCACCCGAACCGACCAGAAATGCTTGTCCCGCGCCTTGTCCAGCTTGTGCAGGCTCATGCCTGGATTGGCCGGGTTCAGTTGCAGATCGAAGGCGGTGGTCTTGACGGCCTTCTGTTCATCGCCAGTGAGCTTGGCGAGGCTGTCGGTAAAGGTGTCGGCGATACGGAAGTCCATCCGAGATCAGCCTCGCGTATAAGTCTTCGGCACAAGCCCCATCTCAGCCAAATAGGGAGAAGGAACGCCGGGGCGGCCAAGGATTCTGTCGTTCATCAAAAGTGTCAGACGTTTTCGAGCGCGTGTGAACGCAACGTAAAAGACTCGGCGTTCCTGCTCCAGCTCCTCGGGCGTTGTTGCAAGTTTGCTTGGCCAGATATCCTGATTCACATCCAGGATCACAACCGCATCAAACTCCTTGCCTTTAGCTCGCAAGGCAGTCATCAGATGGAGTGGCAATTTCCACTCAGGCTCCTTGTGAGTGGAATCCTCCTCAGCCTCATCCGGTACCCGTGCAAGCGTGGCTATTGCTTTATCAAGGTCATCGTAAAAAGCGTTGTAGTCATCGCCGTAACGCTCGGCAAACTCGGCAAGATGGAGGAACGGTGGGTCCGTATAGAAGATGTCCTCCATCGATTTTCCGTAATCCTTCTGCAAGCCATCAAAGTGGTTACTAATTGCCAGAATGGCCTGAGCCACCGTACTGGCATTAAGCAATGTTTGAATTGCGTCGGCGAAGCTGTTTGCCCGGCTTGCATCCTCGTTGTTCCCCTTCAGAGGCCCTGTGTAACTCCTCATACGTGCCAGACAAGCCTGAAGGGTTCGAGGGCGTTCAGCATGAAGATGCTTTAGCAGACTTCCGCCGTCTGCCTTGCTAAGGGGGTACCGCTTAACTTTGTTGACAAGCTTCATGAGGTCATTGACTGGGTCCATTCCTGGAATTGGACCTGCACCTGCACGTGCCTTGATGCCCAAGATTTCCTTCAATTCGCCAAAGGCGGCACTGAGAAAAACCTGGAGATCCTCGGCAGCATAGAAGGGGATATTGTGACTGGCGAAAACAATTTGGTAGGGGATGATTTGTCCTCGCTTTCGGCCAATGATCGCGACCTTTTTGATTGATGGGTCACTTAGCATCGCGCGGACTTCCGCGACCACGTAATCAATGCATGCCGTGATCGAAGACATCTGTAGGACTTCTAGTTTTGCGTCGGTCTTTGATGCCGGTTGAACTTGCTTATCGACTCGTCGCTTGTTGTGTTTGATGAGCTTTTGAGAGAGCTCAACGATATTTCTGGGGGATCGATAGTTGCGGCTCAGGATGTGGGTGGCATATCCCGGCCCTACGTGCTCTTCAGGATGGAGAATGAACTGAGGGCTTGCGCCACGCCACTCGTAGATGGATTGATCATCATCACCAATCAGTGTCAATTCTGCTTTGTTCACAGCCGCAATCGCTTGTAGCAAGCGCAGATCAAGGCAGTTCACGTCCTGAAACTCATCCACCAGGATGTGATCGCAACGGGCTAAACCCGTTGTGTACTTGCCCTGGGCAATCGCTTCCTCTAGGTCCAGCCAGGCCCAATATTTTTGGTCTTCAAGGGTGATCATGGCCATTTGGCGGAGGCTCAGGGTTGCCTCGTGCCAGAACTGAAGAAATCCCCGTTCGATTTCCTGTGTCAGGTTTCCATGTGTCGGACTGATGATCTGAAGGTCAGACAAGAGCTCCAACAGGTTAGCCAGGTATGTCCTTAATCCAACGCTGTTGAGCCATTGGACATGCTTCTCGAACTCAGAGCCCACATGATGAATATCGTGCCGAAAGCCCAGTGATTTAAGCCCATCCATAACGGTGATGACGGCCTTTGCAGCCCGGTTCCGCGATGTCGTTTGAGTCAGCAATTCCCGGAGCTTTTCGTGCTTGGTCCATATGGGTTGCAGGTTGTTGTGAACAGCCCAAAACAGGTCATTGTTATCCGTGAGCAGCCGCAGGCTATGGGATCGTGATTTCAATCGCCGGAAACCCCATGAATTCAGCGTTGCCACTTCGACCGATGAACTTACGATGGCAAACTCCGGCGAGGTTCTAAGCCTGTCCTTGAGTTCATCCCGCGCCGCCTTAGTAAATGTGAACAACAGAAATCTCGGCTTGCTCTTCGTTGCACTCTCCCATTGCTGAACGCACCTCCAGAGCAGCGAATGGGTCTTGCCGCTGCCGGCAGGAGCGAGCAAGCGGATAGCGCGCCGGCGGTCTTGTGCAAATGGGAGCTGAAACTCATCCAACGCATTTTCAATTTTTTTCATGACCGACTTCCGGTATGTGGCAGGGAGATGCTGACTACATTGTTGGTTACACCTTGAACACCTTCATCACCTCATCCCCCAGGTGATTGATCACCTTCACCGCGATCCGCCCGGACTTGGGTTTGTCGAAGGGGCGGGAGGTGTCGCTGTTCAATGTTGCCCAGGCTTCTTCGTTGATTTCGGCCTTCAGCGTGGTCTTCAGCGCCTTGTAGGGGTCGTTGGCGCCGAGGAAGTAGGCGTGGCGGACGAAGAAGGATTCCATGTTGTAGTCGGTGTCGATGAACCAGCAGGCGATGCCTTCGGCGCCGTCGCTGCGGACCTCGCCGGTGTTGGGGTGGAAGACATCGACGCCGTTTACTTTCACCCGTACTTGCCCGCCTTCGGCTTCAAGGATGTCGATGTCGGGCTCGCCGAAGATGACGAACAGGTTGCCCTTGCCGGTGTTCTTGAGGTCTTCGGCCATGTGCAGATCGGCGTTCATGCGGGCCTTGAGCACGGGGATGCGGCCGAGTTTGTCGAACTCGGAGGAGTGGGCGTCGTAGTTGAAGGCGCAGGCGATGAGCACGTCGAAATCGGCGTCGCCGGCTTCGCGGGCGGCTTCCACCAGGTCGGGGCGGGAGACGGTGCCGAATTCGGGGCCGATGAAGATGGCGGCGCGTTTTTCTGTTTTAGTCCCCTCTCCCTCTGGGAGAGGGCTAGGGTGAGGGTGGGTTTCAACATAGCGGCCTTCGGCGCAGACCAGGTTGCCCGGCCAGGGGGTCAGTGCGGTGAAGCTGATCTTGTCTTCCTTGTGGGCCTGCTGGACGCCGGCGGTCTTGAGGTTTTCCAGGATCATCTGGACGAAGTCGCGTTCTTCTCCATAGCCGGGTTCCGGCTCGGCGGCCTTGTCGATCAGTTCGTCGTTTTCATTGACGGTGAGGACGCGGTGGGGCGACAGGCTTTCGACGGTGAACGGGCCGGCGACGCGGACCTTTTTCTTGTCCTCGTAAGGCTTGTCGTAGAGGTATTCGAACTCGGCCTTGGCGGCGATGGAGGCGTCGATTTCCTTTTGGCGGGCGATGCGGGCCTGCCACCAGTCGGCGTGGAGTTTTCGGGCGGCATCCGGCCATTTGGCGTCGGCGTCGCGGGGGATTTCCCACTCCAGCCACGGCTTCAGCTCCCCTCTCCCGCAAGCGGGAGAGGGGTTGGGGGAGAGGGCGCCTTTCGCGGTTTTTCCCTCTCCCGGCGCTAACGCGCCACCCTCCCCCGCTTGCGGGGGAGGGGAACATCGGCCAAGCGCTTGGTTCAACTGTTCGCGCAGCGGTTCCAGCTTTTCCTGCCACTTGTCCCAGATGACGTCGATCTCGGTGTTGTTGGCGATGGATTTCAGGGTGATGTGGGGCACTCGCTCGTAGACGAAGCCGTGGCGGAGGTTGCCGCGCGTGGGCTGGCTGGAGGGCACAGTGCGGGTGACCTCGGCTTCCTTGATCTGGCCGTCGCGGCTGTCGGCGAGCAGGTAGTAGGGATAGCGGGCGCCCATGATGCGGGCGCGGGCCAGGGCCAGGGCGACGCGGGAGGTGTCGAGGGTGATCCAGCGGCGGCCCCATTGCTCAGCGACATAGGCGGTGGTGCCGGAACCGCAGGTGGGATCGAGGACGAGGTCGCCGGGGTCAGTTGTCATGAGGATGCAGCGCTGGACAACTCTCCATGCCGTTTGGACAACATAAATTGGGTTTTCTTCTCCCTTCACGTCATCCCAGAGATTGCCGACCGTTACAGCGGGCCGATCTTCATGACGCACAACTCCAGCTAAGGACTCACCATCAGCATCAAACAGGCGTCCAGCTTTTCCGAGACGGTCCAGACCAGCTGGGTTATCGAAGCTCCACTGTCGTGTGCGCCCACATTTTTTTGCACGATCTCTAAATACGTAATCCGCACTGCGGGTTTCATGTGGGTGTTGGCTGACAATTGGATAGTTAACTCGCGCCCAACTCCATCCGAGGGTTAATTTCTGATTTATTTCCTCACTGTCCAACTTTGTGGTTCGAAGTAGCTCTCCATCAGGCGACATCAACGTATTGAATTTTGAATCCTCATCGGGTGACTTTCTGAGTTCTACCGGGCGTCGGACTTTGATGGACTCGGGTTTCTTGCAGAACCAAACGATGAAGTCGAACATGCTTTCTGTTACGAGAGTTGAACCCTTCTTCTTCACTGCGATGGTATTGACGTAATTCTCTTCACCAAAGACTTCGGACAGCAAAGCTTTCACGAGATACAGGTTCTCATCCCCGATCTGCACAAAGATCGACCCGGAATCCGTCAGCAAATCCCGCGCCACGGTCAGCCGGTCCCGGAGGTAAGTCAGGTAGGAGTGAATGCCGTCGCTCCAGGTGTCGCGGAAGGCCTTGACTTGTTCCGGCTCGCGGGTGATGTGGTCGGTGTTGCCGTCCTTCACGTCCCGGCTGGTGGTGGACCACTGGAAGTTGCTGTTGAATTTGATGCCGTAGGGCGGATCGAAGTAGATGCACTGGACCTGGCCGCGCAGGCCTTCGCGCTCGGCCAATGACGCCATCACTTGCAGGCTGTCGCCGAGGATCATGCGGTTGGCCCAGTGGGCGTCGTGCTGATAGAACTCGGTCTTGGCGCTGTCGTTGGGCAGGCCGTTGAAGTCGGCGAACAAGTCAAACTGCGGGTCGATCTGCTGCCCCTCACCCCGGCCCTCTCCCCGGAGGGGCGAGGGGGAAAAGCGCTTGAGGTCATCGATCAACACCTTGGGGTGGACCTTTTCCTGGATGTAGAGCGGCGGGGCGTGGACGACGAGGTCGGACCAGTCCTGCTGGTCCTTGCCGCGCCAGACCAGTTGCGGGTCCAGGTCGCGGTTGCGGCGCTCGTAGGCGATGCGAACGGGCGACTGCTCGTTCTTCTGCATCACCGACTGGTATTCGGCGGTGGGGATGTTCTTGCGGGTTGCGTCGTCGTGCTTGAGGGCTTCGACGCTGAGCGGGGTCTTGGGCGGTTTAGCCATGTGTGTTTTCTGTCCTGTATAGCCTTGGCAGGATTCGTTTACTTGTTGGTTATTTAAGTTAACGAAAACGCGATTCCGTTAACCAACAAACAATTTAAGGTAAGGATCAAAGGCATAGAGCCGGTCCCGCATCTGTCCCGTGGTTTCGGTCAGTACGCCCAGGCGTTCGAAGTCGCGCACCAGGGCGTGGGCGGTGGGTTTGGATACGCCCAGGGCGTGCTCCAGGTCGTTGGCGGCGATCAGGGGTTGCCGATAGAGCACGTCGAGGGCGGCGCGGGCATTGGGAACACGCTTGCCGAGGCTGAGGATGCGCTGTTCGACATCGGTGCGCAGGGTGAGGATCTGGCGGAAGACATCGCGGCCTTTGGTGGCGGTTTCCGCGACGCCTTGCAGGAAGAAGCGCACCCAGTGGATCAGGTCGTTGGACACGCGCACGCGCATGAGGGCGTCGTAATAGCTGGCGCGGTGTCGTTCGAAGAAATCCGACAGGTAGAGCGAGGGCTTGGCCAATAGCCCGTGACCGACCAGATAGAGCGGCACGAGCAGCCGCCCGATGCGGCCATTGCCATCCAGAAAGGGGTGGATGGTCTCGAACTGGTAGTGGCTGATGGCGATCCGGATCAGGTGCGGCACTGTGATCCGGTCGTTGTGCCAGAACTGTTCCAGATCGCTCATGTAGTCGGCCACGCCTTCGTGGTGGGGTGGGATGAACGCGGCGTCTTGCAGGCTGGAGCCGCCGATCCAGTTCTGGCTGCTGCGAAAGTCGCCCGGTTGTTTGTGTTCGCCCCGGACGCCGCGCATCAGCGTGGCGTGGGTATCGCGCAGGAGTCGGTTGGATAGCGGCAGGGTGGACAGTTGGGCGATGGCGGTGTTGACCGCGTCGATGTAGTTGCGGACTTCGCGCCAGTCGTCGCGTTTTTCCGGCGGGATGTGCTCTTCCGACAACAGGGCTTCGTCGATGCCGGTCTGCGTGCCCTCGATGCGGCTGGAGGTCTGCGCTTCCTTGACCACGTGCATCTGGATGAACAGGTCGATGTCGGGAACGATCAGCGAGAAGGCGTTGAGCTCGCCCAGGGCGCGGTTAGCGGATTCGAGCAGTAGATGGATGCGCGGGTCTTCCCAGGTCCAGTCATGATTGACCAGGGTAGGCTCGAAGCTCTGGTAGTGGTAACGCTGCTGCAGGCGCCCGGCCTGGAAGGTCTCGAACTTCATGCGCGGGCGGCCTCGATCATCTTGTTGAACTCGGCTTCCACCTTGGCTTCGAACTCGTGCTGCATCTGGTACACCTCGGTGAATTCGGCGAAGGCCCAGCGACCGTATTGCTTGAGGTTGTTCACGCCGGGCACCCAGTAGGTTTCCATGGTGGACTTCTTTTCCTTGGCGTCTTCGCGGCGGTAGCCCTTGATTTCGACGATGAGGTGGAGCAGGTCCTCTTCGCCGTGGCCGTCATCTACCAGGACGATGAAGTCAGGCAGGTAGGTACGCATTTCGGAACCGTAGCGGTAGGGCACTTCCAGGCCGAGGTTGTGGTTCTTCACATAGGCACGCACCTGCGGGTGGGCTTCGGCGACGCGGCAGAATTCACCTTCCCAGCCGCTATCCAGGATGACCCAGTTGACGTGGCAGCGGCGAGCGTCGGTCAGCCAGCGGTCTTTCTTGGAGGTGTTGAAGTTGACGTGGGCGGTGCTGCCGGTGGGGTTGTAGGGGTCGAGCACGGCCTTGATGGGGCGCTCGCCGATGAGGGCGCGGGTGATGCCGGCGGTGATGCGCTCGCAGGCCATGTCGGCCAGCATCTTGTATTTGAGTTGCGCCGGGTAAGTGCCACCCGTGCAGACCAGGTAGCCATCGAGCCATTGACGGGCGATCCGTTTGAGCTGGCCAAACAGGTGTAATTGAGGTTCATCGTTGGCGTCACGCCACTTCGTCAAAACCAAGTGTGAGGTGAGTTCGTATACCACCTGAGACGGGCGCACATCGCCTGTGTGCACCAGGTTGAGGTCTACGGTCTCGCCGATGATCCCGGAATTGCGGGTTTCGGTGGCGCCGACTAGGTCGGGGGTCAGTTCCAGCACGGAGTCGGCGTTGAACTCGGCGGTGAGGCGTTCTTCAGGCAGCTCGACTCGATAGCCCTGGACGCGGGGAAAGCTGATTTCCAGTGCATCTCGGTCCGGTCGAATGGCTTTGACCTGGATGGTTTCGCGCGGTGGTTGCGGCGGAGCGACCACAGGCTTGGCGGTGAAGTTAAAGGGGATGCCTAGCACGTCAGCGTATTCGACGTTGAACAGACCTTCCTCGTTGAGTTCGTAGGACTGGCGACGCAAGGCGCGGCCGATGACCTGTTCGCACAGCAACTGGGTGCCGAAGGCGCGCACGCCCAGAACGTGGGTGACGGTGCTGGCATCCCAGCCTTCGGTGAGCATGGACACCGATACCACGCAGCGGATGGAGTCCCCCAGCCGCCCCGCCTTGCCGACGGTGTTCATGACCTCGCGCAACAAGTCCTGATCGGTGATGTTCTCGGCCTGGCGGGGGTCGCCGGTACGCTCGATGATCTCGCGGCGGAAGCGCTCGATTTCGTCGGCGGCCATGCCCCGGAAGTTGTCGTCCAGGGCTTCGCCGGATTCCAGTTGCTCGCTGTCGATCAGCAGGGTTTTGGGGCGGCCGAGCGGGTTGCCATGCTCGTCGAAGTTGCGGAATAACGCCAAGCGGCCCTCGACCAACTTGCTCCTCCCGTCTGGGTATTGCAGCTGGAATCCAGAGATGTAGTCGTACACCAGCTTGGAAGTGGAGGTGTTGTTGCAGACAACGATAAAGCAGGGCGGGACGGCGATCTTTTCCTTGGCCCAGAGTTCGTATGTCTTCTCGTAGTGGCCATAGAGCGCCTGAAGCGCGGTCTGTAGCTGAGGCGGTAGATCGAGTGGGTTAAGAGCTTCAGCCTTGCCCCGCCCCTTCTTGGGCATCTTGGCTCGGATGTGTTCCCACAGGTTGCGAAACATCGGCATATCGCCCGGTTGAGCACCGGGGAGATTGTCCGCCACCGGTACGCGCGGCAGCTTGACGATGCCGCACTCGATGGCGTCCATCAGCGAGAAGTCGCTCATGGTCCAGGGAAAAAGGGTGCCCTCGGCGTAGCCGGAACCGCGCAGGAAGAAGGGGGTGGCGGACAGGTCGAGAACACGCGCCAGGCCGAGCTTGCGATTGACCGCTTCAAGACCGGAAATCCACAGGCGGGCGGCTTCGTTGTTCTGTTCGGCTTCCTTCTTCTCATCGCCTTTCAGGTCTTCAGCTTCATCAGCCTGTTCTGGCTTTTCCCGGTAGCAGTGATGGGCTTCGTCGTTGATGACCAGGATGTTCTTCAGACCCATCAGGTCGGGCATGACACGCTGGATCATCTGGCCTTCGGATTCCAGGGTGTCGAGTTCCTCGCCGCCACGGCCTTGCAGCAACAGCCGGCCGCCCTTGGACAGGGGCATGCGCTCGCGCAGCTTGAAGGCGTGGTAGTTGGTGATGACGATCTTGGCCTTATCCAGATCGCCCATCATGTCGCCGGGCACCAGCTCGCGGCTGAGGTAATAACTGTCCGGGTCGTTGGGCTGGAGCACGCGCAGACGGTCCTTGATGGTCAGGCCGGGGGCGACGACCAGGAAACCGCGCGTGAACTTCTTGCTGCCGGGGCGCCGCACCGCGTTGATGGTCTGCCAGGCGATGAGCATCGCCATGACGGTGGTCTTGCCCGCGCCGGTCGCCAGCTTGAGGGCCAGGCGCATCAGTTCCGGGTTGGCGTCATTGTTGGCGTTGGCCAGGTGCTCAAGAAACTTCTCGCCAGTCTTGCCCAGTTGCGGCGCGACCTCGGTCAGCCAGATCGCGGTTTCCACCGCTTCGACCTGACAGAAAAAAGGCCGAATGCCGCTGAACTTGTGATGCCGCCAGTGTTGCAGCAGGCGAGCGGTTTCCGGCGTCACGCGCCAGTCGTTGGGGTTCTGGATGCCGCGCCACTTGTCCACTTCCTGGCGGACGGCGTTGATCATCGACGCGGTTTTTTCGTATTCCTGGGCCTGGGTGGAGAGGCCGTCACCGCCATCCAGCAGAAGTGAGGTCTGTGCTGCCTGAGCCTTGCGCTTCTTGGGCTTCGGAATGGGGGTGATGAATTCCGCGCGGCGGCGGCGCTCCAGAATCTGCTGGGTAGGCTGGCCCTGCGCATCGAGCTCCCAGTGACGCGCCGGGTAGTCGTAGGGCGAATTGAGGATGGGGTGCTCGAAGAATTGGTTGTTCACTATTTTTCTGGCCGTTGAGGTCTCTACTCCCAATATCCACCTTCAACGAACGCGAGGTGGAACGATGTGGATGGGATTATGTTCCAGGTGATACTGACCAGCCACACCGTAGAGCCGCGCATGAGGTACATGGTGTAAGCAACCGCTCAACCACAGTCCTGAATCCGAGGCAATTGCGCACCGCCCGCTCAACGGAATATGGGTTCAATACCGGTCACATGCTCACCGTCAGATCCAGCAACCAGGGTGGCGCCTGTTCCAGCAGCCAGGCTTCCACCGTCTTGTCGGCGCCGGTCAGCACCAGGATCGCCAGGGCCACGAACACCAGGCCCAGCACGGTCTTGCCGTGATGTCCGGCGGTCAGCAGGCGGCCCCTGACACGTTGCATGGCCGTCCGCGACAGGCCGCCCAGCACCAGCAGGGGCAAGGCGGCGCCCAGGCCGAACAGCAGCATCACGGCGCCCGCCTCCAGCAGGTATTCGCTCTGGCTGGCGAGGGTGATGGCGCCGCCCAGGGTCGGACCCACGCAGGGGCTCCAGACCAGTCCCAGTACCCCGCCCACCAGGAACTGGCCACTCAGGCCCTTGGGGGCCAGGCGTTGCAGGAAGCCCTGGCCAGCGTTGCCCAGGGCCGAGGTGGCGCTGGCGAAGCCCGCCTGCAGGCCGGGAACCAGCAGGACGGCGCCGAACAGCAGCAGGATCCCGGCGCCCACGTTGCGCAGGGTGCCCTGGTCCAGCCCGGCCACCGAGCCCGCGCTGGCCAGAAGCAGGCCGACGACGGCATAGGACAGCGCCAGGCCGCCGGCCAGGGCAAGGGGACCGAAGCGGTGAGCCATGAGCGCCGAACCGACCAGGATGGGGATCAGGGGCAACACGCAGGGCGCCAGGGTGGAAAGCACGCCCGCGCCCAGGGCCAGGAGATAGGTCATCCAGCCGAATTCCATCGCCCGCTCCTTTCGCCACGCGGTACCACGGCCCCGTTCCCGGATTCCCGATGGGGCCAGGGAACCCGGAGGCCGGTCCGCGCGGAGGCGTGTCAGTCCGCCCGCGTGTCGCCGGCGCGCTCGCTGATGGAGGGCAGGCGGCCTGCCCGCGCGAGTTTCGCGATGACCTCGTCGAGGGTGACGCGAAACCGCTCGGGCGTCTGATACCCCACCACCCGCAGAAGATGCTGGCCATCGAGCCCGTAGAAAGCCACGGTGGGCGAGAAGGAGGCACCCTCCCGCTTCGCGAATTCCCTCACCATCATGGCCCGCCCCCGGGGATCCTTGAGATCCAGGTCGCTGCGGATATCCAGGTGGACCACGTCGAAATGCCTGCGCAATACCGCCTCGATGCCGGGATCCTTGAAACTGCGTTCGACCATCATCTTGCAGTATGCGCAGCCCCGGATGCTGAACAGGACCATGACACCCTGCTTGCCGGCGCTGCCCGCTTCCTCGATATCCTTCCGCAGATCCAGAAAGCTGAGCTTGAACCAGGCGGGAAAGTAGCCGTGGGATCCCTGAGCGTCGAGGTTTTCCGCGCCCGCGATCCTGGCGGAAGCGGACATGACCAGAAGCAGCGCCATGATGGCGGCGAAGCCCAGACCGCGACCCAGACCGTGACGCATGGCCACCGCTATTCCATGACGAATCGGGTGTTCAAGACTCTGTCGCGTGGTCATGGCCAAATCTCCCGAGACCTGGCACCTCTGCCTGGCTCCATCACCCGTCAAACCCATTGATGGAGATGCCGATCACCAAGAGGCCGCCTGAATGGGCATCAGGCCGCCTCCGTTGCCGCGTGTGTCTTGCCGCGTGTGCAACGCGGCGTGTGTAGTGCCGCGTGTGTAGTACCGCGTGTCTCGCCCGCTTATTTCGGCAGGGTGGACAGGTAGTCCGACATCTTCTTGATCTGCACGTGGCTGGGGGGCTCGCCGCAACCCTGCAAGACTTGCTCGTGGGACTTGCTCTCGATGAATTTCTTGGTCTTCAGGAAAATATCGTCGGTATTCATGCCCGCCAGGACGGAGCCATATTTCCCCACGGGTTTCTTGGCGTCGGCGCCATGGCATTCCGCGCAGCGGAACTGGCTGAACAACTCCTTGCCTTCGGAGACGTTCGAGTCGGCCTGGACGGAAAGGGACTGGGCGCAGAACAGCGCCGCGGCAATGGCAAGTTTCTGTTTCATGTTCATCTCCTTGATGGTGGCAACAAATCGTGTCGAAGAGCCGGGTTCAATACCTTGGCGCCATCCGCCAGGGCCGCCCTTCGGAAAAAACAACCATGGGGTGATCTCCCCACGCCCCCATTGTGGTTGGGCAAGCCCGTACACGAATCCCCTTGAAGTACAGGCCTGATGGCCGAGGGGGATCGCGATCAGTCCGGATGGCCAGGCCGTGTGGCCTATGTCCATCACCCACTTGTGGATTTCGATGATTTGTGCCCAAGCTTCCGCAACCATCCGTGAGGGACGAACATGACCCGGCTGAACCCAAACCCTGGCCGAACGGCCACCCCGCCCCGGCGGCGCCCCGGAATGTCGCCATAGCTCTGGCCACTCGGCCATGGCCACCCAGCCCTGGCAACCCGGACCATGCCGCCCATCGTTCATCACCTCCCCCCCATCCTCCTCCTGGGACTGTGGCTGCTCTGGACAGCCGCGGCCTGGGCGGCGGCCAGCGTGACCCTCGTGCTTTCCGACTCCAGCACCGCTTATCTGGAAGCCGCGAACAGCCTGCGGCAGGCTCTGGAGCGGGAGGACCAGCGCTGGCGGCTGCGGGTGGAGCCCCTGGCCGCGCGCCACAGGGTCCAGGGCGAGGATCTCGTCATCCCCATGGGATTGCGTGCCTTGCGGGCGGTGCTGGCGGAACCCGGGCACGCGCCGGTCTGGGCCTTGATGGTGACGCGCGCGGAATACGAAAGCGTCGCCGCAGGACCAGCCGCCGCCAGCCGACGGCCGTTGAGCGCGCTGTTTCTCGATCAGCCCGCGTCGCGCCAGATCCAGATGCTGCTGGCCGCGTTGCCCGATACGAAATCCCTCGGGGTGATCACCAGCGGCGATGACGCAAGCATGACCGGACCCTTGCGGGAAGCCGCAGCCGCCCGGGGGCTGAACCTCGCCGTCGAGCGGGTGGAGCGGTACGGCGACGTGATCGCCATGATCGAGAACATGAAGGGCCGGATCGACCTGCTGCTGCTGCTGCCAGACCCTCTGGTGGTGGACGCCGGCACACTGCGACCGCTGTTGCTGGAAACCTATCGACACCGCCTGCCGGTGATGGCCTATTCCACGCCGCTGGTGGCGGCCGGCGCGATGCTGGCGGTCTACGCCTCGCCGGAGCAGGTCGGCCGGGAAGCGGCCATGCGCCTGAGCCGGACTGGCAAGGGCGGCCGATGGCACCTGCCGCCGCCGGGTTACGCCGACGCTTTCGAGGTCGCGGTGAACCGCAGCGTGGCCCTGGCGCTGGACATCCGCGTGCCCACCAGCGAGCTGATACGGCGGCGCATGGCCAGGCGCACCGGGCCATGAAGATACGCACGCGCGCCTTTCTGCTCGGCATGGTGCCCGCCCTGTTGCTGGCCAGCATCCTGGTGCCCTACCACAGCGCCAGCAGGCTGGATGACCTCGAATCCACCTTGCGCAAGCGCGGCATGACCCTGGCCCGTTACCTGGCGGAAAGCGCGCAATACCCCGTGATCAGCGGCAACATCGCCACCCTGGAACCGGTCCTGGAACAGGCCAGATCGGAAGCCGATGTGGTCCACATGGCGATCTATCGGCCCGACGGCAATCCCTTCGTGTTTTTCGGCGATTGCCCGCCTGGCCTCAACCTCCCGCTGCGCGCCACGG